>WNFL01428714.1_pt1 | contig 13389 bp, 11 predicted proteins | sample 5400361 | NCBI WGS metagenome assembly WNFL01 (sample SAMN13153351, study PRJNA577476) | soil metagenome | isolation source: 40 cm soil on Douglas fir-dominated hillslope | place: USA:California | collected 2013-09-17
AATCTCCTCGGCTATCACCAGTTCAAAGCGGGGATTGACATCGCGCACAGCAACTATGACGGGCGCACGGCATTGCTGCCCGTAACGATTTTCGGAACCTCGAACGTAGTTGTGGAGCAGATCAACTTCGGATCGCCTTCCCGCTTCAGCATCCACCAGGACGAAGCAGCCTGGTTCATCGCGGACAAATGGGCGCCGGTCCAACGCCTCACGCTCGATCTGGGCGCTCGTTTCGATCACGATTCGATCACGGGATCGACTCACACAGCGGCGCGCGCGGGTTTCGCCCTCATGTTGACGAAAGACGCAAAGACTCTACTCAAGGGAGGCGTCGGACTTTTCTATGCGCGGGTTCCGCTGAATCTCGCTGCTTTCCCGCTTCTGCCGGACCGAACGGTGACGCGGTTTCTTCCCGGTCCCCAGACTCCCGACTCCTTCTTCTACCGGAACGCGATTCAAGGCGACCTTCGTAATCCCCGCAGCGTGGGCTGGAACGTAGAAATCGACCGCCAGGTCACCTCGGCGCTGACCCTGCGAGTGAGCGTGCAGCAGCGCGAAACATCTCGCGATTTCGTGCTGAATCCGGAACGCGGACAGAGTGTTCTATCGCTCACCAACGGCGGCAGCAGCTTCTATCGGGAATTTCAAGTTGCCGGAGTCTACAAGCTTCGGCGCGGCATTTTGAACGGGTCGTATAGCCGCTCGAAGGCTTTCGGCGACCTGAACGACTTCAATCAGTTCTTCGGCAACAACGCGGCTCCGGTGATCGAGCCGAACGCCCGGGGCCGGCTAGCTTTCGACGCTCCCAATCGTTTTCTGACGTGGGGACAATTCAACGCGCCCCTGAAACTTACCGTCCTGCCGGTTTACGAAGTCCGCACAGGATTCCCGTATTCGATTGTCAATCAGGCTCGCGAGTTCGTCGGTCCTCGAAACTCCGAGCGCTTTCGCCGGTTCCAGTCTCTCGACATGCAGGTCACCCGGCCGATCTCGCTGCCGTTCCCGCACAAGGAACTGAAGGCGCGCGTGGGGTTCGGCGTTTACAATGTGCTGAATCACTTCAACCCTCGCGATATACAGAGCGATCTCGATAGCGACCGCTTCGGTTCCACTTTCAACGGCGTCGGACGTACTTTCCGCGGCAAATTCATTCTGGAGTTTTAAATCATGCGATTCCTTTCCTTCTTTCTGATCTCTACCGGCGCGCTGCTGGCCGAGAATCCGAATCCGCTTCTGTCCGCGGACGAGGTAGTGGCCAAGATGATGGAGCGCGACCAGCAACGTGACGCCGAGTTTCGAGGTTACACGGCTGCCCGGCGCTACGTGCTCGAAAATCTCAAGCATCGCAAGCGGGCTGAAATGGTGGTCCGCGTCGATTGCCTGGACAACGGCTCGAAGCAATTTCAGACCGTATCGGCGACTGGCTGGGGAATGGCACGCAACCACGTGTTTCCGAAGCTTCTCGAAAGTGAAAGGGAGGCCTCCCTGCCCGGCGCCCGCGAGCGGTCCCGCATCACCTCAGCGAATTATTCATTCGAGATGATCGGCAGGGAAGATGTGAATCAGCGGGCTGCCTATGTAATTGCCATTTTTCCGAAGACACAGAACAAGTACCTGGTCCGCGGAAAGATATGGATCGATGCCGGCGAGTTGGCCATTGTTCGCATCGAAGGTAAGCCTGCCAAGAATCCTTCGTTTTGGACCAAGAGCGTTCAATTCGTTCACAACTATCAGAAGAGCGGATCGGTGTGGGTGCCAGTGTCGGATCGTTCGGTGACGGACGCCCGCTTTGTCGGCTCCACGGAACTGACCATCGAATATTTTGACTACACGCCGAAACCGGCAGTCCTGTCAGCCGCCCGGGAGCCGGTCACGGGGAGCCCGCGGTGATCCGGAAGACCAACATCCTGCTGGCAGTAGCCGGGCTTGCTCTGCTGACCTTCGCCGCCGGCCGGATCGGCTGGGCGGACATCGCGCGCGCCATGGTGCAGGCGCGAGCCGCGATCGTAGTCCTGATTGGACTGAGCCTTCTTCGGCTGATCCTGCAGACGTGGTCCTGGTCGATTGCGCTGAAGACCGACGGGATCGAGCCCTCGACGATCGAGCTGATGCTGATCCGGCTCGCGTCTCAAGGTATGGGCTATTTGACGGTGCTCGGAGCCATCGCCTCCGAACCGATGAAGATCAGCCTGCTGAAAAAGCGCGGTGGCTCGGCAACGGCCGCCACCCTGGTCGACAGCGGAGTGTACTGGTTCACGTCCGGATTGGTCGGAATCGCCGGCTGTTTTTCAGCGGCTCTTTACCTGGCGCATGGAGGCCACTCTGCCGTCTCTTCCGCGATCGTCGCAGCGATGATCGCGGCCGGACTCATTGCCATCGCCCGCGCCGAGTCGCGCCTGTCGGCACTGGCCGGTTGGCTTGGCTCGCGCTGCCCTGGTTGGCTTGAAAAGGCAGCCCGAATCGAAGTTGCGATTCGAGAATTTAGGAACCGACACCGCTCCGCGATTCGCCGGATGTTTGTGCTGGATCTCGCATGCCAGGTGCTCCTGGCGGCCGAGGTGGTGGCGATCCTGTGGTGCTTGAGCCTGCCGCCGCACGCCGGCGCCGTCCTCGCGATCGAAGGCGCCACGCGGGCGATCAAGATCGTTTCCGGATGGATGCCCGCTCGCATCGGCGCCGATGAGAGCGGGATCGCCGCAGTTTTTTTAGGTCTGGGATTGTCGCCTGTCTCAGGTCTCATCCTGGCGTTGGCACGACGGACGCGAGACCTGCTGGCCGCTTTCGTCGGGCTGGCTTGGCTGGCCTGGAACGCGAAGGCGTGGAAAGTGACTCCGCCCCGGCTGGTTCCCAAGCTTACTTAACTGAGGAGAAAACCGACGTGCAATCAATCCTGGCGATTCCCGAATTGATGGACGCCCCCAATCCGTGCGAGGCCTCTAAAGTCCTGATGCGGGAAGTGGCGAGCGTCCCGCTGCTCACCCGAATCATCGCGACCGCAGTCAGGGCCGACGTCGACTCCGTGTTGGTCATCTGGCCGGAAGACCTCGACGATTCGATCCTCGCATCGGTCGCCCGCGCGCCGGAGATTAAGAATGTGCGAATTGACAAGGTCGCTTGGCCGGGCCCTTTCGATCCTCGGAACATGGCTCATTGGGAAGCGCTCGCACCGCATGTCCATGAGGAGTTTCTTTGGCTGCCCTGGAATTGGGTAACGCATAAACGAGCCCTGAGCGAGCTCGCCACAATGGCGGTTCTGCCCGTTTCGTGGCAGCGTCCAGCACGCTTGGATAAGAGCGCGCTGCTCCGCGGCGCGAGATTCCGAATTACGTCGCTTCCCAAGACACAAGGCGTTTCGGTGACGACCGCAGCCTCGGTAAGGCTGGCCGAGCGTTTCCTCGCTGCGAATTCGGGCAAACCGACCGACGGTATTTATTCGAATTTCAATCGCGCTCTTTGCCGGCCCTCGGTTCGCATTCTATCGCGTACGAGAGTCACGCCCAACGGCTTGACTCTTGTGGGGCTCGCAGTCGCGCTTGCCGGCGCTGTGTTCTTTGCGCAAGGATCGTACGCCAGCGCCGTGATTGGCGCGCTTCTGTTCTTCGTGTCCGGATTATTCGACGAGATGGACGGGATGATCGCGCGGATCAAATTCAAAGAGTCCGCCTTCGGAACCTGGTTTGAAGGATTCGTCGACAACGTCACCTACCTGGCGGTATTTGTCGGAATCATGATCGGGTTGTACCACCGGCATGGCAACTGGGCTCTCAAGTACGGCATCGCACTGATCGGCGGTTCGATTCTCTCCGTCGCGGCCATCGCTCTTCAACGCAAGGCGGCGACCTCCCGTGATAAGCCGCACGAATACGCCGCGAAGATGAATCGCCTCATGGATGCTGACTCGGCGAACCTGGTGTCGAAGGTTGTCCGTCAAATCCACATCTTCGTAAAAAAAGGCGTGTTGGTCCACTACCTTCTGCTCTTCACAGTACTCGGCGGCTTGCCCGTATTCTTGTGGCTGGCCGCGCTCGGAAGCAACCTTACCTGGATCATCGCACTGTATTTCACATATCGATTCTTCCGGCGCACGGCGGTGAGTGCGTCTGCCCCAAAAATCCAACCAGCAGCTTAGGAGAAAACATCATGAAAGCCCTTATTCTTGCAGCGGGACGCGGCACGCGAATTCACTCCCTGCATGGCGATCACCCGAAATGCCTGATCCGGTTCGGAGCCGGCGAATCGACGATCCTCGATCATCAGATCCAGAGTCTCTTTTCCGCCGGCGTGCGCGACATCGGAATCGTCGTCGGGTACGAAAAGCAACAGATCATTCAGCATGTCGAGCGCAACTATCGCAGCCGTTTCGGACGGTTCACCTTCATCGAAAATGCGATGTACGCCAAGACCAACAACATTTATTCCTTTTGGCTGGCGCAGGAATGGATCAACGGCGACTCGTTCATCTGTCTGAACGCCGACGTCGTGTTCGATCCGCGCGTGCTATCGCCGACGCTCCGCTCGCGCACGCCGGTTACGATGATCGTCGATCCGCACTGGCGCGATGAGACGATGAAGGTCGTTATTTCGGATGGCAAGGTCGTAAGGATGAGCAAGAAAATTACTGAGGCCGAATTTAGCGGCACCTACATCGGAATCACCAGTTTCTCCGCCGGAGTCAACAGTGAGTTGTTCGCTCGGATTGGCAACCTGATCCGCGGCGGCCGGGAGAACGAGTTTTTCAACGTGGCCGTTCAGGAGCTCGCCGACGAGGGCCTGCACGTCGGATACACCAACGCCGCCGAACTCTCGTGGGCGGAGATCGACGACCCCGGCTATCTGGCCTTTGCCAAGCAGCACGTGTTTCCCAGCTTGATCTCCACGCCGATCGCGGCGTAATCAGTGGCAGTTCTGGCCGCCCTCCGCGCTTCGCGTCGTGAACTGGAACATCGACCGCGGCCAGCGGCTGTCGGAGGTCGCCGATTTTCTGGCATCGCAGCAAGCCGATCTCCTGACCCTTCAGGAAGCCGACCTGAACGCTAAGCGAACACGCCGGTTGAATATCGCCGAGGAACTGGCCCGGCGGCTTGGAATGAACTACGTCTTTGGGCTTGAGTTTGAGGAGCTGACCCAGGGTTCGCGATTGTCTCCTGCTTATCATGGCCAGACGACCTTGTCGCGGTGGCGACTGTCGAACCCCCGGGTAATCCGGTTTCGCTCGCAGTCAGGGTTCTGGCGTCCGCGCTGGTTCCTGCCGAAAACCACGCCGTTCCAGGAGCGGCTCGGCGGACGCATCGCGCTCGTGACAGAAGTCGACATGCCCGGCCGGGTGCTGACGGTGTACAACCTTCACCTGGAAAGCCGTGGGAACGACGATTTGCGGCTCTCGCAGCTTCAGGAAGTCTTCGACGACATTCGAACGGTTCCGTTTCCGGTGCTGGTCGCGGGCGACCTGAATTTCGACGTATCCCAGGGATCAGCACTCGAACTTCTAACGCGCAAGCAGTTTCGCAGTGTCCTGGGTCCGTCGTCTCCGTTCACCAGGCCGGCACGCGCCCTAGGTGGCCATGCTCGTTCAATCGACTGGGCATTGGCCTCAGGACAAGTTGTGGCTTCACAGGGACAGGTCCATTCGTCGGTCAAGGCCTCGGATCATTATCCGATCTCATTCACACTACAGTTCTCCTGATCGCTCCGCGCTGCCGCACTCAGAAAGTTGTCGGGACGCCGTACCACCCTCGGGAGATCCTTCTCCATTTCCTCCGGTAATGCCGTCTGCGGTGAGCTTTCGGAGCGAAGTGAGAATGGCTGAGCTACAACTGCAGCATGCCCCGGCGCACGGCGATCGCGATCGCCTGGGTGCGGTCTTTCGCGCCGAGCTTATCCATGATGTGCTTCACGTGAACTTTAACCGTCTCTTCCGAAATGAAAAGGGTGTCGGCGATATCGCGGTTGCGATTGCCTCCGGCCAGATGACTCAGCACCTCCAGCTCGCGGGTCGTCAGGTTGTCGTCGCTCATGTGCTCAGCCAAGCGCGCGGCGACCTCCGGGGGCACACGCTTCTTTCCCGCGTGAACCTGGCGGATGACGTCCAACATGTCCTTGGGAGGCATGCTCTTTAGGAGATAACCACGCGCTCCAGCTTGGAGCGCACGCTGAATCTCGGCGTCGCCTTCGAAGGTGGTGAGCATAATGATGCGCGCCTCGGCGAACTCCGTCCGGATCGCGATCATCGCGTCGATCCCGCTCACGTCCGGCAACCGCAGGTCCATGAGAGTAACGTCCGGCTTGTGCAGGCGGAACTGTTGAATGCCCTCGGTGCCTCCGGATGCCTGCGACACCATGACCATATCAGGCTGGCTGTTAATCACCGCCGCGATTCCCTCGCGGACCAGCGGATGATCGTCAACGCTCAGAATGCGAATGCGAGACGGATCGCTCATGGAACACTCCTATCCTTCGCCGCGGATCTATTCTTTGACGTCCGCGGGTTAGACCTCAACCTCAACCTCGGCAGCCACGCGAAGCGCTGCGGAGGCTGATCCTGATAGGCCACGTGACCGGGTACCCAAAGTTCGATGTCGGTCCCGGCGGCATTACTAAACAGATGCAACTCCGACTGGATCCGATCCGCCCTCTCGCGCATCCCGGAGAGACCCCGGTGATGCTGGTTTCCGGAGCGCAGGATCTGGGGATCGATGCCGCGCCCGTCGTCGGACACCAGCATGGTCAGGTCATGGGTGGAGTAGCGCAGCTCGACTTCGATGTGGCTGGCTTGAGCGTGACGGAAAGCGTTCACGATCGCTTCCCGGCCGATGCCATAGGCCTCGTCACGGAGTATCGGATGCAGAGGCCGCGGCTCGCCCTCGACGACGATGCGAAACTCGGTTGGTTCGGGGGTCGAATCCGGTGGGACGAACTCATCACGGATACGAGAGAAGGCGTTTTCGAGCCCGAGCGAAGCTCCGGGCGACGCGCGCAAGCCCTGCACCGCGCGACGGCCCTCGTCAATCACCTTGCCCATGAGCTCATGCACCCGGGTAAGGCCCGGCTTGGCCGGAGATTCCGGCGGCAGGGAGTCGGCCACGACGTGCATCTGCATCGAGGCGCTCAGGAAACCTTGGAGCAGCGTGTCGTGCAACTCCTGGGCGATGCGAGTTCGCTCCACCAGCCGTTCCTGGAATCGCAGTGCGAAACGACCCATCAAATGCTGCATACGCAGCCGATAGAAGAAGAGGATCGCACCCGCCAATACCAAAATCGCGCCGAGGCGAAACCACCAAGTCTGCCAGACCAGCGGATCGACATGAAAGGGTAGCGCGGCTTCCTGGGGGCTCCACACGCCGTCGGGATTACTGGCCATGACACGGAATCGATACGGGCCCGGCGACAGGTTAGTATAGTCCGCTTCGTGCATGGCCACCACAGCGCTCCAATCGTGATCGTAACCGTCGAGCCGGTAACGAAAGCGAACGCGTTCGGGAACCGCAAGGCTCATTCCCGCGAAAGCGAACGTCACACGACGGGATCCTCCCGGAATGTGCAACGCGCCCCACAGCCCGAGCGCGCCTCCGTCCGCGGTGACCGTTTGTACTTGCGGAAGCGCGGGTGGGGATTCGATTTGAAGGCGCGCCGGATCCGCCACCGAAATCCCGCGATTCAGTGACAGCCAGATGCGCCCGGAGGAATCGCGAATTACCGAACGGTGTCGCTTCACGCCCTCGGTGCCGCGCAAGCCGTCGGCCGGCCCGAACTCTCGCAGATCGCGATCCGCAACCGAACCATGGAGTAGCGGATCGCGCTGCACGCGCAGCACGTGCGTGGCGGTTGCGATCCACAGTGCGCCGAAGCGGCCTTCGGTCAAGCCCAGCACGGCTTCGCGCAACACCGGGGGCAGGTGGGGCGGAACCTGGAATCGCCCGTCGCTCCGAAACATCAAGCCCGCCGCGGTGCCCACCCACAGCACACCGCCGGAGTCTTCGAACAGACAATTGGTGTTGTCCGATCCCAACCCGTTGGCCGTGGTGAAGGTTTGCCAGCGGCCGTTCGCGAAGGAGCTGACGCCAGTCGGAGTGGCGAACCACATGGTTCCGTCAGCCCCTTCCAGAATCGACACTACCGTGTTGGACGCCAGACCACTCGCACTCGTAAAGGTTGTGAGTTGTCCGCCGGCGAGCCGGGTGACGCCGGCACTAAGCGTCCCCGCCCACACCGTGCCGTCGCGAGTCACGTACACCGAGTAGACGCTGTTCTGTGCGAGACCCTCGTGTTGCGTGTAGGTCTTCGCGACGAATCCACCCGGCGTGCTCCGCAGATGTGTGAGTCCACCGCGCTGCCGCCCGACCCACAGGTCGCCTCCGCTTCCGGCCAGCGAATACGCCACGTCCTTATCCAGACCGTCCGCGGTGAGCTGGCCGCGCTTACCATCCTTCATCCACCACAGTCCGCCCGCGACAGGGGCAAACCACAGGCGGCCGTCCAAATCGACGTACACCGGATTGCTGCCGTCGGTGGGCAGGCCTTCGGCTTGAGAGTAGGTCACGAACGCGCTGTCGCGAAGACGTTCGATTCCGTCCGCGCTTCCGATCCACAGGCTGCCTTCGCGGTCCTCGAGCAGTGCCGTGATGGCCCGGGAGGATCCGTTCGTGTTCTCGCCGAAAGACGCGACGCCTTGAGAATTGAGGCGCAGCAATCCGCGCGAATCCGTGCCGACCCACAGGTTCCCGTCGCGATCGCGCACCATCGTCAAGGCCTGCGCGCCGTTGAGCGTCGATGGCAATCCGGCCGCCGTGAGCTCGCGGCCATTCCATCGGGTGATGCCGTTATCGGTTCCTACCAGCAGATCGCCCGGTCCGTCCGGCAGCAGACAATCGACCTTAGCATCCGGGAGACCGGGCCGAATCCGCTCCGTCTTGCCGCCGCCCAGCCGGAAGAGTCCAGCGTCACGGGTTCCAACCCAAACCTCGCCATTAGGTATTTGCGCGACCGCGGTCACGGGGGAACGAGGCAAATCGGAGGAGTGAAACAGGAGTTCAAAACCTGCGCGGCGGAGCCGGAACTGCCCCACCTCCATCGCCGAGATCACCACGTCGCCCGCGGGCGTGCGGCTCATGGCCGACACAAAAGAATTTGCGGAACTGGGCTCGCTTGGCGCCTCGAGCCTGCCATCGCGATATCGCAGGACTGTCAACTCCTGCGTGCGGACCCACAAGACGCCCTCGTTGTCCGTAGCCAATCCAAGAATACGCCGGGTGGGGAGCATGCCCGTGGCATCCTTCACGATGGTGAAGTTCCAGCCGTCGAAGCGGACCAACCCTGCGTCGGTTCCGATCCACAGGTATCCGTCGGGCGTTTGCGCCAGGGCGTAGACCGGCCCGCGCGGAAAGCCTTGTTCGGGGCCCCAACGGTCGCGAACGTATTGCGACATCGCGCGCTGGGGATCGATACCCAACGCCGCGCCGGCCAGGACCAGGACCGCCAGGATCAGCAAGCCCCATCGCGATCCCCGCGGGCGAGCAGCACGCCGCGATTCACGGGAGGAATTCGAACTTCTCAATGATGACCTCGAATTCGTGCTGCAACGGATTCCTCTGCTTATTGTCGAAGACGTACAGGTTCAAATGCACCCGTTCATTACCGGGCGACGGCACGCCGGACGTGAACAAGTGGCTGGCGACCGGTGCCGCTCCGCGGAAAGTCGCGGCCCCGCGCAGCGCGCTAAACGACACACGGCCAGGTTCCCACGCCATGGAAAAGGTCGAAGGACCCGCCGGCGCGTTGAAGCGCACGGTGTTCGCGGGAACAATGTAGGGCTGGATCACGAACTGCGCGTTCTTCTCCTCGGTCTCGCCCCAACGGCTGATCTCGATGTTCATCTCGCGGGACGGCCCGGAGTCGTCCCACGTATAGAAAGCCAGTACCGCAGCGGGCTCGAAGTGCCCGATGTCGCGGACCAGGTATTTATAGGAGCCGTACCCCAGGCTCCGGGTGAGTACGGCCTCCGCGCAGCGCCATCGGCCGTCCGCTTGGCTCACACGGAGGTGCAGGAATCCGTCGTGATCGGTCCAGACATTGGATGGATCGTAGGCGTTGCGAGTCCCTCCCGGACTGCCGGCCGTTTGCCGAATCTCCCACTGATACCCGCTAAATTCGACCGACTTCAGCGGCACGTCCGGCCGCCGTCCCAGGACCGAGTTCACCGCCAACACTGATCCGCCCGGTTCGGGAAGATCGGCCAGGGCGGCGGGCGGGCGATAACGCTCGTCGACTACCAACGCGGCGTAGGAAGCTCCGGGATGAGTGGAGCCCTTCCAGGTTGAGTCGGCTTGAATCGCGGTGAAGGAATTACCCACCAGAGGCTGCACCCACCAAACCCCGCTGCGGGCATACAGCACAATGCGTTGGCCCGGGTGCGCGTCTTTCACACGCCCTTCGATCGGGACCAGCTGGTCGGTGCTGCCGGCACCGGCGGCGGGCACCACGCTGAACTCGATCACCGGGGTGCGGCTCAAGGATCCGCCCGAATGGCACCCGAAATAGAACATGGCCGCAACAGCTCCCATCGGGATCACGCGGGCGGCGAACGCAGATCGATTCGGATGCATGCTCGAAGCTTGAACTGCGCGCGGCAGTTCCCTTTATGCACAATATCCCAACGCACCGTTGGTCTGAATCCCCCAACAGGCCTCTTTGTCGATACCTAAATGGTGTTACAGAAACATTCCTAGCGTTGGGGATTCGTTTCGCTGGAAGCACAACGTAACGTAAAGGCAATGGCTCCTGAAGCTTGGCATTGATGGGGAGAATACTAGGTCTGGATCGGAATTTCTCAGCATTTCCTGGCGGGCCGGCGGGACTCGGCTTGCTGCTGCTTCGATTCGCGGCCGGCACATCGGCCCTTTATCAGGGGTATCTGTACATCACAGACTCCGGACACTCGGTCATCGCCACGGTGGCGGGAGTGCTGACCCTGTTGAGCGGCCTGTTGCTGCTGGCCGGTCTGCTGACGCTAGTTGCCGGCACGCTGTTTTCGGTGGTCGCGATCGCTATCCTGGTTTCGTGGTTGCCGGCGCTACGCGCGAACGCACTCGACGGAAAGCCGGTCGCGCTGCTTATCGCCACCATCGGCGTTTCGGTGGCACTGTTGGGTCCAGGGCGATGTTCTTTGGATGCCTTCCTGTTCGGACGGCGCGAGATTATCATTCCTCCGGCGTCGCGCTCGACGGAGCTGTAGAGCGGCTAGCCGGGCGAGTGCCCAGAAGCGGTCTAGAACTCCACCCGGCCCACCGCCGAGCAACCGTGTCTGCTGACAATTCGGCACTCGGCTTGTCAAATGACGGAGCCCCGACCATCCTGTCAACTCTTCGATCGCACAAACCACTGACTGGCAACGTTTGCCGACGAGGCCAGCCCTGGTTCAGACTGGCACGAGGCGTGCACGAATAGGGTTGTCAAAGAAAGGCAGGCGCATGCCCGTTTTTGCAGATCCGACCTGTAAGATTTCAACGTGGCCCCTTGAGATCGCGATCGATCTCGACCTTGAGTTTGTGAAGCAAGCGTGAGACCCACGAAAGGAAGTGTCGAGATGGTTTCCCAGCAACTCAGGAACCTCGGCGCGTAATCCACATGAGACCAGAAGCATCCAGTCGCGCATCACTGCCCGTGGTCATTGTAGGCGGCGGATTCGCCGGCGTAACGCTGGCGCAGCACCTGGAGAATCAGCTCAACGACGCGACGGAGATTATCGTTATCAGCCGCAATAACCACATGGTGTTCACGCCTATGCTGGCGGAAGTCGCGGCTCGCACGATCTCGCCATTGCATGTAGTCGTGGCCGGACGTCAGATGACCCGAAGGACGCGCTGGGCGTCGTTCATTTCGAGCTGAACTATGGCGGCGTGAGATCGTTGCACTTCGGGGACCTGGTGATCGCTTGCGGCATGGACGCCAACCTCAACGAGATTCCGGGGATCGCCGCTCACGCCCTGCCCTTGAAGTCGGTTCAGGACGCTTTCACTCTGGGCGATGCTCTGATTGGCAGGTTCGAGCAAGCCGCGATCGAGCCGAATCAGGAGGTTCAAGCGCAGCTCCTCACGACGGTCGTGCTGGGCGGCGGATTCAGCGGAGTCGAGGTCGCCGGTCACTTGTACGACCTGGCCAAGAGCATTCGCGGGTATTACACCTTCGCGAAAGGCATCGAGCCGCGAATGATCGTGGTTCAACGTGGCTCGCGAATTATCCCGGAGCTGCAGCACGAGTCCTTGTCGGAGTTCGCGCTCAAGAAGCTTAGACAAAATGGCGTGGAGGTGTTGCTGGAGACCAGCGTTAGCGAGATCAGCAGGAAGGAGGTGCACCTCAGCGACGGGAAACGCGTGGGCTACGGCCTCCTGATTGTTACGGTAGGAAATACCGCCAACACTTTGGTGAAGGAGTCCGAACTACCGCTGGAAGGCAATCGGCTGAAGACCAATTCCGCGATGCAGGTCGAAGGTCGGGATGCCGTGTGGGCCCTGGGAGACTGCGCTTTCATCGTCAATGCATTCGACGGGAAGGCGAGTCCACCGACCGCGCAGTTTGCTCTGCGACAGGCCAAGCAGCTAGCCGCAAACATCCGGCGCGCGCGCGAGAGTCAGCCGCTGGTTCCTTTCCGCTTCCGCCCCCAAGGCCTCCTGGCTTCCATTGGCCAGCGTAACGGCGTCGCTGAAATATACGGCATCAAATTCTCCGGTATCCTCGCCTGGTTTTTCTGGCGCGCCATTTACCTTATGAAAATGCCGACGCTGTCGCGAAAGTTCGGCATTGCGGTCGACTGGCTGATGGATACTCTGTTTGCTCAGAATATCGTGCGGGTTGGAGATCGCGAGGTGCAACAGATTCGGAAGGAGCATCACGTCGCGGGCGATATCATCTATCGTCAGGGAGAGCCATCTCGAACTCTGTACCTGATTGAGAAGGGAACCGCGATCGTACAGGTGGCGGGTCAGGATGAGCCCGTCGCCAGATTGCGCCAAGGCGAGCACTTTGGCTTGAGTGCGGTGGAGCGACAGGAGACCGCCCACAGTACCACCGTAACGGCAGCGTCAGCGCTGGACCTGGTGGCCTTCGACCGGCCGTGGCGCAAGGAGATGTCGCCGGACGCGCTGACTGGTGAATTGGTTCAGTTGCTCGAACGCCGGCGCATCCGTCAGTCCTGGAATCTGGTCATCGAGCGTTTTCCGGCGGTTCAGGAACTGCGCGTCGCGGACGCAATGGTGCGGAACCCCCAAACGCTGGCGCAGAATGACACGCTCCTGGTAGCTCTGGACAAGTTGTCGTCGGTGGTGAGTCTTCCGGTAGTGGATGACGGTAACCGGGTGGTTGGCGTCTGCGATCGCAGCGACGTCAACGATGCACTCG
>WNFL01118827.1_pt2 | contig 13388 bp, 12 predicted proteins | sample 5400361 | NCBI WGS metagenome assembly WNFL01 (sample SAMN13153351, study PRJNA577476) | soil metagenome | isolation source: 40 cm soil on Douglas fir-dominated hillslope | place: USA:California | collected 2013-09-17
TCTCACACCGACATTCGCATAGTTCCGGAGAGGAGTGGTATTCCACGGTGTCAGACTCGTCACCTACTGCGTCACGTTACCCTATTTCCTGCGCTGCATTGGACGACGGCAGACGAAAACTGGTGACTGTGAGCGAGGACAAACTATTAAATGTTTGGGAAGTTGAAGGTCTCAAGTGCCTGAGCTCGAGGTAGGTAATACCCAGAAATCTTCGATTCACAGTTTGACAATTACACCGTTGAGGCAGGGTTTTACCCAAAAAAGCGACCGATGTTTGCATAACCTCAGATAGAACAGCGGTCCTCGTTGCCGATAAGTTTGGAGATGTGTTTTCGTATGCATACCTTTCTTTGATATTCTGACTTTCTCATTGGGACCCTCCGTAGGTATCCAATGGAAGCACGAAACATCCCTCCTCCACCGCCAAAACCGGAAAACTCCCTCGAAGGTCGGAAATCGCTTGTTGCTCATTACAACCCTTCAGATGGCACACTTATTTTGGGGCACACATCCCTGCTCACCGCAATGGCGCTCACACAAGATGAAAAGTATATCATAACTGCAGACCGCGACGAACACATTCGAGTCAGCCATTATCCAGAGGGGTACGATATCGAACGGTTTTGTTTGGGTCATACAAAGTGAGTGAGTACGTCTCGGTTCGGAACTGCGACGACGGACGTTCTTTTCCGGGAGGGCCGATGCATTCATACAGTTATGATCGTGTTGACCTAATATGGGCTGATCCATAGGTACATCTCGGCAATGCATATCCCTCCCTCTCATCCACGTCTCCTGGTTTCCGGCGGAGGTGACCGAACACTTCGAGTCTGGGAGTATTTTTCAGGGAAACAGGTCGCGGTTCTGGATGTTTGGGACGCAATTAAACCCTTTCTAAAGGCCCACAGCCGACGAAGAAAGTTTAAGCGAGGAGAGAACTGGGCTGGCAAAGGGTGGCGTGCTCGAAGACGGGCTGAACGAGAACGGAAGGAGAAGGGAGCTCAGCAACAGAAACATTCGAAGGAAAATTCCCCTGCTCGTGCCGAATCGCCCGATGCTCCAATGGCCATGGACTTAGAGCAAGCAGAAGGGAGCTCCATAGCCCAGGAGGACATCCTCGTTCCTTCGACGTGCGTCGAGGAGAATGCTAAACCTTCAGTGGAAGACGTGGTCGTCATCTTGAGGATTGTGACATTGCAAGAGATTGATGGGTTTACGATTGTTTTCTCTGTGCTTGGGTAGGTCATCTCGCGGATCGGTTCTCATCCATGCTTAACAAATTCTAGAGCGGCTGCGCTGTTCTGGACGCGCTTCACGGGGACCAGTTTGGGGCGGATACAGAGCTACGACACAGGGAAGCCGGTCTTAGAGTTAACTTTAGCTCAGTCCCCGCATCAGATTTGGGTCACATTGGATGCGGAGTTTGGGGAGGAAGGAGATTGCTGCGAGCCAAACGCATGGGTTCTCCTCCTAAATTGGGACGGAATAGTGATGGTGAGCTGACAGTTATAGCGGGGAACATTGTGCCTAACTAAATTGTCACAGAACAGCGTCTTCGACTCTCGACTTTTAGACACTTTGAATCATAATACCGCAAATGGTAAGTGTGCCAGCCCACCATATTGGGCGAGACTGATGCTTTGCAAGCGACTGAGGCGGATTTGGAAAGTCTCAATCTCTACGGGGACCTGACGTCTTTGCCAAAAAGCGAAGAAGACAATTCGTTGGAGGGAAGTGGCTTGGATAAAGGAGAGACCCCTGAGGGATTACGAGACGTCTCGGTACCAGTCGCCGGAGAAAAGCAGGCTTTAGACGTCACAGGCAAGAAGGCGAAGAACAGGCCCAACAACCCGAATGGGGCTAAACGAGTCGGCCGAGAAGTATGGAAGGGGAAGATGGAACAGCGACAGAACGCGCTCACTGCCACGATACCGAATCTCACAAAAGCCCCAGAGGTCGGATGGGAGGTCGAGAAGGCAGAAGAAGAAGAACCCAAGGCAAAGCGACAGCACACGATCGACCCTTCCTAACACGACGATGCGTGCAGGGTTGTAGGAGCCATATATGTGGAGAAGAGAGAAGGATATGCAATTTGCCGGCATGTTGTTAATGGAGGTTCAGATGAGCGCTCGCCGCACTCTCTTGCAGAATAAAGCAAGGAATAAAGCAAGGAGATTACGGTAAAGACGGCTATCGGTTTACAGGGCTCCGATAGTTCGGATCCAAGAAGCCAGGGTGCCATCTCGCTCGATGACGGACTGATTCTGGAAAGTCTTGGAAGCTTTGCGGCAGGGTGGGACTTACAGTAGGTATACAAGAGAAAAAGAGAGAGAAAGCGGGGCGGGGCGGGGTGTATGGGAGGCCAATTTTTTAGGATGCAGTAGCGTTAAACTTTTGGAGTCTTGAATTACGCGCAGACACCTCGTGACGGGAACTCTTGGAGAAGACAGCATGCTTGAGACAGCATGGTCCGTTAGCCGTGACAGGCGGAGGTTTAGGTCTGGCAGCGACGTGGTGTGGCGAAGAACGTCGGTGTCTACAATATGCACAAGTCTGGTCCTAAGTCAAAATTTCTATTCTCGATCATCTCCGCAGTACGCCACGTCAAGTCGGTAATCGAATCACTCTCTTTGCATTCCGACTGCAGAGACCAGGTACCAGGAACGACACTATCGCTCATAAACACGAATAGCCGGTTTCCAGGGCTGCCAGAAGCATCGGTTGGTTGTGCAGCGCACTAACTCCTTCCGTGGATGACTGTATGTACAATTCGCTATCCACAGACCAGACTGCTTATTCGGATCATTCTGAAAACGCAATTATGATACTCTTGACATTTCGAAATCGAAAAGTGTCTGTTGTATGGTAAAGAGCCTGTCCATCTTCGCACGAACTTCATTCTGTGTAGACGACAGCAACGTCAAAAATATTCTATACGAAATACAATACAAATCGAGGCAAACCTAGCCCATGACCACTGGCAGGGAGTGTCCGTGATTCAGTCCGGTGACAGAGGGTATGATGTGTGAGAACGATAGCAAGTATGACGATGGTGACGATGACCAGCGGAGAGAGTAAAAGTCCAGGTGATGAGCAAACGTCAAAGCGTCAGGTCCCGGGCGAATAGTTCGATAGAGAATAATCAGGCGACGGGGCAAATGCCCAACGTCAAGGAAAGAGACCAGGGCTCCACTAGGGAACACCTGGAATGCGGACCAAAAAGGATTGGTAGCCCGACGCCGCGACATCCGCGTCTGAAATAACAAGTCGGAACAGCCGGCATCGCTATACACAGATTTTCCGCTGCTCCAGTGAGCAACGGAATACTTCCACGCATCAGAAATGCCCGGTCCTAAAAGATCCTTAACCCTGCCCGAAGGCTTCCCTTTCCAGGGTTCAGCGACCCTTCGATGAATGACGATAAGAATCAGCTACCATCCCACCTTAAGGGTTGGTAGCAGGATCCTGTTACGTATAACTCCCGTCGTTTGGTAAGTGCCCAGACGTAAAGGAGCAACGTGTCAGGGATAAGGGTGTTATGTTTTATATGTGAACTGTTCGGCCAAGGGCTAGGGCACAGTTGGTGCGGTTCAAGCCCGTGGGAGTCCCTTTGCCGAGAAGCTTTCGGATGAGGACGGACATCTCTAGTGAGATCAACCAAATGGCCCGTCGGCATTTTAGAGTAGGATGCGCTTGCTAGGCGAATTCTACGGAAACAATTGATTCACGTAAGCGGCTTGCCAATACAACTGAAATGGTCCCCTCGAAGAACAGGAAGACACGCTTACCACTCGCACGACGCTTAGGACCATGATTCTGAAGTGACACATGATCGTTCAAATGCGATAGAGATCCGTAAGCTCTTGTGCAGCCTTCAAAATTGCATGCGTATTTACGATCGATCTCGTCCCAGCGACGACGCTTACGGCGGCGGGGCTCGACATCGGATTCTGTACTTGCAGGAAGAAATACTAGGTCTGGTTCGTCGACCCGAGGTCCTCTGTGGCCAGTTGGGCGAGATCCCTGCACAGTCGCTGGTCGCGACCCTGCTGAGTAGCCGCGAGAACGACCAGAGCCTGCTGAATAATCATGTGGAGCAGTCGGTGAGGTGGTTGAACTGGAAGAGTGGGGTGGCTGAGAATAAGGGTACGGCTGTCCCTGAGGTGGACTAGCTGTCGAGGAATTTGCAGCGATTGGGTATCGGTTATGTGGCGCACGACTGTTTTTGGGAGATTGACTAGAGTTGGAATGCGCTACTGACGAGGCGCTTGCGTAGGAGAGTGGGGACCGGGCGTACTCATAGTCCGTGGGGTGACCAGAGCGGGGCGAAACGGGATTCCCGGGATGAGAAGGGTATGCCGCATAAGGTTGAGAATTATGGGTCGTGGATGCGTGCTGCGAGGAGTACAGGGTGCTTGGATGGTGGGGACGGGGCGAGCCTTGGCTGTGGGTAGACTGTGTCTGTTGGAATCGCTCGTATTCCTCAACCCCCAAATCTAGTCTGAGCTCTGCGATAGAAGGCAGGCGCATGCTTGAGCTTCCTCCGGCAATTGGATGCCTAGAAGAACTACTGGCAGCCTGTGGCCCAGCAATATCTTCAGAGTGAGACGCGCCATCGCCTAGGGCTAATCCCCTGTGGCTCATCTTGAATATGCGAGGGGTGGGGGGAGAGCAAGCGAGTAGGGGTGTTCGAAGCGAATGACAGTCATCCGGCCCATGATAAGGGGCGAACTGCATGTCAGCCCCAGGCAATGGAGACGCCAAAATTTTCACTAGTCCGCCACGCTCCGATGACGGCCTACAAGACACATGTCCCGCGGCGTCTTCGGCATCCTTGGTCGACGGGATGGTGTACGGGTGATGTCTATCGTGAATTCGGCTTTTAAACAAGCCCCGACCGTGTCCAATTGTGGCAGTCCATAACGGGGATTGCGATGAACAAACCAAAGGTTCTGGTGGACCAAAAAATGATGTCGCCGTTGCTGCGGATGCGGGAGGAAGGGGGACGGAAGGAGCAGGATCGTTCGGTTCGGGGGTAGATTGAGAGACGGGTGAGGGAGGAGGTATTGGATGTGGGTGTCCCGCCTGGAGTGCATTCTCGCGGAGACGCCGTGATTTGCGTTCTTGTCGCCAAATACGTCTGGCCTCCTTGAATTCTGTTCACGGAATGTCAGACGCGGGAGGATTATTGAGGGTGATGGATTCGCGGGTCCCTACGGGCATAGGAGGATTGGGAAACTCACCATGTGGTTCACGCTTATTGCCATGCCTTTGGAGGCGGACGTGGTCATTTAGATGCGAACTAGCGATTTCCAATGTAGAATAGTGTACAAGTGAAATAGTCCAAGCCCATGCCATCAACCGTCAATAGGAGGCTTGGGCTGACAATGAACCAGGCGAAACACTCACAGTGTGCCATATGACTTCTCACAGCCTTCCCAGGTACACCTGTACAAACGCTCGACTTCGTCCGCCTTACGTCTTGGCCTTCGCGGTCGTTGGTTTGGATTCATGCGGCTGCCATCAATCATTACAGATGACTGGGGAACGTGACGTATGGCATATCTCGGTGGAGGCTTGGGCGACAAGTCGGACTCAGCACTGCTCGGCGGTGTCCGGACCCGGGGGCGGGAGGGAGAAGGCGGGGCGTTCATAGGTCGGTGATCACCCATCGTGATGCGCTTGCAAACGGACAGTCACCGAGATACGCACTATGCCATGCGGCAGCGGCAGCGGCAGGAATGGGGGAACCGCGGAGAGGGGAGCGGGGAGCGGCGGCGGTGGCGGGAGGACGATTGAAAAACGAAATAATGGTAGCCGCGCTGGATGCGTGTTCGATTTGTTTTGTTTGCAGATGGTCCTTCTATATAAATCGTGCGTGGCGTGGCACTCCGTCCACTCGATTTCCGTTTTCCGTTTTTATCGGTTTGAACGGGTCTGCTTCTCGCTTGAATTTTGCTCACCGATCGCCGCTGCGCTGCCCAGTGTCCCAGCGAAGTATGGTGATAGTGATTTGATCAACCACAGCCCCAGCCCTTGCAAATGGCCTTCCCATGTGTCCCTCCCTCCCATTTTAATTCCCATATATTGATCCATTGATTGCCATTGATATTCTTATTACCCCCACCTCCGTATTTCTGCTGCTGTACCCGCTGCTGCTGCTTTTCTTTTGCCCGCTCTAGCTCTTGCTCTTTCAGAGAAAATATAAGAGAAAAAGAACAAGGAAGAAGAAGAAACAAGAAGGAAAGAAAGCATCTTCTCAGCCTATCCCGTGTCATTCACATGCTACGACATGCTACGACACATTCGACCCACTCTTGGCTGTTGCCCGTTTCGACAGAAGCCATACAGCCAATCTCGCACCATCTCTCATACTCTATTTTAGTTGGTTGCATAATTAGTGGCGACTTGCGACCCGACCCCCGTCTTTCCCCGATATAAGGTTGCCGACCACCCCAGCCAGCGTCCTCCCTGTGCCAAGGACAGCCGATATCGCTTCCACACCACTTGCACCTGCCATCCACGCGAGGCCGCCGTCCCCACCATGCGATCCACCGGACTCAGCGCTGCCCCCCGCAGCCCGCATCAGCCCTCCCTTGAGTCCGGTCCATTCATTCACCACTTCCAAACCCACGCTCCTCGCCCACACGATCGGTCCTAGTCGCGTCCCATAAAGTTTCTGCAGCTTGTCCGTTGCGCTAATCATCATGTGGTTCGCAAAGTACCTTTTACGGGGGTAGTCGGCCAAGCTTGTTCGCGATCCCATATCTGCTCCGTATTTGATGGCATCCATGATACATCTTGCCAGTGATGCTGCGTCCGCTAAACCCAAATTAAGACCCTGGCCCGCTAATGGGTGTACGGTGTGCGCTGCATCCCCCAGAAGGGCCGTACGGGGCCCGACATAATCTTCTGCATGTGACAAACGAAGCGGGAAGCTGGCCGCAGAGTTGGGCTGGATCGATTGAATAAGTGGTGGGAAGAGTTCAGTGTCAACGGAAGGAACCCCGCCTTGGCTGTCTTCAAATGAGGAAAGGGCGGAGCGTTGCTCGATGGAATGCGATGACTCCCGCCACTGCACGGCGTCCACAAACTCTTCCGCGGTTATTTGTGATTCCCCTTCCTTCCCTTCCCGTACATCCGCCCAACGCTCCAATAGCAACTCGTGTAGATATGTAATGGAAACATCGGGCAACCTAAAAGCAGCATTGATCATAATAGAAAGAATATCCGGTCCCGCGCCCAGCAAAGCCTCCGCGAGCTCTGGGGTCGTCGACCATACAAGGGACGCCCGGCCGGGAGCCAGCGGAAGGAAGGCGAGTGGACCGGTGGGTAAGAACCTCTGGTATGCCGCAGTGCACGGGCGAGGTAGTCCCAGAGAGGTAATCCCACTAGCGGAATGCTGGAGAGTGGCGACAATGGCTCGGGCGTCGTAGTTCCACCCGAAGGTTTCAATCTTCGAGAAAGTGCGAACAGGTGACGAAGGACCATCCGCTCCGACCAGCAGGCGAGCGCGAAGGCAACGGTTGGTGTTCGTCTGAACGACGGGCCAAGGCGAAGACGACGAACCCAAGGGCTGCTCTGAGACAATCGAAGCCACCCTGGTCTTGTCGAGAAACGTCACATGCACATCTTGAGACTGAAGCCGTCGGAGAAGTGCGCGTTGTAAATTTAAGTTCTCCGTGAGTCGTGCCATTTCAGGAGCGTATTGCCCCATGGCCAAAGGTGTGTGAGGCGCTTGTATGACATCTGAGCCAAGAAACTGGATTCGAGCGTCGCTGAGACCGTCCCATATTTGCATCTCTTCTATGAGACATGTACGGGTCTCGTCTACGTGTTGCCATGCGCCAATGTCTGGACAGGATGAATAACGGAATAACGTATGAGTGCGGCAATTTACCTTGTAGAAATTGCCTTGATGAATTCGTGATAGAGCTTACTCGGTTTGAAAACCAGGTACCGTCTCCTTCGCTCTCTGGTCTCCATTCGCACACTTTCGACAAGTCGGAGGCCTCAACCAGCGCAATGCTAGGTCGTGGACCGGACGTATTGGACGCTGCAAAAGATTTCAGTGATTAATTCGATGAAAAAGTCGTGCCGGAGGAACATGCACATCAGATTGCTTCAGGAATCCTCGTCGTTGTTGCGCTATACATGCTGGATATTATGTCAGGCCACAAGGACTTACAAAGTGCGCATGCCAAGGCTAAGCCAGCTGGACCACCTCCGACGATAACTATATCGTAATCTTCAACTTCACACGGTTCGGAAGCGGCGGTGGCTAGCAGCCTCTTATGCACGACCCTTGGTCGTACAGCCATTCCATAGGACCTGGACAGTCGTAGCCATCGGGCAACGTTCATCGTTTCCGCGGTCGAGAACGAAAACAAGTTGGAAACTGGTCTCTACAACGACCGGGCCGTTTTGGAGCTTATCTCATTTCCGGGCCGAAGCCGATAAGCCATGGGTCACCTCATTACTGTCGCAACGTGAGCTGTTTCTGTATTGCGTCCTCAGCAAACTCCTGAAGTGCCTCGATAACAGCTGGTAGGACGCCACGGCTGGTCCGATCTTGATATACACTGACCTCCATCAAGTTCACTGAACCAGTGGGCCCTTGATTTCAATGTGAGCTAGTGGATCCATTCTCCTCGCCTCCAAAATACTGTCCAACATTTTGCGTCGCCTTTCGCCAACGTGCCCGTTGCTTCTCCGCAGGGGAACTTCCAACGTATCATGGAAAGCATCAGAGTTGCGAAACAGCGCGGTGCATGCCTTCGAGTCGGCCCTGAATTAGAGATACCGTGAGTGGGAGAAGCCATTTGTCCCCTTCAATTAACACGATAAATATCCGTAGGGGGTACGGGTGTCTTGATCATTTTCTCGAAGGTTTGCAGTCATTCAGATTTTCAATGGCATTTCTGACCTTAGTGCCGACGCTAAAAGGCGACACTGTCATGCATTCCTGGGAGATTCTCGGCCGCATCCTATCGTCCCCGGACACTTCCGATATTGTTTGCGACGTCGGGATGTAAGTTCCCATATCCATAGCAAGCCTGCTTTTAGGGGTGGCTTCTCTGACCGGAAGAATTCCGCTGTCTAAAACGTCTTCCAGGCCAGTCGTTCACAAGAATGTCATCTACAACTGTCGAATTGTCATCTATAACCGTCAAATCCTCCTCATTCGGCCAAAAATGTGGCTAGCGAATAACGGGAATTACCGCGAGATGCGCTACTTCACGCAATGGGCAAAACACCGTCAGACTGAAGACCACTACCTTCCAAGGATGATCCAGGGTATTACTGGTCAGGTGTGTATTCAATGGCGCACGGTATCCGTGCTCACTGATTGGGGAAAGGTAAAAGTACCGTTTGGGGACGCTGTTATCAGCACCACAGACACTTGCATTGGTGTAGAGCTGTGTGAAGAGTTATTCACTCCCGCAAGGTGAGTCCGGCAAATCCCTCCGCTGTCGGTTAGCGGCTAAGATACATTCGCTCCGCTGTCACTAGTCCACATATACTTATGGGTCTTGACGGCGTGGAAATATTCACCAACTCTAGTGGGAGCCACCATGAGCTCCGAAAACTGAACACGCGCATAAATCTCATTTCAGAGGCCACAGAAAAGGTTCCGCCTTCAATGTATTCCTTAATTGGTACTAACTATACTTTTGTATGATGACCAGATGGGAGGCGTCTACCTCTACGCCAACCAACAAGGATGTGACGGCGATCGACTGTATTACGATGGTTGCGCACTTATCGCAGTAAACGGCAAAGTTATCGCTCAAGGATCCCAATTTTCACTCTCCGATGTGGAGGTGGTGAGTGCGACGATTGACATCGAGGATGTTCGGGCGCACCGGGCTGTCATGAGTCGGAACAGCCAGGCGGCATCTGCAGAGCGCTATCAGCGTATTGAAGTACCAATGGCCCTATCAAAGGATTCTTATGGAGTCCCCGACGCCTTGACCGGAGAACGGTATTATGGGACGATCCCGAGATCGACCGAATTCAAACCAAGGATCCATGCCCCAGAAGAGGAGATTGCGTAAGAGTTGAGTTGAAACTACCTGATTCTAGCTTACGTGACCAGTCTAGGCCCTGCGTGCTGGCTATGGGATTACCTGCGCCGTTCCAAGACCCAAGGCTATTTTGTACCACTTAGTGGAGGCATCGACAGCTGCGCTACTGCCGTGATTGTTTATTCTATGTGCAGGCTTGTCGCGGAAGCTGCCAATCGAGGTGGTTCGTTGATATTTGATACTTTCCTTGATCGGACCTCATTGTATCCGATAGATGAAACAGTGATTGCGGATGCCCGCTCCATCGTTGGCGAGCCTGTTGACTCCAAGTACATTCCCTCGGATGCTCGCGAATTCTGTGGACGAATCTTTCACACCTGTTACATGGGCACGGAGAATTCCAGTGTCGACACCCGAAACCGGGCCAGAGCCCTTGCTGAAGCAATTGGGAGTTTTCACATCGACTTGAACATGGACACTGTCGTCACTGTCGTCAGAACGCTATTTGCTAAGGTTACCGGCTTAGTGCCACGTTTCAAGCTGCACGGGGGCTCAACTGCGGAGAACCTTGCGTTGCAAAATATCCAGGTAGACCCCGCTCATCTTGGCCTGCTGAACGCACCAACAGTGATCACTTTTTATCGTTCCTTTTCCCAGTGTTTAGAGTCTCTAGGGGTTATCGGATGCTGACCAGTCTACTCCTATAGGCGCGCCTCCGCATGGTTCTGGCCTACATGTTTGCACAACTACTGCCCTGGACACGCGGACGTACTGGTGGTCTCCTTGTCTTAGGGAGCGCGAATGTTGACGAAAGGTATGGTTGCGACAAGTGTTCTATCCTTTCCGCGACGATGAGGATGGCTAACTGCGCTCTATCACGTAGCCTGCGCGGCTATCTAACTAAGTACGATTGTTCCTCGGGTATGTAGACCGCCGTCTGGCTTCTTTGCAAATGAGCCGCCAATTACCTCTCACATTCTACCTACGATTAGCGGACATCAATCCCATTGGGTCTATCTCAAAGACAGACTTGAAGAAGTTCATCGGTTGGGCTCAGACGGCATTTGATCTCCCCATTTTGGAAAGGTGCGCCAAGATGTTTCAGGGCGCCGATACCTTCCTGGAAATACGGAGGATGGAATGTACTTAGCATTACCTGTCCCTCAGCTTCTTGACTGCAGTACCGACAGCCGAGCTAGAGCCCATCACGGAAAATTATGTCCAGGCCGACGAGGTACGCCAGCCAGTCAAGGCGATCTGCTTGCGTTTCTACCACTGTGGACAGTACAAGCACTTTGCGTGCTCAGGCTACCCGGGGCTGGCGCTACCTATTGTTGGCCTCATTCGCTGACCCGATCTCTTTAGGCTGATATGGGTATGACTTACGATGAGCTCTCAATCTTTGGTCGACTGCGAAAGGTGGACAAATGTGGACCCTATAGCATGTTCACGAAGCTTGTGAACGAATGGGGCTCGTTCTTGTCGCCCATACAGGTTAGGCGAGCATTCCGAAGGGTATTTCCGTCTGTTGACTCATACCCACTCCCTAAGATCGCGGAGAAAGTCAAACTGTTCTTCTTCGAGTACGCGAGGAATCGCCACAAGATGACAACCCTGACCCCGTCATACCATGCGGTGAGCGCCTCATTGGTTCCTCATTCCTGTTACGGTCTCTTGTCTGCAAGGTCTGGATGGCCCACGCTCATTCAGGGAGCCGTCCTCCTGACACCTAATTGCAATCCTATCTGCCCCTTTCTGACATTGAACGGTGATTTCGGCAGGAATCGTACAGCCCAGATGACAATAGTGCGTGCTTCTTTCGATCGGCCAGCCACCCGTGGAGATGGCAATTTGACCTTATTCGGTGCTCATACGACAGGATTCGATTTGCGCCCATTTCTTTACCCTGCACGCTTTCCTTTCCAGTTCAACAAGATAGATTCGGTGGCTCAAAAGCTCCCGGATCGCTCTGTGAAGCACAAAAGTGACTAGGATAGGGGGACAAGCGTTGTCCAGGGAAGCAGATCCTTTTGTAACGGCGTCGGTTAGTGGCCATAAATACCTGCAGTGTACACACATCGAGAAGCAATGAGAAGAGAAAATGCAATACAGGGCCGAGTGGGCAAACTTCCAAGAACATTCATAAGGGTAGGAAGCGTGAGAGTCCGCTGCTGACGTTGATCTTCTTCATAATAGTGGGTTGTGGAGCTAAAATAAAGGGGTCAGTCATGCACAAGAGTTAGGCATACAGGCGGCACCAGAACGGAGAAAATGCCCCCTAACTGGACACACCAGAACATGAAGAGGAGAGACTTACGATCTCCTAAGTTGTTCTCCCTGACCTTCCGCTTAATACTCTCCATAATCTCGTTCACTGACGAACGATCGAGATCGTCACGCGCCCGCAATAACGCTTCCACGAACGGCAGGTTTGGCCCATGCCTATCAGCAAACTGAGTGAAAGACAGAAAAGCAAGGCTCTTGGACGCGGTGAGCAAGTCAAGAATCAACTCGATGATGTCGAAGTAAGCCTCGAGCTCTTGCGCAGGTTTTAGAGAGCTGAAGAAGGTGAACGAATCCGCCACGTCGAGCTTGATCCGCTCTGGGGCGCTCATCTTGTTGCGGCCGCCCTGCATGCGAAGTTTCGACGACTTTGAGAGGGCGGTCAGATAGGTGATAAGGAAGGTATCCAGCAAGTCTTCAATGAGAAGATCCAATAGAGTGAGGTTGAGTGTAGACTGGTAGTCGCCCATGTAGTCTCGCAGCGTCTCCACAATCTGGGGCATTATCCCGTCATACCACGTCCCTTGGAACAGCTGTTTAGTTGCCGGTCGGAGATCATGGAACATGAGGTCTATGATCGTTTGTGTACACTTCTTCGCAACGTCGAGATATCCGTCAATGGCATCGTTGAGTTGCTCGGAGATGACGACTTTGTATCTTTCAGAGACCATTGGCTCCAGCCTTGCCGATAGTGCCTCAGCATAGTCTGCACACTTGATTTGGTCATTGGCGAGAGCGGCCAAATACTCAGCCAACCCAGGTGCGATATCTTCAGGCTTGCTCTCGGTATTTTTCTTGAATTCGGAGTCGATGAGCTTGGACCACTGTTCCTGCGTCTGCTTGATCGCCCTCACGCTCTCTGTGACAATCCTCGCCAAGATAGCGCCCTGCCCGCTCTCCGTCGCTGCGTCCACTTGTTCGTTGATAATCTGCCAAAATATGAAGGCACCTTGCATCTCGTATAGACCGTCGGCATCTTGATTGGGTGCCTGATTTCGGGAAGAGAAATCACTCAGTTCGTCCTTCATAAGGTTGGCGGTCCACTCGTCGAGTTTAGACACGATGAGTCTTGCGTAG
>WNFL01015857.1_pt1 | contig 13383 bp, 7 predicted proteins | sample 5400361 | NCBI WGS metagenome assembly WNFL01 (sample SAMN13153351, study PRJNA577476) | soil metagenome | isolation source: 40 cm soil on Douglas fir-dominated hillslope | place: USA:California | collected 2013-09-17
GGGATTCAAGCCCTCGATCGTGGACATTCCGCGAACGAGCGACGAACCCGCGAGTATGAAACCATTCTGGCGTTCGAAAACCTCGCGCCGATTTGCCTTTGTCGATCTCCAGAACGACGTTACCGAAGAGGATGTCGTCCTGGCAACGCAAGAGGGATTTCGCAACGCCGAGCATCTGAAGCGTTACACCACGCTTGGCATGGCGACGGATCAGGGAAAGACGGGCGCGATCATAGGGCAGGCGGTTATGGCCGCGCTTAGCGGTCAGTCAATGACCGAAATCGGGGTCCCGCGCGCGCGTCCTCCCGAGACTCCCGTCGCCATTGCGGCGTTCGCCGGTCACCATCGCGGCAAAGATTTCCGCGCGGCAAAGATTTCCGCCCCTATCGGCGCACCGCCGGTCATCGCTGGGCTGAAGAACACCGAGCCGTATTCACGGAAGCCGGGCAATGGCTGCGCGCGCAATGGTTTCCCCGCGAAGGCGAGAAGGACTGGCTGGAGACGGTTTCGCGCGAGGCCGCGACGGTTAGAAACGCCGTGGGCATTTGCGATGTCTCTACGCTGGGTAAGATCGACATTCAAGGTTCGGATGCCGGCGTTTTCCTCGACCGGATCTATGTCAACACGTTCTCCACATTGCCCGTCGGAAAAGCGCGATACGGCGTCATGCTGCGGGAGGATGGCTTTGTCATGGACGACGGCACCACGTCTCGCCTCGCGCCGGACCACTATTTCATGACGACCACAACCGCGAATGCAGCACGCGTGATGCAGCATCTCGAGTTTTGCCATCAGGTGCTTTGGCCTGGCCTCGATGTGCAGATGATCTCGGTGACCGAACAATGGTCGCAATATGCGATTGCCGGACCTCGTTCGCGCGAACTCCTTCGCGGAATCGTGGATGAGACATTCGATATCGAAAACACTGCCTTTCCGTTTCTAGCAGCGTCGCCTATTACCGTGTGCGGCGGTCTGCCGGCGCGCTTATTCCGCATATCCTTCTCCGGCGAACTCGCTTACGAGATTGCGGTGCCCGCCCGTTACGGCGATTCCTTGATACGAATCATCATCGAAGCAGGCGCGCCGCTGGGTGTCGCCCCGTACGGAACCGAAGCACTTTCAGTCCTTCGAATCGAGAAAGGGCACGCCGCCGGAAACGAGCTGAATGGCCAGACCACCGCCGCCGATCTCGGTTTGGCTCGCATGATGTCGACCAAGAAGGACTATATCGGCCGCGTCCTGGCGGGACGGCCGGCACTGATTGATCCCAATCGTCCTGCGCTGACGGGGTTCAAGCCCGCGGATCGAAAGCAGCGGCTGCGTGCGGGTGCGCATCTGTTCGCAGCGCGCGCGATCATCTCGCCGGACAGCGACGAAGGACACCTGACGTCAGTGGCGTTCTCGCCCGCGCTCGGCTGTTGGGTCGGACTCGGCCTCCTGAAACGCGGTCCATCGCGTTGGGGAGAAATCATTCGCGCCCACGATCCGGTGCGCGGCGCAGATGTCTTGCTCGAAGTCTGTTCGCCGGTGTTTGTTGATCCTGAAGGAGCGCGCTTACATGGCTGACAGACGGCTGGTTGCACGGCCCGCTTTAACGGGATTCGACCGCGCGGACAGGATCGGAAAAGCAACCGGCCCGGCCGGCGTCGCGGTTGTGCTGCGCGGCGATCTGCGAATTGCGAGCGTCATCGCACGGCGCGGTGCCTTACCTGAACTTTCCGCGCGGGCTGAGAAGATCTTCGGCCTCGCCTTGCGAAGCGGCCCCTATCGGGTCGCGAGGGAAAGACACACGATCCTCGGCATCGGACCCGGCAGATGGATGTTTGTGCAGGAAGGCGGTGCGCGGGAATTTGCGGCCGAATTGGAACGCGATTTCGCGGGCGTCGCCTCCGTTTCCGATCATTCAGACGGATATGCCGTGTTTGAAGTGAGCGGAGTCTGCGCGCGAAAGGCCCTTGCGAAGGGCGTCGCTATCGATATCCACCCAAACTCGTTTGGTACGGGAGACGTAGCCGTCACGGCCGTCGCCCACATTGGCGCCATTCTTTGGCAGACCAACAATTTACCGTGCTACGGAATGGCGGTATTTCGAAGCTATGCAGGAAGTTTCTGGCACTGGCTGAGCGGCAGCGCGATAGAGTTCGGGATCGAACAGGCGCCGTTGCGCCGTGCATGAGCAAGTGATTCCGCAATACAGGATTGAATATCGTCGGCGCGTTGCCCGGTCTCTGAGAGGACGTTTGATGATACGATCCGGGAGCCTCAGCCACATGCATTTGCGCGGTTTTGCCAGACCAAGCCGTTTCGCGCGGCCATCGACTTAAACAACATCGATGCTCGTGAGGAAAGGGCGCACCGGCAACCGGAAAGGGGCGGGATTGCCGGTGCGCAGCGCCACTGTGGCCGGGGGGAGGGGCTTGGTTCACAGTGGCGTAACAAGAATTGTCGGGTCAGCGTTTCTTCGGTTCTTTCGCATTCCGCGAAAGTATTTTGGCGCATCAGTCTCCAAAGATCATTTTAAGCGTTGTTAAGTGAGATTGCGGCGTCGCGGTCTCGCCGGGTTGGCAGTACCTCCTCGGACGATGTCTCGCTCTGAGCGAAGGCGACTGCGATGCGGCGCGGCTTAGGTCGGCCTTGCCGATGTCATAAGCCGAAACACATCTTCATCTCACTTAACACTCCGCACGAGCGCAGCTCGTTAGAGTGAGGCTTCTTTGAAAGAAACGCCCATGCTTCGCGAATATGCAGAAAGAGCCGGCTCTCCCCTTACATCACGATTGTCCAAGTCACGAAGCCGCCGCTACGGACTTATTCTTTTCTCAGCGGCCTTTGTCTTATCCCGTCCCCCCCTGGCAGCGGCTGGCGAGAACCCAACGATCAACGTCTATGGAGCTGGGGCCTCCTCATGCGGCAACTGGTTGTCAGAGCGCAAGAACATTGCGGCCGGGGGATCGCCTACACCCCTAGCGTTTGAGCAGATGGGCTGGGTACTGGGCTATGCGACGGCTTTCAGCCAGCATGTTCCGCGATCTGCGGCGGCCGCGATCCTGCCGAATGGAGGCATATTGGCGCAGATGGTCGATGATTACTGCGCCCAACGTCCTTCAGATTTGCTCGCCGCGGCGACATCAGGAATCATGGAATACGCGGCACAAGCGGCGGTGCAAACGGCCGGGCAGACGCAGCGCCATGACTAATTCGTCACCTAGCGTCCAGATCGGCTGGCTCGGGAACTGATCACTCCAGCGGAAGTCGTCGGGAGTTTTGTCCGTCCCGGAGTCCAGAAACAAAAAAACACAAATGCCGGAATGACAGCTTCGCGGCAATCAGCGAAAACACAGGTTGTCCTCAAGTGAAATGGGAATAGACGGAATGACTGTCGCTTTGGCCGCTCAGCCTAGAATTCTGCCTCACATTCTATTGGTGGAAGATGACCTCGAAATAAGGCGTTCGCTTGCCCAGTCGTTAGCCGAATGCGGATTTGTGATTTCCTGCGCCGCTTCCGCTCCGGCGATGGAAACAATTATGCAGACCACGAAGGTCGACCTGGTCCTCTTGGATATCATGTTGCCGGGCGAAGACGGCCTTAGCATTTGTCGGCGAATTCGTACGAATTCATCGATTCCCATCATTATGTTGACCGCTCTGACGGAGGAGATTGAACGTGTTGTGGGATTGGAAGTGGGCGCCGACGACTATGTCGGCAAGCCCTTCAGCACACGTGAGCTGATTGCGCGAATTCGTGCGCTTCTTCGCCGCTCCGCTGTCGACCAGAGATCGACGGTTGTTTCCGCGAACACCCTTGTTTTCGATGGGTGGGAAATCGATGCGGCTGTCCGGCAGTTTCGAAACCCTCATGGCGTGCATGTTCAACTGACGAGCGCCGAGTTCGATCTGCTGCTGGCATTTTGCCGAAATCCCAATCGCGTGCTCTCACGCGAGCAATTGCTTGAGCTCACGCATAGTGGGCTTGCCGGTCCGATAGAACGAAGCATCGACGTCCATGTGAGCCGAGTCAGGCAGAAGATCGAAATCGATCCACATGACCCTGCTTATATAAAAACGGTTCGTCTGGGCGGCTATATTTTTGCCGGGATGGTCTCAAGCAAATGAGCGTTTTGCCGCGCTTGCTTCTTCCTAGGACGATTGGTTGGCAGATCATAGCCTTCGTGGCCCTGTGTCTCATGCTTGGAAACGCGATAACCTTCGTTATTGTGTCCTACGAGTTTCGCAGCGAGCCGCGCCTTCAATCTCCGGAGTCGGCAGCCGCTGAGATTACGACCTTCGCGAGGTTGCTCGGCGCTGCGGAAACCCAATCGGAGTTCTCCAAGCTTCTTGCGCAAGGCGCCGCGACGGGTATTGCCGTTCTAGAGGTGCCTGAAGCCCAGCTACAAGTGCAGCATTCTGAGCGAAATACAGGCCCAGGTTTCGCGACAGCGCTGACGGAACGGAGAGCCACGGAAAGGGGGCTTACCGTTCTCTCGGGATATAGCCTGGCTGACGGCGGCCCGAACTCTGTATTGCTTCGGTTGCCGAACCACAGAGTTGTTTCATTCGCTTTGCCGGCCACTAGGGAGCGGCCCCCTCTGTTTGGAGGTCCCGCACTGCTGACCGCATCGATTGCTGCCGCGTTCCTTTTGGTTTTGTGCACCTATGTGTTGTGGTCGATTACGTCTCCTCTTGCGAGCTTTGCAGGAGCGGCTGAGGCTTTCGGACGCTCACTTAAAGATGGGCCACCGCTGCGCGAGAAAGGACCCAACGAGATCGCCAAGCTCGCGCGCGTCCTCAACATTATGCGTTCGCGGATAGCGTCTCTCATTCAGGAACGCACATCCATGCTGGTGGCCATCGGTCATGATTTGCGCACGCCCCTCACGCGCATTGTGCTCCAGGCCGAGCGCCTACCCGCGTCGCCCGCGCGTCAAGCCATGCTGAACGACCTCACCAGCATGGGCGATCTCCTCTCGAACATGCTTTCATATCTGAGAGGCGAGGCGGGAACGGAGAGCCACCAAAACGTGGATCTTCCGAGCTTGGTGCAAACCGTATGTTCGACGTTCGCCGACCGCGGTCGTCCGATCAGCTACGAAGGCTGTGATCATCTGGTCTATTCCTGCCGTCCAAACAGGCTTACGCGTGCACTGAGCAGCATCTTTGAAAACAGCCTGGAGTATAATTCGGAATGTTCCGTGGCGTTGGATGTGCTTCCGTCGGGTGACGTTTACATCCTGGTGTGTCCTCCGGAAGCGAAAGGCGCTCTTTCTCAGTGCCACACCGAGGCTTTGGCAAAACCCAGTCTCAGTCTTTCTCTTGCCAAAGATATTATCGAGTCACACGGTGGAACTGTCGAGTTCGGCGTCGTGCCTCCGCAAGGTCTCTGCGCTCGGGTTAAACTTTCAGCGCAACCCTGTTCGGTGCGCGAGTTGCCGACCATACCCGCATAAGCGCCAACCAATTGCCCGCGATCTGATCGGGCAGTCAGCCACTTCAGCGAGAAAGCGTCCAAACTTCTCGCAATACATCGGGTCATTGAGTAGGCGGCGTAGTGAGTCCTTCAGCGGCAATCCGTTGTGCCAAGCCCATTGCTTCTGTCGGTGCAAGACCTTCTCGTGCAGATTACGGATCGTGATTGGTTCGATCTGGTTCATAGGATTACTCCTGTACACGTCCCCCCTTTCCTTGAAGGACATCATCGACAAAATGTGTCATGGCTATCTTCCGCCGATTAACTCCTGCTAATCCGTTTGGCGCGTGAGAAAAACTCCGACGCGGAGCAGCATTGGAGTCGAAGAAGATCCATACGACATAGTCGGACATACCTGTCCCTAAGGGGGGCGCCCTTCCGCTCATTGTCGATGACCAAATCTATAGCAGACGTGGCTCAATCGCCTCTTGCTGACCGACCCAAAGGAGCCATCGGAGGCTCGTTACCGACATCTACCAAGGCGGTGGTGAGCGGACTTTCACAGTAACCTCGCTGGCGGTCGCTCCTGATCATTGCGGTTGCCCTACCAGCCTCTTGCTAAAGGGCGTACGCTGGGGCGGTAAAGCGTTAGGGGGCCGACGCCCTCCATGACGGAACTTTCCGGATACGTGCTGGAGACGCTGCGGAAAGGCGCCGAGTTCATCCTTTACCGCGGCCGGCAACGCGGGAACCCTATCCCGGTCCTGGTACTGGCGCCTATCGCTGAACAACCGGCGCCGGCGAGCCTCAGGCGGCTCGAGCACGAATACTCGCTCGCAGCCGTACTTGATCCCGCGTGGGCGGCCCAACCTCTGGCCCTCACGCGTCACGAAGGGCGGACGATCCTCGTACTTAAGGACCCGGGCGGCGAGCCCATGGATCGGATCCTTGATCGGGGCCAGGGGCAACCGCTCGAGCTGACTCGCTGCTTACGCGTCGCGATTGGTTTGGCGACAGCGGTCGGCCAAGTCCATCAGCACGGCCTGATCCATAAGGATATCAAGCCGGCGAACGTGCTCGTCGACGACGTCGGCAACGTCCGGCTCATCCGATTCGGGATAGCATCTCAGCTACCGCACGAGTTCCAGGCGCCCGCGCCGCCGGAGGTCATTGCCGGCACCCTCGCCTACATGGCGCCCGAGCAAACCGGCCGCATGAACCGCTCGATTGACGCCCGCAGCGATCTCTATTCTTTGGGCGTCACCTTGTACCAGATGCTCACGGGCACTCTGCCGTTTGCTGCCGCCGATCCCCTGGAGTGGATCCACTGCCACATTGCGCGCCAACCCACGCCGCCTAGCGAGCGCGCCGCGATTCCCGAGCCGCTGTCGAATATCACCATGATGCTCCTCGCCAAAAACGCCGAGGAGCGCTACCAGACCGCCTCCGGTCTGGAGGCCGATCTTCGACGGTGCCTGGGGGAATGGGAGTCGCATGGTCGCATCGATCCGTTCCCGCCGGGCGCGCACGACGTGTCGGACCGGTTGCTGATCCCTGAGAAGCTGTACGGGCGGGAGCGCGAGATTGACGCCCTGCTCGCAGCCTTCGACCGCGTCGTCGCTCAGGGCACACCAGAACTCGTGCTGGTATCCGGTTATTCCGGCGTCGGCAAATCCTCCGTGGTGAACGAGCTGCACAAGGCGCTCGTTCCGCCGCGCGGCCTCTTCGCGTCCGGCAAGTTCGACCAGTACAAGCGCGACATCCCGTACACGACCCTGGCACAGGCCTTCCAGACCCTCGTCCGGCAGATCCTCGTCAAGAGCGAAGCCGAGGTGGACCAGTGGCGTTATGCCCTGACGGAGGCGGTCGGGCCAAACGGCCAGCTTATCGTCAGCCTAGTCCCGGAGGTGGAGCTCATCATCGGGAAACAGCCGCCCGTTCCGGACCTCCCGCCGCAGGATGCGCAGAATCGCTTCCAGATTGTGTTCCGGCGGTTCCTCGGCGTATTCGCCCGGCCGGAGCACCCGCTTGCGTTGTTCCTCGATGACTTGCAATGGCTAGATGCAGCAACGCTGGATCTCCTCGAGCATCTGGTCACGTACTCGGAAGTGCGGCACCTGCTTCTGGTCGGCGCCTACCGGGACAACGAGGTCAGTTCCTCTCACCCGTTTCTGCGGACGCTGGAGGCGATCCGCAAAGCTGGAGCGCGGGTCCAGGAGATCGTGCTGGCGCCTCTTGGCCTTGACGATGTCGGCCAGCTCGTCGCCGATGCCCTGCATTGCGAGCCGGAGCACGTGCGCCCCTTGGCGCAACTGGTGCGGGAGAAGACCGGCGGAAATCCTTTCTTCGCGATCCAGTTCTTCACGGCGCTGGCGGAGGAGGGGCTGCTCGCGTTCGACCCGGTTACGCGGGCTTGGCAATGGGACATCAATCGCATCCGCGCCAAGAGCTACACTGACAACGTGGTGGATCTGATGGCCGAGAAGCTGAAGCGGTTTTCTCCCACCACCCAGGAAGCCCTGAAGCAACTCGCCTGCCTGGGCAACGTCGCCGAGGTCGCCACCCTGGCTATGATTCACGGCGAAACAGAGGAGGCGATGCGCGAGGCGCTCTGGGAAGCCGTGCGCGCTGGGCTTGTTCTCCACCAGGATAGCGCCTGTAAATTTCTGCACGACCGGATTCAGCAGGCGGCCTATTCACTGATTCTCGACGAGCACCGAGCCGACATCCACCTGCGCATCGGCCGTGTGCTGCTGGCGAACATGACGGCGGACCAGCTCGCCGATCACCTGTTCGATGTCGCGAACCAGCTCAATCGGGGTGCCGCACGGCTGGTGGACCGGGACGAGAAAATGCAGGTGGCGATGATCGACCTCCGTGCCGGACGAAAGGCCAAGGCGTCGGCGGCCTATGCGTCGGCGCTCAAGTATTTTTCGGCCGGCATGGCGCTGTTGGACGAAGGGGACTGGAGCGGCCAGTACGAGTTGACGTTCAGCCTGTGGCTCGAACGCGCGGAGTGCGAGCTTCTGGGTGGTAACTTCGACAGAGCCGAGCAATTGATTGTGGAGTTGCTGCAGCGCGGAGCGTCGAACGTCGACCAGGCGGCCGTCTACCACCTGAAGGTCCAGTTCCATTTCATGACGTCAGAAAACCAGCAGGCTGCGGCCAGCGCGCTCACGGGCCTGCGCCTGTTCGGCATTGATCTGCCGGCACACCCGACCTGGGAGCAGGTCCAGGCCGAATACGAGACGGTCTGGCAGACCCTCGATGGGCGCCCGATCGAGAGCCTGATCGATCTGCCACTGATGACCGATCCGGAACAGCAGGCTGTGATGCAGCTGCTCTTGGACCTTACCCTCGCCGCCTACCTTACCGACTACCGCTTGTGGTGCTTGCAAGTGTGCCGCATGGTGAATGTCAGCATGCAGCACGGGACGAGCGGAGCCGCCGCGCTCGCCTATGGCTATTGCGGGTGTATGCTCCCGGTCTTTCACCGCTACCGCGATGCGCACCGTTTCGCCAAACTCGGCTGCGACCTGGTCGAGAAGTACGGCTTCATTGCCTACCAGTCGAAGGTGCAGTTCGCGATGGGCACTGTTGCCTTCTGGACGCAGCCGATTGCGAGCGCGATCGATTTCATGCGGGCGGGCTTCCGCAGCGCGATTGAGACCGGGGATCTGCACTTTGCTTGTTACGGCCTGTACCAATCCGTCACAGGCCTTCTCCTGCGGAACGATCCCCTCGACGCGGTGTGGCGCGAGTCGGAGATCGCGCTGGACTTCGCCCAGGATGCCAAATACGGCGATGCCGCAGACATTATCGGGAGCCAGCAACGCTTCATCGCAACCATGCAGGGCCGCACCTTAAGCTTCTCCACCTTCAACGACGCGCAGTTCGACGAAGCGGCGTTCGAGGCGCAGCTGACAGTGGAGCGGACGCCCGTGGTGATCTGCTGGTATTGGACCCTGAAACTGAAGGCGCGGTTCCTGTCAGGCGACTACGCCGAGGCGCTCGCGGCAGCCGACAAGGCAAGGCCGCTTCTTTCGGCCGCCGCCGGCCAGATCCAACTGCTCGATTATTTTTGCTACGCCGCGCTGACGGTGGCAGCGTGCTATGAGCGCGCGTCGGCCGACAAACAGCAAGGGTGGCGCGAACTCCTGACGGCGCACCGGGAACAACTGCGCGAGTGGGCCGAAAGCTACCCGCCGACATTCGCCGACAAGCACGCGCTCGTGTTGGCCGAGACTGCTCGCATCGAAGGGCGAGACGCCGACGCGATGCGTCTGTACGAAGAGGCCATTCGATCGGCGCGCGAGCACGGTTTCGTCCAGAACGAAGGAGTCGCCCACGAGCTTGCTGCAGGGTTTTACCTTGGCCGCGGGTCCACGACCGCCGCACGCGCCCATCTGGAGGATGCGCGCAGTTGTTTTGCGCGGTGGGGGGCGCCCGGCAAGGCGCGGCAACTCGACCAGCGCTATCCGTGGCTGCGCGAGAAAACGGCGGCCTCTCCGCCGACCGCGACGATCGGCGCTTCCATCGGGCAGCTGGATGTCGGGACGGTCGTCAAGGCCTCGCAGGCAGTGTCAGGCGAGATCGAACTCGACAAGCTCATCGAGATGCTCTTGAGGATCGCGGTCGAGCATGCGGGGGCCGAGCGGGGCCTGCTCATCCTTTTCAGCAGCGACGAGCCCCGGATCGAGGCGGAAGCGACGACAGTCGGCGGCGGGGTCGAGGTCACGCAGCGACAGGCAGCCGTGACGCCGTCCGTGCTGCCCGAATCCGTGCTCCATTACGTGATCCGGACGCGGGGAAGCGTGATCCTCGACGACGCCGTGGCGCCGACTTTGTTCTCAACGGATGTGTATGTACAGCAGCGGCGGCCCCGGTCCGTGCTCTGCCTCCCGCTGGTAAAGCAAGCGAAACTTGTCGGCGCACTCTATCTCGAGAACAATTTAACGCCGCGCGCCTTCACGCCGAGCCGAATTGCGGTACTGGAATTGCTGGCCTCGCAGGCGGCGATCTCTCTGGAGAATGCCGTCCTCTATTTCGATCTCCAGCGGGAAAACACCGAACGCAAGCGAGTGGAAGAGGAGCTGCGACGCAGCGAGGCCTTCCTGGCTGAAGGGCAGAGAATAAGCCACACCGGCAGCTGGGGCTGGAATATCTCCACGGGAAAACTCCTCTGGTCCGAGGAACATTACCGAATCTTCGGCTTCGATCCCAAGGAGGCGGAGCCGACGTTTCAATTGTTCTGGGACAGGATTCATTCGGGGGATCGATCGCTTGTTCGGCAAACTCTCGATGGGGCAATTCGCGAGAGAAGCGGTTTTACGCTCGAATTTCGAATCGACCTCCCTGATGGATCGAGTAAGTACCTCCACGGAGTAGGCCACCCCGTATTAAGTGCAGCTGGCGACTTAGATGAGTATATCGGCACCACGATGGACATCACCGAGCGCAAGCGGGGCGAGGAGGCGCTGCGCAGCGCGGAGGCGGATCTTACACGCGTGGCACGGCTGACGACGATGGGCGAGCTCGCGGCATCGATCGCCCACGAGATCAATCAGCCGCTGACTGGTGTCGTAAGCAACGGGAATGCCTGTTTGCGCTGGCTTGCGAAAGACAAACCGGACCTTGATGAGGTGCGACAGGCCGCGGAATACATCGTCAATGACGCCCAACGTGCGGGCGAGATCATCAGGAGCCTCCGTACCCTGGCCGGGAAGTCCGGGCCGGAAATGATGCAACTCGACATCAATGACGCGATTCGGGAAGTCACATCCCTGATGCGCAGCGAACTCCACAAACACGATGTCTCGCTCGAGACCGCATTGTCTGACGGTCTTGAACCCATCACGGGTGACCGGGTTCAGTTGCAGCAGGTCATCCTCAATCTGATCATGAACGGCATCGAGGCGATGAGCACGGTCACGGGCCGGCTGCGGGTATTGCGAGTAAGATCTCAAGTCGACGGGCCTGGCGATTTGCTCATTGCGGTCCAGGATTCGGGTCCGGGGCTCGCTCCTGAAACCATGGACCGCCTCTTCGACCCCTTCTTCACGACGAAGCCCAGCGGCATGGGCATGGGGCTGTCGATCTGCCGGTCGATCGTCGACGCCCATGGCGGTCGCCTCTGGGCGTCGCCGCAGTCACCCCGGGGCGCCGTCTTTCAATTCACCGTGCCGATCGCGCCAAAAGGGGTCCTGACTGAAGTTCCGCCCTAGGTGCGCTGGTGCCAACCGATCCATGCCGGTAAAATCCACGTTGGCTTCCAGGCAAACTTCCCCACAACATCGGGAGATTCAACAGACCATCAATTAAAACGCCGTGCGATCGTTACATTATACGGCCGGATGTCGGTCTGATGCCACGAGGCGAAGGTCACGCGGAAATGGAACAGACATTCTCGGGATTCTCCCTCGGCGATGTTTTAGCGCTCGGCTGCTTGATACTTCCGATAGCATTCGGCGGAGTGAGTCTCGCCGCAGACCCGCAGGAACAGGGAACGAATCTGCCCCCGGCAGCGCAGATCGAAGAGGTTACTGTCACGGCCGACAAGCGCGCAGAAAACGCGCAGGACGTTCCTGTCTCTATCACCGCTGTCACGCCCAAGCAGGCCGTCGATTTCGGCGCTTTTCAATCGGACCACCTGAACCAGCTGGTGCCCGGATTGCAGATCCAGCACGAACTCGACTCAACGACGAGCTTCATTCGCGGGGTCGGTCCGAACTCAAACGGGACCGGCGAGGAAAGCTCGGTCGCAGTCTATCTCGATGACCTCTATATCGGGCAGGGCGATGCCTCGGTATTCAGCCTGAACGCAATTTCCAGGATAGAGATATTGAAAGGACCGCAGGGCACGCTCTTCGGCCGCAATGCAACGGGAGGCGTCATTCAGGTTTTTACCCAGGACCCATCCTTTACGCCGTCACTGGACGCGCATATCGGCTATGGCAATTACGATACGAAAGCTGGCGACCTGTACGCCGCCGGATCTCTGATCCCTGGCGTTCTCGCGGCCAACCTCGCGCTTTACGAGTATGACGAGACGGCCGGTTGGGGTCGGGACGTACTCACTCGTGAACGGGCATTTACCTCTGAAGCGTGGGCCGCCCGCGTCAAATTTCTTCTCACGCCGACGACTACGACGCGCGTTCTCTTGTCACTGAACCATTTCTATACGCGCGGCGAAGAGGGCCTCGGCTTCAATCAGGTGCCGCAATACATCGCGGCCGGCGCTCCTCTTCTGAGCACGAGCGCGCGCTTCGTCGGCTGGTACAATACCGAGGACTACGTCAACGACGTTTCCGTGATCAAGCACGATCTCATCGAGTTCCGGTTAGAACAGGATACGGGCGTCGTGAAATTCGTCGATATCATCGGCTGGCAACGAATGAACGGTAATGCAAACCTCGCGCAGGACGCTTCTCCTGAGGCCCTCGTTTTGGGGCAGCTCCATAAACGAGGCAGGAGCTGGAGCAACGAATTGCAGATATTGAGCCCGGCGTCGGCGCCCTATGCCTCATGGCTCAACTGGGTCGCCGGCGCGTATTATTTGCGCGACGATTCAGGCTATCCGAACGGGGTGTTGCGCGGTGCCGCCTTCGGCTTTCCCGTCTCGACTCCACCTGACTTTTCGCTCCTCCTCAACGATAACGTCTCCACTGAATCGATCGCGGAATTCGCGCAAGCCACAGTTGGAATCCTGCCTAAAACCGAACTCACCTTGGGCGTGCGGCACACGCGAGACGAGCGCACCTTCACCGGCGGCGTCTACTTCTCATCGGCCGTCCCTGTCGTCGGGGGGATTCCGGCCTGCGTCGCGACAGCGCTTGCGTGCCCCACAACCTCCGACAGTCCCGGTGCACGCCACAGCTGGGACATGATGAATTACCGGGCGTCGCTGGCCCACCGATTTACCGATGATGTGATGGGCTATTTCTCGTTCAATCAGGGCGTTAAGAGCGGACAGTTCGATA
>WNFL01096612.1_pt1 | contig 13380 bp, 12 predicted proteins | sample 5400361 | NCBI WGS metagenome assembly WNFL01 (sample SAMN13153351, study PRJNA577476) | soil metagenome | isolation source: 40 cm soil on Douglas fir-dominated hillslope | place: USA:California | collected 2013-09-17
GCGGTTCGAATGCACAAGTGCAATTACTTGATCTTGAAGCATGATGTACTGGTATTTGGACTTTTGTCAATTAGAAGTCCCACGTCCCTACGATCTGTGTATTAGAAGATTGGAGCCTCACGCCCATCCTTATGGTGTCTCAAATGTCCCCCGAAGGTCAAGCCCAACCACGCAGCCAACCAATATCAAACCCCCGACGATCATGACCATTTGAGGCTCAATTAAACATGTCACGCAGGATAAACCCCACCATGACCACAACACTCGCAACACTTCCGTTAGACGTCATCCTCTCTATCTCAGCTTTCCTTAGCAATCCTCTGGATGTTCTTTCGTTATCTCACGTGTGTCGTACCACTTCTATTGTCACCCTCCGACACTAACGCTTTGTGTACGCTAAGACATGCCGCTCCGCGTTCCTTGCATCTCAGGCCTGGGCATCATACTGGTCCAAATCAGTGCCAGCCGCACACCTACCGCGTCCAGCACCATGGCATAGCTATTCACCGAACGAACTCCGCGATGCTCATATTCGATTAGCAGCAACTCACCGTCGGTGGGATTCCCCGTCATCAGCTTTTAAATCTCCACTCCGTTTGCCATCTACACAAAGCCTGGATGGCTCCTCGTACAATGACCAACGTTGGCGCTTGATTCGGGGGACACACTGGGCATGGTCTCTTCAGCACTCGACGGGAGAAATCAGCTTCTGTGATCTCAGGTCTGGTCTTGTTATAGAAAAATGGAGTGCCAGAGGTCCGGTGGTCGATGCTTTCATCGAATATCGATCACCTAGTGAGTGCGTCCTTTGCCACTGGAAAACCAACCATAGGGATAACATCAACGAGTGCGTACCCGTGCTAGAATCTATGTCCTGACTACTGAGGCATTGAATATGACCAGGTCCGAAATTGTGGCGACATCGGTAACCTTCGAACAAGAGAACCTTATCTCGCCAATCAAGGTATCCTTTAGGACCACCCAAAGAGTCACAGTAGCAAAGGGGATCTCTCTCTCGAACACTTCCAGTCCGATGGTACTGTGGCGTGATTATTTGATTGGGTCATATTTCGGGAAGACAGGCGGACTCTTCCTATGGAACATGACAGAAAATTCTGTCTTTTATTTCGAGGTATGTCAGTCTTTCTTTTCGTCTCCGGGCGCCTTGAATCCCAATTCGCGACAGATGGAGTTCTACCTATACTGCACCAAAGTCGTTGACGACGTCCTCTTCGTCAGCCGTAATATATTTGAAAATACTCAATGGAACGCCGCATTCTGCTGCATTCACATACCAAACCTTGTGACCTCGACTCAACTGCCAGGTGGATCCCTCTCCCTCACGAACAATGCATTCACCGTGCTCCTATCGAAATGTATTACGGAGTCACACCCAACGGGGTCACACTGGTCGGCCCATACAAAATTCTATTCCATTCCCGCTTGTCTCCCCACACATCCAAGGTATTGCTTCATCATCACGCGATTCCCGGAACAATCTCAGGGAGTGGATTGGGAGGTCCTTGAAGTGGAGATAGACTTGAGTGTTCCTGGGCCTATCAAGATCTTCAGCAGAGTCAGTTGGCAGTACACTGTACAGCGCTCAACCTCTGCATTACACGATATCGATGACGAACTTCTCCTCTTCCTTCCATTAGGACCCAGAGGTCACTTCTGTGTGTCCCCCCGTGTTCGATTCTTGCGAGTCGGAAGGCCGGACAAGTGGCGAGTGGCTAAGCTTGGAGGGATTGATAACATGCGTTTGTCCGGGCTAAGCGTCGATAGAGATGCAGGTTGTGTCATTATTTGGGCAGAAGACGATTCGCCTCAGTCGACCCGCGATTGTTCCTTCATCTGGTGGTTTGATGAGAGAAAACCAGGCAATATGGTATATTCGCAAACGAAGGAGTTGATATCAAGTTGGAGTCGCAGACTGAAGTGGCGCTTTTGATGATGAGAGGGTTCATCCTTTCATGAGTTGGATAGTTTTCATCTGGGACATAATCGACACTCATCCACATGCTCGCCTCTGAGTATATCTCTACCTACCACGACTACTACCATGCGGGGCTGGGGAAACGTGCAGCTTCATACTACACCACGCAACACCCCAGACGGGTTACTGCGCTTGAATCAGCACCTCATACCACACTTTTCGTAGCCTTCGGTGTCACCTCTTACTCCCTTGAGATTGTTATTGTAGCTTGGCTTGGTCACATGCTGGAGGCGTAAGATATATAATATAATCACTTGGGTAGAGCAAGATTGCCTTGATCCACGGGGATGTGTGTCAGGTTCAGCTTGCAATTCCAAAAACTGGGACGCTCAAAGGGTCTGCTCTGTATTGGTGTGTCTTCGAACGGTGTTACATATGTATGGTGTAATGATGGGTCGAGTAATGTAAGACTTAGCACGCTGCTCTGTCATGATCTTATTTTGTTTGCCCGTTCACGATATATTTAGTGGGTTGGTAAAAGTCCACGAATATAGAAAGTAGAAAGACGAAACCTACCGCGAAGTCTAAAGATGAGAGAGTGAAGGAGTGGGAGAGCAGAATTTGGGAAGAAGAAAAGAATGGACTGCCGCAGAGGTTGAATTGTTTCTATGATTAGTGCCAGAGTATATAGTAATCGACTCAGAATATTCCAGGGTGTTTGGTGACTGTAGATTGCGTTTCTAGTCTGCGAGTTGTCCTGGTCTCCCAAAAGAACTCGTCCAGCAGGGCGTAAGCAATTTAGTTGATGGTGAATCATTCATGTTGAGAGTTTGAGTAGGTTCGGAGCCATCATAGTCGCCCCAGGCTACAAAATGCGCCTTGCGCTCACACGGATTGGAGACATTTCAGTTGCGACTAGCACTTGAGATATATCCCAAACAAGAAACGGACATGTCGAGATTGAGTTTTCAGGTTATCGTTGTACGTATATGTCGAGTATGTTCCTTGAAGGCGTCCTCCATGCTAATATATGCAATGGCGTACGCCTGTCCAAGCGGCTACAGCCCGAGGCCGATGCCATGAAGAAGAAAGTCCGAGAAACCGGGGACAAGATCAAGCAGAACAAGGGCTCCCTTGTCTTGTTAGCAACGTCGTTAAAGTGAGTGTGATGAAGAATCGTATGCTGATTAACTCGTGTACTCAGATCCTTGACATGGATCCTGAAGCTGAAGAGGGCGCAACCAAGGCCATTGATTCGTCCAAGAAAAGTAGCTACATGTGCGGTCATCTCGTAGGTGCCGGCTAAGGTGACCGAATCGATTCATGCTTTGCTAACACGGCAATAGACCATCTTCCTTCTGCCTCAGAACTCAAGCCTGGCGGTCTCATCGGTGTCAGCAAGGATTGCTGGAGGATGGGAATTTGCCCAGCCTCCAACGATACAATCCAGCCTCAATGGACCTGCACTCTGTCGGGAATATTCAGGCATTCACCTCAGCCCATAAATACCATTAACCGGCATATTCGAAATGATCAGGCACAAATGGGCCTGAAAAACATTCACTCCGTTCACTTAACGTTCGAGTAGGCAATGCAAAGACAACAACGCCGAACGAATGATATTTGGTCCGAAGACGTCACTCTGTTCTTCACAGTTGTGCCACCGATCCACATTCTACCCGCCTCCCGCCCATCCTCCACCGTTCCCTCCGCAATGAGCGACACGGCCTCGATCGCACACTTGGTATACTAATTTCAAATCTTACTCTTAATTCGGATACTTTATCAATGTCAGTACCACTATTTTCATTCTTCAGGGCCCGATCATACAGTTCCCGTACCCTCCGCACCAAGATACTTACGTCCAGGGTTAAACCTCTCTCGCTTTCTCTCTATTTTACCATAGGCTGTCGCCGTCACGCGGCCAGTCGCTGAACCGTGTTCTGTGCCATGAGCGTGATTACATAGAATATTTTCTCGCGACCGCCCGTATTTGTTTGCGGTTCGAATGCACAAGTGCAATTTCTTGATCTTGAAGCATGATGGACTAGAATTTGGACTGTTGTCAATTAGAAGTCCCACATCCCTACGATCTGTGTATTTAAAGATTGGAGCTTAACACTCATCCTTGTCACGTCTCAAATATGCCCCAAAGGTCAAGCCCAACCATGCAGCCAACCAATGTCAAACCTCCGACGATCGTGACCATTTGAGGCACAATTAAACATGTCACGCAGGATAAACCCCGCCATGACTGCAACACTCGCAACACTTCCGTTAGACATCATCCTCTCTATCTCAGCTTTCCTTAGCAATCCTCTGGATGTTCTTTCGTTATCTCAGGTGTGTCGTACCGCTCATATTATCAGCCTCCGACACTACTGACGCCTTTGTGTACGTACGCTAAGACCTGCCGCTCCGCGTTCCTTGCATCTCAAGCTTGGGCATCATACTGGTCCAAATTAGTGCCAGAAGCTCACCTGTCGCGGCCAGCACCATGGCATAGCTACTCACCGAGCGAACTCCGCGATGCTCATATTCGATATGCAGCCTCCCAACGTCGGTGGGAGTCCCCGTTACCGACTTTTAAGCCCCCAATCCGTTTGCCACCCTCACAAGGCTCAAATGTCTCCCTGGATTATCCCCAACGTTGGCGCTTGATTCGGGGGACACGCTGGGCATGGTCTCTTCAGCACTCGACGGGAAAAGTCAGCTTCTGCGACCTCAGGACTGGCCTTGTTATAGGAAAATGGAGTGCCAGAGGTCCAGTGATCGATGCCTTCATCGAATCTCGATCGCCAAATGAGTGCATCATTTGCCACTGGAAGACCAACCGGGCGAATAACATCAGCGAGTATGTACACGTGCTAAAATACATATCATGACTACTGAGGCATTGGATACAACCAGGTTCGAAATTGTGGCGACATCGGTAACTTTGGAGCAAGAGAACCTTATCTCGCCAATCAAGTTATCCTTTAGGACCATCCAGAGAGTCCCAGTAGGAAAGGGAATCTCCATCTCCAACTGTTTCTCCAGCAGTCCGATGGTCCTATGGCGTGATTATTTGATTGGGGCATATTTCATGACGACAGGCGGACTCTTCTTATGGAGCATGACAGAAAATTCTATCTTTTATTTTGAGGTATGCCACCTTTCTTTTCGTCCCTGGACTCCTTGAATATCAATTCACGCAGATGGAGTCCATCCCACGCTGTACAAAAGCCGTTGACGACGTCCTCTTCATCGACCTTGCTATATCTGATGGTACTGACTGGAACACCTCATACCGCTGCATTCACATACCAAGCCTTGTGGTTTCGACTCAACTGCCAGGTGGAACCCTCTCCCTCACGGAAAATTCATTCGCCGTACTCCTACCGAAATCCACTATGGAATCACACGCAACAGGGTCACCTTTTTCTCTCCAAACAAAGATATATTCCATTTCCGCTTGTCCCCCCACTCATCCAAGATATTGCTTCATCATCAGGCGATTCGGGGGACAGCCCCGGGGAGTGGGGTGGGAAGTCCTTGAAGTGGAGATAGACTTGAGTATACCTGGGCCGATCAAGGTCTTCAGCAGAGTCAGTCACCAGTACAATCTACAGCGCTCAGCCTCCCCATTGCACGATAACGATGAAGACCTTCTCCTCTACTTCCCATTGGGACGCGGAGGTCAACCCCGGGCGTCCCCCAGTGTTCGGTTCTTGCAAGTCGGAAAGCCGGACAAGGGGCGAGCGGCTAGGCTTGGAGGGGTTGATAGAATGTGCTTGTCTGGGCTAAGCGTAGACAGAGGTGCAGGTTATGTCATCCTTTGGGCAGCAGAAGGTTGGCCTCGGTCGACCCGCGATTGTGGCTCGATCTGCTGGCTAGGTGAGAGAAAAACGGGCGATATGGCATATTCGCGAACGAGGGAGTTGATATCAAGTTGGTGTCGCGGACTTCTGCAGCGCTTTTGATGATGGGAGGGTTCACTCTGTCGAATCATCTGGGACGTAACGGAAACTCACCCGCAACGGAAACTCATCTACATACTCGCTCCTGGAGCATTCTCTATCCACCACGAATACTACCGCATGGGGCTGGGGGGAACGTTTACACCACCAAATCCACCTGCAACGCCACGGACGGGTTACTGCGCTTGAATCAACACCTCACACCACAATTTTCGTAGCCTTCGGTATCACCTCTTACTCCCTTGGGCTTTTCCCCAACTTGAGTCCGCGTGCCAACGATGCTCGTTACTCCCTCCACTCATAACTTTCTCAACTCGCTCCTCAAAGCAACTGGGAATCCAAAGCGCTATACCTTATCTCGACTCCATCTGCCGTGCACGGAAGGACGAACTCGAATGGTCTGTCGCTTGAAGTCTTCGAAAGTGTATTTGGGAGTACAATGTCCCGAGCCTCACCTCTCACTTCGTGCTTTTAATGACGATTATCATGCGTTCTCCCTGTAGTATTCTTCCGGAGCTCCCCGCTGTTTGTCAGATTTTAGGATACCTGGCGAGTTGGAAATGGCAAAGGCATTAATAAGGTGCACTTGAAAAGGATTGCTTCGATAGGTGTATCATCGCGTAGGTACGGAAAGGATTACTCCGGTTCACCCCTGGCCGTACGTCAACGCCAATGGAGAAATTACCGACTGGATAGAATCAGAAGCTTTCGGGGGTTCTCAAACTGTGAATACGGGTGGGTTTTCAACTGCGCTCCTTGAAGTCCTAAACCTTCTGTATCAAAGAAGCTTCACTCCGCCCCCCGCCTTCCCCAATGCCAGCCGATCTGCCACCAGAAGTTCGGAGAATTATTTTTAGCTATCTACTCATCCAAATGTCGCCGATCAATCAGTGCTGAGGCGCTGTGGAAGAATTGCACATTTCCTGATCCTCATACCACCCGCGATTTTCCGACCCTGCCACAGTTTATGGACCGCACGATTCTGTGCCAACTATAGAAGCCCCAGTTCAAGCCATCGTCGGAGGATCTCGCCGTTGTTCAAGTGTGCCTTGCATGGTACGGTCTGGGCCTAGAATCCCTCTACGGTACAGTGGTTTCAGTGCGAAATCACATTTTGACATCCTCAGGGTTACTCACTACAAGCAGAGGGCACGTAAATAGCCCGTATAGCGCTGACTTTGGCTGCTCTACAGCGCCTGGCGTATGCTAATCCGTGCCAAGCCCTGTAAAGTGGCCAAAGTCAGTGCTATACGGGCTGTTTACGAACCCTCTGCTTGCAGTGCCTCTCGCACCTCCAAACGGTCGGGGTCATTGTTGTGCGCCAGGTCAGAATAAGCTGTTCTGTGCAAGTATCGCCAGATGATGGTATAGCCTGTCCTGGACTATTGTCCTAACATAGAGGATTTCGAGGCGCATAAACTGTACCCATCGAGGCCATCTCTCGCGAACCGGGTTGGGTATCCGTCACTGCCGATTCTATATTCTACGCCTCCCCCATCATTCCTCTGCAATAAACGACACTGGCTCGCGTGCTTGGGATACCGAGTTCGAATCTTACTCTTAATGCGAAACTTTACCAATACATATTAGTTCAACTTTACGGCCCCATCGTACCCTCCGCACCAAGATACTTATGTCCAGGAGTGACCCTCTATCGCATTCCCTCTCTCTTACTCAAGGCTGTCGCTGTCACGCAGCCACTTTGCCGTGATTGTAAAATTTTTTCGCTCCCTCCCGTATTTGTCTGCGGTTCGAACGCACGAGTGCTGCAATTCCTTGATCTTGAAGCATGATGGACTTGTATTTGGACTTTGTGTAAATTAGAAGCTTCACGTCCCTATGATCGGTATATTTGAAGATTGGAGCTCAACGCTCATCCTTGTCACATCTCAAATATGCCCCAAAGGTCAACCCTAACCACGCAGCCAACCAATGTCGAACCTTAGACGATCGTGACCATTTGAGGCTTAATTAAACATGTCATGCAGGTTAAACCCCGCCATATATGACTTCAACACTCGCAACACTTCCGTTAGACATCATCCTCTCTATCTCAGCCTTCCTTAGAAACCCCCTGGATGTTCTTTCGTTATCTCAGGTGTGTCGTACCACTTGTATTTTCACTCTCCGATACTAACGACTACGGTGCCCTTTGTGCGCGCTAAGACCTGCCGCGCCACGTTCCTTGCATCTCAAGCGTGGGCATCATACTGGTCCAAATTAGTGCCAGCAGCACACCTGTCGCGTCCAGCACCATGGGATAGCTACTCACCGAGTGAACTTCGCGGTGCTCATATTCGATATGCAGCCACTCACCGTCGGTGGGAGTCCTCGTCACCGACTTTTAAACGTCCACTCCGATTGCCACCCCCACCACCCGGCTCAAATGTCTCCCTGACCCTTCCCCAATATTGGCGCTTGATTCGGGGGACACGCTGGGCATGGTCTCTTCAAACCTCGACGGGAGAGGTCAACTTCTGCGATCTCAGGACTGGCCTTGTTATAGGCAAATGGAGTGCCAGAGGTCCGGTGATCAATGCCTACATCGAATCTCGATCGTCTAATGAGTGCGTCCTTTGCCACTGGAAGACCAACAAGGAGGATGACATCAGCGGGTATGTACTAGTGCTGAAAAATATGTCCTGACTACTGAGGCATTGGATACGACCAGGTTCGAAATTGTGGCGACATCGGTAACCTTCGAACAAGAGAATCTTATCTCGCCAATCAAGTTGTCCTTTAGGACCATACAAGGAGTCACAGTAGCAAAGGAAATCTCTCATTTGAACGATGTGTCCCACAGTCCGGTGGTACTATGGCGTGATTATTTGATTGTGTCATATTACAAGCCGACACACGGACTCTTCTTATGGAACATGACAGAAAATTCCCTCTTCTATTTTGAGGTATGCCACTCTTTCTTTTCGTCTCCGGGCGCCTTGAATCCCAATTCGCGACAGATGGAGACCTACCTATACTGTTCCAAAGTTGTTGACGACGTCCTCTTTGTCAACAATGATGGATTGGATGATACTCAATGGATCGCCGAGTTCTCCTGCATTCACATACCAAGCCTTGTGACCTCAACTCAACTGCCAGGTGGATCCTGTTCCCTCACAGAAAGTGCATTCCCCATACGCCTACCGAAATGTATTACGGGATCACGCTCAATGTGGACACAATGGGCGGCCCATACAACATTCTATTCCATTCCCGCTTGTCCCCCCACACATCCAAGGTATTGCTTCATCATCAAGCGATTCTCCGATCAGCTTTGGGGAGTGCAGTGGGAGGTCCTTGAAGTGGAGATAGACTTGAGTACACCTGGGCCGATCAAGATCTTCAGCAGAGTCAGTCGGCAGTACACCATACAGCGCTCATTCTCCATATTACATGATAGCGATGACGACCTTCTCCTCTACCTCCCATCACGCGGAGGTCAACATCGTGCGTCCCCCAGTGTTCGATTCTTGCGAATCGGAAAGCCGGACAAGTGGCGAGTGGCTAGGCTTGGAGGGGTTGATAAAATGCACATGTTTCAGATGGGCGTTGACAGAGATGCAGGTTATATCATTATTTGGGCAACAGAAGGTTGGCCTCAGCATACCCGCGTATGTGGCCATATTTGCTGGCTAGATGAAAGAAAAGCGGGCGATATGGTGTATTCGCGAACGAAGGAGTTGATATCAAGTTGGAGTCGCGGACTTCTGCGACGCTTTTAATTCACTGTCGAATCCCTTTATGAATTGGATAGTTTTCGTCTGGGACGTAATGGAAACTCATCCACATACTCGCCCCTGAGCATGTATCTAGCTCTATATCTACCACGACTACTACCACACGGGGTTGGGGGAACCGTCTCACCACTAAACCCACCTTCAACGGCCACGGACGGGTTACTGCGCTTGAATCAGCACCTCACACCACACCTTTCGTAGCCTTCAGTATCACCCCTTACTCTCTTGAGATTGTTCCCAAGTTGTCCTGCCGCTGGTAAGGCCCGCATCGAGAGCTATCAACATACCATCCTCGAGTGGGTATAGCTCAGCTTCTGGTAAGGATAGTATGCAGTTGGTGCAGGTACCGAAAAGGTCGAACCGTTCGGGTTTGAAATGCAGAGAGCCTAGGGCCAAAATAATTTTCCGCAGGTGTTCAGATTCGTGTGTGGGCGCAATACTGGGTCGCTGGGTCGAGGTGTGCATCCGCTCCGACAGCATAACGAGCACAATGCAACGATTTGTTTGATTATACTCGCAAATCACGGCGTGTTGCGTGCAGACAAGTAGCATTAGCCCAGCCTCAACCCCAGCCTCAACCTTCTTCCTCTTTCGACCCATTTTGCATTTCGACCCATTTTATGTAGTCAGCGATTCGTCGCCACCGCATGTCTCGCACCACTAACACCGTCAACCACAGCACAACCTCCCGGCCCACTGCGCATTCGACGACGAGGCCGACGACAACGCCGACGACAACGCCAGTCTCCCAGTCCCCAGCCTACAGGAATCTACTCGGGCACTCTTTCTCTCGCCCGCGATGACCAGGCCGATCCTCTCCTCGCCGACGACATTCCCGGCAACCTTCTGGGTCCTCATACCTTCTTCCTCGCCTGCGTTCTCGCCCTCATCATCGCCGCTCTTCTGTTCTCCTCACAGAGGACGACTCAAATGATAGCAAGATGTTGCAGCAGTCGCAGTTGAACAGCTACTCCGTGTCATTCGCCTGAGTGAGAAGGAGCGCGAATGGTCAACGTGTTCTCAAGTACTGACGTATGACTGATGACTGTCAGCGCAAATGCGACAGCGACCCTTCCTTCAAACAACGGAATATTGACAAGCAAAATCTTCGATGCCCTCTCTTCTCCAATCTATTCCATCCACGCGAAGCCGACGCGTCCACAACGCCTTCGCAGAAGACTTCGCCTCATGACTGGACCATGTAAGGTACACAACTCGCTTCTCACCTACCCGTGCCCGCATGCGCCACAGCACCCAACAAGATCGTCATCAAGGCTGCTTCCAGTCGTCCATCGAGGACTGCGCTTACCGCTTATCCACTATCTTCCAGTCACCCTCGATTGGAGCTCCCTCAATTCACACCCGAATTTAGTCTCGAGCTCACCCGCTCACCCGCTCACCCGCACGGTCTTCTGCCGAGGACCTCTCACCACCTACAAGTGATGACGTGAAACCTATCGACTGCTCGAGTATCGGTTTCTTGAGGGCGTTTACAGACGACTTATGACCGATCAAGGGCCTGTCGATTCCTCTGAAAACAACCACGGCTCTGCTATCGAACTGGATCGTTCCTCTGACACGCCTCCATCAGCACATTGCCTCTGCCAGCTCCATGTCCTCAACAGCTCGCACATCAAAGCTAGTCCGTCGAGTGCTTCAGGTCTTCGAACGATCCTGATTTGGTGGTCCTCGATATAGTAGATTGAATTCTGGGTTGACTACGCCCCAATAATCCCTGTATCGTGTACGTGTGCAGAGGTTAATCATCGCTTCTTGTGGAATTTGCCCGTCCTGTGCACATTCCAAACTACAACCCGTGTACTTGTTGCTCATTCAATAATCCTGTTGCTGCGGCGTTCACTAGTAATGTTTTGGAAGGTTCTGTTTAAATACATGCGGATTCAAGGTCAGGAGAGGTTGGTGTAAGCGGTTCAAACTAAGGAAGATTGACAGCAGCAAAATTTCAATAGAGTACTTCGACAACTACACAACTTGATGACACCTTGTTCCTTGCCTTTCCGTCTTACCAAATTCGGGTCAATCGCCCTTGGACTCGGCCAACCTCCATCACTGGGGACACTTGGGGACACACACAACCTCACTCGGAGCAATTAATCGTCGTCAAGACTTAGGGAAATAATCCAAGGTATGAGGTACCCACAAGAGATTGTATTTATAAAGTCTGTACCGAGATAAGAAAATGTGATATGATCAGAGCGCTATAGGCGAATACATAGACGAGAAAGAGACCTAAGTTGTATAAACGACGAGGCTCCGTGTTGGCGATTAATGGAGATATGAGATGAGTGGACGACGGAAAGGGATACGAGAATGATATACGCTAAAGGCGCGATGGAAGAAGATCGAGACACAGGGAGAACGTCCATGAGACACAAGGACAAGAGAAATGAAAACCTACAAAGATCTTAGGTTCAGGTTGCGACCTTTCAGATGCCGCACTGCTTGTAAAACTCGGACGAGCCGGGCCACTTGCACGACGCTGGACCTCTACATATCCCCCTCCATGGAACCAGGGGAGTCTTCGTCGTTAATATTTTGTGGTTGATCAGGCTTCGTTCGAGAAGCCCTCGCAGTGGACCGGAATGGGCAATCCTATCAGCAGTTTTAAACGTCAGTAAGCTATCGCAAAAAGGTTCTGGAGGAACCACGTACCCGAAATCCACCAGTAACACGATGGGTAAATCGTGTTCTCCAGCTTGACGAATGTTCCCTGGTTCGAGAGGGCGCTATACCCTTTCTTCTTGACGCACACATGCCAAGAGAGTGACCCCTATAAATCATTGTCATGAGAGACAGTACTATAAGACAGAAAGCTTTTGAAACTTACTCTCCATGGGTATACCGGCCTGCCTACCGCTCCCTTGGGTATCCCCTCCTGCTCGCCCTCTCCATCATAGAGCTCCGAGAGGAGCTTCTGGAGTGCCACCATCGGATAGGGCACGCCGATTTGCACCAGTGCATCCGAAATGATAGGACCCCAGCGTCCCGCCCGGATCAGTCCCCTATAACCCTGGAGGTGGGTGATATTCTCGGCCCTCGCGGGGTGGGCGTCCAGGTAATCCCGTGTCTCGATGCGCCCGATGCGCCCCTTGGTCTTGCCACTGCCCCTTGCCTTTCGCGGTGCAGGTGCTGCCTTCCGATATGGTTGGTTACGGATGTTGTCGGTAGTCCTGTCTGATCGCGAAGGGCCCGGATTTGGACGGCGACTGGGGCAGCCGGGGTAGGCGCGGTGGGTGTATAGCGCAGGTACGGGGGAACTAAACCGGGGTGGAAGGAAGGCGCCCATTTGCCGCCAACGGTGGGCGCAGGGAAGGTGGAGTCGTCGCTCGTCGTCGACGGCGTGGCGGCGACGAGCGGAAGAGTGGTGGTGGGAGTGCCGATCGACGAACCTGGATATGCCCACTTTATGTTGTCCACCAGAGTGGGGTCGCCGCTGCAGAGGTCGTAAAGCGACAAGTAGCGCTCGTCTACCGCGAACGCAAACGGATCAACCACAGCGCTCTGCTCTGGGACCCCACAAGGAAGAAGGTCGAGTGCAATGGAAGTGTCAAGGTGGTCCAGTTCGTCGATTAGCCTCTGCAGCTCAGGGTCGAGGATGTGGATTTCCGACAAGATGACCGAACCGGGGTAGAAGGACGCGGTGGTTTGGCTGGTGCTCATAGTGGAGAAGTGGATATTGTGTAGCGTGGATGGGTAGTGGTCAGAGTGTGGAGTGCGTGTCGAAGAG
>WNFL01310762.1_pt1 | contig 13379 bp, 17 predicted proteins | sample 5400361 | NCBI WGS metagenome assembly WNFL01 (sample SAMN13153351, study PRJNA577476) | soil metagenome | isolation source: 40 cm soil on Douglas fir-dominated hillslope | place: USA:California | collected 2013-09-17
GGAGGCTCGGTCGCGTCTGGAGGAGGCGCGAAGGCGCGATCCCGTCGGCGCCGTCGGGCGGCGGGCGGCCCAACTCCTGCAGCAGTTCCCGTCGAAGTAGTTTCGGTCGCGAAACGCGAGGTCGGCCGCGACCGAAACTAACATTAGTTTTCGTCGCCCGAGTCGTGGGTCTGGCGACGAAAACTTCTCATGCCCTATCAGCGCATCCTGGACGATCTCCTGAGGTCCGTCGGCGGCCATGCGGCGCTGCTCCTCGATGACGAGGGCGAGGTGGCCATCCAGGCGGGCACGCGCGACGAACGACATCGCCTGATCGGCGCCTACCAGGGCATCGGGCTGGCCACCGCCCGCAAGACCCTCGCCAAGCACGGCGGCAGCGGGCCCATCCGCTACATGCTGTGCCGGTACGCGGCGGGCGTGGTCATCCTGCGCCCACTGAAGGACGGGTACTACCTCATCCTGTCGATGCCCGTCGACGGACGGGTGGCCGAGGGCGTTCATCGTTCCGAGGTCACCCAGGAGACGCTCAACCGGGAGCTGTGATGGAAGAGTCCTTCCTCGGCCGCTTCCGGAAAGGGCTGGAGCGGACGCGCGACATCCTCAATGCGGACGTCGAGGATCTGGTGCGCGGCCGCCGCCCGCTCAAGCCCGAGGACCTCGACAAGGTCGAGGAAGGCCTCATCGCCGCCGACTTCGGCCTGCCCGCGACCCGGCAGGCGATGGAAGTCCTGCGGGCGAAGAGCGCCCAGATCTGGACGGGGGGCGCGGACGCGATGCGCTCGATGCTGCGCGAAGAGATCCGCTCCATCCTGACCGGGCCGACGGGAGTGGTCCCGTTCGCGACGAAGCCCTGGGTCGTCTTCGTGGTGGGCGTGAACGGCGTGGGGAAGACCACGACCATCGGCAAGCTCGCGGCGGCCTGGAAAGCGGAGGGCCGCACGACGCTGGTGTGCGCGGCCGACACCTTTCGCGCGGCCGCGGCGGAGCAGCTCGAGATCTGGGCGCGGCGCACGGGGGCGCCGTTCCATCGCGGCGCGGAGGGAGCGGACCCGAGCGCGGTCTTGACCGACGCCCTCCGCCTCGCGCGCAGCAAGGGCCATGACGCCGTGCTCGTGGACACCGCGGGCCGGCTCCACACCAAGGGAAACCTGATGGCGGAGCTGGGCAAGATGGCGCGCGTGGCCGGGCGCGAGGTGCCGGGCGCGCCGCACGAGACGCTGCTCGTCCTCGACGCCACCCTGGGCTCGAACGCCCTCAACCAGGGCCGCGAGTTCGCCAAGGCCGGCGGCGTCACCGGTCTCGTCGTCACCAAGCTCGACGGCACGGCCAAGGGTGGGGTCGCGGTCGCGGTCGTGCGCGACCTGGGCGTGCCCATCCGCTATGTGGGCGTGGGGGAGGCGGCGGAGGACCTGCTGCCGTTCGACGCCGCCGCCTTCACGGACGCGCTGGTGGGGTCCTAGCGCATGGCCGCGGAGGATCCGCGCTGGATGGCGCGCGCGCTCGAGCTGGCGCGCCGCGGCCTGGGCGAGACCAACCCCAACCCGATGGTGGGCTGCATCCTCGTGAAGAGCGGCCGCATGGTCGGCCGGGGTTGGCATGGGCGCGCCGGCGGGCCGCACGCGGAGGTCCAGGCCTTGCGCGCGGCGGGCCGCGCCGCCCGGGGCGCGACCGCCTACGTGACGCTCGAACCGTGCGCCCACCAGGGAAGGACTCCGCCCTGCGCGCGGGCGCTGCTGCAGGCGGGCGTGAGGCGCGTGGTGGCGGCGTTGCGCGATCCGAATCCGGTCGTGAACGGCCGCGGCCTGGCCAGCCTGCGCCGCGCGGGCGTCGAGGTGGTCGTCGGTGTCGCCGCCGACGAGGCGGCGGCGCTCAACGAACGGTTCGTCATCGCCGCGCGGCTCGGGCGGCCGTTCCTCATGCTGAAGGCGGCCATGTCCCTCGACGGACGCATCGCGACCGCGGCCGGCGAATCGAAATGGATCACCGCCGGCCCCCTGCGCCGCCGTGCGCGCGCCCTGCGCCGCCTGCACGACGGGGTGGCGGTGGGTGTCGGCACCGTGCTCGCGGACGACCCCCTGCTCCTCCCCCAGCCGCGGACGCGGCGACCGTTCCATCGCGTGGTCTTCGACTCGCGGCTGCGCACGCCCCTGGGGAGCCGGCTCGTGTCCAGCGCGCGCGACTCGCCTCTTTGGATCGTGACCACGGAGGCGGCGGCCGGACGCCAGGCGTTGGAGGCGCGCGGCGTCCGTCTGTTGGCCGCGCCGGCGCAGGACGGACACGTCGACCTCGCGTGGGCCCTGGCCGCGCTGCGGGCGGAGGGCCTGTGGAGCCTCATGGTCGAAGGAGGCTCCGACCTGCTCGGCGCCCTGCTCGCCGCCCGCCTGTTCGACCAGGTGGCGCTGTTCCGGGCGCCGTTGCTCCTGGGGGGACGGGAGAGCCGGCCCGCGTTCGGGGGGCCGGATCCGGCCCGGCTCTCCGACGGCGTGCGTCTCACTGCGCACAGCCCGATCGTCCGGCCGCGCAGCGGGGCGGTCTCGCCAGCGGCCGCGGCCGACGGCGCGTACGAGATCTGGTACCCGGCGGGTGTACGGTATGGCAGGACGCGGTAGCGGACCATGTTCACGGGCATCGTCGAGGAAGTCGGAGAGGTCGAGGCGGCGGTCCGGCGCCACGACGTGCTCGCCGTCCGCATTCGGGCCCGCGCGGTCACGGCCGGGCTGCCGCGCGGCGGCTCGATCGCCGTCGATGGCTGCTGCCTGACCGCGGTGGAAACGGACGGCGACGGCTTCGCCTGCGATCTCACGGCGGAGACCCTGGACCGAACGGCGTTTGCCCAGAGACTGGTCCCGGGCGCGCTCGTGAACCTCGAGCGGCCGATGCGGGCGGACGGGCGCTTCGACGGGCACATCGTCCAGGGACACGTGGACGGCGTGGGGGAGATCCTCGGCCTCGAGCGCTCGGGAGAGGCCGCCGCGCTGAGCGTCGCCGTCCCGCCCCACCTCGAGCGCTACCTCGTCGAGAAGGGCTCGATCGCGGTGGACGGGATCTCTTTGACCGTGGCCGGCCTCCGGCCGCGCGGTTTCTCCGTCGCCGTCATCCCGTATACACTGGACCATACGAATCTCCGGGTGGCGCGTCCGGGCGACCGGGTGAACCTGGAGATCGACGTGATCGCCAAATACGTAGAGAGGCTGATCGCACCCGCGTCCTCCCGCGCGTAGCGCCCGCCCCGATAAGAGGTCCCATGCCGTTCGCGAGCATCCCCGACGCCATCGACGACATCCGGCAGGGCCGGATGGTGGTGGTCGTGGACGACGAGGACCGCGAGAACGAGGGCGACCTCACCATCGCCGCGGAGAAGGTCACCCCCGAGGTCATCAACTTCATGGCCCGCTATGGGCGCGGCCTCATCTGCCTGCCCATGACGGGGGAGCGCCTGGACGAGCTGCGCATCCCGCTCATGGTGCGCGACGAGCAGAACGACGCGAAGTTCGGCACCGCGTTCTGCGTGCCCATCGAAGCCAAGCAGGGAACCACGACCGGCATCTCCGCCGGCGATCGCGCGCGGACCGTGCTGACCGCCATCGACCCGGGGACCAAACCGGGCGACCTGGCCCGTCCCGGCCACATGTTCCCGCTGCGCGCCGTGGACGGGGGCGTGCTCGTGCGCGCGGGCCAGACGGAGGCGGCGGTGGACCTGGCGCGCCTGGCCGGCCTCTACCCGGCGGGCGTGATCTGCGAGGTGATGGACGAGGACGGCACCATGGCCCGCGGGCCGCGTCTCGTGGCCGTGTGCCGCCAGCACGGCCTGAAGCTGGTCACGATCAAGGACCTCATCCAGCATCGGATGCGCACCGAGCGCCTGGTGCGGAAGATCGTCGAGACCGATCTCCCCACCGGCTACGGTCCCTTCCGCATCCACGCCTTCGAGAGCGGCATCGACGGCCAGCATCACGTCGCCCTCGTGATGGGCGACTTGAGCGTCGGGGACGAGCCCGCTCTCGTGCGCGTGCACTCGCAGTGCCTGACCGGCGACATCTTCGCGTCCTCGCGCTGCGACTGCGGCGACCAGCTGCACAAGGCGCTCGAGATGATCAGCCAGGCCGGCCGGGGCGTCCTGCTGTACTTGCGACAAGAGGGGCGCGGCATCGGTCTCGTCCACAAGCTGATGGCCTATCAGCTCCAGGACCAGGGCCAGGACACGGTCGAGGCCAACGAGACGCTCGGCTTCAAGCCCGACCAGCGCGACTACGGCATCGGCGCGCAGATCCTGGTCGAGCTGGGGGTCAAGAAGATGCGCATCCTCACGAACAATCCCCGGAAGTTCGTCGGCCTCGAAGGCTACGGCCTCGAGGTCGTGGGCCGCCTGCCCATCGAGATCCCGGCCTCCGATGCGAACCGGCGGTACCTGAAGACGAAGAAGGAAAAGCTCGGCCACATCCTGCGGAGCGTGTGAAGCGGTGATTCAACAGTCTCTGCGCTCGTCGGCCATCTTCCGCGACCTCGACGACGAGGAGCTCGCGCACGTGCTCATGGTGGGGATGCAGAAGCGTTATGCGCAGGAGGCCGTCATCCTCACGGAGGGCACACCGGGCGGCCAGCTCCACGTGATCAACGAGGGCCGGGTGCGCATCAGCAAGGTGGTACCGGGCGTCGGGGAAGAAGCGCTCACCATCCTCGGCCCCGGCGATTTCTTCGGCGAGGTCGAGTTCTTCGACGGTGGCCCCGCCTCCGCCCACGCCATCGCCCACTCGGACTGCGAGGTCTTCGCCATCCCCCACCAGGAGGTGCAGGCGATCATGGACACGCGTCCGGCGCTGGCGGCCAAGTTCCTCTGGGCCTTCAGCCGGACCCTGGCCACCCGCCTCCGGGAGTCCAACCAGAAGATCTCCAGCCTGTTCGCCATCGCTCGGGAGTTCTAGGGGCGCGGCGTTGATTGAGTAGGGGGGGCACTCACGCGCCACTCCGATGGGCGTCGCGACCCCCCCTAAGACCCCCCTCGCAACGCGCCGCCGCTGCGCGGCGCCGTCTTGCTCTGCGGTCGGCTTGCCCAGGTTCCACGCGCACGCTCGTGGCGGCCTAAACCCCTCATTCGCTGTGAGTTTTTGACAACTCCGGCCCCGATCCCATAAAATCAACCGTTACTTTGCTTTCAGACGGTGGCAAAGGTGCGCGGTGGACTGCGCCCGCGCCGCTGCCGGGAGGATTTCGCCGCCGTGTTCGACGCTCTCAGCGACAAGCTCGAAGGGGTGTTCCGCACCCTCCGCGGGCAGGGGTCCCTGACCGTGTCGGACGTGGACGCCGCCCTGCGCGAGATCCGCCTGGCCCTGCTCGAGGCGGACGTCCATTTCAAGGTCGCGAAGCAGTTCCTCGACCGGGTCCGCGTGAAGGCGACGGGCCAGGAAGTCCTCAAGAGCCTCACTCCCGCCCAGGCCGTCATCCGGATCGTGCGCGACGAGATGGTCGAGCTCCTCGGTGGCGAAGAGCCGCCCCGGCTGCAGACTTCATCCCGCCTGCCTTCGGTCGTCCTGATGGCCGGCCTGCAGGGCTCGGGCAAGACGACGACCTCGGCCAAGCTCGGGGCCTGGCTCGCCAAGTCGGGCCACCATCCGCTGCTCGTCTCCACCGACGTCTACCGTCCGGCCGCACGTGAGCAGCTGCGCACCTACGCGACGAGCGCCGGCCTCAAGGTCCACCATCCCGCCGATCTGGATCAGCCGGTCGCCATCCTGCGCTCCGCTCTCGACGAAGCGCGGGCCGTCGGTCACGAGTTCGTCATCGTCGACACCGCCGGCCGCCTGCACATCGACGACGAGCTGATGACGGAGCTGCAGCAGCTCAAGGCCATCGCGCAGCCCAGCGAAGTGCTCTACGTCGCGGACGCCATGACGGGTCAGGACGCGGTGAAGAGCGCGGAGGAATTCCACCGCCGCATCGGCATCACCGGCATCGTGCTCAGCAAGCTCGACGGCGACGCGCGCGGAGGCGCCGCGCTGTCCGCGGCCGCGGTCACGGGCACGCCCGTGAAGTTCGCGGGCGTGGGCGAGCGCGTCGACGAGTTCGAGCTGTTCCAGCCCGCGCGCATGGCGGGCCGCATCCTCGGCATGGGCGACGTGCTGGGCCTCATCGAGAAGGCCGAGCAGCACGTCGACCGCGAGAAGGCCGAGGAGATGGTCCGCAAGCTCCGCCGGTCCGAGTTCACCCTCGACGACTACAAGGAGCAGCTCGGGCAGGTCCGCAAGATGGGGTCGCTCGACCAGGTGCTGGCCATGATCCCGGGCATCGGGAGCAAGGCCAGGGACGTGGACACGGCGGCGGGCGAGCAGGAGCTGCGCCGGCACGTGGCCATCATCGATTCCATGACGCCCGTGGAGCGGCGCGAGCCTTCGGTCATCAACGGCAGCCGGCGCAAGCGCATCGCCAAGGGGAGCGGGACGACGGTGGAAGACGTCAATCGCCTGCTCAAGCAGTACGTGCAGGCGCGGAAGATGATGAAGCAGTTCGGCGGTGGCGGCGCCAAGATGCTCAAGAAGCTGGCCGGGAGAATGCCGCCGCAGTTTCGCTAGGGTACGTAGAGCACGACGGCGCCGCGTAGCGGCGGCGGCGTGCGAGGGGGGTTTCAGGGGGGGACGCGAACGCCCATCGTGGGTGACGCGTGAGTGCCCCCCCTGACTTAGTAAGTCACGGAGACATAGATGCTGTCGATTCGATTGAGACGAGCCGGAACGACGAAGAAGCCGCACTACCGCGTCGTGGTGGCGGATTCGCGCGCGTGGCGCGACGGGCGCTTCGTCGAGGTGCTGGGCCACTACGATCCGCGGAAGGACCCGGCGGTCGTGAAGATCGACGCCGCGCGCGCGCAGTACTGGATCGGCAAGGGCGCGCAGCCGAGCGACACCGTGCGCAGCCTGCTCAAGCAGCAGGACGAGGCGACGAAGGCGACGGCGGCCAAGTAGGCGGCAATGAGGGAGCTGTTGGAGGCGCTGGCCCGGGAGCTGGTCGAAGAGCCGGGCCGGGTGCGCGTCGAGGAGTGGACCGAGGACGGGGTCGTGCACCTCGACCTGGAGGTCGCTGCCGACGATCGCGGGCGGGTGATCGGACGCCAGGGTCGGACCGCGGACGCCCTGCGGACCCTTCTGGAGGCCGTCGGCCGGCGCCGGGGGATCGAGTGCGACATGGAGGTCGTGGATTGAATACCTACGACGACATGATCACGATCGGCGTCGTCGTGAAACCGCAAGGCCGGAAGGGAGAGGTGCTGGTCGAGCCCCTGTCCGACCTCCCGGACCGGTTCACGACGCTGCAGCGCGTGTACGTCCCCGTGCCCGGCAGCGGCGGCGCGCGCGCCGTGACCGTCACCCATCGGTGGCCGCACAAGGGTCGAATCGTCCTCAAGCTCGCGGGAGTCGACTCCATCGACGAGGCCGAGCGCTATCGAGGCATCGAGCTGCGCATCGGCGAGGACGAGGTGGAGACACTGCCCGCGGGTTCCTACTATCACTACCAGCTCAAGGGCCTGAAGGTCGAAGACCCCGCGGGCCGGCCGCTGGGCACGGCCGCCGACGTGCTGGTGACGGGCGGGGAAGCTCCGGTCCTCGTCGTGCGCGGCGCCGAGGGCGGTGAGGTGCTCATCCCGATGGCGGAGGCGTTCATCCGCCAGGTGGATCTGGAACACGGACGGATCGTGGCCGTCCGTCCGGAGATGGCGGACGCCAAGCCATGACGGCGCGCTGGGGTTGGGGAATCGACGAATGATCAAGATCGACGTCGTCACCATATTCCCCCGCATGCTCCAGGCGCCCCTGGAGGACGGGATCGTCCATCGCGCGATCGAAGCGGGTCTCGTCTCCATCGGCGTCCACGATCTCCGCGCGTTCACGGACGATCGCCATCGCTGCGTGGACGATCAGCCGTTCGGCGGCGGGCCGGGCATGGTGATGAAGGCGGAGCCCTTCCTGCGCGCGGTGGGCACCCTGACGGCGGCGGAGCCGGCGGCACCGCGCGCGGTCGTGCTGCTCTCGCCGCGGGGCCAGCGTTTCGACCAGGCGATGGCGGAGCGGCTGAGCCGCCTCGACCACGTGGTGCTCCTGTGCGGGCGCTACGAAGGGATCGACGAGCGCGTCCGCGAGACCCTGGGCGCGGAGGAGGTCAGCCTGGGCGACTTCGTGCTGACGGGCGGCGAGGTCGCGGCCCTGGCCGTGATCGAAGCGGCCGTGCGCCTCCTCCCGGGAGCGCTGGGAGACGAGGGCTCGGCCCAGGCCGACTCGTTCTCCGACGGGCTGCTCGACTTCCCGCACTACACGCGGCCGTCGGAAGTGCGTGGGCATCGGGTACCGGACGTGCTGCTCTCCGGCGACCACGGGAAGATCGGACGCTGGCGGAGGAAGGAAGCGCTGCGGGCCACGCGGGCCCGCCGGCCCGACCTCCTCGCGCGCGCGCCGCTGAGCGCCGAGGACCAGTCGCTCCTGCGCGAGCTGGAGAGCGAAGAATTCGAAGTGGCCGCGAGCAAGTCCTAAGGAAGAGGAAAATGAATCCGATCGACAGTATCGAAGCTGGAGACCTCAAGAAGGGCCTTCCCCGCCTGACGTCGGGCGACACCGTGCGCGTGCACGTGCGGGTCAAGGAGAGCTCCGTCAAGGAGGAGATCAAGGGCAAGCCCAAGGAAACCGAGCGCGAGCGCGTCCAGGTCTTCGAGGGCATCGTCATCGGCCTGCGCGGCGCGGGCGCGCGCGCGACCATGACCGTGCGCAAGGTCTCGTTCGGCCAGGGCGTGGAGAGGATCTTCCCGTTGCACGCGAAGACGATCGAGAAGATCGAAGTCGTCAAGCACGCGCAGGTGCGCCGGGCCAAGCTCTACTATCTCCGCGACCTGAAGGGCAAGGCCGGACGCATGAAGGAGCGCCGCACGAACACGCCGGAAGCCTAGGGTACGCGGCACGGACACCGCCGGACTGGGTAGGCCCACTGGCAGCGAGCGCCGGATTCATTCCGGCGCGAGCGGGTGGGGGGTAGCCGAATTGCCGAAGGGGTTCGAATGGCTTCGGAGAGACCGCGACGCGGCCGCAAGCCACTCGTCTACGGTGGCGAGGAGCTGCGGTGCACCTGGCGGTTCGAGGAGGAGGCTCGCGCGGAGGGCCGCCTGGCCGTGGCCGGCATGGACGAGGTCGGCCGCGGCGCGCTCTGCGGCCCCGTGGTGGCCTGCGTGGTGATCCTCGGAGACGGCTTCGACACCGACGGCATCGACGACTCCAAGCGCCTCACCGCCCTCCAGCGCGAGGCGCTGTCCTTGCGGATCCGGGCCAAGGCGCGCGCGTTCTCCGTCGGTGTCGCTACGTGGCCATGCAGCGGGCGATCGCGGGGCTGGCCGTCCCTCCCGACCTCATCCTCGTGGATGCCCTGGAGGTGCCCGGCGTGGCCGTGAAGCAGAAGCCCATCGTGAAGGGCGACGCCCTCAGCGTCTCCATCGCCGCCGCCTCCGTGGTGGCCAAGGTGGAGCGCGACGCGATGATGCGCGAGTACGACCAGCGCTATCCGGGCTACGGCCTGGGACACAACATGGGCTACGCCGCCGACGACCACCGCGAGGCCCTGCGCCGGATGGGTCCTTCCGAGATCCACCGGCGATCTTTCCACGGGACGCAGCGGTGGTTATTCTAGGCGTGCGGGCCGCCGCGGAGGGCGCGACGCGGGACGTGACCACAGGGGTGACCGAGGAGGAGGGTGGCCAAGATCAATCCGGTCAAAGTCAAACAGGACGCGGAGAAGCTCGAGAAGGCGGGCAAGCTGCCGGAGGCCATCGGTCTCTTCAAGCAGGTCATCGACGACAACCCCCGCGACTGGAACGTCATCAACAAGGTCGGCGACCTCTACGCCAAGCTCAACAAGTTCAAGGACGCGGCGGACTACTACGCGAAGGTGGCCGACTTCTACGCGAAGGACGGCTTCCACCTCAAGGCCATCGCGATCTGGAAGAAGATCAACAAGCTCGACGCGACGTCCCTCGATCCCTACCTGAACCTGGCCGAGCTCTACGCCAAGCAGGGCCTCATGATGGAGGCCAAGAGCCAGTACCAGTACGTGGTCGACGAGTACATCAAGCGCAGCAAGATGCGCGAGGCCGGCGATGTCCTCAAGAAGATGGCGGACATCGACCCCAGCGACCTCAAGATCCGGAGCAAGCTCGCCGACCTCTACACGCGGGAAGGGAACTCCGCCAAGGCGGTCGAGGAGCACGTGGCCATCGCCGAGGAGCTCTCCAAGAAGGGCCACCTCGCCGAGGCGCTGCAGGTCCTCGAGAAGGGCCTCAAGATCGACGCCAAGAACGGCCGCCTGCGCCTCGAGCTCGGACGCATCCACGTCCTCCAGAAGAACTACGACAAGGCGATCCAGTACCTGGAGGCCGCGGTCGAAAGCAGCCCCAACGACGTGGACGCCATGGGCCGCTTGGGCGAGGCCTACCTCGGGTCGAAGCGGATCGCGGAGGCGGAGGGCCTCTTCCAGCGGCTGCTCGAGATCAACCCCGGCGACGAAGACACCCGCGTGCAGATGGCGAAGGTGTCGCTGCAGCAGGGGAACGTCGACCGCGCCTTTGCGGAGCTCGAACCCCTGGTCGAGAAGCTGGTGCAGCGGCGCGACCACGACCGCGCGGCGTCGCTCCTGCAGCAGATCGTGCAGAAGAGTCCCTCGCACGTAAAGACGCTCACCCGCCTGGTCGAGGTGTACCAGCAGTTCCAGAACGAATCGAGCCTCCTCGCCACGTACTCGCAGCTCACCGAGGCCTACATCCAGCAGGGCCAGCACTCGGAAGCCGCCTCCGTGCTCGAGATCCTCGTGCAGCGCGAGCCGGCCAACGCGCAGCACAAGACCAAGCTGCAGTTCGTGCGCGGCAAGCTGGGCGGCGCCGCGCCGAGCGCGCCCGCCGGCGCCCCTCCCGAGCTGCTGGAGGAGGAGTTCGATCTCACTTCGGCGGACGAGGCCCCCGCCCCCGCCCCCGCGCCGCCTCCGGCCGCCGCCGCGCGTGCGGCCACTCCCGCCTCCGCCCCCGCGCGCGCCGCCGCCGCTCCCCCGGCCGCCCGGTCGGCGGTGCCGGCACGGCCGGTCATCCAGCCGACCGGACCCCTGAGCGACCAGGACCGCGAGTTCATCGACGAGCATCTCGCCGAAGGCAAGGTGTTCCGCAAGTACGGCCTCATCGACAAGGCGGCCGACCAGTTCGAGGCGGTGGTGGCGCGCTTCCCCGACAACGTAGAGTCACGCCAGGAGCTGCGCGAGGTCTACGCGGAGAAGGCAATGCCCGCCAAGGGTGCGGAGCACTGTCTCGCGCTCGCGGAGATCTTCCGCCTCACGGGAGACACCGTTTCCGCCAAGAAGTACGAGGACGAGGCGGAGCAGCTCGTGCCCGGCTCCGCGCGTCCGGCCGCGAAAGCCGCCGCTCCGGCGGCCGCTCCCGCCCGCGCGGCCGCGGCCAGCGCCCCTCCTCCGGCCGTGAAGGAGGAGGAGTTCGCGCTCGGCGGCGAGGAGGAGATTCCCCTTGGCGGCGAAGAGGACATTTCGATCGGCATCGAGGAGCCGGTGGCCGCCGCCGCTCCCGACGCGTCCGCGGAGGAGGAGAGCCTGGACCTCGACCAGGAGCTCGCCGGCGGCCAGGAGCTTCCCTCGCCCTTCATCGACGAGGAGGCGGCCGCTCCCGCGGAGGAGGAGGAGGTCTCCATCGGCTTCGACGAGGCGACCCTCGACGCGCCCGTCGCGGCGGAAACGGCCGTCGAGGACGTGGGCTTCGCGGTCGAGGAATTCCCCCTCGACGAGCCCGCGCCCCCGCCGCCTCCGCGCGCGAGCAAGCCGGCGCCGCCTCCGGCCGCCAAGTCGGCGACTCGGCCGCCCGCTGCGAAACCGGCGCCGGCCGTCCGGGCCGCCCCGCCCACGAAGACCGCGCCCGTCGTGGCCAGGCCGGCGCCTCGGGTCGAAGCGACGCCGAGCCGGCCGCTGCCGCCGGCGCGCGCGGCCGCGCCCTCGCCCCCCGCCGAGCTGCGCGCGGCCCCGCTGACCGCGAGGGCCCCCGGCGGTCCGCCGACGGGACGAATCCCCGTCGACCTCGTGCGCCTCCTGGAAGAGGTCGAGTCGTACGTGTCACTGGGGTTCGTGGACGACGCGAAGGAAGCGCTGCGCGAAGGCGCCGTCCGCTTCAAGGACCACCCGGTGCTCCTGCAGAAGATCGCGGAGCTCGGACTCGACGAGAGTGCCCCCGAGCCCGAAGAGGCCGTCACGGGCGCGTCCCCCGAAACCGATCTCGCCTCCGAGCTCGACCTCGGATCACCTCCGCCCGCCGCGTACGATCCGCTCGGCCACCTCGCCGGGGACATGGACTCTCCCGAAACCGAGCCGTCCGGGGCCGAGGATCTTCTCGGGGAGATGGGCGGGTTCGCGGACGAGACTGCGGCCGGAGAGGACCTGCTCTCGACCTCCGCGGAGACGGTGCCCGCCGGGGAGGGCGGGCTCGATCTCGGATCCGAGCTCGGCGAGCTGTTCGGCGCCCAGTCCGCGGTGGAAGCCTCGCACGTCGAAGGCGCCTCGACGGAGCTCGGCGACGCGGGGCTGGCCGACATCTTCAAGGAATTCAAGAAGGGCGTCGACAAGCAGCTCGGCAAGGAAGACTACGACACCCGCTACAACCTCGGCATCGCCTACAAGGAGATGGGTCTCATCGACGAGGCGATCGCCGAGTTCCAGCTCGCGGCCAAGGACGAGGCGCGGCTCCTGGAGTGCGCCAGCATGCTGGGGATCTGCTTCCTCGAGAAGGGCATGCCCAAGCTGGCCATGAAGTGGTTCGAGAAGGGGCTCAAGGCCCCGGGCCGCACGGAGGAGGAGTACGCCGCCTTGCGCTACGACCTGGCCACCGCGCACGAGGCGGCGGGAGACGTGGACCGGGCCCTTGCCCTCTTCAGCGACCTGTACGGTCAGGACGCGAACTTCCGCGACGTGGCGACGAAGGTCCGCGACCTGCGGGCGATGGTCCAGGGATAGGGGGAGTTGACCGAGTTCCTGGCCGTCGCCCTGTCCGTGATCGTCTCGCTGATGGTGGGAGTCTTCCTCGCCTTCGTGCCGTGGACGACCCTCTGGGACTCGAACTATCTCCTCCAGCCCTACCCGGCGCTTCGCCTCTTGGTGGTCAGCGCCTACGCGCGCGGCACCGTTACCGGGCTGGGCCTCTTGAACATCGTCCTCGCCGTGCACGAGGCCTACCAGCACCTGAGCGTGCGTGCCGTCAGCCGCTGAGCCGGCGGGCGCCGGTGGATTCGTCTTGACGATGGTGACCGATGGCGGTCAGGGCGGCGGGCCCTTCGACTCCCTGTTGGAGCGCGCCGCGCGGGCCGCGCGCGCGG
>WNFL01429936.1_pt2 | contig 13378 bp, 13 predicted proteins | sample 5400361 | NCBI WGS metagenome assembly WNFL01 (sample SAMN13153351, study PRJNA577476) | soil metagenome | isolation source: 40 cm soil on Douglas fir-dominated hillslope | place: USA:California | collected 2013-09-17
GAGAGGCCGGTCACGACGACGAAATCGGGCGGACCCTTCGTCGCCATTACGCGCCGGGCTTCAGTCGGGCAGGACCATCGAGAGGGCCCAGCTAACGGCGGAGATCACGATCGAGGCAATGAGGGCGACGAAGAACCCGTTCACGACGAAGCCCAGGAACGGGATCGCCGACACGAGCAGCAGCATCAGCGCGTTGATCACGAAAATGAAGAGCCCGAGCGTCATGCAGGTGATCGGCAGCGAGATCATCACCAAGATCGGCTTCACGATCGCGTTCACGATGCCGAGCGTGAGACCGGTGAGGATCAGCGAGAGGTAGCGACCGAGCTCGCCCTGGCCGTAGTCGACCTTGCCCCACTGGATTGCGTCAGGCTGGATCTGGTTCACGACGTACGCGGCCACGACGATGGCCAAAGCGTTGATCAGCGCCCGCCACACGATGCCCATCGGCCCCTAGCCTAGCCGGGACGCGCTAGTACTGTCCGAGCGTGCCTCGGACGCGCATCGTCCGCTCCGCCCGCGCGAACGCCCACCTGCCGACGGGGAACACGAGCAGCGTCGTCGCGATGAGGCCGATGTACTCGAGCGTCGGATCAAAGAGTGGTCGTGCGCCGATGGCGTGCTGGCGCAAAAGGTCCATCGCGTAGGTCGTCGGCAGCAGAAGCGCCAACGGCTGAAACAGTCCCGGCAGGAAAGTGATCGGAAACGACACGCCCGAGGCGACGCCGAACAGGAAGTTCGTGCAGTCGATGAAGAAATTGGCGTCGCGGATCACTAAAACGATCCCGGCTAGGAGGAACGCGATGCCGAGCATCGCGAACACTGCCACCACCATCGCCGGCAGTGCGAACAGAATGTTGGCGCTGAACTGCAGACCGAAGAAAGCCACGCCGACGGCGAAGAGGATCGCCTGGCCCGCGAGGAAGATCACCAGACCGTGGAGCGCCCGCCCGATGAGGATCGTGTCGTGGCTCGTCGGCGTCAGCCACGTGGGCTCGAGCGTCCCCATGTCCATCTCCCACCGGAGCGACATTGAGATGAACCAGAAGGTGGAGGCGATGAGACCGGCCATCACCCCGCCCATGAAGATGAACCCCGAGAGGTTGTCCGTGCCGATCGCGGAATCGAGGCCGACGACGCGCCCGCCCACCGCGAACGCCGTGCCGAAGAGGAACGCCGGGATCACGCCCTGGTACAGAGGCGTGAACACCATTCCGAACATCGACCACTTGTAGCGCGAGAGCGTCAGAAGGTCCTTTCGCGCGATCGCAAGGGCGGCGCGCACTTCGTCCATCAATATCGCCCGAGCATCCCGTTCCGTCGCGCGCTTCGTTCGAGGAAGCGGAACGTGAGGATCGCGAACGCTGCTAGCAATGCAGTGAGCCCTGTTGTGATGAGAAGGTCCAGGGCGATATCACTCAGCCCGAGACCGCCCAGAAGCACTCCGCGGATGTCCTGGACGACGTAGGTCGGCGGTAGCACCGACGCGACGGCCTGCGCCCAGCCGGGCAGCATCAGGACCGGGAACGTGATGCCGCACGCGAGCACGAGGACACCCCGAACGAGCTGCACGATCGGACTGATCTCGCCGAAGCGCAGTACACCGGCGGCGAACAACGCACCGATCGCGTAGAGCGAAGGCAGCGCGAACGCGACGACGACGAGTGAGCGCAGGACGCCGTCCAGCGGGAGGGCGACGCCGAAGAGCAGCCACATCGCGACACCCATGACGACGAACGTGATGACGAGCGTGGGCAGCGCCGCGGCCGGCGGGCCGAAGAGCGCCACGAGTCGCGAGGTCGGCGTCAGGAAGATGGCCTCGAGGCTGCCGCGCATCTGCTCGGTACGTAGCGCGGTGCCCGGCCCCCACAGGATCGTGGACAGCCACATGTACATCGCGAAGCCGACGAACACGAAGCCCGCGACCTCGGCCGTGCCCGACCGTGCCGCGAACGCCGCGATAGACCTCGGATCAGACCCCGAGAACGCCTGGCCCATCAACACGTAGGACGCCGGCAGCAGGACCGGCCAGAAGATCAGGCCGAGCCACTGTGTCGGATAGCGCCGCACGGTCCGCAGCTCCTTGCGCACCGCCGCGACGAATGCGCGCAGGTCAGCGGCGAAGAGCGTCATTCGCGCAGCGCGCGACCGGTCAGCGAGAGGAAGACGTCCTCGAGCGTGACCGGAACCACCTCGACGTGGCGCACGGTCGCGCCGGAAGCCTGGGCAGCGTCGAAGGCGGCCGGCACCAGCTCGCGCGCGGAACGGCAATGCACCGTCACCGCGAGCGTGCCGTTGGTCCGCTCGTGTCGCGCGACGGTCCCAACATGCGCGAGCCGCTCGAGAAGTGCGGCGCCGTCGCCTTCAAGGCCGATGTCGAGACGGACGATCTCTTCCGCCCGGATCGTTCGCTTCAGGGCGCCAGGCGAGTCGAGCGCGACGATCTTGCCGTGGTCGATGATCGCGACGCGATCGCACAGCTGATCCGCTTCCTCCATGTAGTGCGTCGTCAGCAGGACGGTGCGGCCTTGAGCGCGAAGATCGCGCACGCGGTCACGCAGATCGCGGGCCGACTGCGGGTCGAGGCCGACGGTTGGCTCGTCGAGGATGACGAGCGGTGGATCCGGCAGTAGCGCTCGCGCGAGCGCCAGCCGCTGGCGCATGCCCGTCGAGTAGCGCTCCACATAGTCGTCCGCGCGATCACTCAGCTTCACGGCGGCGAGCGCCCGGTCGATGCGCTCCTTCGTTCCCTTCGGCGGCACGTGATAGAGGGCCGCGAAGTACTCGAGGTTCTCGCGTGCGGTGAGCTTCCAGTAGAGGCTGCGTTCGCCCGAGAGCATCGCGCCGAGCCTCGCTCGCACCTCGCGTGGACGTCGCGCCACATCGATGCCGAGGACCTCGATCGTGCCGCTGGTCGGCTCGAGCAGCGTCGACAGCATCTTCATCGTCGTCGTCTTGCCGGCGCCGTTCGGGCCGAGCAGCCCGAAGATCTCGCCGGTCTCCACCCTCAGGTCGATGCCATCGACGGCCCGGAAGCGCGTGCGCTGATCAGGCTGTCCGCGGAGCCGCTGCCACACCGTGTGGCGACCCTTCTCGAATTCCTTGACCAGCCCCGTCGCGACGACGGCGGGCGTCACTCTACCTGCTCAATCTCTCGGCGACGCCGAGAGACACGCTCAGGCTGGTGGTCTCGCTCCTCGCAGGCGAACTGCTCGTCGCTCGCCTCATTCAACAAAGATCTCGACCCGGTCTTCGTCGTCGGCGATGTCGACGAACTTGCCCGGGTAGTCGATCGAGCGAAGGAGCTCGTCGAGGTCGATGCCGAACTTCGATAGGTGCCCGCGGACAAGCCCGCTCGATGCGAGCTTCATCTTCCCCACTCGCGCGATCGCGAGAGGGATGGCGACGTTGACCTTCTGCTGTCCGTTCTCCGTGACGCGGATGCGAAGGATGCGTCCGCGGGTGCCGGGCGGCATCGGAGGCTCGGGCGCGAGCGGCGGTGTGGGCGGGACCGGTGGGGTCGGTCCGCGCGGTCGCTCGTCGATGTCGCCGAGGGCGCGGAGCAGCCGGAACGCCTGCTCGACATCGATCTTTCCCTCAGCGAGCAGCTTCAGGACCTGCTTTCCCTCGTCGCTCGGCACGTCAGCGCTCTCGGCGAGCTTTATCGAGCGCGGCCGCGGCGTCGTCGACGCCGAGCTCGCCGCGCGCGAGACGCTCGAGCACCGAGCGGACCTCCTCGCGCGACGACAGGTCCATTGGCTGCGTCCGCTCGACGTCGGCCGCAGCCTCGTCGGGCACGAACTCCTCGGTCTGCGCTTCCTTTGGCGTCGATGCGCTGGTCCCGCGCACGGTGAGATCACCGCTCACGGTCTTGACGCCGACGTGGCCATGGCCGCCGCCGATCACCACGCCGTACTCCTTGCGACCGTGTCGCACGATGCGCGCGGGCAGCTCGCACTCGATGTCGCCGCTCGCGGTGCGGTACTCGATCGTTGCATCCGCCTCCGCCAGCGCCAGATCGACGTCACCGCTGATCGTCTTGAAGCGGTGCTCCTTCTTCGGATCGAGGCGGCCCTCGATCTCGACGTCTCCGCTCACGGTGTGCAGCTGTGTCGAGCGCAGTCGCGAGGCGGCGATCGTGACGTCGCCGCTTACCGCGTTCCCCTCGAGATGCCCAACGTAACGCCGGCAGTCCACGTCGCCACTCACCGACTTCAACCGCATCGGTCCTTGCACGTCCTCGAGCCGCACGTCCCCCGAGACCGTCTGGATCTCGATCGGTCCATGCACGCCCTCGACCGATAGCTCGCCGCTCACGGTCTGCGCATCGACCGCGCACTCCGGCGGCACGGTGATCTCGAAGTCGACACGGAAGCGCTTGCCGCGGAAGAGATCGAGCCAACCGCGTTCCTGCTCGTACAGGTGCGGCTCGACGAGAAGCTCATCCCCACGCTTCTCCATACGCACCTCCAGGTTCTGCAGCAGCCTCTTCGCGCGGTCCTCGCTGCTCGCGCTCACACGCTTGCGAGCGACGACCCTGATCTCGCCAGGTGCGCCGGCCGCGGTGACCGAGGTCTCCCCGGACACGTTCCGCACCTTTAGGCGCGGCGTCTCTTTGAAGGTGAAGCGCTCGTCGATCGACTCGGAGTAGCTCTCGCCACCAACGTCACCGACGAAGTCGCCGACGAAGGCGCGCGCGAACTGACCTGGATCGAACTGGCGGCCGTCGATCTTGAAGGCAGCGCTGCCCGAGCCGAACTCGATCCGGTGTGACCGGTGCTCCGCGCGGCGTGCTGCGTGTTCGGCGTGGCGCGCTTCACGCTCCGCATCGCGCTCGGCGCGACGGGTCTCGCGTTCTCTTCGCCGCTCTTCGCGCCCCTCGCGCGAGGCCCAGGGGCCCCGCTCTGGGTCGCCCTCCTGGGCCCCACCCTCTGCGCCGTGCTTCGCGGCGTCCTCAGCCTCTGCGGGCTCGTCGTCGGGGTCGCGTCGGTCGTCACTCATGCACTTGGCTCGCTCTCGAGCAGGTTGGCGGCGTCGTCAGCGGCGATGCGCCCTTCGGCAAGCTCGCGCAGGATCTCTTTGCGCCGTTCGATCTCGCGATCTGGCTCGGCCTGCGACGGGAAGCCCAGCGCGCGGATCATCGCGTCAAGCCGCGACCGCACCGTCGGGTACGAGATGCCGAGCTCGCGCTCGATGTCCTTGAAGTTGCCGCGCGCACGGATGAACGTCTCGAGGAATTCGATCTGCTCCGTCGAGAGTGCGTGGAAGCGGCCGAGTGAGAACGAGCCCTCCATCCGTGTACCGCAGCTGTCGCATTCGAGGCGCACGACCTTGAGCTGCTCGGAGCAGATCGGGCACTTCGCAACGACCGGATTCGCCATGAGTCGAAGATGCGACCGGACCTAAAGGAAAGTCAAGCGTTCCTCACGGTTCTGTAGCCGAGATATCGAAACGATGAGGTGACGGAACGCATCGCGGATCACAGAAAGAGCCTCACGCCGCGGGGTCACACGAATAGGTGGTAGTGCTGGAACTCGTCGTCGCGGCGCCAGCCACAGGATTCGTATAGCGATTGCGCTGTTTTGTTGGTCACGGCGGTCGAAAGCACGAGCCCCTTGGCACCGGTCTCGACCGCCCACGCTCTGGCGCGCTCGAGCAACCCCCTGCCGACTCCCCCGCGCCGGCCATTCGGCGCGACGAACAGGTCGTTCAGGACCCAGAGGCGCCTGAGGGAGACCGACGAGAACGACGGGTACAGCTGGGTGAACCCGAGCGCGCCGCCGTCCCCTTGGTCCGCCACGGCGAGGAAGATCACTGACTCCTCGCGACGCAGGCGCTCCTCGAGAAACGCGCGCGCAGCGGCGACATCGGCGCGCTGGCCGTAGAACTGACGGTAGGCGTCGAAGAGCGGCGCGGCGGCGTCGAGGTCGGCAAGCCCGGCGCGCTTGATCCGCATCAAGACGAGAGCGCCTGCTTGATGCGCTCCGCGAGCGCCGTTCCGACGCCGCCGACCGCGGCGAGCTCCGCGACCGGCGCTTCCTGCATCGCCCGCACGGACCCGAACTTGCGGAGCAGCGCGCGTTTGCGCGCCGGACCGACGCCGGCGACATCGTCCAGGATCGAGCGGATCGCTCGGCGTGCACGCACCTTCTGGTGATACGTGACGGCAAAGCGGTGCGCTTCATCGCGGATCCGCTGGACCAGATACAGGCCCTGCGCGTTGCGCGGCAGGACGATGGGATCCGGCCGGTTCGGTACGAACAGCTCCTCACGTTCCTTCGCAAGCGCGGTGATGGGGATCTGCAGGCGGCCCGCGTCGGCGAGCGCGGCCAGACCCGCGGACAGCTGGCCCTTGCCGCCGTCGAGGATCACCAGGTCCGGCAGCGGCCACGACGACTGCGCCTCCGGCGACGCGCTCCGCGCGAAGCGGCGCCTCAGCGTGTCGCGCATGTTGGTGAAATCGTCGTTCCTGTCGGTGATGCGCGCGCGGAAGCGGCGGTACTGGGTCTTCGCCGGGCGGCCGTCCTCGAAGACGACCATCGAGCTCACGACGCTGGTGCCCTGCACGTGGCTGACGTCATAGCACTCGATCCGCTTCGGCGGTCCCTCGAGACCGAGCGCCTCCTGCAGCTCGCGCAACGCGACCTCGGTCTTGCCGCGGTCGGCGAGCCATCGCACACGTTCCTGCTCGAGCGCGTCCGTTGCGTTTCGCTCCGCGAGCTCCGCGAGATGCCGCTTCTTGCCGCGCTGTGGCACGAGCAATCGCGCCGGCCCGCCACGGCGCTCGGTGAGGAACGCTTCCAGCGAAGCCGCCTCGGGCAGCGTCGCCGGCGTCACGATCTCCGGCGGCAGCGTCGTCGCGGCGCTGTAGTGCTGACGAAGGAACGACGCGATCACCTCCGGCGGGCCCGCACCCTCCGAGCCCTCCAGCGCGAAGTGATCGCGACCGACGATCGTTCCGTCGCGCACGCGGAAGAGCTGGACGACCGCGTCCCCCTCGGCCAACGCGGCCGCGAGAACGTCGAAGTCGTCACCTTTGTACGCGTGCACCTCCTGCCGGTCGAGAGTGCGGTCGATCGCGGTGAGGCGGTCGCGGAGGGCAGCCGCGCGCTCGAACTCGAGCACCTCGGCCGCCGACTCCATCTCTTTGCGCGTCGCGCGCGCGAGCGTCTCGTACCGACCTTCGAGGAAGAGGACGCTCTTGTCGATCGTCGCGCGGTACTCGTCCTTCGTGGTGTTGCCGACGCACGGCGCCGTGCAGCGCTTGAGATGGAAGAGGAGGCACGGTCGCCCGCCGGGCAGGGCGCTCGGTGGAACGGTGCGGCCTTTGCCCTCGTCGCCGGCGAGGATCGTCAGCTTGCAGGTGCGATAGGGAAACAGCTTCTGCAGCAGATCGAGCGACTGGTCCACGGACTTCGCATTCGCGAACGGCCCGAAGTAACGCGCGGTTCTATCGCCGAGCGAGCGTGTCCGCAGGACGCGCGGGAAGTCCTCGCCGAGCGTGATCTTCACGTAGGGATAGGACTTGTCGTCCTTGAGCCGGATGTTGTAGCGAGGCTTGTGCTGCTTGATGAGGCTCGCCTCGAGGAGATATGCCTCGGAGATCGACCCCGTGACCGCGAACTCGACGCGCTCCGAGCGCTCGACCATGCGGATGTGGCGGACGTCCAGGGTCGGCCCGAAGTACGCGCGGACCCGATCGCGAAGAACGTCGGCTTTCCCGACGTAGAGGACCCGCCCGCGGCTGTCCTTGAACAGGTAGACGCCCGGCGCGTCCGGGAAGGACGCGACCTGGGCCTCGAGGCTCTCGCGACGTTCGTCCTTGTTCATGGCCGGCGGTCCAACGGCTATCCTTTCACGCGGCGGAGGTGACTTTGCGCGAAGCGAAAGACACCGGGATGGCCCCGAAGCGAGCGCGGCGATCGGTCCAGTCCGTGGACCGGGCGCTCGACCTGCTCGAGGCGCTCGCGGCGGCCGACGGGGAGGTCTCGATCACTGCGCTCGCGGCACGCACCACCCTGCATGTTTCCACCGTCCATCGTCTCCTATCCACGCTTCTGCGTCGTGGGTATGTTCGCCAGAACCCGGAAACCAGCCGCTACTACGCGGGCGCGAAGCTCGCGACGCTGTCCGAGGGGCGCTCGCGCTTCGGTGAGCTTCGACTCCGCGTCCGGCCGGTCCTCCGTGCGATCACCGAGGCCACTCGTGAGACGGCCAACCTCGTCGTGCTCGACGATCTCGCGGCCGTCTACATCGAGACGATCCCGAGCCCGCAGGTCGTGCGGCTCTTCACGCAGGCCGGCAACCGCGTGCCGCTGCATGCCACCGGCGCGGGCAAGGCGATCTTGGCGGCGCTGCCGGCGGCACGCCGCGACGGCGTCCTCGATCGGCTCGAGCTCCGACCCTACACGCCACACACGATCGTCGACCCCGCGGCACTCCGTCGCGCGCTCGAGGAGATCCGCGAGCGCGGCTACGCGATCGACGACGAGGAATACGACGACGGCGTACGGTGCGTCGCCGTGCCGGTGATCGGCGCTCCCAACGAGCTCATCGGCGCGATCTCGATCTCGGCTCCGGCGAATCGGCTCACGCGCCAGCGCTGCACCGAGCTCGTCCCGTTGCTGCGGCGTTCCGCGTCGGAGCTCGCCGCGGCCGTCCGCGAGAAGACCGAGCCGTCGGCGTGACCGTACGCGCGGGATTGCGCGGCGCGCCGCTCATCTCGGCGCTGACGGATCTTCTCGGACAGGACAAGGTCCTGGGGACGCGCGAGGACCTCCTCATCTACGAGTACGACGGCGCGGTCGACACGGCGACACCCGATGCGGTCGTGCTCCCGAACGACACGTCCGACGTCGCGAAGCTCTCGCGCTTCTGTCATCAGAACGACGTGCCGATCGTCCCTCGCGGCGCGGGCACCGGTCTGTCCGGCGGCGCGATCCCCGTCGAGGGCGGCGTCGTCGTGTCCTTCGCACGGATGTCGCGGATCCTCGAGATCGACGTGCCCAACATGCGCGCGGTCGTGCAGCCGGGTCTCGTCAATCTCCACCTGTCGACGGCCGCCGCGCCGCACGGTCTCTACTTCGTTCCCGATCCCTCGAGCCAGAAGGCTTGCACGATCGGCGGCAACGTCGCGGAAAACTCCGGTGGTCCGCACACGCTCGCGTACGGCGTCACGACGAATCACGTGACCGGCATCGAGATCGTCCTGTCCGACGGGACGGTCGTTCGACTGGGAGGAAAGGCCGTCGAGTACGACGGCTACGACCTCATCGGCGCTTTCGTTGGCTCGGAGGGAACGCTCGGAATCGTCACCGAGATCACCGTGCGACTCACTCCGCTGCCGGAGGACAAGCGCACGATCCTCGCGGCGTTCGCCACGATCGACGGCGCGTCCGAGACCGTGTCCGCGATCATCGGCGCCGGCATCGTGCCCAGCGCGATCGAGCTCATGGACCAGCTCGCGACCGAAGCCGTCGAAGCCGCGGTCGGTGCGGGCTATCCGCTGGATGCGGGCGGCATTCTGCTGATGGAGGTCGACGGTCTCCGAGACGGCCTCGACGACGCGGCGTCGCGCATCGAGGAGATCTGCCGCGCCAACGGGGCCACGACGCTCCGGCGCGCGGCGACGACGCTCGAGCGCGACAAGCTCTGGGCCGGACGTAAGGGCGCGTTCGCGGCGATGGGTCGTCTCGCTCCCGCGTACTACGTGCAGGACGGCGTCATTCCGCGAACGCGACTGCCCGAGGTCCTCCGCACTGTCCGCGACGTCGCCGAGCGGCACGGAGTGCGCATCGCGAACGTGTTCCACGCCGGCGACGGCAATCTTCACCCGCTGATCCTGTTCGCGAACGAGAGCGAGCTCGAGGGCGTGAAGCAGGCGGGTCTCGAGATCCTCGAGGCCTGCGTCGCCGCGGGCGGCTCGATCACCGGAGAGCACGGCGTTTCATGCCGCTGCAGTTCAGCGCCGACGATCTCGCGACGATGGGACGCGTGAAGTCCGCATTCGATCCCCACGGACTCTCGAATCCGGGAAAGATCTTCCCCACGCCGAGCCGCTGTCGCGAGTTCCAGCTCGCGGCCAGGCGGTGAAAGCGCCGACCACCGAGCGCATCCGTCCCACCGACGCCGCAGCCTGCGCTCGTGCTGTCAGCGAGGCGTCATCCGGGTCGCGCAGCATCCGCGTGCGTGGCGCCGGCACGAAGGACTACATCGGCGAGATCCTTCCGACGGACACCGTGCTGGACACGACGGCCCTCTCCGGCGTCGTCGCGCACGTTCCAGCCGACCTCACCGTCACCGTGGCGGCGGGCACACGCTTCGCCGACGTGCGCTCCTCGCTCGCACGCGCGGGTCAGTTCCTCCCGCTCGACCCGCCGCACGCGGACGCCGCGACCATCGGCGGGATCGTCGCCGCGAACAGCACGGGCTTCTGGCGCGCGCGGTACGGAGGCGTCCGCGATCTGCTCATCGGCACGACAGCGGTGCTCGGCGATGGCACCATCGCGCGCTCGGGCGGCCGCGTGGTGAAGAACGTCGCGGGCTACGACCTCAACAAGCTCTTCGTCGGCTCGCTCGGCACGCTCGGCGTCCTCGTCGAGTGCACGTTCAAGGTTCTGCCGGTGCCGCCCGTCAGCGCGGGCGCGCATGCCCGGTTCGCCCGCAGCGCGGATGCGTTCGCTGCGGCCGACAGGATCGTTCGCACATCGGCTCGTCCAGCCGCGCTTGCGATCTCGGGCGGACCGGGCGGCGCGTGGGAGCTACTCCTTCAGGCTGACGGCGATGCGGCTCCGGTCGAGCGCACGCTCGTTCTCCTGTCGCAGTCAGCGAGCACGGAAGGAGCAAGCGCGCAGCGCCATGACGGCGTGCCAGGAGTCCTCGCGACGCTGAATGAGATCTCGGGTCGTGCCGAGGGCCTCGTGGTTCGCGCCGCTCTGCCACCTGCCGCGCAGCCCGCCTTCGCGACGACCGCTTCCCGACTGGAGGGCTTCGCGCAGCTCGTGGCCGACGCGGCGAGCGGGATCGTTCGTGTCGTCGTGCGCGGTGATGACGCCGTCACGCTGGGCGCGGCCGATGCGCTGTTCGCCGCGGCGCGCGTCTGCGGAGGGTCCGCGCGAGTCGAGCGACGGCCGGACTCGCTGCGCGGGCGGCTGCGCGCGTGGGGCGACGCCGAGCCGGCCGGCATGTTCCTGATGCGGCGGCTGAAGGAGGCGTTCGACCCACGCGGCATTCTCGAGCCCGGGAGATCCGCGGCGGGATGAGCGGTTACCCCAACGCCGACGCACCGTCGCCCGAGCTGCTGCAGCGCTGCGTCCACTGCGGCTTCTGCCTCCCGACGTGTCCGACGTACGCGGTGCTCGGCGTCGAAATGGACTCGCCACGGGGCCGCATCCGCCTCATGGAGACCGTCTGGCAGGGGCGCGTCGACGTCAAGAGCGACCCGTTCGAGCAACACATGTACGGATGTCTCGACTGCCGCGCGTGCGAGACCGCGTGCCCATCGGGTGTCGAGTTCGGCAAGCTCATGGAAGGCGCGCGGTCGCAGATCGAGGCCGCGCGGCCGCGCTCGCTCGGTGAACGCCTGGTCCGGCGGATCGCGTTCCGTTTCCTGCTACCACGCCCCGCGGTGCTCGGCACCTTCGCGCAGTTCTCAGTCCTCTCGAAGCGCCTGGGCGCGGCGGCCGTTCTGCGCGCGATCGGCTCGCGCGTCGGACTCGCGCGGCGACTTGCCGGTCTTCTCGACCTCGTGCCCGATCGCGCATCCTCTCGCGCGTTGCCCGCGACGTACGCGGCGCGCGGCACGCGTCGTGGGCGGGTCGCGCTGTTCACCGGCTGTGTCATGCGCGCGGCATTCGCCGACACGAACGCCGCGACCGCGCGCGTGCTCGCGCGCAACGGATTCGAAGTGATCGTGCCCGAGGCCCAGACCTGCTGCGGGGCGCTTCACGCGCACGCCGGCGAGCGCGTGGACGCTCGCGTCCTCGCGCGGCGGAACATCGCATCGCTCGAGGGACTCGAGGTGGACGCTTTCATCGTGAACGCCGCGGGTTGCGGCGCCGCATTGAAGGAGTACGGCTGGCTCCTGAAGGACGATGCGGCGTGGTCCGATCGCGCGGCGCGGTTCGCGTCACGGGTGAAGGACGCCAGCGAGTTCCTCGGAGACGCGGGCCTCAGCGCCACGCCAGGTCCGCTCCGCGTGCGCGTCGCGTACGACGATCCGTGTCATCTCCTGCACGGACAGCGGATCAAGGACCAGCCACGCGCGATGCTCGCGGCGATACCGGAGCTGAAGGTGATGCCGCTGACCGAGGCTGACTGGTGCTGCGGCAGCGCAGGTACCTACAACGTCACGCAGCCCGAGCTCTCCGCGAAGCTCCTCGAGCGGAAGGCAGCGGCGCGGAGCTCATCGTCACTGCCAACCCGGGCTGCCAGATGCAGATTGCCGCGGGCCTGCGCGCCGCACGGGCCCCGACGACCGTCGTGCACCTCATGGACCTCCTCGATCGCGCGTACCGCGAGAGCGGTGATACTGGCGCGGGATGAGAGGCGAAGAGCTACTCGCGGGCGCGATCTTCATCGGGATCTATGCACTCATCGTGACGGAGAAGATCCACCGCACGCTCGCCGCGCTGCTCGGTGCGTCCCTCGTGATCCTGCTGAAGCTCGTCGACCAGCGCGAAGCGTTCGCCTCGGTCGACTTCAACGTGATCTTCCTGCTCGCGGGAATGATGATCATCGCGAACGTGATGGCAAAGACCGGGATCTTCCAGTGGATCGCCGTCGAGGCTGTGCGCCGGGCCAAGGGACAGCCCTATCGGCTGCTTCTGCTGACGAGCGTGATCACTGCAGTCGTGAGTGCGTTCCTCGATAACGTAACGACCGTCGTGCTTCTCACGCCGATCACCTTCTTCGTTGCGCAGCGCCTTGGGACGTCGCCGGTCCCCTTTCTCATCTCGCAAGTGATCGCGTCGAACATCGGCGGCACCGCGACGCTCATTGGGGATCCCCCGAACATCATCATCGGCAGCCAGCTCGGCAAGGACTTCAACGATTTCCTGCTGAACCTCACACCCGCCGCGACGGCGGCCCTCGTGGTCTACCTGCTCCTGGCCCGCTGGTTGTTCCGGGACGAGTTGCGCGCGGCGACCACGGCGCTCGAGCCCGAGGACATCGAACGACTCGTGGAGGAGGAGCGCAAGATCGTCAACGTGCCGCTGATGCGGATCTCGCTGGGAGTCATGGCCCTGACGATCGTGGGGTTCCTGTTCAGCCGCGCACTAGGGCTGGAGGGCGCGACGATCGCCATGACCGGCGCCGTGGTCCTGATGATCGTGGCGCGCGAGGACGTCCACGAGATCTTCAACACGGTCGAGTGGCC
>WNFL01279494.1_pt1 | contig 13376 bp, 12 predicted proteins | sample 5400361 | NCBI WGS metagenome assembly WNFL01 (sample SAMN13153351, study PRJNA577476) | soil metagenome | isolation source: 40 cm soil on Douglas fir-dominated hillslope | place: USA:California | collected 2013-09-17
CTTTGGTGACTTCGTCAATTTTTCGAATACACGCATTAGCCGCGGGTTGTCGTCAACCGACGTAACCCACAATTTCGTAGCCAGCTACGTTTGGGGAATCCCGTTCGACCGGGCCTTCAAAGGCGCGCCGAAACGATTGACGCAAGGCTGGCAGGTGCAGGGAATCACTCGCCTGTCCACTGGGCTTCCCGTCCAGCTCGGCCAGAGCTCCGGGGATTCTTCGCTTACCGGTAGTAGCACGGATATGCCGAATCGCGTGGGGCCGGTGGTGACTGTGGATCCGCGTAAAGTGAATACCGCTTGTCCCACATTTGACCCGGCGATTCCGGGCTCTGGCACGGGATGCTATTTCCTGCCGAGCGCATTCGCCGCGACCAGTTGTACGTTCAGTGCGCCCGCGCTTCCTAGCCCCGACTGCGGAACTTTCGGGACCGCCAACCGCCGGTTCTTCCACGGCCCAGGTTTCAACAATACCGATTTCGGGCTCACGAAGAGGACCGTCATCAGAGAATCGATGGCCTTCGAGATTCGAGCTGAATTCTTCAACGTCTTCAACCACGCGCAATTCAACAATCCGAGCGGGGACATCAGCGGCGGGAGCTTCGGAATCGTGGGCAGCGCCCGCGATCCACGCATTGGACAACTTAGCGCGAAGTTTATCTGGTAGCGTAACTTCGGTCAGGCAGGGAATGCGCTGTCGCATCCCCTGCCTGATATGCTTTCGGTCGTATGGGATCCTTTTTCCGATTCTTGGCGCTCGGCCTCTTCACATGCTCGATCGCCTTTGCGCAGACAGCCGAGGACTATCGCCAGCGCGCCCTCGAGTTTTCTCGCACCAAATCCTGGGATCAGGCAATTGTGAATTACCGCAAAGTGTTGGAACTCGAACGTAACGACGCGACGACTCATTACAACCTGGCGCTGGCGCTCAAATACAAAGGCGATACTCCGCAGGCCGTTGAGGAATTCGAATCGACTCTGAAATTGAAACCGAAATGGGCCGATGCGCACTACGCACTGGGTTCGACTTTGTTTGACATGCACGAACCGGATGCTGCAAAAAGGGAGCTGCGCCTGGCGCTGCAATTCGACCCCGCAAACGTCGGCGCGCACCGGCTGATGGCGCGTATCTATTCTCAGCAAAATGACTATTCGGCGGCGGAACGCGAATTGCACCGCGCGCTGCAAATCAAGCCGACTCAGGAATTGCATTTTGAGCTGGGCTTGATCGAAGGACAGGTTGGCAATTTGGCTGGAGCGGCAACCGAGTTTCGCCAAGTTCTGTTTACGAATCCGGGATTTGCCCAAGCCCACGTGATGATGGGCGTCACGCTGCGCCGTCAAGGTGATCATGCCGCCGCGCTGGCTGAGTTTCGCAAGGCGTGCGCAATCGAGCCAAAAAATCCGGAAGCACAATACAACCTAGGCAAGGAGCTTAAAGCTAGCGGAGACAACGCGGGCGCTATCGCAGCCTTCCAAAAAGCGATAGAGCTGAAGCCTGACTTTGAAGATGCGCACTACAACCTGGGAATTGCGTTGCGCGCGCAGGGAAAGACCGAAGCGGGGAAGAAGGAGCTGGAGGAGTTGAACGCGCTGCACGAATTCCGGGCGCATCTGGCGTTGTCGAAGAAACTGATTCTCGACGGCGTCGAGGCGCTCAAGCAGCAGAAATTGGACGATGCGCTGGCGCGTTTTCAAAAAGCCACGGAAGAAAGTCCGACGCTCGCGACGGGATATTACTACGAAGGCGTGACTCTCGAACGCAAGGGTGACGGCTCTGGCGCGCGAACAGCCTTCGAGAAGGCCATCGAGCTCCAGCCGGACTACGCGCAGGCGCACTCCAGCCTCGGATTGCTTTATTGGAGGCAAGCGGATCACGAACGGGGCCTAACCGAATTCCGGCAGGCCGTCTCGTGCGATCCGGACTTCGCGGAAGGGCACTACAATCTGGGGCTCGCGTTGGCGCAACTTGGCAAACTGGATGAAAGCGCGCATGAGTTGAATCAAGCGATCAGTCTGAATCCGAAATATGTGGACGCACGCGTCCAACTTGGCCTAGTTCTCAGCCAGAAAACCGATTTCAATAGTGCGGCGAACGTATTTCGTGAGCTCATCCGGCGTGATCCCGCTTTTGCGGAAGCTCACAACAACCTTGGCCTGGTGTTCTTGCAGACTTCTGAATTTCCAAAAGCCCAAGCGGAATTTGCCGAAGCGATTCGAGCAAGGAAAGGAGGCGGAATCGCGCGCTCAGTTCGAACGTGCTTTCGAAATTTCGCCCGAACTGAAAAACGCGCCCCGCCCTTGAACATGCGATCCACTCGAAAAATATTGTTAATCGTAGTTGCGCTCGTTTGCGTCGCGACTGTGTCGACCCGTTACGGTTCGGCAAGATCTCGTCGCGCGGCGCAACCCGCGCAAGACTACGCCGCTGTAAAAATGTGTGAAGTGACGATGCCCACGGCGGAGTTTTCCGTTCCGTACGTTTCGAAAGCGCCGGAGCTGAACACCGATCCGCAGTCGAAAACGTGGGAGCACGCGGCATCGACTTGGATTGAGAAAGACTGTTCCAGGCAATTTGACTACCCCAAACTCAAAACCGAAGTCCGCGCGTTTTGGACGGATACCGATCTCTATCTTCTCTTCGTCTCTCCCTACACGGAGTTGAATCTTTGGCTGCCGGCCGATAACAGCAAAGATCGCTTGAAGCTGTGGGACCGTGACGTGGTCGAATTTTTTCTCGGCGACGATTGGACGAACATTAAGCGGTACAAGGAATTTGAGATTGCTCCTACCGGCGATTGGGTTGATTTGGATATTGACTTGGGAACGGACAAATCGACCGCTGACTGGAATTCCGGCTGGCAGCGCCTGGGCCGCGTCGACGAAAAGACCCATGTCTGGTATGCAGCAGCGCGCGTTCCGTTGAAATCCGTCAGCGAACAAGCGGTTAAAGCTGGCACAAAATGGCGCGTAAATTTGTATCGCATTGACGGCCTCGGCGAAGACCCGCAGCGTCATTTTATGTGCTGGCAGCCGACCTGTGTGGTGAACCGCGATCCGAATCATGTGCCCGAGCATTTCGGCACACTCATCTTTATAAAATAATCTCGTAGTAAGCGAAAACGGAGGAATACATGTCTCGCTCGCAAGGATCGAACCGCCGCAGCTTCATGAAATATCTCGCGGCCTCGCCGCTGCTCGCGCAGATTGCCGCGCAGGATTTGTACGCGAAGTCTGCCGCAGCGCTCGGCTTGCCCCAAGAAGACGTCTACAGCAGGCTTGGGGTGAAGACGGTAATCAACTGCCGCGGTACATGGACCTATCTGAGCGGATCTCTGCAATTCCCGGAAGTGCGCGCCGCTCAAGCCGAAGCGTCGCGCCGTTTCGTCAACATGGTCGAATTGCAAAACGCGGCCGGCCGCAAATTGGCCGAATTGACTGGTGCCGAATCCGGGATGATCACTTCCGGTGCCGCGGGATCCATGGCGGCATCGGCAGCGGCGTGTATGGCTGGTACCGACCCGGCAAAGATCTGGCAATTGCCGGATACGACCGGTATGAGACATGAAGTTATCATGGCCGGTGGCCGCAGTGCCTTCGACAGTGCCATCCGGTTAACCGGCGCGAGTCTGGTCCTCGTCGAATCTGCCGAAGAAATCGCGAACGCTATCGACCACAAAACTGCGATGATCTACACAACCGATCTCGGCGACAAACTCGCAAAACAACTTGCCATCGCCAAAGCGCACAGCATCCCGATGCTGCTTGATGATGCCGCGGGAATTCCTCCGGCCGACAATCTCAAGCTCTACGCGCAAATGAAAATCGATTTGTACACCTTCTCCGGCGGAAAGGGATTGCAGGGCCCCCAGTGCAGTGGCGTACTGCTGGGAAGAAAAGATTTGATCGAAGCTGCAATGCGTAACTCTGCTCCGTGGGAAGGGGCCGTTTGCCGTGCGATGAAAGTCGGCAAGGAAGAAGTGATCGGCGCTCTGACTGCGGTGGAGACTTGGTTGAAAATCGATCCGAAAAAACTCTACGACGAATGGAACGCGCGCGTGGATCGCATTGCGAAACTCGTCGAAACTGTTCCCGGTGTCACTACCACCGTTTACATTCCCGACGACGGAAACCGCTATCCCACGTTGAAAGTTTCCTGGGATGAAGAAGCTTGGGGCTACACGATCACGGACTGCGTGCAGCAGTTGCGCGCCAGCGCCCCCGCCATCGAAGTCCTCGGTGCGGACAATCCAAGCCTCGTCCCCGCTGTTCGCGAAGGAATACAAAAAGCGAAGCCCACTCGAAAAGAGCGGCAGCGGGTCAATCACATCGAACTCGTTTCGATGACGATTCAGCCCGGCGAAGAAATAGTTGTCGGCCAAAGACTGCGCGAACTCTTGAGCGCAGCCCGCAAAGGAAAAGCCGCATGAAGCCGCTCGCCGTAGCATTGCTTTTGCTTTGCGCCACAAGTGCTACCGCACAAATCAAGGCCCTGTCGCCAAAGAGCGCCGCCAAATCGGAGAACACCCTAAGCTCTCCGGGCGTTCTTGCCGACGGCTATCTTTACGTTTCCGGACAGGGCGCGCGTCGCGCAGACGGCAGCTTGCCCAACGATACAGCTGGAAAAATTCGCCAAGCCCTGGACAACGTAAAAGCCGTTGTGGAGTCCGCTGCGCTGACGATGAACCACGTCGTCTATCTTCAGATTTATCTGGAAGACATAACCGCTTCCGCCGAAGTGAACAAAGTATTTGCAGAGTATTTTCCCAACGCACCGCCGGCCCGTGCGGTGCTCGGCGTAGCCAGGGTGCCGGAGTCGCCGCTCGAGATCACGGCCGTTGCCGTTGAAAATGCCGCCGGCAGGAAATCCATTGTTTTTTCCGGCGATAAACAAATACTGGGCTACTCCGACGCAGTTTTGACTCACGATCGATTGTTTGTTTCAGCGATGCTGGGGACGGATCCGTTGACGGGGAAAATTCCAGACGACCCAGCCAGGCAGGTCAAACTGGCACTCGATAAGCTGCGAGAAGTCGTCGAGCGTGCAGGCTTAAAACTGGCCAACATGGTCTTCGTCAATCCTTACTTGACTCATGACATTCCGATGGGCGTTATGAACAAGGAGTATGCGAGCCGCTTCGAATTCGGAAATACTCCCGGTCGCGCAACGATTCAAGTGTCGAGCCTGCCCGATGGTGCACACATCGCCTACACGGGCGTTGCAGTGCGTGACTTGAGCCAGCGTCACGCGGTTCGCCCGAAGAATATGCCGCCGAGTCCGACAGCGAGTCCCTGTGTATTTGCCGGCGACACGTTGTACTGTTCCGCGAAGAGCGGATTCATTCCCGGACCCAACTCCGGCGTCTATGCCGCGACAACGTCCCATCAGGCGCATCAAACGATGCGAAATCAGCTGGACAATCTGGAAGAAGCGGAGATGAAATTCGATCAGGTCGTTTTTACGACTGTCTATCTCGATGATCTGTCGGACATGCCGCTCTTCGAAAAGGTCTACCGCAGATACTTCACCGCAATTGCTCCCGCGCAAGTCAACATGCAGCAGATTGCGCCACATGATCGAAAACCGAATGACGAAGAGCAATATCCAGATTTGGAACAGATGTCGCTGATCGCGGTCCGCAGCCACCCCAAGCAGTAGCGAGATTGCCCGCGCACTCTGCGATCAGTTCGTCTTTTGTGTTTCCTTTTGCCGAGGCTGTGCCAGATACGGGACAAAGCCGCGCACTTTTGTTCGCAGTTTGTAGACGGAAGTCGTCGCTGTGATGTACAGCGTCCGATAGTCGTTATCGCCCCAAATCAAGTTGGCGGGTTGTTCCGGCATTTCGATTGTGCCGAGGTGATGTCCTTCGGGATCCCAAATCCAGATTCCTTTTGGCCCGGTGATATAAAGGTTGCCGGCCTCGTCCACGCGCATCCCGTCTGGAACTCCGTCGTGGCCGCTCCCGGCTTCCACACCAAAAATCCGCCCGTTTGAAAGCGAACCATCGGAGGTCACGTCGTACACGCGGATATTGCGCTGTTTGCTGTCGTCCACATAAAACCGCTTTCCATCGGGCGAAAACGCCAGCCCGTTCGGTTGAGTCAGTTCCTTCGTGAGCAGCCGCACATTCCCCTTATCATCCAGCCGATACACGCCTTGAAAAGGAATCTCCTGCACCTCGCCTTTGACGAGATCCAGAGTGGGGTCGGTGAAATAGATTGCTCCATCCGGGCCGACGATGACGTCATTCGGGCTGTTAAATTTCTTTCCCTCGAATTTGTCGGCAAGAATTGTGTATTTCCCGTCAGGCATTACCGCAATAATCGCGCGAAGAACGCTGGCGCAATCGATCAACCGCCGTTGACGGTCGTACGCGTTTCCATCCGGATCGCCCAGGGCAATCACGCCTTTCTTTCCGCCATCCATATCCACTTGATAAATTTTGTTTTGTTCCTCATCGCTGACGTACAGGAATCCCCGTTCGTCCCATACCGGACCCTCCGTGAATCCAAAACTGCCCGCGACTTTTGCAAGCTGTGCTTTGCTATCAATCAAGTCCCAGAAATTCGGGCTCTCCGCCTTCAATGAAAACTGACGGGTCTGCGCTTCTGCTGTTGAAAAAATGAGAATCATGGCGCAAAGCCAGAACAAAATCGTCGATGCCAAGCGGCTACAAAAATGACTCATTCGTTTTCCCTAACTTCTCGCCTCTTGTGAATTCAACCGCGATACGCCTGCGTTCGCCGCGACGCCCGATTTCAGTCTTCTTCCTGGTCGTCTTTAGTACTCCGGCTGGATTTCTCTTCCGCCAGGGAGAACAAAAAATTCACCAGATCGTCGAGTTCTGCGGACGAGAGTTTCGTTCCGTAATCGGCAGGCATTGGCGATTGTTCGCGATAGGTCAATCTTGCGAGCGACGATTTGTTCAAAAGATAGAGCGTGCCGTCGGACGTCAGCAGCTGAAGCGAAAAATTATCTTCATTGCGTGCGATTCCTTCCAATGTGGTACCAGCGGAGAGAGTCACCACAACCGTTCGATGACGCGGGTCGAGATCGCGGTTGGGCGAGACGATTGCATCGCGAACCGATTCCGGCGACCTGCCACGGGCATATCCATCTAGATTGGCAGCAAAAAATCCACCTTCGCTGCGCGCCATGTGGCAGCTCGCGCAGCCGCCCTTGTTGAAGAAAATCCCGCGACCGTGTTGCGCGTTGCCCGTCAGCTTTGCGGCGGCGGTTGCCCCTTGCAGTGTTCGAAGGTGGGCGACAATCGCGTTCCGCGTTTTCGTGTCCAGGAAACGGAACGAAGGCATCGACGTGTTCGGAACACCCTTTTGCAAAATCCGCAGCACCGCGGTATCGGAAAGCTGGCGCACTTGCGGCCGCGTCACAATGTCCGGCGCACGCTCGCCGCCTTTGCCGTCGAGCCCGTGGCATCCGGCGCAGTTCGCAGAATAAGCCTTGGTGCCGGCCGCCGCGGCGGATTTGTCTTTCGAAGGAGAAGAAGGAGCGGCCTTACTTTGGCCTGGCGCATCGATGCCGAATATCAGCAGCAGAGCAACGCCTAATACGAGCAAAGCGGGCAGTTTGCGCGGCCTCGCCAGTGCGAACCGATCCTTTCCAATTCTGAACAGCCATTTTCGACCAATGAAAGTCGTCAAAAACAGTCTCCACGCGTCACCGCGAATGCCACCTCGTCTATACACCAGGTGACCGGAACTGTGTCAAATCATTTCGTGTATAATGCGAAAAAAAACCCCGGCTGCACCGCGACCGGATTCGAATTTAGCGTGAATCGCATCCGAGTTTTCGCTTGCCCTCCTCGTTCGCGCCCTTGCGCCAAAATCTCCTCTTTCAATCGATTTAAGAGTAGTGATAAAGTGCGCCATCCAAATCTTTTCTGGGGGAGCTATGATTCATCGCCCGCGCATCGCGCATCGTTTTCTGGCCGGCACACTCTCTTTTGCCCTCGTCGCCACGCTGGCGGCAATTGTATTCACAAAGGGTCCCCGTGTTGCCGCCCAGGATACCGCCGCGTCCGCGCCCCTAGCACCGGAACAGCTTCTCGACGGCTTTCGCCATGTGGAAGTTGCTTCCGTTTCAGACGCGGCCGAACAAATCCTCGGCGCAAAAATCTATATGTCCCATCGCATGCAGGCGATTTTTCCGGCGAAGTTTGCCGGCTACGCGGTCACCGTGCTCCTCAAGAAGGATGAAAGCAATAAAGATCCCAACGCGCTGGCCGGTATGATGGCGGCGATTGACGCCGGCGCGAAAGATTCTGTCTACGTGATGACGGTGGAAGACGGCGCCGACATTGCCGGAATGGGCGGTTTGATGGGAACCACAATGTATTCACGTGGCTACGTCGGCGCCGTTGTGGATGGTGGCGTGCGCGACGTTGCGCAACTGAAGCGCATCGGATTTCCCGTCTACGCGCTCGGTCCGGTGCCTTCCACTTCAGTCGGTCACTACAAGTTCGGAGGCGCGAACATCTCGCTCACGTGCGACGGTGTGAAAGTGCAGCCCGGCGATATCGTGGCCGCGGACGCGGACGGCGTTGTGGTTGTCCCGCGCGCCAAAGCGCAGGAAATTCTCGCCCTCGCCCAGCAAATGGATTTTAAAGAGCACTCGATGTATCCGATCATCGAAAAATTCAAATCGCTGCAGGAAGCGGTGAAGAGATTCGGAAGAATTTGAGTTCGATGGAGGAAGTGCGATGGCAAATTCCCCGAAGCGCACCTATAACATCACGTCGGTCCAACGTTGTCTGCGCTTGCTCGGTCTTTTTTCTCAAGCGCCAGGCGGTCTTTCCGCGACCGAAGTCACCCGGCTCTCCGGCTTGCCGGTCAGCACCGTCCATCGTTTCCTCGTCAATTTGGAAGAAGCGGGCTTTTTGGATTGCGGCGTCAGCGGGAAATACCATCTCGGTATCGCCTGCTTCTCAATCGGTCACGCCGCACTGGGGCAGTTGGACATCCGCAGGCTGAGCCTTCCGTACCTTCAGGCGCTCAATCAGCACACGCGCGAAACGATTCACCTCACCGTACGCCAGGGCGCAACCGCCGTGTACGTCGAAAAGCTGGATTCGCTCGAACACCTCCGGATTTTCTCGCGCATTGGCGCGCTCGTTCCGCTTTACTGCACCGCCGTCGGAAAAGTTCTGCTCGCTTATATGCCACAGCACGAACGTGACGAGATTCTCCAGCAAATTGAAACGCGCCGCCTCACGCCGAACACGATCGCTAGTCGTCAGGAGCTGGAACAGCATTTGCTCCGTGTGCGCAAGGCTGGCCACGCCTTCGATTTGGAAGAGCATGAACCGCACATTCGCTGCGTCGCCGCACCCATCTGGGATCACACCGGCGCCGTCAACGCGAGCTTGAGTTTGACAGCGCCCGCCGTGCGCATGGCGATCCCGCGCCTTCGACAACTCGCTCCATTGATCCAGGAAGCCGGCCTTCGAATCTCGCGCGAATTGGGATATCAGGGCTCGGACGTTGCGCAAATACGATCGAATCCAGAGCGGCCCGCAAGCAGAGCGGCTGAGCCGCTTTCGCGTGCGGCAATCGCCGCAACGTTGCGTTAATAGGTTTTGGCCGCAGGAAAAGTGACGAGTGTGTTTTTCAACAAGCGGAGCAGAGAGTGATTCGCCAGCGCTACATTTCGGTAGCGGTATTTTTCTTCGCTACGGTATTTCTGTCGGGCGCCGGGCGCGCGCAATCTCCCGCCGATGCACCGGTCTCGGCCGTTATTAACGTTACGCCCGCAGATCTCGTCGTCGCGCCGGTCGCCGCCAATTGGCCCTCCTACAACGGCGACTACACCGGACGCCGCTTCACCAGCCTGAACCAAATCACTCCCTTCAATGTGGAGCAACTCCGCGCGCAATGGACGTTTCACGCGCCCAAGTCCGGCGCGCTCGAAGTCACGCCGGTTGTGGTCAACGGCGTCATGTTCATCACCGTCGCGAACGACGCTTACGCCGTGGACGCGCGAACCGGCCGCACCATCTGGCACTACTCACGGCCCATCACCGAAGGTTTGATCGATGACGCTTCGGCTCACCACAATCGCGGAGTCGGCGTCTGGGGCACGCGCGTTTTCATGAACACAGATAACGCGCACCTGCTTTGTCTCGACGCGCGCTCCGGGAATCTTTTGTGGGATGTTGCGTACGCGGACTGGAACAAAAATTATGGCGCAACCAGCGCTCCTTTGGTCATCGACGGAAAGGTTTTAGTCGGCACATCCGGCGGTGATGACGGCGTCCGTGGATTTCTCGCGGCATACGACGCCATCGCAGGAAAATTGTTGTGGCGCTTCTGGACGATTCCTGGTCCCGGCGAACCCGGCTCAGAAAGCTGGCCCGGCGACATGTATTTGCATGGCGGCGGCACCACTTGGATGCCGGGGACGTACGACCCCGAACTCAATACAGTTTATTGGGGAACCAGCAACGCCACTCCCGACTTTAATGGCGAGCCGCGACCAGGTGACGACCTCTATACCTGCAGCGTCGTGGCGCTCGATCCCGACAACGGCAAATTGAAATGGTATTTCCAATTCACGCCGCACGATCTCTACGATTACGATGCCACCGAAACGGCAGTTTTGGTCGACGCCGAATTTAAGGGGAAGCCCCGCAAATTGCTCGTCGAAGCCAATCGCAATGGCTTCATCTATATATTGGATCGCGTATCCGGTGAATTTCTCGCCGCCACACAATTTGCCGAGAAACTAAATTGGGCCAGGGGCATTGACGCGAAGGGCCGTCCCATTATGGACAAAGACAGCGCCCGGCCCACGCCCGAAGGTGTGAAAGTCTGCCCGGGATTTTCCGGCGCAACCAATTGGTTTTCTCCATCTTTCTATCCGGAAACTCGCACTTTATTTTTCATCGCGCAGGAAGAATGCACCATTTTCTTCTCCGGCCCGCAGAATTTCAAAGAAGGTGAAACGTATTACGGCACCGGCTCCCGCCATCCGCTCGGTGAGCGCGGTCAAAAAACTCTTCTGGCTTTCGACCTCGATACCGCAACAATTCGCTGGCGCTATCCGCAGGCGAACGGCCGTTGGTCCGCCGCCGGAACCATGGCAACCGCAAGCGGTCTCGTGTTCTTTGGCGACAACTCTGAATCCTTCGAAGCGGTCGAAGCAAAAACCGGCAAGGCCCTGTGGCATTTCAGCACCGGCCAGTCTCTTCACGCTTCGCCCATGAGTTACGCGGTGAACGGCAAGCAGTACATTGCCATCGCCGCAGGAAGTGATGTCTTTAGTTTTGCCTTGCCCTAGGAAATCAAATCTTGCTGAATCGTATTTCAAAGGAGGATCGCACATGTTTTCCAATCTAACGACGCGTCGCGGTTTCGCGGCAAAGTTGGTGGCACTCTTGCCTGGCTTCGGCCTCGCCGGAGCTGCCGCTGCTTCCCCGGCTCGCGGGGAACAATCGCCAGGGGGCGTGCAGAAACTCGACGGCAACGGCAAGCCTTCTGACGGAAAGGGATTCATCACACCACTGATTATTCACAACGGCCTCATCTACATCGCCGGACAAGGCGCACACTCGCGCGGCGATAAATCCGACACGGGAAAAACTCCCACCATCGAAATGCACACCAAGATGGTCATGGACGGCGTCAAAGCAGTCGTCGAAGCGGGCGGTGGCACCATGGACAGCATTCTGCAGCTCACCGTCTTTCTCGCAAAGCTCGACTACTACGACGGTATGAATTCCGTTTTCAAAACGTATTTTCCGAACGGCGGCCCCGCACGTACAACCGTCGCCGTCGCCGGGCTCCCCGGCGAATCTCTCGTCGAAATTAACTGTATCGCAGCGGTCGTCAAGAAGGGGGCGTAGCCTCATGGCGTTCAAGGATCAATCGAATCGCAGAACATTTCTCGGCATGCTCAGCGCGCTTTCCGCCGCCGTGCTGAGCCCAATCAAAACATTCGCTGCACCCGCCGGTCCGACTCCCGCCGCGAGCAAGAAGCTCACTGGCGGTCATCAACGGGCAGGGAACCATGACCGTTCTTGGCGGCTCGCTCCCGCGGCCCGAAGTCGAAGAAGTCATGGCCCTAGGTGGAAAACATTTCTGCAGCATTCCGGATCTCGAAGTCGCCGCCGGCAAGCGCATCGCCGAAATGTTGAAGCTGCCCGAAGGCTACGCCGCGCTCGTCACCAGCGGCGCCGCGGCCGCCATGCAATCCGGGCTCGCGGGCATCCTCACTGGCAATAATCCGAAGTTCATCGAACAAATTCCAGACCTCACCGGAATGAAAACGGAAGTCATCATTCAGAAGTCGCATCGCAATCCATTCGATCATCAACTGCGTAGCACCGGCGTCAAGCTCATCGTTGTGGAAACCGCGGACGACGTGAAGAAGGCCGTCAATCCGCAAACGGCAATGATGCATTTCTCCAACTTCGCAAATAACGAAGGCCAAATAAAAGTCGAAGAGTGGGTCAAACTCGCTCATGAAAACAATATCCCGGCCTTCATCGACGCCGCGGCCGACACTCCTCCCGTTTCGCATCTCTGGGACTACGCCAACATGGGCTACGACCTGATCGCATTCAGCGGCGGCAAAGCAATGCGCGGTCCGCAGTGCGCCGGCTTGCTTATCGGCAAAAAAGAACTCGTCGCCAACGCACTGCTCAACAATAGCCCGCACGAAGACACCATCGGCCGCAGCCAGAAAGTCGGCAAAGAAGAAATCGTCGGCATGGTCAAGGCGGTCGAAATGTTCCTGAAAGACGACCACGAAGCCTTAAACAAGGAATGGCAGCGCCGCCTCGAATATATTTCGTCCCAAATTATGAAAATCCCCAGCGTGACGACGTCCTATCCGCCTATGGAAATCGCCAATCACGTCCCCCACATGCGCATCAAATGGGACGCAAAAAAAATCCAGATGACGCCGCATGAAGTAGGCAAGGCGCTCCGTGATGGCAAGCCGTCCATCGTGCTCTCCACCGGCGAACATGGCGAAGCCCTTTCCATGAACTCATTCATGCTCCAGCCCGGCGAGGAAAAAATCATCGCCGCGGAGCTGGTTAAGTTTCTCAAGGCGCATCTGGCCTAGCCCCATATTTGATTTCGCAACGAATCGCATTCGAATGCAGGAGCGCGCTTGACCGTCGAAAGAACGAGCCGGATCCGTTGGTTGTTGATCTTCTGGTTGCTCGTCCTCAGCGCGGTCGCTTACCTCGATCGCGTGAACATTTCCATTGCCGGAACTCTGCTGGCGAGCGAGTTTCACCTTTCCAAAATTCAGCTCGGCTGGATTTTCAGTGCCTTCCTCGCCGGTTACGCCCTGTTCCAAACGCCCGGCGGCAGGCTGGCCGACAAATTGGGCGCGCGTCGCGTTCTCG
>WNFL01022206.1_pt1 | contig 13374 bp, 20 predicted proteins | sample 5400361 | NCBI WGS metagenome assembly WNFL01 (sample SAMN13153351, study PRJNA577476) | soil metagenome | isolation source: 40 cm soil on Douglas fir-dominated hillslope | place: USA:California | collected 2013-09-17
TGGTCATTGTCTCTCCTGATTCGCAGCGCACAGCGTGCCTGCTGTCAGGCAGAAACTCCACTTATCGTCCTGTCCAGATTTCCGGGACCAGCTCTGATCTCGGCGTCGCCATTGGCTGAAATGGTGCCAATCTGGGCGATCTCCTCATTCGAAGTGACCTTTTTGGAGTTCTTCTCGAGGTCTCCGACGACCGCATTGACCGCGATGTCGACTCCGCGTTTCAAATCCATCGGGTTCATGCCGGCTGCGACCGCCTTGGCGCCTTCCTTGACGATGGCGTGGGCCAGAACGGTAGCGGTTGTGGTGCCGTCGCCCGCCTGATCCGAGGTCTTCGAAGCAACTTCGCGTACCATCTGCGCGCCCATATTCTCGAACTTGTCCGCAAGCTCGATTTCCTTGGCGACGGTGACACCGTCCTTGGTGATACGAGGGGCGCCGAACGACTTGTCGAGCACGACATTGCGACCCTTGGGACCGAGCGTTACGCGCACGGCCTCGGCGAGAGTATCGATGCCCTGCAGCATCTTATTGCGAGCCTCGACCGCGAATTTGACTTCCTTGGGTGACATCTCGGTATTCCTTTCGGTTTGACTGCATCCTCACCAGCAGCGGAAGGGTTGGGTCGAGAAGGATTGGCTCGGTTGATGACTGGTCTTAGTCCCTCAAGGCGTTCGGCGGCATTCTTCCTGGCTTCGTTCCCGACTTTGGCTCGGTCAGAGGCCTAAAACGTCGCTCCGCTTCATGATCAGGTATTCAACGCCGTTTTCGATGTGCGCCTCAGCTCAATCGGCATGAGCATACCCGTCTCGTCGCGCTCGCCATAACGCGACAATCCTTCCCTCTTGCGGCCCCCTCGCGATGTCGGGAATGATGACGCTACCGCTGCGAATGCTTCGTGCTGAAATAATACCAATCATCGGCTTACGTTCCCGAATCGGAACGAAATCATGCAGCGCCACGGCTGACCGGAAAGTTGATGCTTATTAAGCCATCTTCAGCGCGGTCAGCGGGTAAGTTTCGCGCAGCCCTCCGTGCAGAGGAGCGGCGAGCCACGATTGGGAGTCATTTCCGTGGCGGACAGGCCAAATCTCGCTGGGGCTTTCGCCAACCACACATCCGACCGGCCCAACGCCCCCACCTGAGCGAGTATCGCCGACCGGCCAGTATGCCCGCTGTCATGCTTTTGCCGGCGCCGGATACGCCCATCATCACGATGACGGACGGCGTCTTTTTGTCTACCTCAGGCAGCATCATAGTGCTTCGGCGCAGCCTCGCGATCCACCAGCCAAACGAGTTCTCCTTCCGAGTACGCATACGCAGCCGGGAGATCCGCCCCCGCCAGCACTTGGCTGAGGACCTCGCGCTTGGAAGGTCCGCCGACGAGAAAGAGCATTTCGCATGTCGACGCCAAGGTGGGGAATGTCAGGGTCACGCGCGGAACGAACGGTTCGTGGCCGGCTTCAGGAACGCCAACCACCCAACGCTCCTTCTCGTCGAGCTCTGCATGACCCGGGAAAAGCGAAGCAGTATGCCCGTCTGGCCCAAGTCCCATCAACACCACGTCGAACAGCGGACGCCCGGGCAGGAGCCGTTCCGCGCCGTAAAAGCGACGAAGCTCCGCTTCGTATAGGCATGCGGCCTCTTCCACGTTTTCGACGCTTGTCGGTATTGCGTGGATGTTGCCCACCGGTGCGAGAACGAGATCGAGCAGCAGCCGCCGCGCCACACCGAAATTGCTGCGAGGGTCGTTGTGAGGGACAAAACGGTCATCTCCCCAGAACCAATGAATACGATTCCAGGAAAGGGCATCGCGGTAGGGTTTGGTTGCTAGCAGCTCGTAGAGGTGTTCCGGGGTGGAACCGCCAGTGAGACTGACAGCGGAGCGACCACTCGATCGACGCAGACGTGCCAAGATCCGCTCTGCCGCCGCCCGCGCGAGCGCTTCGGGATCCGCTGCAACAATCACATCCGGATGAGGCATCACGTCCTTTCTTACGCAATCGGCCGCCAGCGCCGGCCATCACGAGCGAGCAGCTGATCGGCCTCAGCCGGGCCTTCGCTGCCGGCTTTGTAGACCGCAAGCCCATCCGGTCCCGCGTTGCGCCACGCGTCGAGGAACGGCTGAACCACCCGCCACGCCGCCTCGATCTCATCCGCCCGTTGGAACAGCATCGAGTCGCCGATCATGCAATCGTAGATGAGAGTCTCGTAACCCGTGCTAGGCGCAGCGTCGAAATAGTCCTCATATTTGAACGTCATGCCGACGCCGGAAATCGTGATGACTGGACCTGGTACCTTAGCATTGAATTGCAATCCGATGCATTCGTCCGGCTGAATACCGATCACCAGGAAGTTCTGCGCCAATCGGTCGACAGGCGTATTGCGGAACATTGCAAACGGCGCCTGTTTGAACTTTATTGCCACCTCGGTCCGCCGGGATTTGAGCGCCTTTCCCGTCCGTAGGTAGAACGGAACGCCTGCCCAGCGCCAATTGTCGACCAAGAGCTTAAGTGCAACGTAGGTTTCCGTCGTAGTATCGGGCCGAACATCCTTCGTTCTGCGATAGTCCTCCACTTCGTTGTCTCCCACCCATGCCGCAGTATATTGCGCGCGAACGGAGTCTTGCCGCACCGAACTGTCGTGCGGAACGTGGATCGCGTCGAGCGCTTGTGCCTTTTCCGAGCGGACCGCATGGGCCTCGAAACGCGAAGGTGGCTCCATGGCCACGAGAGAAAGCAGTTGAAACAGGTGGTTTGGCACCATGTCGCGCAAGGCGCCAATTGCATTATAGAAACTCCCGCGACTACCTACAGTAAGTCTCTCGGCTACCGTGATCTGCACGTGATCGATGTGATGACGATTCCAAATGGGTTCGAACAACCCATTCGCGAACCGCAACACCATTATATTCTGCACTGTTTCTTTACCCAGGTAATGGTCGATTCGGTAGATCTGTTGTTCGGCGAGCACCTTAAGGAGTTCTCGATTGAGCGCCCGCGCCGAAGCCAGATCGGTTCCAAACGGTTTCTCGACGATGAGGCGGCGCCATGCCCCCTTCTCCTCACGAGCGAGACCGGTCTCGCCGAGATGGCGACCGATCGGTGCGAATTCCGATGGCGGTGTCGCCAAATAGAAAAGGCGGTTGCGGTGCGTGTCGAGCGCACGTTCGACCCGAGCCAGCGCTTTGCCAAGCTTCCGGTAAGTTACCGGATCGTCGGCATCGCCGCCGACATAGTCGACACAATTCAGAAGCCGACGCGCGATTTCATCATCGACTTTGCCGATTGCAAAGTGGCGCAGTCCGCCTTCCAGCTCGGTACGAAATACCTCCTCGGACTTGTCCGCCCGCGCTACGCCTATGATCGCAAAGCCTTCTGGTAGCAGGCCCCGCGCCTCGAGATTATAGAGCGCGGGCATGAGGAGGCGGCGGGCCAGGTCTCCAGAGGCGCCGAAAATGACAAGGCAACATGGGTCCGCCGGTGCCGCTGTTGTTGCCGAGCGTTTCGTCTTCATGGGTGAAGGGCTTTCGGTTCAAGGCGATCGGGCTCAATGTGTCTGCCGAAGCCTTTGCGCATGGCCGACGGGATTTTCCCCGCAAATGTCTGCTTCAGAGGCGAACGAAACCGTTCACACTAACGGATTCCTCGTTTCTCGTCGGAATCAGGAGCCTTCCGCCGGAGGCTAGGCCTCGGCCGGGCTGGCCCGTGCAGTACCCCCACGGCCAGCCAGCCTGAGAGCCGTCCCACTTCAGCAACGAAATCACCTGCTCCACGATTCGAGCGAGATGCCCAAGCAGATCGTAACGCCTCGCTCTCAGGCGACCAGTCTTGAGCACGAACATGCCGGGAGCAATTTCTCCGCTCACGAGCAGCGGCTAATCCTTGGGGTAGCGTTGCACCCGGCGGAAGCGGCGGCCTATCGATTTCCGTGGCAGTGAGTCTTGGAAGCATTTTTTGTGATTCTCAGTCCCTGACTTGGTTCGCTGAAGCCAGCTTGTCGCGCGGCACCGTATCGGAGCCGGCTGGTTCGATCTCCTCCATGCTTCGGCCTGTGAGGACGGAGCGATCGAAGCGCCGATCTTCAGCATCCCAAGCCGGATCGGCGTACTCGTCGCGGTGCTTGATGAGCAGCCATTGCTCCTTGGCGGCAGGATCGGCCGAACGCTTTCCGGAGCGGACCAACGTGAAGCCGCCGCGCAGCTTCGCGCCGTCAAGCTCCACATCGAGCTTGCCTCGCGCAAGCTGCTCGCTTGCTGGAACGCCGTCTTTGCTGTCGTAGGTGCCCTTGTCCCACACCATGACGGTGCCGGCGCCGTATTGGCCGTCCGGTATCACACCCTCGAACTCGGCATATTCAAGGGGATGATCCTCCGTACGTATGGCGAGATGTTTTTCAGCCGGGTTCATGGAGGGACCTTTCGGCATCGCCCAGGATACCAGCACTCCGTCGATCGCTAGCCGGAAATCGTAATGCAGGTGGCTGGCGCGGTGCTTTTGAACGACGAACATACGTGTCCGGCTGCTCCTCCGCGCTCGACCTACCGGCTCGGGCGTTTCGCTGAACTTTCTCTTGGCGCGATAGTCTTTCAAGGTCATTGCGAAGCGTCTGCGCGATCTCAAGATGCTTGAGCCCGGTCTCTCCACGAGGTCGAGTGTGGTGCCCACGAGTTTTGTCGCCTTTCGGGGTCTTTCGCGGTCTCATCAATTAGGGGCGAGATCTAGGCGGTTCGCTCCGCGCCATCGCAGGGGGTTCCGCTATGCACCGCCTTTCGGCGGCGATTATCGTGAGACGTCGCGACGCCGCATTGACGGTTGTCAGGTTGCCGGACGCAAAATTTGTGTGCCGTCAGTTGTGCGAGCAGGGGATGGGTGGCCTTATCGTTGACTAGCTGGCTTTGTGTCGATCTTGCAATCCTGAAGGCAAAAGCGCCGTGTACCCAGCGGATGGGTGCGACGTGGAGGACTGTAGAGAAGATCGTATGCGCCAGTGAGGGCCGGCTCGGTCCGCGATAATTCTGCAAGAAGCACCGCCGCGGCCCGACGATTGAAGGATGATAAACCCACGGTACGTCCCGAAGGAATCCAAGCAGAATTGACGAACGTCAGGGCAGCCAGCCTGCAAAGCTGGCAACCAAGTACTGCGCGGCACCAAAGATCGCCGATTCTACCCCTCTAACATGTGGTTGAGAGCGTACGACGGGGGCAGATACGGCATAGCGCCCGCCATGACTCACGATGCGGGTTTATGCAGCTTCCAGCTGTAGGGTGAACAGGGGCCAATCCCGTCGGGGGGATCGGTGGACCTCCGCTTTGAACCCCGGACTCCGACTTCTCTCTGTTCCCACCGACTCTATTCGACAATACGGAGTGCATCGCTCCGCTGTGCCGAATCACCCTCGATCACGTGCCAACACTCCGTCATCGTTGGTGAGTTTACGGTGAGTTTGGTCTTCGGCACGCGCTCGGATGATTTGGCCAAATCATGAGTGCCCTTCCTGAGAGAAGGGTAACGGTTCATTCCGGAGACATGGGTTACACACCGGGCCTTCTGCGAGGAGAGCAAAGGTGCCCTGGAAGGAGTGTAACCAGATGGATGAACGGCTCAAGTTCATCGCTCGGCTGCTGGACGGGGAGAAGATGGCGGTGCTGTGCCGTCAGTTCGGCATCTCGCGCAAGACCGGCTACAAGATCCTCACGTATAACGAGATCGGCCTGGAGGGGCTTACTGACCGCTCGCGCAGGCCCTACCGCCATGCCAACCGGCTCCCCGTCCAGATCGAGACGCGGATCGTGCGCCTGAAGCAGGACAAGTCGAGCTGGGGCGCGCCGTGGAAACCGGCGCAAGATGGCTCCCGCCGTAAATTATCAGCCTGTACGGCTGCGGGGTTTCCCTCGCGGCTGGAGCGCCGGCCGACGGCCGCTTTTCAATGGCTCCGGCGGCGCGGCCCCCTTTGCTGGCTCCGTAAAGAACTCGGAAACGTGGACGGCCAGCGTCTTGGCGAGGCGATCGAGCAGGTCGACGGTCGGGTTTTTCTCCTGCCGCTCCAGGCCGCCGACGTAAGACGCTTCTCCCACACCTGGAAATCACACCGCCGAGACCGCACTGGCTGGCTGGGGCGCCACCTGGGAATGGCGGAATCAAAATCCAAGTGGTTCGCGTTATTTATCAAGGCGTATTCCGAAAAATCGCGGAAATTCGACCTCCATCCGATCAAAAGGTTAGCGGGCATTTCGGAATGATCGACGCGCGGCGCCAACCTCACCAAGGAGATAACCGGCGTCGCCAAGAAGCTCGGCCGCGATGTGAACAGGGGCCGAACAAAAGTGTCAGACCTGTCTGCGAAGGTATCAGAGCTGAAGGCTTCCGATGACGGGCGACCATCAAAAGATAAGTCAATTCAGCGAGATAATGGTGGGCCAACCAAGGTCAAACTGGGCACTGGCAAATCATTGTTTCCATGGCTTTTTCGAAACTCTCCCGCTCAATTCAGAAGCCCCCAAACGCTGCCGCCGGTAACTACCTCAGGCGGTAGGCACGGTCCCACCGTCGATGACGTATTCGGTGCCCGTAATGGCGCCCGCACGCGGCGAGGCCAGAAACGCAACCAAGTCGGCCACTTCTTTTGGCTTCGCGGGACGGCCGAGCGGGATACCGCGGAGAGAGTCCATCACGATCTTGCGGGCACCTTCGTAGTCGGTGGTATTCTGGCGCGCGATCTCTTTGACGAGACCGACCGCTCCGTCCGTCTCGACCCAGCCGGGCGAGACCCGGACGACCCGAACACCTTTGGGGCTTACCTCCTTCGACAGGGCCTTGCTGTAGTTCGAAAGGGCTGCCTTCGCCGCCGCGTAGGCGATGGTGGCTTCGGGCAGCGGCATCCGGTCCTGAATCGAGGTGACATGGACGACCACGCCGGAGCCCTGTTCGATCATAGAGGGCAGTAGCGCGCGGTCCAGACGTACCGCCGCGAAGAGGTTCAGGTCCAGCGCCGTGTGCCATTCATCATCATCCAGCACGGCAAATCCGCCCGCCGGCGCCGAGGAGCCGCCGACGACATGCACGATGATGTCGATTCCGCCAAGCCGATCGCGGACCGCCTCGACGACGGCGGCGCACCCCTCGGCCGTAGATACATCGGCCGAAATAAACTGATCGGCACGGGCGAGTTTTTCGGGCCGCGACCGTGCCGTGGTGAGAACCGAAGCGCCCGCTTCGCGAAGCGCTTCTACAACCGCTTCGCCAACGCCTTTAGTACCACCCGTCACGAGCGCGCGCTTTCCCTCGAGTTCAAGATAGCCGCTCATGATTGAATCTCCAGCGATGCGATCTTGTCGCCTTGGAGCTTGAAGACAAAGTCAAGCGTGAGCGGGCTGCCCGGAAAATTGCCTGAAAGCTTGCTGGTTACGACGGTCTTGCCGTCGCGCTCGGCGATCGCGACGGGCTCGATTGTATGCTGGTACTTTTTCGTGGTTTCGCGCCGCCACGCCGCGATGGCCTTCAAGCCAGTCACGGTGTGGCCTTCGTCTTTGACGGTCGCATCGGGCGCAAAGCAGGCGCCCAGCGTCTCGATGTCATGGGCGTTTTCCGATGACATGTAGACTTCAATGGGTTTGGGCAGATGTAATGTCATGGCACATTCCTTTCTTGTTCTTTGCTCGTCTTGTTCTTGGCTCGGTTCTCCTTGTCCGGGTTGCCTGCGATTAATGATGGCGATACACTTACCGAATGGCAAGAACGCACGAAAAAGTAAGCTACTCACCCAAAAGTAAGGGCAAGGAACATACGCCCGTCACGGCCGCGCATGACGCGGAACAGGCGTTCAAAGTGATTGAGGGTCGATGGAAGCTGCTGACCCTCTTCCATCTGTTCGGCGGCAAAATTCTTCGCTTCTCCGAGCTGGAGCGCGCCATACCGGCGATTTCCCAGAAGATGCTGATACAGCAGCTTCGGCAGATGGAAACGGACGGGATGGTCCGTCGCATCGTTCATCATCAGGTGCCGCCGAAAGTCGAATATGGATTAACGGACTGGGGGCAGGCACTTTGCCCAGCCCTTGATGCCATCCTGAAATGGGCGGCACTACGCGAGCAAATGACCGACCAAGCCGACGCAGCGAGCGAGGAATAGAAGCTTGGTTTTTTTTGGCCAGCCCGTCAGCTTGCGACGCAGATGGTCAGTGACCTGCTGTCTCCTCGTTAAGGTATAGGCCCTGGAGCGAAGTGACGCCGCGTGTTTTCGAGGCAGACCTTCATATAGCCAGTCCATTGCGAGCGCACGAACAACGTCAACAGGGCGGCGGTCAACGCGCCCTTGGCCGTGAAGGTGTAGGTCCAGCGGATGTTGGTCTGGTCCTCCTTCTCCTCGAACCACCATTGACCCTTAGCAAAGAAAGCCTGCGGCGCGGTCGAACAAAAGAAAGGCGCCGAAACAAGAAAGCAAGAAAGAAAGCGCTCCCGGCATCGCGGGCGAGCTGGGAGCCCTTCAATTTCTCGAACTCCTCGCGCTCCTTTTGCTCTCGCTCCTCGCGCTCCCGTTTCGCCTGGCCCGCTCGCTTAACGAGGTTCTGCAACGCTCTCAAGATACTCTGGCCGATATCGAGCGCGCGCCGTTGCCCTTCACGGAGCCCGCGCTTCGGCAGGCGAAGCAAAATCGATCTTGATGTGGGGTGCACCGATGCGGATCGACGCCACGTGGGAAGAAATGTTTGCGGGGCGGGAGCGTCGCGCGGAATAACCGCCGCCCGAACACTGCGGGCAAATTTTTTTGCCCAATGTGTTGGCTCGCTCTCCCTCCACGTGCTCTTCACAGAAATTGTACGTTTGCTCTTATTTTTGAGCCCTATGTCAGCGACGTGACCAGCGGCGGCAAACGACTCGCATAGCTCCGCATGCATGGCGGTGCCTCCGCGAAACACACCCCTCAATGCAGAACAGCGCCAGGCGCTAGAGCTGCTCGCCAGCATTCCGCACGGCGTCGCCGAGGACCTGCTTGTGCTCGCCCATGGGTTCGACAGCGACATGATCGCCGGCCTCGTCCACACCGGGCTTGCAACAGCACGGCGCGACACCGTCACTGCAGACGGCCGGACGATCGAGATCGTCCGCATCACGATCACGGATGCCGGCCGGAGGGCGCTCGGTGCCGAAGATTGACGCTCCATTGCCGTGGCCGACTATTTTTTGAACATGATTTTTTCGCCCAAACATATAAGAGAAAACATGGGCAAGGGCTGGGGATGCGCATCGGTGGCAGTGCGCACGTGACAAATGCCGCTTACGAGAGCACAGGAAAGATACACGTATCGCGTGAACGGCATCCATTTCTTGATGCAGGACGGTCCAACGGTGGTCGTGTGCCGAATCACTGTCGAGGCGCTGTTCCAACTGGCAGAACGATAAGCTTAACCGAACCAACTGAAATCTTTGAAACGGGCAGGGACGCAATCGAGCGTGCCGCAAGCAATAAATATGATCGAACAAGTCGACGCCCTTATGAGGTGTTGACCATCACAGCGGATGATTTGGAACTTGACAGCGCTTAGCACAGACCAGCGCCGCTTGCTCGACATGCTCAATGGGGCCGAGCCGCGTGGCTGTCCCGAAGCACTGATACTGGCCAACGGATTCAGTATCGAGTTGTTGATCGACCTTGTCCGCGCTGGGCTCGCGACCGTGACAACTGAGACTGTAAGAGCAGGTGAACGGACGCTTGGAATTTCCAACGTGAGGATAACGGACGCTGGACGGCGGGCGATCGAAGGCTGACCGCCTGCGCCACCCTTGCCCCGGCCGTCGAAAGACCCGAGGCACATCGGCTTTTTAGTGACAAGCTAGCGGGTGAAACGTCAGCCGGCGCCGCTCCGGCTCGCCGAGCTGACTGATGCTTTTCGAGCGCAAACGAGAGCGCCACCCCGATGCGTGCCAATGTAATCGTGCTGGCGGTGTGAGCACGGTCTCTCGGATCAACAAACCCGTAATAGACGACACCGGCAACCGGCGGCAGTTCGCGGCGGCCGGGAACGATCGCGGCGTCCACCCTTTTCAAGCTGAGCGCCGGCGCACCACAGCACGAGTGACTACTGCTCTCCGGATTTGGTACACTTCGCAACCGGCGAGCAGAGGACAACGGCCATGGTTTTCACCAAGCTCATAAAAATTGTGATCGGAGGGTTTCTTGCGCCGATCGTGTTGCTTGCTTCGGCGTCCATGCCCGCGGGAGCGGACCCGAACATCACGGTTTTGGCGTTTGGATTATTTGGAGCGCAGAGCGTTTTCGAGAGCGAAGCGAAAGGGGCGGCCAACATAGTCGCTCAACGCCTAGGGGCGAACGCGGTCATTCAACGCGCCAATACGAAAAGCCGTAGAGACGTTACGATCGCGTCGATCCAAGACGATTTGGAAGGCGCCGGCCAACGGATGGATCGCGAGAGTGATCTGCTGTTCTTGATCCTGACCTCCCACGGTTCACAGGACGGAGTTGCGGTGCAGGCCGGCAAGCGCGTGGAAACCCTCTCACCGGCGCATCTGGCCGGGATGCTCGATCGCGCTGGGGTTCGCCACCGTGTCGTTGTAATTTCAGCCTGCTATTCTGGCGTCTTCATTCGCCCGTTAGCCACCGAGGACACGCTGGTCATCACCGCGGCAGATGCAGAGCACTCATCGTTTGGCTGCCAGGATAAGGTCAAATGGACCTACTTCGGCGACGCATTCTTCAATACGGCGCTGCGCTATACCGCTGATCTAAGAAGCGCGTTTGTCGCGGCACGTACCCTGATCAGCCGGCGCGAAATGCGTTACGGCTTGGTTCCCTCTAACCCGCAGATCGCAGGAGGCGAGAATATCGACAGCCTGCTCCGGCAGAGGCGCAGCGCCGAAACAACTGGTGTTCAGCCTTGAACTGAATTGTTCACTTCACACCGACGCGCCGTTCTACGGTGTCGATGCGAGAGAGCACGGTTCGACGGTGACAGAGTGGCCCCGCAATCGCACTACCAGGGTGGTGGCGTTCTTTCGGTTGATGGTAGCGCGCGGCCGGCCGCTTCGACCTTGTCGTCATTTGCTGCGCGGGTGACGTGGCGCCAACGGCAGCCGGCGCGGCTGAGCGAGTCGCTTGCCTGGCCGACACATCACCGACTGCCAGACGAGGTTGTACATGAAGTCCCGTCGAAGCCATGCCCCTGCCGTCGCGGGCCGCGAAGGCGGGGTTTTCTACTGCCACCGCGTATCGGATCGAAGCTGATCCGCGGTTGCCATCGCAGAAGACCAAGCCCCGCGGGCGCCGTCGTCCTGATCCGCTCGCCCGCGTGTGGGAGGGCGAGATCGTGCCGATGCTTGAGGCCGCGCCCGGGGTCCGCGCCATAGCGATCTTTTAGGAGATCTGCCGCCGGCATCCCGATCTCGCCGTGGGCGTGCGTCGGACTTTGGAGCGCCGCGTCGCGAGATGGCGTGCGCTCAACGGCCCCAGCCGGGACGTAATATTCGCCAGGAGTACCCGCCGGGACGGACGGGCGAGGCAGTTGTCATAGCTGTACGGGCCGGATGGCACGGACTTACCTCCGGGTGCGACGAGTGATGTCCTCTCGGAGAGTCTGGGCTTGGACCCGCAGGCCCTACGCGGCCTGCGCGATGATGTCGTTTGCCCTTCCCTTGAACTCCATCAAGGTTTCACTTGAGAGGTGGGCGCTGTGCCGGGCGATGTCTTCAAGCGCACCCCGGGTCTTGAAATCCCCGGGACGGGTGAGGGCGATGGCCCGCACGAAGACCTTGATCCGGCCTTGGCGAACCGCTTCACCGAGCAGCGCGTAGGCTCGCAGCCGTTTTTCGACCAGAGTCACGACGCGTCTTCTCTCAGCGACATCGTCGGTGCACCATAGGTCGGCCTTGTTGATGAGTACGCCAATAACTTTCACAGTGACCGCCGCTCCCCGAGCCTTGAGCAGCGACTCGAGCTGATCGAAAATGATCCGCGCGGGGTACCTAGCCAGCGGCTTGCTCGCGTAGCTGTCCATGCCGTCGCGCGCCACGACTGATGATCCGTCCAGAATCGCCAGCACCAGTTGCGGTTTCAGCTGCGCAATGTCAAGGCTGAGGATGTCTAACCGCTCGGCGGGTACATCGTGCACGCTTTTAAGCACGACCTTCTTGTCGCCATCAAGTCGATGGAAGACAATGAGCCTTGTGACAACGGTATATGTTCGCTGTTATTGCGGGACCGGATGGTCTTTCAGGAACTCGAGCAAGGATGACTTGCCGGCCGCGGCCTGACCACAGAAGACGGTTGACCGTGCTCTTTTCATCTTCTCAAACTGCCAGGGGTCGAACTCTTCTGCTCAATTTCGAGGACCTGCAACCGAGTCAACGCTGCAGGGACTTGGTAGTCCAGTCCTTTCGGAAACGAATGCTGCCGCAATAAACAGTCTTTTACTTTTGGGCCGCCGCACAGAAGGCGAGCTGTCCCGCTCTCGACGTCGAGGCGCCAAAAGCGCCCCCCAGGCGTCCCGATGTAGACAGCATCGAAATCCAAAGCTGATGGTATTTCAGTCAGCACCCTGGGGTCGAACGCTCCATGGGTGTGAAACGATGCGAGAATGACGTCGGGCTTGTAGACCAAAGGCGTCCTGCATCCAACAATAGTCCCCCGATTGGGTCCCAAGATTTTCAGTGTTCCCTCTGCCGTCAATACTATGTATCCGCAATATTCGATGTTTTCCTCGATTGAAAGTTTTTGAATCTTTTGAAGAGTATCCTTGGCGAATTCATGCAATTTACTTTGCGCGTCCGCGGGTGCTGCCTTAGGGTCGGCAACTCCCTTGTTGGAATCAGTGATTGTGGGGGGTTGCTCTCGAGATCTACTCTCAGACTCCGCATTCGGCACTTGCAATGGCGGTGGAGATCTTAATTCTGGCCGTCCTTGCGGATCAGTAGCCGAAGCATAGCAGCCGCAAAGGCTGCGGGCGGCTGTCTGAGGCGAAACGACTTTATCGCCGTATTTTGCGAGACCGGCCCAGTCACCCGGGCACCAACACCGCTCTCGGCATCGCCCTCAAGGATCAAGACAAGTTGGACGAAGCTGCGGCGGCGTTCCAGCGGGTCGTCGCCGTTGCGCCCGATCAGGCCCGGGCCTACTCGGCATCTGCGGCCGACGGACGGTGCCTGCGCCGGGTCCGCTCGTCCGCCGATCGCTCCCGAATTGGGGCGCCGCAGCAATTGGCAAAGTGCGCCATACGAGCGCGTTGTTCGCGAGTCGAGCTTAAGGCTGAATGACGACGGTAGAGGAACTTGCGCTCTCGGTTTGTGCGACGGTCGAGTAGCCGGAGCGCCTCGGCTTGCCGTCGTCAAAAATGTACTCAAGCCGAATCTTCACTAGCCGCGGTCC
>WNFL01395257.1_pt1 | contig 13374 bp, 15 predicted proteins | sample 5400361 | NCBI WGS metagenome assembly WNFL01 (sample SAMN13153351, study PRJNA577476) | soil metagenome | isolation source: 40 cm soil on Douglas fir-dominated hillslope | place: USA:California | collected 2013-09-17
TTCCTCATCCTCAATCCCGCTTGCACGACTCCCGTGGTGGTGGAGGAAGGTCGTCCCGCGGTTCCGGGAGCGGCTGTCATCGCCGAATATCTCGACGAGACCAGAGGGGGTGAACTGGGCGAACTGCGCCTGCTGCCGCGCGAACCCGGCCCACGGGTCGAAGTGCGCCGGCTCATGAGCTGGTTCAACGACAAATTCTTTGCCGAGGTCAGCGGCCCGCTCACCACGGAACGCCTATATAAGCGCCAGATGCCGACGAGCGCGGGCGGCGGATCGCCGGACACCGAAGTGATCCGCGCGGCGCGCCACAACATGCGCTATCATTTGGCCTATATCGGTTGGCTGGTGCGCACGCGCGATTGGCTCGCAGGGGGGCGGATGAGTTACGCGGATCTCGCGGCGGCCGCCCACCTCTCGGCGGCCGACTATCTGGGCGACGTGCCATGGAACGAAGACGAAGCCGCGAAGACCTGGTACGCGCAGATCAAGTCGCGCCCATCGTTTCGTCCGATCCTGGCCGAGACGCTGGCGGGAATCCCGCCGTCGAAGACCTACGCCGACCTCGATTTCTAAACGATCCGGCGTCGCTTAAAGCGGCGCTCGTGAGCGCCGCGCGCCAATACGGCTTCGACACCGTCGGCGTCACGCGGCCGGACTCGATCCCGCAAGCGGCCGAGCGGCTGCGGCATTTCCTTGCCGAAGGCGCCCATGGCGACATGGATTGGATGGAAACGACCGCCGCGCGGCGCGCTACCCCGCGCGGGCTCTGGCCGCAGGTACGCTCCGTCATCATGCTCGGCCTCAACTACGGCCATGGCCCGGACGATCCGCTGGCGATCTTGAAGAGGCGCGAGCGCGGGGCAATCTCGGTTTATGCGCAAGCCGACGACTATCACGACGTCATCAAGCCGCGCCTCAAGGCGCTCGCCGGTTGGCTGATCGCGCAAGCCGGCGGCGACGCGAAGGTTTTCGTCGACACCGCGGCGGTGATGGAGAAGCCGCTCGCCGCCACCGCCGGCCTCGGCTGGCAGGGCAAGCACACGAATCTGGTCTCGCGTCAATTCGGGTCGTGGTTGTTCCTCGGCGCAATCTTCACCACGCTCGACCTGCCGCCGGACGCGGCGGAAATCGATCACTGCGGCACGTGTCGTGCTTGTCTCGACGTCTGCCCGACCGCGGCGTTCCCCGCGCCCTATCGGCTCGATGCGCGCCGCTGCATCTCGTACCTCACGATCGAACACAAGGGCCCGATTCCGCGTGATCTGCGCGCCTCGATCGGTAACCGCATCTTCGGCTGCGATGATTGTCTGGCGGTGTGCCCGTGGAACAAATTTGCGCAGGCGGGCCGCGAGATGAAGCTCGCGGCGCGCCGCGAATTGCGGGCTCCTCGCCTCGCCGATCTCGCCCGCCTCGACGACGCGGCATTCCGGAAGATGTTTTCGAAATCGCCGGTCAAGCGCACGGGGCGCAATCGCTTCGTACGCAACGTGCTCATCGCCATCGGCAACTCCGGCGACGCGACGCTCGCGTCCGAGGCCATGCGGCTGTTGGGCGATCCCTCGCCGCTGGTGCGCGGGGCGGCCGTGTGGGCGCTCAGCCGCCTGCTGCCGGCTGAACGGCTCGCCGTGCTTGCGATGGATCAGCGCGCGAGAGAGAGCGAGCCGCTGGTCGCGGACGAATGGACGGCAGCGCTCACGGCGCCGGCGGCCTGATGGCTACGCTTGTTTGTCTCGGGCTGGGTTACTGCGCCCGGCATTACGTCAGCGAATTCGGCAAGCGCTTCGACCGCATCGTCGGAACCACGCGCAGCGCGCAACGCGCGGCTGCGCTCGCACAAGAGCGCCTCGCGGGCCGGCCGGCTGACATGCTGGTGTTCGACGGGATAACGCCCTCGCGCGAGCTCGCTGCCGCAATTGCGCGAGCCGACGCGCTGCTCATATCGGCTGCGCCGGCGGAGGGCCGCGATCCCGTGCTCGCGGCGCTGGAAGACGAGATCGCACGGGCGCCGCGGCTTAAGTCCGCGGTGTATCTGTCGAGCCTCGGGGTCTATGGCGATAGCGGCGGCGCGTGGATCGACGAGGCCGCGGAAACAAGTCCGGCGCTGGCTCGCCGCGGACGCACGCGCATCGACGCGGAGCTTAAGTGGCGGGCGCTCGGGGCGCGGCGGAGCCTGCCGGTTGCCATTCTGCGGCTTGGCGGCATCTACGGTCCGGGACAGAACGCAATGGTGCGGCTTCGGCGCGGCACGGTGCACCGCATCGCCAAGCCCGGTCACGTCTCGAACCGCATTCACGTCTACGACATCGCGCAGGCGATCGATGCGGCCTTCGCGCGACGCGCCGACGGCGTCTTCAACGTCGTGGACGACGAACCGGCATCGCCGAGCGAACAGATCGCGTTTGCGGCACACCTCATCGGCATCGATCCGCCGCCCGAGATCCCCTATGCGGAGGCCGGCAAGTTGGTCTCGCCCATGACGCTGAGCTTCTACGACGGGTGCATTCGGGCGCGTAACGAGAAGCTCAAGGCCGCGCTCGGCGTGAGGCTACGGTATCCGACCTACCGCGACGGCCTGCGCGCCCTCTATGCGGCCGGCGATCACCTCGCCGTCGCCGGGCCGGCCGCGCCGGCCAAGCCTTGATCGTGCCGTCCGCCAGCGCCGCGACAAGCGCAACATGCTAGCATAGTTCGGTAATATCCGAAGCATGCTCTCCACGCAACGCGGCAGGATGTGGGCAGGTGACCCCAGGAGACTGCCCAGGAGACTGCCATGAGCATCACGCTCTTCATCCGCTACCAACTCGATCCGTTTCAATGCGACGCCTTCGAAGACTACGCCCGGCGGTGGCTCACCATCATTCCCAAGTGCGGCGGAAATCTTCTCGGCTTTTGGATGCCGCATGAGGGCACCAACAACGTCGGCTATGGGCTGATTTCGTTCGACAGCCTCGCCGCCTACGAAGCCTACCGCGCGCGGCTCAAGTCCGATCGTGAAGGCGCCGCCAACTTCCGCTTTGCGCAGGAGCAACGCTTTATCTTGAGCGAGGAGCGCACGTTCCTGCGGCCCGTGACCTGAGCCACGGCTTCTGTTGAAATGAGGCGTGCCGTCGCCGCCGCGGCGACTTAAGGTTTTCGGCGCAACGCCTGTCCGCTTCGCCGTGGAGAACAGCCGAACGCGACGGCAGGCTCAACGAGGTGTTCAAAATGATCGCCGTCATCTTCGAGATCTGGGCAAAACCCGGACAGAAGCAACGATATCTCGACCTGGCCGCCGAGCTGCGCCCGCTGCTCGAAACCATCGACGGCTTCATCTCCATCGAACGCTTCGAGAGCCTTTACGAGCCCGGCAAGATGCTCTCGCTTTCATTCTTCCGCGACGAAGCGGCGGTGAGCGCATGGAGAAGCCTCGAACCGCATCGCCGCGCCCAGGCGCTCGGCCGGGCGGAAATATTCTCCGACTATCGATTGCGGATTGCCGGCGTGATCAGGGACTACGGCATGTCCGAGCGCGCGCAGGTTCCCGCCGACAGTCGTTCCAAGCACGGCTAACGGCTGCGGTCATTTCACGCCTCGGCCACGGCGGCAATCAGCCGTTCGATGTCCTCGGGGCGCGACAGGCGATGGTCGCCGTCCTTCACCAGCGTGAGCACGACGTCGTCGCGGGCAAAGCGAGCGGTCAGCTCGACCGTGTGCTGCCAGGGCACGTCGGGATCCTGCACGCCCTGGAGGATCCGCACCGGGCAGCCGGTCTCGATCATACCGTCGAGCAGCAGGTGTCTGCGTCCCTCCTCGATGAGCCCGCGGGTGATCGGATAGGGTTGCTCGGAATATTGCGACGGTCGCGCCCAAACGCCGGTTTGCTCGATCTCGCGCTTGACCTCCGGCGGAAACCGTTTCCACATCAGCTCTTCGGTGAAGTCGACCGCCGGCGCGATCAGCACGAGGCGCACCACGCTCGGGTCTGGCTGCGTGCGGCGCGTCAGCTCACGCGTCAGCAGCAGCGCCAGCCACCCTCCCATCGACGAGCCGATCACAACCTGCGGCCCGCGGCAAAAGGCATCGAACACGGCGAGCGTTTCCTCGAACCAGCGACCGATCGTGCCGTCGGTGAAGTTTCCGCCGGATTCGCCGTGGCCGGAATAGTCGAAGCGCGTGATCGCCCGGCCGTGGTCCCGCGCCCACAGATCGAGCGCCTCGGCCTTGGTGCCCTTCATGTCCGATTTGAAGCCGCCCACCCAGAACAGGCCGGGTGCCGCGCCCTCGCGCCGCCGGACGGCAATCCTGCGGGCCGCAATACCGGTTCCAACATCCAAGAATTTCGGGCAAAGATCGTTCATTTGGGGAACCTGGTCTTGGGCGCACGCTGGCGGCGGGCGTGTTTCGCCGCGCGCCGCCATTGAATACAAGGATGCCCGAGCGGCAAACAAGCCGATGCGGGTCGAGGGAATTGGCCTCCGTGCGCAACGACGATAGCCCTGCGCCCCCGCACACCTTGGCGGACGCGACCGTCCTGCAGATCGTACCGGCCTTGCGCGAGGAGCCGGTCGCCCGCACCGCGCTCAACGTAGCCTCGGCGCTGGTGCAGTCCGGCGCCCGCGCGCTCGTGGCAGCCGAGGAGGGGCCGCTCGTTGGGGAGCTCACCGCCTTCGGCGGCGAATGGGCTCCGCTCGTGAATGCCACGGTCAATCCGTTCAGGCTCAGGCGAAGCGCACGCACTCTGGAACGTCTGATCGCCTCCGAGCACATCGATATCGTGCACGCGCAAAGCGTCGGTGGCGCCTGGATCGCCCGGATGGCGGCGGCGCGCATCCCGGTCCGGCTCGTCACCACGCTGCTCGACGTGCCGGCTTCCGGGCTGCGCGGCTATTGGGCCGGCGCGCTCGCGCGCGGCGATTGGGTGATCACGCCATCGAACTTCGCCGCTGCGCCGGTCATGGCGCGTCACAAGATTCCGATTGAGCGCGTTACCATCATTCCACGCAGCATCGACGTCGCCGCCTTCGATCCCGCGGCGGTTGACGTCGCGCGCGTCGAAGCGGTGCGCGACGCGTGGGGAATTGCGCAAACCGCAGGGATCCTGCTCGTTCCCGGACGCGTCGCCCCTTGGAATGGCCAACTCATTCTGCCCGACGTGGCGCGCCTCCTGCTCGACGGCGGTGTGCGCGGCTTCGTGTTCGTGCTCGCGGGCGAACATCGCAGTTATCGCAAATACGCGCGCGCCGTCGCGAAGGAGGCAGAGCTCAAAGGGGTGCAGGCGTTCATTCGCTTCGCCGGTCATTGCCGCGACATGCCGGCGGCGTTTGCCGTCGCCGATACCGTGGTGGTGCCCGCGATCGAGGCGCCGGTGCTCGGCCGCGTGGTGGCCCAAGCGCAAGCCATGGGGCGGCCGGTCGTCACGTCCGATATCGGCATTTTGCCCGAGCACGTGGCGGCGCCGCCTGAAATGCCGGAAGAGGTGCGCACGGGGTGGGTGGCCAAGGCGGGCGACGCGGGGGAATTTGCCCACGCGCTCGGCGAGGCGTTCGCCCTCGACGAAACCGCCTACGGCACGATGTCCGAACGCGCGCGACACTTCGCCGAATACATGTTCTCTCCACGCAACGCCGTGGTCGCGACCCACGCCGTCTACGGTGCGCTGCTGGCGCGACCTCTAGCGGATAGCGGGGAACGCGTTGGTTCGGCCGCGAAACGGACCGAAGGCCGTTGACTTATGCGTGGTTTGTCCTGATCCTTCGTCACCCTGCGGCAGCAGGGACGTTGCAACGGCATGAGGAGAACAGAGCCATTCGTCGCCCAATGAGACCCGCGCAGCCCGCCCCGAAGGACGGCCCGCGCATCAACGAGGAGATCCGTGTTCGTGAAGTCCAATTGATCGACCAGGCCGGCCACAATCACGGGCCGACTGAAATCCAGATCGCTTTGGACAGGGCCCAGGAGGCCGGGCTTGATCTCGTCGAGATCGCACCCAATTCGTCCCCGCCCGTCTGCAAAATTCTCGATTACGGCAAATACAAATACCAGGCGCAGAAAAAAGCGGCGGAAGCCCGCAAGAAACAGAAGATCGTCGAGGTCAAGGAGATCAAGCTCCGGCCGATGATCGACGACCACGATTACGACGTGAAGATGCGCTCGATGCAGCGCTTTTTCGAAGAGGGCGACAAGGTCAAGGTCACGCTGCGCTTCCGCGGGCGCGAGATGGCGCACCAGGAGCTCGGCTATCAGCTTCTCAATCGCGTCAAGGGCGACACCTCCAAAGTCGCCAAGGTCGAGCAGGAGCCGCGCTTCGAAGGCCGCCAGGTTGTGATGGTGTTGGCGCCGCGGTGAGGGCGGCACGCCGTGCCAAAGGGCCAAAAGGCGGCCCGTGACGGAAGAGCTGGCGCCCCTTTGCTTGCTTGAGCCGGCGAAGGCCCATAGCGCCCATCAACCCGGGTTCTGGTTGTATTTCGCGGTGGCCTCTGCCATAACGCCGCCCTTCCGTCGCCCGGCCGAAAAGGGCTGCCGTGGCGACGGCGATCAGCACGCTCAAACGAGCGCATCCGGCCGGCCGGGCCATGCCTGCCGCCGCAAAGGAGAGCCAAATGCCCAAGCTCAAGACCAAATCCGGCGCCAAGAAGCGCTTCAAGGTGACCGCGAGCGGGATGGTGCTCTACCAGCAATCCCGTAAGCGCCACGGCATGATCAAGCGCACCAAGAAGCAGATCCGCCAGTTGCGCGGCACCGCCGTGCTGTTCAAGACCGACGGCGATAAGATCAAGAAATACTATTTGCCGAACGGCTGATCGCCCGCGGCCGTCCACCGGCGGCCGTCCGCACTCAATCGTCGCACGCTATCAGTCAGGAGATCAGCCATGGCACGCGTCAAGCGCGGCGTCACCGGACACGCCAAGCACAAGAAAGTCTTGAAGGCCGCCAAGGGCTATTACGGCCGACGCAAGAACACCATTCGCGTCGCCAAGCAGGCGGTGGAGAAGGCGAACCAGTACGCCTATCGCGACCGCAAGCGCCGCAAGCGCACGTTCCGGGCACTCTGGATCCAGCGCCTCAATGCCGCGGTGCGCCCGTTCGGGCTGACCTACAGCCGGTTCATCGGCGGCCTCGGCAAGGCCGGACTGTTGGTCGATCGCAAGGTGCTGTCTGATCTTGCGATTACCGAGCCCACGGCCTTTGCGGCGATTGTCGAGAAGGCCAAAGCGGCAATCGCGGCGTAGGTGTGAGAGGACGAAGGATGGACGACGGAGACGATGTTGCCTTCTGTCCTGTGCCGTCCGTCCTGCGAACTAGACGATGATCGATGTCCACTATGTGCAATGCATGGCCCGCTATAACCGCTGGCAGAACGAGAACCTTTACGGCGCTGCCGACACGCTGTCCGACGCCGAGCGACGACGCGACCGCGGGGCGTTCTTCGGTTCGATCCACGCCACCCTCAATCACCTGCTCTGGGCCGATCGCATCTGGATGAGCCGTCTTGCCGGCACGCCGTGCCCCAACGGCGGCATTCCCGAATCCGTGGCGCTCCACAGCGACTGGGACCAGCTCAAGCGCGAGCGCAAGGCGTTCGACGCGGTCGTGATCGACTGGGCCGACCGGCTCGACGCCGCGTCGCTCGCAGGCGAGCTCGCCTATTACTCCGGCGCGATCAAGCGGGAAGTGTCACGCATATGTTCAACCATCAGACGCATCATCGCGGCCAGGTCCATTGCATGCTGACGCAGGCCGGCGGCAAACCCGGCGATACCGATCTGCCGTTCCTGCCGACCTAGCGACCGGGCCAGCGCGCGGCAGCGAAGCAGCGCGAAGGCCTTGTACAGAGGCCCCCGCTGATGCTTATCAACGACGTCGATATCCAGACGCGTTGGCGGCACCCGTGAAGGATGAATGGATGGCGGCGCAGAGCGGGCCTTCGTCAATGCGCTCGAACCCAAGACGCTGCGCCGGCGCAGTGGAGCAGTATCAATGACCGACCTTCGCGCGCTCGAGACCGAACTCCTCGCCGCCGTGACGGCCGCCAAGGACGAAACCGCGCTCGAAGCCGCGCGGGTGGCGGCGCTCGGCCGCAGCGGCTCGGTGTCCGCGCTGTTGAAAACGTTAGGCACGATCGCGCAAGGAGCAGGGGCCGCTCATCAACAGCCTCAAAGATCGACTCAGTGCCGCGATCGCCGTGCGCAAGGACGCGCTGCGAGGGCTGGCGCTGGAGCAGCGGCTCAACACCGAGACCGTGGACGTCACGCTGCCGGTGCGCGAGCCGCCGGCGGAGATCGGCCGCATCCATCCCATCAGCCAAGTCGTGGACGAGCTCACCGCGATCTTCGCCGACATGGGGTTCGCGGTCGCCGAAGGGCCCGATATCGAGACCGACGACTATAATTTCACCAAGCTCAATTTCCCGGAAAGTCATCCGGCCCGCGACATGCACGACACCTTCTACTTCAATCCGAAGCCCGACGGCTCGCGGCTGCTGCTGCGCACGCATACCTCGCCGGTGCAGATCAGGACCATGCTGGCGCAGAAGCCGCCGATCCGCGTCATCATTCCCGGCCGCACCTATCGCAGCGACAGCGATCAGACCCACACGCCCATGTTCCACCAGGTCGAGGGGCTCGTCATCGACAAGGGCTCCCACCTCGGCCATCTGAAATGGATCCTGCAGGAATTCTGCAAGGCGTTCTTCGAGGTCGATCAAGTCAAGATGCGTTTTCGCCCGTCGTTCTTTCCGTTCACGGAGCCTTCGCTCGAGGTCGATATCCAGTGCCAGCGCGACAAAGGCGAGATCAGATTCGGCGAGGGCGAGGATTGGATGGAGATTCTCGGCTGCGGCATGGTGCATCCCAACGTGCTGCGCAATTGCAGGCTCGATCCCGACGAGTATCAGGGCTTCGCTTGGGGCCTGGGGATGGATCGCATCGCCATGCTCAAATACGGCATGCCGGATCTTCGCCCGTTCTTCGAGGCCGACGTGCGCTGGCTCGCCCATTACGGCTTCCGCCCGCTCGACTTCCCCACGCTTGCAGGAGGACTGAGCAACTGATCATTCTCGTTTGCAGGTCGCCATGATCCAATCCGTGGATCGCTTGCCGTTCGAGACGATCACACACAGCTCGCTGCCGCCGCCGAGCCTCTCCTGCAAACGGGAGAGGGAATAGATCCCGAGTCCGCGGAATGATGAAATTCACCCTCGCTTGGCTCAAGGAGCACCTCGACACCGACGCGCCGCTTGCGGCGATCGCCGACAAGCTCACCATGATCGGGCTCGAGGTCGAGAGCGTCGCAGACCGGGGCAAGATGCTGGCGCCGTTCATCATCGCCCGGGTGATCTCGGCCGAACGGCATCCGAACGCGGACCGGCTGCGCGTGTGCATGGTCGATACCGGCGCGGGCGATCCGGTGCAGGTCGTGTGCGGCGCGCCCAACGCGCGCGCGGGCATGAAGGGCGTGTTCGTTCCGCCCGGGGCTTTCATCCCGGGCAAGAACATGACGCTCGGCGTCGGCAAGATCCGCGGGGTCGAGAGCCGCGGCATGCTGGTGTCCGAATTCGAGTTGCAAATCTCCGACGACCATGAAGGCATCATCGAACTCCCCGATGCGGCGCCGGTGGGCGCGAATTACGCGCAGTGGGCCGGCCTCGCCGATCCCGTGATCGAGATCAATCTCACGCCCAACCGCGCCGACTGCGCCGGCGTCAACGGCATCGCGCGCGACCTCGCGGCCGCCGACATGGGCAAGCTCCGCGAGACCAGCATCGGCCCGGTCGAAGGGCGGTTCCCATGCCCGGTGAAGGTGACGCTCGACTTCGGGACGACGCCCTCGCTCTGCCCCGCTTTCGCGTTGCGGCTCGTGCGCGGGGTGAAAAACGGCCCCTCGCCCGCATGGCTGCAACGCTGGCTCGTCGCGATCGGCTTGCGTCCGATCAACGCGTTGGTCGATATCACCAATTTCATCACCTACGATCGCGGCCGTCCGCTGCACGTGTTCGACGCCGCCAAGGTGCACGGCAATCTCACCGTGCGGCGCGCGCGCGATGGCGAAACCCTGCTCGCGCTCGATGGCAAGCGCTACGCGCTCGATCCGACCATCTGCGTGATCGCCGACGAGACCGGCGTGGAATCCCTTGCCGGTATCATGGGTGGCGAGGCCACCGGCTGCTCGGAGACGACCACCGACGTGCTGATCGAATCGGCGCTTTGGGATCCGCTCAATATCGCCCAGACCGGCCGCAAGCTCGGCATCAATTCGGACGCCCGCTACCGCTTCGAGCGCGGGGTCGACCCCGCCTTCATGCTGCCGGGGCTCGAGCCTGCAACCAGGATGGTGCTCGATCTCTGCGGTGGCGAACCCTCGGAGGTCACGGTCGCGGGCACGCCGGAGGTACCCGCGCGCATCATCGATTTTCCGCTCACCGAAGTGCCGCGGCTCACCGGCCTGACGATCGACCAGCGCGAGGTCGAGCGCGTGCTCGGCCGACTCGGCTTCTCCGTCGCTGGTACGGGCAAGAACCTGAAAGTTACCGTTCCCTCGTGGCGGGGTGACGTCGAGGGCAAGGCCGACCTGGTGGAGGAAGTGGTGCGCATCCTCGGCGTCGACCGCGTTGCGGCGACGCCGTTCGACCGCGGCGAGGCTCCGCGCAAGCCGGTGCTCACGGCCATCCAGCTGCGCACGCGCAAAGCCAAGCGCGCGCTCGCCACGCGCGGCATGGTCGAGGCGGTCGCCTGGTCGTTCATCTCGAAGGCGCAGGCCGAGCTGTTCGGCGGCGGAAAAGCAGAGCTTGCGCTCGCCAATCCGATTGCGTCCGACCTATCCGACATGCGGCCGAGCCTGATTCCCGGGCTTGCCGCCGCGGCGCAGAAGAACGCCGACCGCGGCTTTGCCGACGTGGCGCTGTTCGAGGTCGGGCAAGTCTTCCGCGGCGATCGGCCGCAGGACCAGCTCACCGCCGCCAGCGGCGTGCGCCGCGCGCTCGCCAAGGCGACCGGCATCGGCCGGTCGTGGTCGACGCCTGCCGGCGAGGTCGACGCCTTCGATGCCAAGGCCGACGCGCTCGCCGTGCTCGCGGCCGCCGGCGCGCCGGCGCAGGCGCTGCAGGTCGTGCCGGGCGGGCCGCCGTGGTTCCATCCGGGACGCTCGGGCACGATCCAGATCGGCCCGCAGAACGTGCTCGGGCACTTTGGCGAACTGCATCCGCGCGCGCTCGAAGCGCTCGATGCCGAGGGCCCGCTGGTCGCCTTCGAGGTGATCCTGGAAAACATCCCGCAGCCGAAGGCGAGGGCCACGCGAGCGCGGCCGGTTCTGGAGCTTTCACCGTTTCAACCGGTGGAGCGCGACTTCGCCTTCGTGGTCGATCGCACGGTCAAGGCCGCCGACATCTTGCGCGCGACGCAGAGCGTCGATCGCAAGCTCATCACCAATGTCACCGTGTTCGACGTCTACGAGGGCGAAGGGATCGAGCCCGGCAAGAAGTCGATCGCGATCACGGTGACGTTGCAGCCGCGGGAAAAGACCATGACCGACGCGGAGATCGAGGCGGTGGCGGCGAAGATCGTCGCCGAGGTCGGCAAGCGGACGGGCGGGGTATTGCGGGCGTGAACGCTCACGAGCGCTTGCTCGGGCCGCCGAGGAGTTTCACCACCGCATCGGCCGCACGTTCGCCCGACTCCCAGGCGCCGTTGACGCTGCCCCACAGCGTCTCATGCGTGGCTTCTCCAGCCAAGAAGATACGGCCGCTGAGCGGCTCCGCCAGCACCTTGCGCGAGGACTGAGCGCCGGGTGCGGCGGCAGAGATGGCGCCGAGCACCCACGGCTCGTTGTTCCAGCGCGTGGCGTGGCGGCGTTTGACCGCGCTTTTCATGTCGGCGCCGTAAAGCCCGCCGAGCCAGTTGATCGCAAAGTCGATCATCGCGGCCTCCCCCTTGGCGGAGAGATCGCGCCCGAAACTGCCTCCCACGTCGACGACGCAAATCGTCGAGCCGCCCATGTTGCCGAAGATCGCAGCGGTTTGCCTGCTCTCGCTTTACTCGAACACCAGCTCATCGGCGCGCAAGCCGAGCAGATTGCCGGTCAATTCCAGCGCCACGTGATCGCGGCTGCCGAGCTTGAGCTTGGCGGCAGCGTCGAGATGGCGCTTGGGTAAATCGGGCGCCAACTTGATTTTTCCGCTCGTGAGCACATTGGTCGAGACGGTGATGATGACCGCGCTGGTCTTGAACTGACCTTTCGGCGTGTCGACCTCGATGCGCGCGCGGCTCCACCATTCGATGGTTTTCACCGGCGTTGCCAGCAACAGTGGGAGGGGGGCGGCGAGCTTCGCGAGCAGAGCGCCAAATCCCTGGCGGCAGAACGCGCCGTTGTCGCGCTCGCCCGAGCGGGAGAGATCCGCGGTCGAAACGTCCGCGAGTTCCTTGCTGCAGCCGTAAGGCCCCAGTACGAATTCGATCGTCGGCCGCCATTCGCCGAGATCTTTCGGCAACACCTGGGTACAGGCGACGTCACTCTTGCGCGCCGCATCCGCGATGGCGGTGTTGGCGCGCACCAGGCTGGACAGAAAGTCCTCCATCTCGCTTTCGCGGGCGTAGCGCCGTCCGATGCGCACGCGCTGGCCAGGCGGGGCCGCATAGATGTCGAGCCCGGACTGCACGGCAAGCTTCGCCAGCGGATTGATGTCGGCGGCGTAAATCCAATGGGCGCCGCGATCGTAGGGTATGCCGAATGTCTTGGTATCGGTAATGCAGCGCCCGCCGACCTGATCCGCGGCCTCGAGCACGACAAACTGTTTGCGTGCGGCTGCAAGTCGCCGCCCGGCGGCGATGCCGGCGGCACCCGCACCCACGATGACGGCATCGACCCAGCCGGAGCGCGGCACCTCGGGTGCCGGCGCGGGGCGCGGCGCTGCAAGCGCGGGCGCGGCCGTCAGGACCGCGGCGGAGGAGGCGAGGAAGGATCGGCGGCTCAAACGTCTCATGGCGCACAGGGTGTCAAGCGTTGCGAGGTCTACCACGGAACGCGCGTGCCGCGCGTCGGAAATCTTGTCTCATCGTCGCATGCTTGCGGTATCGCCACAGCGATGCCTTATTCAAGGCCGGCACCCAACGGAGCCGGAACCAAGGCAGGGAGACAACGATGATCGACGCGGCCGTCAAAGCGCTCGCTCAGATGTTCGCGCCGCCGTTTCGGTGGGTACTGTTGAAATCCGCCGGGCTTGCCCTTTTTCTGATCGTGCTTATCGCCATTGGCCTTCATCGATTGCTGCTTTGGCTCGCAACCACCGGCGCGAATTGGGCGGAGACGGTATTCGGCGTCAGCGCACACGCGCCGCTGTCGATCCTCATCTGGATTGTTTCTGTCGCCGCGGGCCTCGGCATCATCGTCGGATCGGTGTTCTTG
>WNFL01302046.1_pt1 | contig 13371 bp, 10 predicted proteins | sample 5400361 | NCBI WGS metagenome assembly WNFL01 (sample SAMN13153351, study PRJNA577476) | soil metagenome | isolation source: 40 cm soil on Douglas fir-dominated hillslope | place: USA:California | collected 2013-09-17
CAATCTTCCTATCGTGGCCGATGCCGTGAGTTGGCTGCGAGAAGAATGCCGACTCGATCTATCGGGCGCCGAGCAACTGATTCAGTACATCCTCGAAGGACGTGTCGTGCTGGGCGATGTGCCCACGCAGACGACGATCATCGCCGAAAGATTTTTTGACGAGGGCGGCGGGATGCAGTTGATCATCCACGCGCCCTTTGGTGGACGCATCAACAAGGCGTGGGGACTGGCGTTGCGCAAGCGCTTCTGCCGGGGTTTTAATTTCGAACTGCAGGCGGCGGCCACCGACAACGGGTTGAACATCGCGCTGGCCGAGCAGCACAGCTTTCCCCTGGCGGACGTTTTTCAATTCCTGCATTCGGAAACGATGCCGCCGATTCTGGAACAAGCAGCACTCGATTCGCCGATCTTTCAGACGCGCTGGCGGTGGGATGCAACACGAGCTCTGGCTCTGCTGCGCTTTCAGGGTGGCAAGAAAGTTCCGCCCCAGATTCAGCGCATGCGCTCCGACGATCTGCTCGCCTCGGTTTTCCCCGATGTAGCCGCGTGCCAGGAAAATATCGAAGGAGACATCAAGATTCCCGACCATCCGCTGGTGCGCGAGGTAATGAAGGACGTTCTAACCGAGGCGCTGGATATCGAGGGCCTAGGCGAGGTCTTGCGCGGAATCGAGGAAGGACGGATTCGCTGCCTGGCCGTGGACACTCCGGTGCCGTCGCAATTCTCGCACGAAATTCTCAACGCGAATCCGTATGCCTACCTCGATGATGCGCCGCTAGAGGAGCGCCGCGCGCGCGCGGTCGAGATGCGGCGTGTGCTGCCGGCGTCGGTTCTTGAGGAAGTCGGCGCGCTCGATCCGGCGGCCATTGCGCAAGTGCAGCAGGAGGCGTGGCCCGATGTACGCGACGCGGACGAATTGCATGATGTGCTGCATACGCTGGTGATGGTGCCGGTCGAGAGCACTCAGCCTTCAGCATTCAGCAATCAGCTAGGCGTTCAGGGCCCGAAGTTCACCGCCAACTGGACTCAATTCTTTGAGCGGCTGCATCTTGAGAATCGCGCCGTCGTGGCGGAAGTTGCAGGCAAACAATATTGGGTGGCTGCCGAGCGGATCGAATGGTTCCAGGCAATTCATCGTGTGGTGACGGGGCTCTGCCCTGTCCCGGCGGAGCAGAGCCCCGCCACCCCGCAACCGAGCGCAGACGAGGCCGTGCTTACGGCCGTTCAGGGATGGATTGCACATCTCGGCCCAACCACCGCCTCAGAAATTGGCGACTTGCTGGGCCAGCCCGCTTCCGAGATCGAAAAGGCTTTACTCCGCATGGAGGCAAGCGGAGCGATCCTGCGCGGTAAGTTCCGACCCGCTGATTCACGCCACGCGCCATCTGCCTCACAGGAACCCGAAATAGAGTGGTGCGAGCGCCGTCTGCTGGCTCGGATTCATCGCTTGACGGTCGCCACGTTGCGGAAGCAGATCGCCCCGGTCACGGCATCACAGTTCATGAACTGGCTTTTGCGCTGGCAGCATATTGCTCCGGGTACGCAGGTTCGGGGCGAGCACGGGACGCTGGAAGTGATTCGCCAGCTGCAGGGATTTGAGATTCCGGCGAGCGCGTGGGAGCGGTTTGTGCTGGCACGCAGAATCTCGGACTACGATCCGGCGCACCTCGATCAGCTGTGTCTGGCGGGAGTGGTCGGGTGGGGGCGGCTGTCGCCACATCCGGCGACTCTGGAAGCAACGGGAAGCGATGAGAACGGCCGAGAAAGCCGGCGGCGGGTAATTCCGACGCGGGTCGCGCCGATTGCGTTTTTTGTGCGTGAAGATGCCGACTGGTTGCGACCCCATCATCCCGGAGCGGAAGACTCCGCAACCTCATTTTTAAGTCCGGTGGCGCAGGCGGTGCTCGAACTATTGAAGCAGCGGGGCGCGCTGTTTTTCCCCGACATGGTCAGAGCGACGGGCAGGCTCAAAGCCGAAATCGAAACCGGACTGTGGGAACTGGTCGCTGCCGGCCTCGTCACCGCGGACGGATTCGAGAACCTGCGGTCACTGGTAACCCCAAAAAGTTCTACCGGAAATGGACTCACGAAAGTAATTGGAAAAGCCCGCCGGCCGCGGCATGCGCCGGGACGCTGGTCGCTGTTGCACACCGAAGGCGCGGATCGCGACCGCAGCGTCGAATCCTGCTGCTGGATGCTGTTGCGGCGCTACGGCGTCGTCTTCCGCGACCTGCTGGTGCGGGAAACGAATCTGCCGCGATGGCGTGAGTTGCAGATCGGCTACCGCCGTCTCGAAGATCGCGGCGAAGTGCGCGGCGGGCGATTCGTCGATGGATTTCTGGGCGAGCAGTTCGCCCTCCCGGTGGCGGTAGAGTCGTTGCGCGTCCAGCGCAAGCTGCCTCCGAATGCGAATCGCGAGCGCGTCACCATTGCGGCCGCCGATCCGCTGAACCTGGTGGGGATCATTGTTCCGGGCGAGCGCATTCCCGCGATCTCCGGGCGAAGCGTTACGTTCCGCGATGGCGTGCTGGACGCGGAAGATGCGCTGCTGGCTTCCGGCTACTAGCTTGCGAGGTGGGCTGTGGAGTCGAAGGACCCCATCACGCTTAGGAATCTCCTCCGCCGCCGCAAGGCATTCTCACGATGCATTCACGGCAAATTTAGTTTCAGCAGCACCTGCGGGTTCAGATACACCCCCTGCCAGCGCACGGCCAGATGCAGATGAGGGCCAGTGGCGCGTCCCGTGCCTCCGCTAAGTCCGATCTGCTGCCCTTTGCTGACATCGTCACCCTCCTTGACGGAAAATTTCGACAGATGCAGATAGAGCGTCAGCAGACCCTGGCCATGGTCGATCACCACACAGTTCCCTTCAAAGAATAGCGGCTGAGCCAGGATCACGCGCCCGCTGTTAACGGCCGCGACCGGCGTTCCGCCGGGCACGCGGAAATCGAGCCCCTGATGCGTGCTCTGCACGGAACCGTTGAAGACGCGCTCAACTCCGAACACATCGGAGATCGCGGCATTCACCGGAGCAGCGAATGACCCTTTCCATTCGCGGCCGGGACTGAGGGTTTTAAAAGCGTCTTCCTTTGTTGCCTTGTCCTGTTCAATCTGGCGCTGGTCTTCGGGACTCGGCGCGGTATAGCGTCCGGGAACCTTCAGCTGCACGCGGGGATAGCGCTGGCGTTCGACTCGAATTTTCTTTTCGAATGAAATCGTTTGTCGACCAGATGTTTCGGCACGCAATTGGATGGGATAGGCTCCCGGCTTGGTTTCAAGACTGGCCCCGCCAAGCGCGAACCATGATTTGTGGCTTGCGTCGAAGCTGAACGCAATCTCATGGCCAAGCCAGTTGCCCGAAAGCGCACGAACCGGCTTCGGCGTCGTGACGCGAAAGAGCACCGGCATTCCGTTGACGAGGCGGGCTGGCTGGTTGACGACAGTCCAGTGGGCCGCAGTCGAATGGACTGAAGTTGCGGCCGATGAGTTTGCGCCCAGCGAAAACAGCACGAACACAATGAATATGACGGGATGGAAGAGGCAGCCGCGCATCGCGGTTTCAGGCTAGCATTTCAGAGGGTGAACATACATACTGCCGCCATGATCTTACTGTTGTTGATCGGGATGCTGGCGGCCGAAGACAGCATGACGAAGGTGGATCATGTGCTCGTCGTGAAAAGCCAGCGCACTCTGACTTTACTTTCCCATGGGAAGGTGTTGCGCACTTACAAAGTGGCGCTCGGAAGTTCGCCGGTTGGCGCCAAAGAGCAGCAGGGAGATCACAAGACCCCGGAGGGTAACTACATCCTCGACCGCCGAAACGCAAACAGCCGCTTCTACAAGTCGCTTCATGTTTCTTATCCGAATGACCTGGACAAACAGAGGGCGACCCAACGCGGAGCTGCTGCCGGTGGCGACATCATGATTCACGGCCTGCCAAACGGCTTCGGATGGTTGGGCGCCACCCATCGAGCGCAGGACTGGACCGACGGATGTATCGCGGTGACGAATGCGGAGATGGACGAAATCTGGGAACTCGTACGGGACGGGACTCCCATCGAAATCCGCCCCTAAGCCGAGCATAAATCCGAACTCTTCTATCGTTCCACGCCCGATAATTAGGAGATGACCAACATGGTCATATTCGCTATAATCACAGCATGAGAACCGTAAATATCAGCGATTTGAAAGCGCGACTCAGCGCCCATATCCAGTTCGTCCGGGATGGCGAAGAGGTCGTTGTCTGTGAGCGCAACAAGCCCGTGGCGCGAATCGTGCCCTGCCATCTCGAGGATCTCTCCGAGCAGGAACGGCGCCTCGCTGCTCGCGGCGTTCTTTCGCCACCCTTGAAGAAACGGCCGACGGCCGTATCATGGCCAGAGCCCCCGGGAAACGTCTCTGATGAAGTCATGGAGCAGGTACTGCGCGAAGAACGGGAAAGCCGATAATGCGGGGTCTGGCCTTCTGGGACAGCAGTGCCCTGGTTCCTCTTTGCGTGCGCCAGGAAATCACGCCCCGGGCTATCGCCTTGTATAAGATCCATGATGCAGCGGTTTGGTGGGCTACGCCGGTCGAAATTGCGAGCGGCCTCGCCCGGCTTCTGCGAATGAAGCAGCTTGATTCCAGCGACTGGACGAAGGCTCGCAAACTTGCCAAGAGGCTTGCCGGTTCGTGGTCTGTGATTCAGCCATCGGGCGCTTTGCTCGCGAGGTCAATACAACTTGTGGAGCGCTACGACCTGCGGGCGGCTGACTCGTTTCAGTTGGCGGCGGCTTTGGAGTGGTGCGAGGATGCTCCTCAAGGGCGCGTGTTTCTGAGCACCGATCGAAAGCTGAGGGAAGCAGCACTGCTCAACGGCTTCGATGCCAAGCACGTGTGATCCAGATTCGATCTGGAATAGAGGGAACCGCACTCCTCCCACTGTCGGCATTTGATATGCCCAGCAGGAGGGCGCGGCAATGAAGATAGCCGACTCACGCCCTCAACGCGAGTAACCTCAAGCCGCCTCTATATCCCCGTTGTTATCGGTCAGATTATGGGAGGGTAGTGGTGCCGGGGGAAAGCCCTCGCGACCGCTGAGAACAGCACCTGCCAGACGCAATTTCCAACATCCCTCCAAATCTGAGGGCTCCGCACGACCGATGTCCCTCAGCAGCAGGAGCGCGTCTTTTATGGTCTGCGGTGTCTCGCGGAAGCGGTTTGCCAATTCTGTGATCTCGAGTATTACGATCGGCGCGGAGTATCTGTAGTACGCCTGGATCATTCGCCCATACTCAATGATTGCCTCCGAAAGCTGAAGAAGTTGATTAAACTCCTCCTTGGTGAACCGCTCGTCCCCTCGAAGGGCCCGTTGTACATGGCCAAACACCCGCCCCAAGTGCTCCCTATTCATTACCCTTGCTCCAAAAGCGCGTAAAAATCGGCGTACGAATCAAGACCGATCAGAGCTGGCTGTGCCCAACCTACCGGCATCCCACTTGCCATGAGCCGGTATGCGGTTGGACGCAAGCACATGTCGAGGGGTTGGCTCGTACCTTCATAAGCCAGAACGCCCTGTAATCCCCTTTCCCGCCGGGAATGAAAAGCGAATTTCCATCAATCGGCGATCCGATGCCCCTCCCCTTGATTTGCGCCTACCCGATTGACCTTGTTGATCTTAGCGCTGCAACAAATTGGACCCCGTCTCGGGTCTTGACGACTTCCGCTCGACCGGAGTAGCGTTATGTTCTGGCCAGAAATAGGGTGACATCCTGCGCCGCGCAGCTCGCGCGACGTTCCTTTCAATCCGTAGCCTTCGAAAGGAGAATTTCCCATGTTCACACGAGTAGTTGAAGTCAACAGCAAGCCCGGAAAGTCCCACGAAATCGCAAATGCGATCAACGAAAGGGTACTGCCAATCCTCCGGAAGCAAACCGGCTTCCTCGACGAGACGGTGCTCACTTCAGAGACGGAGCCGAATCGAGTGATGGCGCTGAGCTTCTGGAAGACAAAAGAGGACGCAGACCACTATCAAAGGGAACAGTTCTCAAAGGTCACTGAGATTCTATCGAGTCTCATAGAGAGTCCCCCTGCCGTGCGGACGTTCAACGTCCACACCTCGACACCTCACAAAATCGCCGCTGGCAAAGCCGCCTAGTCCCTGGCGGACCAATAAAAACAACGAATACAAGTAGAACTGGAACAAGAGGTAAGCGCAGATCGCTTACCTCTTGCTTCAACTGGCTGGCCCGTCAGACTCGTCTCCGCCTCCCGCAACATATTGTCGCCGTTGCGTCAGCCATCCAGAAAAACTTACCGCGACCTGCACAGAGATAATGGCTATAATTCGTACGCTTGGGGTTTGGAGAGTGGCGGGAACCACCATGCCAGCCCGCGGTTGCATTTCGCCTCGACTGGCACGGCCCCAGACGCTGAGCGCTCTGATCGGTTCTAAGGCAATTCGTGATCAGCCGTGAACGAAATCCAGAAAGACGCATCCCATCCAGTTCGGCAAGCGGTAGTGCAGACTCTATCTTCGGTCGAAGATCTTGTCTATGTCGGTCTAGGTCTCCTCTTAACTGTTGCCGCATTCACCCTGCTCCTGATCGCGCTCAAGAGTGTGGTGGTGGCCTTGTGGAACCACGCTTTAGGCGGACAAATCGTCAACCTTCTTGATCAGATTCTCCTTATCCTGCTGGTCATCGAGTTGCTCTATACGGTACAGATATCTTTTCGCGAGCGGGGACTCATCGCCGAGCCGTTTCTCGTGGTGGCGTTGATCGCAGTAATCCGGAGGATACTGGTCCTCACGGCAGAAGTGCCCAAGCTGCCGGAAGCAGGCGAGGCAGTTTTCCGGCATGCCATGCTGGAATTGGGCGTACTTACCGTTATGGTGCTGGTGCTCGTAGGTTCTTTGATTGTGCTGCAGAAGTATGGAAAGCGAGCAGTGTGACCGAAACGATTACTAACTGCTACCGACCATTGACGAACGACCAGCAACGAACGACCAGCGACTAACGACCGGCAGCCGCGGCGCTGGCGGTGCGGTTATTGGCTAACAGCTTCAACATAGCATGATCATCGGCGGGTCGTGAGAAAAAGTATCCCTGTGCCATCTCGCAATTGAACTGCTTGAGCAGGTTAACGTGCTCTTCCCTTTCCGTCCCCTCAGCGACAACCTTCAAGCCAAGATTGTGCGCGAGCACAATGATGGCCCGGACGATCTCACGGTTTTCCGGGTCGGTGTCCATGTTCGAAATGAAGGCGCGGTCGATTTTCAAGGTGTCCACGGGAATCCGGCGCAAGCGACTGAGTGAGGAATAGCCTGTACCAAAATCATCGATGCTCAAGCGCACGCCAAGGGCCTTCAATTGCGCGAGCACCTGACCGGATTTTTCTGCATCGTCCATCGCGATCGTTTCTATGATTTCGAACTGCAGGCAACCAGGATCAACCCCGGTCTCATCAAGGCATTTGCGGATCTCGCTGATCAGATCGGGCTGAGCAAACTCCCGGGAAGTGATGTTCACGCTCATGGTCAAGGGCGGGCTGGAGGGAAATTCAGACTGCCACGATCGCAGATGCTGGCAGGCTTCACGCAGCAGTTGCCGATTCATGGGGATAATGAGCCCAGTCTCCTCCGCAACCGCGATGAACGCAATCGGTGGAAGTATGCCCTCCGGACGTTGCCACCTCGTCAATGCCTCGAAGCCCGTGATCTTGCCGGTTTGCAACGACACGATGGGCTGGTAGTGAACCCGGAATTCTCCCTGGTCGAGGGCCTTGCGCAGGTTGGTCTCCAGTTGCAGGCGCTTCACCGCATTCTCATGCATGGCCGTGTCCGACACTTCACAGCGGGCTTTGCCGGCCCGCTTGGCACGATACATGGCAATGTCCGCGTCGCGCAGCAGATCTTCGGCGTGGGTGTGAGGACTGGTGCTGGCGGCAATTCCGATGCTCGCTGAAATCACGATCTGCTGCAGGTTCACTACAAAGGGAGTCGCGAGTTCCGCTTGCATCCTTTCCGCAACGCGTACCGCTTCAATGGGATCCCGGATGTCATCCAAAAGGATGGTGAACTCATCACCGCCGAGCCTCGCTAAGGTATCGTCATTGGCCGGGCGTTCAGGCACGTCGCTCATTCGCGGACGTGAGACGGTGTCGGCTCGCCGTACCGACTCCTTCAATCGTTGCCCGATTTGAATCAGCAGATCATCGCCCGCCGCGTGTCCCAGGCTGTCATTAATGACTTTGAATTCGTCAACATCTATGAGCAGCACCGCGAATTTGTAGTTCGGATGTCTTTTGGAAAGGGTCAGCGCTTGTTGCAACCGGTCGAGGAACAGAGCGCGGTTAGGCAGGTTGGTAAGTCCGTCGTGGAATGCATTGTGGGCCAGCATTTCTTCGGCCCGCTTGCGCTCGGTAATGTCGCGGTTCACGATGACAAGTTTGTCGGTCTGCCCTTTTGCGTTTCGGATCGGGCTCGCGGTCGATTCCAGAGTGCGCCAGGAGCCGTCTTTATGACGCACCCGGTATTCCATCCGTTCTCCCTGACCGCTCAACCGCGCTTTTTCTGCCGCTTGCAATACTCGCGGGCGATCGTCGGGATGAATTTGCTCAATCGATGAAGTGGCATTTAAGTCGTCGGGAGAATACCCGAGAACCTTGAGATAGGCGGGGCTGTTGTACAACCGGCGGCCATCGTTGTCGACCAGCGCAATCATGTCGGCGGCATTCTCACTGATCAGTTGAAATAGCTGATCCCGCTCCGCCAGCTGGCGTCGAATGCGGTGCAATTGCATGTGCTGATAAATCGCGTAAAAGTCAAAGAGCAATACCAGAGCCGCCAGCCCACGCACCCATTCCCGGAGATCAAACCAGTAGGAAACGTCCGTGTCGGGATTGAACCAGGGAAAAGTGAACGAGACGATCCCCAGGGTCAATGCCAGCGTCACCGCTACGGCAAAGCCCCACAGCCACCATTCCCGCCACTCGATCCGGCGCATGTCGGTCGGAATCGCCTCGGGACTGTTCTGGCTCACTTGCTGGAATTCCTGCTGGCTCATGCCTTAAGACCATTTTCCCTGCAACGTACTCGGATTCTAGCGTGCAAAGGGGACGTAGGAAGAGTTACGAAAGTAGGGCCATCGGTGCTTACCCACGGCTCTGCCTAACCTTCGCTTCCAAAGGGAGATGGCCTCCTAATGAAAATTGCTCGAAGCGACGATGGACAGTTGAACGGATTACTTCGGAAGGACCACCTGCGATGAGCGACAGCGATATCGTCAAGGATTTCCTGGTGGAGAGTTACGAGAACCTGGACCGGCTGGACCGCGACTTGGTCGGCCTGGAGAAAAACCCACACGATCGGAACGCGCTGGCTGGCGTGTTTCGCACCATTCACACCATCAAGGGCACCTGCGGATTCCTCGGTTTCAGCAAGCTGGAAAAGGTCGCGCACGTTGGGGAGAACCTGCTGACCCGGCTTCGCGACGGGCAGCTTACCCTCAACCCGGAACTCACCACAGCCCTGCTGGGTATGGTGGATGCCGTCCGACAGATGCTCAAGGAAATTCAAGCAACGGGCCAGGATGGCGAGGTCGACTATCCAGAACTACGGGAAAACCTGACCCGGCTTCAGCAAGCTGGCGCCGGAAGTGAATCCCCGGCGCACCTCCACCATGTTCCATCACCCGTGCCGGAGGAGGCGATCACTCCCGAAAGTCTCGAAGACATTCCTTCGAAAAACGCTGCCGCGGAAGTGATTGCGTCGTCGCCATCGCCGGTATTAAAAAAGCGCGCCGTACCGAAAACGCCCAAAGCCCCCAAGGTCCCGTCGACACCCCTCCAGGCGACCCCGGAAGCAAAGAGCGGCCGGCCCGTAGTACTCGCGCGGGGGCACGCCGGACAAGCGAGTCTCACTGAACACGAGGACGTCATCGCGGCCCAGCATATCTTGGACTCCCGGCATCATGACGCGCCAGCCGAAACCATCCGCGTTGGGGTCGACGTGCTGGACAAGCTGATGACCCTGGTCGGTGAACTGGTGCTGGCGCGCAACCAACTTCTGCAAATCTCAAGCATGGTGGAAGACAGCAGCATCCAGACCGTCTCCCAGCGCATGAACCTCATCGCCACCGAACTGCAAGCCGGAGTCATGAAGACCCGCATGCAGCCCATTGGAAATATCTGGGCCCAGTTCCCGCGGACCGTGCGCGACGTCGCGCTCGGTTGCGGCAAGCAAGTGTCCATCGAGATGGAGGGCAAAGAGACAGAACTCGACAAGACCATCATCGAGGCCATCAAGGATCCCCTCACCCATCTGGTGCGCAACTCCGTTGACCATGGGATCGAACTTCCAGACGACCGTGCAAAGGCCGGCAAGGATCGAAGCGGACGCCTGATTCTGCGCGCCTTCCATGAAAGTGGTCAGGTCAATATCGAGATCAGTGACGATGGCGCCGGCTTGAACGTGGATCGCATCCGCAGGAAAGCGGTCGAACGCGCCATGATCACTGCCGAACAGGCGGCACGCATCACCGAGCGGGAAGTCTTCAACTTGATCTTCCTGCCCGGCTTCTCCACTGCGGAGAAGGTAACGAATGTGTCCGGCCGCGGCGTTGGTATGGACGTGGTGAAAACAAATGTCGAAAAAATTGGCGGCACGGTGGACGTCCAGTCCACTCTGGGCCGGGGAACGACCGTCCGGGTAAAGATTCCCTTGACGTTAGCCATCATCCCCGCGCTGGTTGTAACCTGCGGCGGCGACCGCTATGCCATTCCCCAGGTCAGCTTGCTCGAATTGGTGCGGCTCGAATCCGACGAGGTCGCGAAGGGCATCGAGTTGGTCCATGGCGCGCCGGTATACCGGTTGCGCGGACGTCTCCTGCCTCTGGTGTATCTCAATCAGGAGCTGGGCCTCGCGGCGGATGCCCGCCCCGCAACCGAAAGGGACGAGGCCGTGAACATCGTGGTGCTGCAAGCCGATGAACGGCAATTCGGGTTGGTGGTAGACGAGATCAACGACACCGAAGAAATTGTGGTGAAGCCCTTGCGCAACCAGCTCAAGATAGTTAAGACCTTTGCCGGTTCGAGCATCATGGGTGATGGCAAAGTAGCGCTCATCTTGGACGTACTGGGCCTGGCGCAGCGGGCGAGCGTGGTCACTGAATCGCGGGAGCGCGCGATGATTGGAAAGCCCACGGCGGCGGCGGGGACAGCGCTGGAAAAGCAAACCTTCCTGCTCTTCGCGGGCCCGGGCGATTCGCGCATGGCGATACCGCTCAGTACGCTGGCGCGGCTGGAGGAATTTCCGGTGGCCCAGGTGGAAATGTCGGGGACCCAGTGGGTCACTCAATATCGCGGCCAGATCCTGCCCTTGATTCGCCTCAACCTGTTGATGGAAGAACGGCGTAATCGACTGCTAGCCCCGCAAGCCCTGCCAGCACGGGATTCGGCGCCGATTCAGGTGCTGGTGCTCCATCATGACGGTCGCACCTTCGGCCTGGTCGTGGAACGGATTCTGGACATTGTCGAAGACCGGGCGGACGTTCAGGCGGTGGCGACCCGGGCGTCCGTTCTCTATTCCGTCGTGATCGGTGACCGCGTCACGGAATTACTCGATATCCCGGCGGTTCTGAGCAAAGCCAACTTGAAACAAGCGCAGCCCGATCGGGCCATGAGAGCAGCGGAGGCTACGAACTAAGCCATGGCCCGCACTTCTCAATTTTGCACGTTCTATCTGGAAAAGTTGCTATTGGGGGTCGAATTGAAGGGCGTCCAGGAAGTCGTCCGATCGCTCGATATGACGAAGGTTCCCTTGGCGCCTGCGGTGGTCAGCGGCCTCATCAACCTGCGCGGGCAAATCGTCACCGCGGTCGATCTGCGGCGGCGGCTTGAGTTGCAGCCCCGGCCACCCGGCATGCTGGCCATGAACGTGGTGGTGCGCTCCGAGGACGGCGCGGTCAGCTTGCTGGTGGACGAAATTGCCGATGTGGTCGAGGTCGAGGAAAGCAGCTTCGAGCCGCCGCCCGAAACCTTGCGCGGCTCCGTCCGTACCATGATCCTCGGTGTCCACAAACTGAATGGCCGGCTTTTGCACGTGCTGGACATCGAAAAAGCGTGCCAGATGACGGAGGTGGTGAAAACTGCGGCTGGTGGTCGATAGCTCGCTCGGCCAATGGAGCGCCGGGCGCCCCCGCCCGGCAACCACAATACTGGACGGGCGAGACGTCCGTCGCTCCACCGCCGGTGGTCATGCCACTCTCATTCTCATTGAGGTCCGCTGCTGTTTATGCCGATGAAAAGTTGTTTGCGCGATTGCTCTTCCGTGAACCACGCAATGTTATTCACGGGTTCGATTTCACAAAATTATCGGAGGAAAAGGAAGTGAGACTAACACTGGGGAGGAAATTAGGTTTGGGCTTTGGAGTGATTCTCGGCTTGATCGTTGTCGACACCACGCTTACTTATCTCCAAGCGAACGCAATCGAGGTGAGCCAGGATCGGGCAATGGGGGTAAGCATGCCCACGCTCGAAACTTGCAGAAACTTGCAGAAGGACCTGAATCAGACGCAGAGCCAGGGGCGTCAAGTCCTTCTCGCGGGAACAGAAACGGCGAGAAGAGAGTCCGCGAAGAAATTTTTCAATGAGGCTTGGGAAGACATCGAAAAAGACGTGGTCCGAATGGACGAGTTGGCGCCTCAATGGGCCGTGCAGCAGAACCGTGACCTGCTGGTTGAGGTCAAAAAACAACTTCCCGAGCTCCGCAAGGTCCAGGAAGAAGCAATGGGCCATGCGGCCGGAAGCGAACGCGACGCGACGGTTCGCGCCGGAAATGAATTTGCCGACCACGCCACGGTGATCGCCGAGGCGGTCAAACAAAACCTCGCAGATATGGCGGCTTCATTCATCGCGCTGCTACAGCAGAACAAGCAAAGCTTGGATTCCGATACCCGGTTAATGAACCTCACCATGGGCGGAACGGCGTTCACTGCGGTTGCCATCGGCACTTTCGTCGCCATTTTCCTGAGCCGGCGCATCTCTGGTGCTACGCAATCGGTCCTCGCCCAGGCCGAGGCCATTGCGGCGGGTGATCTGACCCGCGACGAGATGAAAATCCGAAGCGAGGACGAGCTCGGCGACCTGGCCAATGCGATCAATAAGATGAGTGGCAGTCTGAAACGCATGATCCTGGCCATCACGGAAAATGCGGTTCAGGTAGCCAGCGCAAGTGAGGAGCTGAATACCACCAGCCAACACATCACCGCCAACTCCGAGGAAACCTCGGCCCAAGCCGACGTGGTTTCCAAAGCGGCGCAACAGGTCAGCCAGAACCTCCAGACCGTTGCCTCCGGGGCCGAAGAGATGGGCGTCAGCATCAAAGAGATCGCC
>WNFL01037762.1_pt1 | contig 13370 bp, 20 predicted proteins | sample 5400361 | NCBI WGS metagenome assembly WNFL01 (sample SAMN13153351, study PRJNA577476) | soil metagenome | isolation source: 40 cm soil on Douglas fir-dominated hillslope | place: USA:California | collected 2013-09-17
GGATGTGGAACTGAAGCACCAGGAGCGGGAACTGGCCGATCAGCTGTTCAAGCTCAAGTTCCAGATGAATATGGGACAGACGGAAAGCTTGAAGAAGATTCGCGGGCTGCGCCGGGACATCGCGCGTGTGAAGACCGTCCTGCGCGAGCAGGAACTGGGCGCCCACAAGACGGAGAAAAAGTAATGTCGGAAACCACAAGCCAGACGGAAAAGAAGACAGGCCGCAAGGAATTGATCGGCAAGGTCGTCTCGAACAAAATGCAGAAGACGATTGTGGTCGAAGTGACGCGCAAGAAGGCGCATCCGATGTACGGGCGCGTGATTGCGATCCGTAAGAAGTTTTACGCGCACGACGAGAAGAACGAGACGCACGTTGGCGATGTTGTGCGGATCGAGGAGTCGCGTCCGCTGTCTCGGCTGAAGCGCTGGACACTGAAAGATATCGTGCAGAAGACGGCGCTGGTGCCGGAAGTGGCGGCCGACGTCGACGTTGGGAGAAACGAACATGGCTGTAATGATGAGATCCATGCTCGAGGTCGCCGACAACTCTGGCGCCCGCAAGCTACAGATGATCATGCCGCTCGGCGGTTCGACCGGTCTGCACGCGGGTCTGGGCGACGTGATCACCGCCAGCGTTAAAGAGGCTTCGCCGGATGGGCAGGTGCAGAAGGGCAAAGTGGTGAAGGCGGTTATCGTACGGACACGGAAAGAACATCGGCGGCGGGATGGAACCTATATTCGGTTCGATTCCAATGCAGCCGTGCTGATCAACGATGCCGGGGAACCGGTCGGCACGCGCGTGTTCGGTCCGGTGGCGCGTGAATTGCGCGAAAAGAAGTTCTTGAAGATTGTGTCGCTGGCGCCGGAAGTGCTGTAGACGTAGAGACGCGGAGCGCCGCGTCTCAGGATCGAAGGAAAGCAGGTCCTTCGCTCCGCTCAGGATGACAGACCTGTGATTGACCGAGAGTGAAAGGTTTAGCAATGGGAACTGCAACAACAAAGATTCATAAGCGAGTGGATATCCGGCGGAACGATACCGTGAAAGTCATGACGGGTCGCGACGCGGGCAAGGAAGGGCGCGTGCTGCGCGTGTTTCCGGACGACGCCAAGGTTCTGGTCGAGCACGTGATGACTGTGAAAAAGCACGTGCGGCCGAATCCGCAGCGCAATATCAAGGGCGGCATCGCGGAGCAGGAGCGCCGGATTTCGCTGTCAAACGTCGCTCTCGTGTGCGGTACTTGCGGTCCGGTGCGGATCGGCCATGAAATGCGTGGCGATCGCAAAGTGCGGGTGTGCAAGAAGTGCGGGACGACGCTCGACAAGTAGCTACGGGCTACGGGCTTCGAGCTGCGAGCGAGCTGTCGCGAGAGGGTTTTAATGGCAGTAACGAAATTGAAATTGAAGGTGCTCACGAACCGAGAAGAAAGCTTTGGGTGCTCGTAGCTCGAGGCTCGCAGCTCGAAGCGAACTCGAAACCGTGAGAGAAGGCAGCAACGAACATGGCAAAAGACGAACAGCAGAAAAAAGGGAAATCGGGCAAGGGTGGACAGGCGGAAGAGTCGAAGCCCGGGCCGGAAGCGCCACGGCATTCGGCGAAAGAGCGTCCACGGTTGCGGGCGAAGTTCGAAAAGGAACTCGCTCCCACGCTCATGAAGGAACTCGGCCTGAAAAATCCGGCCGCAGTTCCCAAGTTGAACAAGATTGTCGTCAACATGGGTGTGGGCGAGGCTACGCAGAACGCGAAGATTCTCGATCCAGCCGTGAACGAACTCGGCCAGATCACGGGACAGAAGCCGGTTGTAACACGGGCGAGAAAGTCGATTGCAGCTTTCAAAGTGCGCGAAGGCATGCCGATTGGCGCGATGGTCACTTTGCGCGGCGACCGGATGTACGAATTTTTCGACCGCCTGGTCAGCATTGTGCTGCCGCGAGTTCGCGACTTCCGCGGAGTATCGACGAAGTCGTTTGATGGGCGTGGGAACTACACGCTCGGATTGCATGACCAGTTGATCTTCCCGGAAATCGATTATGCGAAGGTCGACAAGTTGAAGGGCATGAATGTCACGATTGTGACGACCGCCCGGACCGACGATCAGAGCCGGGCGCTGTTGAAGCATCTTGGGATGCCTTTTAGAGCCTAAGTCAGAAGTAAGAAGTCAGATTGCAGAAGTAAAAGCTCTTGATCTGAAAGCGTTGGCTAGAAGCTAAGAGCTAGAAGCTAGGAGCTAAGTTTGGCAACTACAGCAAAGCGAGTTAAAGACGCAAAAAAGCCGAAGTTTTCGACACGCAAGCATAACCGCTGCAAGATCTGCGGACGTCCGCGGGCCTATCTCCGGAAGTTTGGCCTGTGCCGTCTGTGTTTTCGGCAGTTGGCGCTGCGGGGCGAGATACCCGGCGTCGCAAAGTCGTCCTGGTAGGACGTCGCTGGTCGTAACGATTAGCGGCCGACAGAAGGAAGCTGCTGCAGGTTCTCCGCTGGACGCGGAGCGAACGGGCGGCTCGAGGAGAAGCAGAAGATGAGGTTGACCGATCCGGTCGCAGACCATGTTAGCGCGTATCCGAAACGCGATTCGCGCGCGGCACCAGAAGGTGGATATTCCGGCTTCCAAGCTGAAGACGGAGATTGCCCGCATTTTGAAAGAAGAAGGCTTCATCGCCAACTTCAAGCCGACGGAAGAAGAGGGCCACAAGGTCCTGCGCGTCTACTTGAAGTACGGCAACAACAACGAGGCCGTGATTTCGAACCTGGCGCGCGTGTCGCGGCCGGGTTGCCGGGTCTATGTGCGCCGCACCGAGATTCCGCGCGTGCTCGGCGGACTCGGAATCAACATCCTGACCACGCCGAAAGGCGTCATGACCGGACGCCAGGCGCGCAGGCAAGGCTTGGGCGGCGAATTGTTGTGCGAGATTTGGTAGGGAGAGACGCGGCTTGCCGCGTCTCCTGTGTGGGCTAAGACGAGGCAAGCCTCGTCTCTACTGGTGAGCGGTTGAGAGTCTAAACTTATGTCACGAATTGGAAAAAAGCCGATTGCGATCCCGAAGGGCGTGACGGTAAGCATTGACGGCAATACAGTGAAAGTCCAGGGCCCGAAAGGCAAGCTGGATACGCCGCTTCCGCTCGGCATCAAGATCGAGCAGAAGGACGGCACGCTACTCGCGGTGCGCGAGAACGATTCGCAGGCGGCAATTCACGGGCTGGCGCGGGCTCTGGTTAACAATGCCGTAGAAGGCGTCACCAAGGGCTGGACTCGCGAACTGGAGATTGTCGGCATCGGTTACCGCGCGGAAATGAAAGGCAAGGGGATGGTCGTATTCAGCCTCGGCTTTTCCCATCCGATCGAGTATCCATTGCCCACAGGCGTCGATTGCGCGGTCGATCCGAAGCAGACCAAACTCTCTCTTACCGGCATTGACCGGCAAAAAGTTGGGCAGGTCGCGGCCGAGATGCGCAGCCTGCGTCCACCGGATCCGTACAAGAACAAAGGCGTCCGCTATGCGGGCGAGGACAGGCGCTAAATAGCGCTGAGCCGTCTTTGAGTGACGGCTGATAGCTGAGGGCTCTATCAAATGCTGACAAGAACTTCAAAAAACGTTACCCGGCAGCGAATACACGATCGCATTCGAAAGAAGATGGTCGGTACGCCTGAGCGTCCACGATTGAATGTCTACCGGTCGCTGAACCACATTTACGCACAAGTGATCAACGACCTGAAAGGCGAGACGATCGCCGCTGCGTCGACAGCCGAAGGCAAGAAGAGCGACCGCACGACTGGGGGCAACGTAGCTTCCGCCAAGAGCGTCGGCAAGAGCATTGCGGAACGAGCCAAACAAAAGGGAATCACGCAGGTGGTGTTCGACCGCGGCGGTTACCTTTATCACGGACGAATCAAAGCGCTGGCAGATGCGGCGCGAGAAGCGGGATTGAAGTTCTAAAGAAGGTGTCAGGTCTCAGGTTTCAGGAAAATCTGAAACGGAGATAGCTGGCAACTTCGACTAAGGCTAAGAAGAGAGTTGCGAGATTCATGCCAACAGTTAAGAAAAAACTCGATGCCGGTTCTTTTCAGTTGAAGGACCAGGTGGTTTCTATCAACCGCGTGACCAAAGTGGTGAAGGGTGGCAAGAACCTGTCGTTCGCGGCGCTGGTGGTCGTGGGTGATCCCTCGGCTGCGGTCGTGGGATACGGTTCGGGCAAAGCGAAGGAAGTGCCGCAGGCGATCCGCAAGGGAATCGAATCGGCTAAGAAAAATCTGATGAGGATCAACCTCACTCAAACGACCGTGCCGCACATTTCGCTAGGGCGCTATGGCTCTGGCCGCGTCCTGCTGAAGCCGGCGCCGGAAGGCACAGGCGTGATCGCTGGCGGCGCGGTTCGCGCAGTGATGACCTCGGCGGGAATTCAGAATGTGCTGACCAAGTCGATTGGTACCACCAATCCGCACAACGTCATCAAGGCAACATTTGACGCTCTGAAAAAACTGAAGAACCGGGAAGACGTAGCGGCGTTGCGGGGTAAGACGGCGCAGGAGTTGTAAATTCAGCTGCTAGCCAGAAGCTAGTAGCCAAGGGCTGGAAGCCAAGACAGGAATAGCAATGGTTGCGAAAACATCCAAAGCGGCGAGCGGAAAAATTCAGATTAAGTGGGTGCGGTCGGCCATCTGCGCGCCGGTGAAACACAAGCTGGTGGTCAAGGGCCTGGGATTCACTCGCCTGAATCAGGTGATCGAACGGCCTGACAATGCGGCGATTCGCGGCATGGTGAAGAAGATCCCGCATCTGGTAGAGATTGTGAAGTAAGGTCGCAGTTGGCAGGCTGCAGATTGCAGGAAAAGCTGAGCTAAGTTTTTCTGCCAACTGCAAGCTGCCACCTGCAAACTGGGAAGGCGTCATGAATCTTTCAACAATACGAGCACCGCGTAAGGCGGCGGAAAAGCGCAAGCGTGTCGGCCGCGGTATGGGTTCCGGCATGGGCAAAACCTCCACGCGCGGACACAAAGGCCAGTGGTCGCGATCTGGGGCGCGCTTGCTGCGCGGCTTTGAAGGCGGCCAGATGCCGCTGCACCGCCGTATTCCGAAGCGCGGGTTCAAGAATATCTTTCGCGAGGAATATGCGGTCGTGAATCTGGACCGGCTCGACGCGGTCGGCGAGACTGAGATCACTCCTGAAGTGTTGCGGAAGGCAGGGGTCGTCCATACCAAGAAGCCGATCAAGATTCTTGGGAACGGCGAACTGAAAGGCGCCCTGACCGTAAAAGCTCACAAATTTTCCAAAACTGCGCAGGACAAAATCACCAAGGCGGGCGGCAAGTTTGAGGTCTTGCAGTAATGCTGGAAAAGCTGTCGAACATCTTCCGGGTTCCCGATCTTCGCAAGCGTGTGTTATTTACCCTCGGCCTACTGGCGATATATCGCCTTGGCGGGCACATTCCTACTCCGGGGATCAACGGCGAGAAACTGGCCCAGTTTTTCGAGCAGAATCGCGGCACAGTACTTGGGTTCGTTGATTTATTCAGCGGTGGCAACCTGCGCCGGCTGACGATTTTCGCTCTCGGCATCATGCCGTACATTACGGCGTCCATCATTCTGCAGTTGTTGACGGTCGTGTACGAACCGCTCGCCAAGCTGCAAAAGGAAGGCGAGATGGGCCGTAAGAAGATAACGCAATGGACGCGTTATCTGACGGTCGTGCTCAGCGCGGTGCAGTCCTTCGGAATTGCAATCAGCCTCGAGAAGGCCGGCGACTTCGTCACCCATCCAGGACCCGGCTTCATCCTGATGACGATGCTTACGCTCACGACCGGCTCGGCCTTCATCATGTGGCTGGGCGAGCAGATTACAGAACGCGGTATCGGAAACGGCATGTCGTTGCTGATTTTTGCCGGCATTGTCACCGGCCTGCCGCGCGGAATTGCCGATCTTTACGAAAAAGCCAAGAACGACGCCTGGGGAGCGTTCACCGTTCCGGCGATCGTGATGTTGCTGGTTCTGATGATCGCCGTGGTGGCGTTCATCGTCTATGTGGAGCGCAGCGAGCGCCGGATTCCGGTGCAATACGCAAAGCGTGTTGTTGGACGGAAAGTGATGGGCGGCCAATCGACGCATCTTCCGCTCCGGGTCAACGCGGGCGGCGTAATGCCGGTCATTTTCGCTTCCTCGATCCTCGCGTTGCCACAGATGCTGGGCACGCCGTTCAAGAACAACAAGATCATTGGGCCGATGCTCGACGCCCTCCGCTGGGGAGAACCGCTCTACGCGACCCTCTATGCGGTCGGAATCATTTTCTTTGCCTACTTCTATATCTCGATCGTTTTCAATCCGAACGAGGTCGCGGACAACATGCGGAAGTGGGGCGGGTTCATTCCGGGCATCCGGCCGGGCAAGCGAACCGCGGATTACATCAACGACGTTCTGACCCGGATTACGCTGGTAGGCGCGATGTACCTGGTGATCATCTCGCTGATTCCGGAATGGATGATTACGGGTATCAAGCTGAACCACCTCTGGCTGGTGGGCCGTTACCTGGAGAATCTTCCGACCTGGATGCTGAATGGTCTGGGTGTAAATTTCTACTTCGGCGGCACCTCGACGCTGATTGTCGTCGGCGTCGCTATGGATACGGTCACGCAGATCGAGGCGCAACTGATCATGCGCCACTATGACGGGTTTACTCCGAAGAGTGGCCGCATTCGCGGACGCCGGACCTGGTGATCGAAACGAAATAAAGAACTAACTACGAATTTAGAAGATTGTGGGCGCGGGTGTGCGGTCCCTCCGCGTGAGGAAATACGAATAGGGGGCCATTTTGAATGGCCAACGTAGCCGCACCAAAGATCGGGCCGGTGATTTTGTTGGGTCCCCCGGGGGCCGGCAAAGGAACACAGGCCAAGAAAATCGTAGAACATTACGGCATCCCCCAGATCTCGACGGGAGATCTCTTGCGGGAGCACGTAAACCGTGGGACTGACCTTGGCTGCAAAGCTAAGGGCCTCATGGAGCAGGGAAAGCTGGTCCCGGACGAGTTGCTCTACGGCATCGTTGCGGACCGGTTGAGAGAAGTTGATTGTGAGCGAGGGTTTATCCTGGACGGCTTTCCCAGAACGGCCGCCCAGGCAGGTTGGCTGGATGCCTACCTGGGAACCGAGTTCTTTGACAAGTCGGAGAATTGCTCGCCGGTTGTGATCCGGATGGATGTGGATTATACTCAATTATTGCTACGGATTAGCGGTAGGCGTTCCTGTCCCACCTGTGGGCGGATTTATAACCTCTACTTTCAGCCGCCTCGCGTCGATGAGTTGTGTGATCTGGACGGTTCCAAGCTAATACAGCGCAATGATGATCGTGAAGAGGTCATCCGGCCGCGTCTGGAAGCCTACGAGATACAGACCAGGCCCGTCGCGGATTATTACCAGTCCCAGGGACGTCTGATCCCCTTGAACGCGGATCGCCCGATGGACGAGGTCACAGCGGACATCTTCAACGTGATTGATAGCCACGCTGCGGAGCGGACTGAAAGCGGAGCAGCGAGGCCAGAGTGATGAGTTTTGGAGATGACAAAATCGTACGCAAGTCGCCGGAAGAGATCGCAAAGATGCGGCGCAGCGGGCAATTGGTACGCCAGGTTCTGAACCACGTCAAGGGGCTGGTGAAGCCCGGGGCGACGACGATGGATCTGGAGAAGGCCGCCGAAAAGCTGATCGCGGAACTGGGAGCGACGCCGGCCTTCAAGGGATACTACGATTACCCTTGCGTTCTGTGTACGTCGGTGAACGAAGAGATCGTGCACGGAATCCCGTCGGAAAAACGCCTACTGAAAGCGGGCGACATTGTTTCCGTCGATTGTGGAGTGGTGCTCGACGGCTACTATGGAGACGCTGCCATCACGGTTCCGGTAGGCGAGTCCGTGACCGCGGAACTGAAGAAGCTGCTCGAAGTGACGGAAGCTTCGCTGTACAAAGGCATTGAACAAGCCAAGATCGGTAACACGATCGGGCATGTGGGATCGGCGATCCAGAAACATGTTGAGGCAAACGGATTCAGTGTGGTTCGCGAGTTTGTAGGACACGGGATCGGGACGAAACTGCACGAAGCGCCGCAGATCCCGAATTTTGGCAAGAAGGGCCAGGGCGTGGAACTCACCGAAGGCATGGTGCTCGCGATCGAGCCAATGGTGAATTCAGGGCGTCCCGAAACAAAAGTGTTGGGCGACAAGTGGACCGCCGTCACGCTCGACGGTAGCTACAGCGCACATTTCGAGCATTGCGTAGCGGTTACGAAGCAAGGCCCGATGATTTTGACACAATAGCCGTTAGCTCTTCGCTCTTAGCTAAAAGCCAAGAGCTAAAAGCTAAGAGCTTTTTTAAGGAGTCGATGAGTAAAGAAGACGCGATTGAAGTGATGGCGGTGGTCGTGGAGCCGCTTCCGAATGCCATGTTCAAGGTGGAGTTGGAAAACAAACACCAGGTGCTGGCGCACGTTTCCGGAAAGATGCGGAAGAATTTCATTCGTATATTGCCGGGAGACAAAGTCGCGGTCGAGCTTTCGCCTTACGACCTGAATCGCGGGCGGATTGTGTATCGCTACAAGTAGTTTGCAAGTTGTCATCCCGAGCGAAGCGAGGGGTTTGCAGTTGCAGTTGCTGAAAACTGAAAACTGACAACTGAGAACTGGGAACTGGGAACTGGTTATGAAAGTTAGAGCATCGGTAAAGAAAATTTGCGATAAGTGCAAGGTCATCCACCGCAAGGGTGTGGTGCGGGTGATTTGCGAGAATTCCAAACATAAGCAACGTCAAGGATAAGGCAGCCTCGAGCTGCGAGCTTTGAGCTCCGAGCAGGCACGGATTGCTCGTAGCCCGTAGCGTGGCGGGAAGGGTTAGAAAATTATGGCTCGTATTGCCGGCGTCGATCTTCCGCGTAACAAACACGTGAATATCGCGCTCACTTACATCTACGGAATCGGGAACTCGCGCTCGGCGCGCATTCTGGACGAAGCGAAAGTGGACCCGATGAAAAAGGTGCAGGATCTGGCCGAAGACGAGGTCAACCGCATCCGGCAGGTGATCGAAGCGGAAGGTTCGGTGGAAGGCGATCTGCGCAAAGACGTTTCGATGAACATCAAGCGGCTCATCGAAATCGGTTCGTACCGAGGGTTTCGGCATCGCCGTAATCTGCCGGTCCGCGGACAACGCACCCATACCAATGCCCGTACCCGAAAGGGTCCGCGCAAAGGAACGGTCGCGCAGAAGAAGAAGACGGCAACGAAAACTTAGAACCAGGTGTTAGGTCTCAGGTGTCAGGTCTCAGGAAGACCTGGATGCCTTAGACCTGAGACCTCAGACCTGAGACCTAAAATATGGCGAAACCGGTAGCAGCAGCAGCGGGCGCAGCGGCACCCGACAAAAAAGGCAAGAAAAAGACTTTCAAGAAGAAAGAGCGCAAGCACGTCCCGCACGGACTGGTGCATGTGCAGGCCTCTTTCAACAACACGATCGTCACGATCTCGGACACCAGCGGCAATGTGCTGGCATGGAAGAGTTCAGGATCGCTAGGCTTTCGTGGGTCGCGTAAGGGCACTCCATTCGCGGCGCAGCAGGCTGCGATGAACGCCGCCAACATGGCGCGTGACCACGGCGTACGCAGCGTGGATGTGCGCGTCAGCGGTCCGGGATCGGGTCGCGAGTCGGCGGTGCGTGCACTGGCGGCGGCGGGAATCGAAGTCCGTTCGATCAAAGACGCGACGCCGATTCCGCACAACGGATGCCGTCCGCCAAAGCGGCGCAGAGTTTAAGAGTAGGGACGCGGCTTGCCGCTTTTTTTTGGCAAGGGGAGACGAGGCAAGCCTCGTCTCTACAGATGAATTTTCGTCCGGGACGAAGGGTGAAGCCAAACCTGTAAACCGGTCATCTAAAAGGAGAACAACTTGGCACGTTATACAGATGCAGTGTGTCGTTTATGCCGTCGGGAGGGGATTAAGCTCTTCCTGAAAGGCCCGAAGTGCTTCACGGACAAATGTCCGATTGAGAAGCGCAACTACGCTCCCGGCCAGCACGGGAAAGACAAGAAAACCAAAGTTGTGGGCTACGGCCTGCAATTGCGCGAAAAGCAGAAAGCCAAGCGCATCTACTTCACCCAGGAAGGCCAGTTCCGGAATTACTTTGAGACTGCCGCCAAGTCCCAGGGCGTTACCGGCGCGAAATTGCTCGAACAACTCGAGCGCCGGCTGGACAACGTCGTCTATCGCCTCGGCTTCGGGATTTCACGCCGCCAGGCTCGTCAGTTGGTCCGTCACGGACACGTTCTGGTCAATGGCAAGAAGGTGAATATTCCGTCCTATGAAGTCAGCGTAGGCGAAGAGATCGCGATTCGCGAGAGCAGCCACAAAATTCCGATTCTCGATATCGCGAAGGAATTTGCCAGCCATCAGCCCGCTCCGTTGTGGTTGGAAGTGGATCGCGATGCCTACAAGGGTCGGGTAACTGCGTTGCCGAAGCGCGAAGATATCCAGTTGCCAGTCAATGAGCAGCTCATTGTCGAGTTATACAGCAAGTAACGAGGGATGTCCGACGGACACTTTTGTCCGTCGCTGTTGATTGCTCGCGTAGCGAAAAAAGTCAAAAGCGTCGGATAAGAGTGTCCGACTTACATAGGATTTAGGCCTGTTTCGAGCCAGATCAGCCCGCAACAGCGATTGATCCGAACCTTAGTTCAGTACCAGGCCGGTTCGGAGAGCGGTCGCGGAGCCATATGGCCGAGAGGAGAAACACAATGTTGTGGAAAGGTTTTCAAAAACCGAAACGGCTGGCGAGCGATGCTACCGGCCTCACCGACAAGTACGGAATGTTCTGGGCGCAGCCCTTTGAACGCGGCTTCGGAACGACCATCGGAAACGCTCTGCGGCGCGTGCTGCTGAGTTCGATCGAAGGCGCAGCTGTAACAGCCGTAAAAGTCGAAGGCGTACTGCATGAGTTTCAGTCGATTCCCGGTGTGGTCGAAGACGCCACGGACATCATCCTGAACCTCAAGCAGATTCCCTTCAAGCTTGCGGGCGAGGGTCCGAAAGCGATCTACCTGCGGGCCGATCAGCCGGGTGTCGTCACCAGCGGCATGATTGAAGCCGACGGCGACGTGGAAGTTCTCGACAAGGATATTTACATCGCAACCGTGAGCGAAGGTGGCAAGCTGGACATGGAGATGCGCCTGAAGCGTGGGCGCGGCTACGTTGCCGCCGATAAGAACTTCGAAGACGATCTCGGCATCGGCTTTATTCCCATCGATTCCGTGCACTCGCCGGTACGCAAGTGCAATTACACCGTCGAAGCAGCGCGTCTTGGACAGATCACCGACTACGACAAGCTGACGCTCGAAGTCTGGACCAACGGCTCGATCACTCCAGGCGATGCGATCGGATTAGCCGCAAAGTTGCTGAAGGATCACATGAATATCTTCATCAACTTCGAGGAAGAAATCGAGACTGCGTCGTCCAGCGAAGAGCGGAAGCCCGAGATCAAGAACGAAAATCTCAACCGTTCTGTCGAAGAACTTGAGCTTTCCGTCCGCAGCTACAACTGCCTGAAGAACGCGAACATTCAGTCCATCGGCGAACTGGTTCAAAAGACCGAAGCCGAAATGCTGAAGACCAAGAACTTCGGACGCAAGTCGCTGAACGAGATCAAAGAAATCCTGTCCTCGATGGGGCTGAGCCTCGGTATGAAGATCGACGAGCACGGTAATGCCGTTCCCGGACCGACTTCGAACCAGGTACTGCCAGCATCGGCGTACGGGGATAACGATCTGTAGAAACCGAGTGGATAGTGGATAGCCGTCAGTGACGAGCAGAATCCTGACGCAACTATTCACTATCCACCAACCACTATCCACTGGGGTAAACCATGCGTCACAAAGTCGCAGGATACAAACTCGGACGGAACACGTCGCACCGGCGTTCACTGTTTCGGAATATGGTTACGTCGTTGATCATGGAAGAACGGATTGAGACGACGGCGGTCAAGGCGAAGGCGGTACGTCCACTGGTCGAGAAGATGATCACGCTCGGCAAAAAGGGCGACCTGGCGGCTCGTCGGCAGGCTGCAGCCTATCTGATGACCAACGAAGCAGTCACTAAACTGTTCGACACGGTCGCCCCACGCTTTGGGGATCGTCAGGGCGGTTATCTGCGGATCGTCCGCACCGCATGGCGAAAAGGCGATGGCGCCGACACAGCGTTCATCGAACTGCTGGGCAGCGAACAGGTGCTTGACGAGAAGCGCCAGAAACGGGCAGAAGTGCGGGCGAAACGAGCTGAGGAAACCCGCAAGGCGATGGAAGAAGCCGAGGCCCAGGGCGGCGCGCCTGCAGAGCCGGGTGAGGGCGGAGAAAAGAAAGAATAAGTATTTTCGGCTGGATATTTTGAAACGGTGGAAAAAGGGCATCCCGTAAACGGACGCCCTTTTTATTTGATGGTTTACTGGCCGAGTGGGCCGGTTACGGTCCCGATGAGGCCTGTTTTGTTGTCGAGCACTGCGAGGCGGAGTTCGGATCCACCCGAGGGGATTTCGAGGTCAAGCGGCACCATCATCCCATGGTCGAGGATCTGCTGATAGGTGGCAGCGTCGAAGGTGCGGTCGACCTTTGTGGTGCGAGTGGCCAGATTCTTGCCGTTCGAACCGAAAACACTGGCATAAAACGCCACATTCATCTTCTTGCTGCCACTGGAATCTTCCGCAGTCAGAGTGTGGGCATCCACCAGAAATACTACTTTCACTTTTCCGGGATCGGTAGGCTTGGCCTGCGCCCGGAATGAAATCTGAGTGGAGGGCGCGTTTACCTGCAAGGCAGCCGCAACCTCCTGTTCGAAATTACGATCTTTAGACGGACCCGGCTCAATGGCAAAGTATCCTTTGCGGTAACGGAGTTGTGTATCGCCCTGAGCAACCTTGATCTTTATATTGCGAAGCTTGCCATCCCATTTCTTATTCTCGGGATAGTAGCCGAGGGAGTAGGAGGCCTTTTCATCCGATGCCGCCAGCGCAATGCCATCCTTGATTTCGTTTTGATTGACATACGCTTTTCCACCTGTCTGCGCCGCGATTTCCCTCATCGTCCCCTGGCTGGCTTGAACGCTGGAGAGTCCAGCGATGACACGGTCTGTGATAGCGGAATCGCTGAATACGGATCCACCTGCAGCGGCAGAACTCTCCATCCCGCTGACCAAGCCGCGGAGGTCTACCGGGTAAATCGCGATGTTGGCGCTTGCCAACTGCGCCTCCGCCTCACGGATTTCTTGTGCATACAAGGTCCGCGACTCGGCAGCCTGTGATCCAGCGGCATTGACGTCTACCGACCTCTGGCGTCCCTGACCCGGAAGGTCCGCCAGCA
>WNFL01105181.1_pt2 | contig 13369 bp, 15 predicted proteins | sample 5400361 | NCBI WGS metagenome assembly WNFL01 (sample SAMN13153351, study PRJNA577476) | soil metagenome | isolation source: 40 cm soil on Douglas fir-dominated hillslope | place: USA:California | collected 2013-09-17
ATGTCGCAAGGCTTGGCGCGGACTGGTATTGCGTGGTAAATGAGAATAATTTATTTCAAGTTGAAAAGCCCAATACACAAATTGGAATTGGTATGGATTCATTGCCATCGTCCATCCGCAACAGTAAAATACTTACCGGAAATAATCTCGGGCAACTCGCAAATGTAAACGAAGTACCGGTGATCGATCCTTCCTTTGATGATGCCAATTTGAAACAAATTATTTTATATTATAGCATCAATCCCGCTGACCTGGAAAAAGAATTACATAGCTATGCAAAAAAACTATTGAATGAAGGAAAAGCCACCCAGGCATGGCAGGTGTTGCTGACAATTTCCTGATTTTTTTCTGTTAATTCCCGGGAAAATCATGTAAAAGAAAGCTGATCGCATTTCTATTCACTATCGAAAATGCATATTTACTTTTACCCACCACGTCGGGGCCTGCCGCAAAAAAGCCACTTACAACACTCCGTTTAGTAAAAAATTCACAGATTTTTGTTTCCGATGATTTTAACTTTATCGCATTCCTGTATGTATCATACGTAATGACTGAGCAGACAACGCGTTTCTTTCCATCTACTTCCTTTGTTACTTCCACGCCTGTCTGCTCAAAAAAGATATCAAGATTCCTTATTACAATGGCTATTAAAGCCCCCTTTTTATCCATTATGCTAAAAATAGTGGCGTCACCGGAAGATGCGGTCTTATCCAGTCGTTCCGAAAAAATGGCTGGCTCTCCCATGTTCTGATACCGGATCCCTTCATACAAATATTGTTTCAGGCTATCGGCCAGTTCATTAAATAATTCTTTCTTGCCCTTCCTCACATGCAATGACATGGCATCAAATGCGTTGATGATGAGTATGCCGTTCGATAATGAATCAGCTCCACATGCAACAGTGACAGGAAATGCCAACTTCGGATAATCCGAAAAACTACAGGTGACAGTTAATAAAAAAATGAAACCACTTATCGTTTTCATTATCCATAATTGCTTTGCATAAATAACATTATTTCAATCCCAGTCTCGCCATCAGCATTTCTTTTTTTGCCTTGCTTACAGAAAGCTTCTCCCCGTTTTTCAGAACCACATATCCGCCATCGGTACGCAGAAACTGGGAAACATAATTTACATTGATCAGTGTTGAATGATGTATCCGCTGGAACATCTCGGTGGGCAACAACTCTTCTACATCACCCAGTGTCCTGGAAATAAGCATCGTTTTTTTATCGGTAATAAAAACCCTGGTGTATGCGCCATCCGCCTGGCAATAAATAATCGATGATACGTCAATAAACTCATATCCCTCCCGTTGAGGTAAAGCAATTTTATGTTCAGTGGAAGGTTGCCGGATATTCCGCAGAAGATTGGTAATATGCTGAAGACTGCTTCCCTCTTCAAGCTTTCTTTCTACTTTTTGCACAGCCGATTTGAGATCATTTGCATCAATCGGTTTTAATAAATAATCTACAGCGCTGATTCGAAAAGCTTTTGCAGCAAATTCATCATGTGCCGTGGTAAAGATGATGGAGAAGTGCACATCTCCCAAAACTTCCAGCATTTCAAAACCATTCATCCATGGCATTTCCACATCCAGGAAAACAAGATCAGGATCTAACTTCTTAATGGCCATTATACCTTCTTTGGCCGAATAGCAGGTATCGGCGAGCCCGATGGACGGACAATGCTGCTCAATGTCCTTTATCAAAGCCTTTACGCAATGCTGCTCATCATCTATAATTATGGAGCGGATCATAGTATGACACTGAAAGTACGAATTTTAAACAGGCAATGATTTCTCATTTGACCGACGGAGACCCTGGTTTGATAAGTTGTTTTTTTCGTTCAATAAATGAGCACCTGCCTTTACATTTCCTGCGGAAGTGAAATTGTTACGCTGGTTCCGGCCGGATTGCCGGCCCCGTCTTTTTTATCCCTGAGAACGAGCTTCGCCTGTCTTTGTTGCAGAAGGTTATTCAGCTCTAATCTTGATTGAGTAAGATTGACACCTTTGCTTTGGTGGGCTATACTTGTTTCAGCTTTATTTCGTAAAGATGCCTCCCTGCCGATACCATTATCATCAACAATTATCTCAACAGCATTTGCCACCTGTCTTATGGACAGTTCGACCCTGCCGTTTGCTTCTTTAGGTACGATGCCATGCCAGATCGCATTTTCAATAAAAGGCTGAATGATCAATGCAGGCACTTGCACCGACTTAAGGTCAATGCTGTCATCAATATTTACAGCATAAGAAAATTTGGTATCAAACCGCATAGCTTCTAATTGTAAATAAAGCTTACAGGTTTCTATTTCATCATACAGGCTGATCTCCTTCTTATCTGCATTATTAAAAAGAGTGCGGATCAGTTTTGAAAAAGTAGTCAGGTAGGTAACGGATTTTTCTTCCTCGTGCAGCTGTATTAATGATTTGATGGAATTAAGGCAATTAAAAATAAAGTGCGGATTCATCTGGGCCCGGAGCGCCTTGGCTTCCAGCTCCAGCAATTGTTTCTCATGCTGGCCTCTTGTTTTCTCCTTACGGCGTATCCCGCGGATCCTGGATCGGACAAGGAGCAGCAGCAGCAAAGCCACCGCTAAAACACCAACAATCATGAACCAGTTTGTTTGCCACCATGCCGGTATAATCATTATTGAATAGTCCACTGCACCGTGTTCCCAGTTACCACCCTGCATTTGCGCTTTAAGATGAAAAGTATATATGCCGGGTGGCAGGTTGTTATAAGTGACGCTCCGGTTGAAATAACCGCCATATTGCCAATCATTATTTATTCCGTCAAGCCGGTAGGAATATTCGATCCGTTCAGGAAAAACAAATTCAGGCGCTGAAAAAGAAAAGGTAAGGGTGTTTTGATCATGCGACAACCTGATCTGTTTATTTTCATTCGCCTCCCGTGTAAAAACCACAGCCGTATCGGCCATAATAACATTTACCTGTGGCGCCGGGTGAAAATTATTTTTATCTAACTGGCGTAGATCATAATACACCAGTGTATTGTACCAATCAGCAATGAAGTGAAAATTGCAGTAAAGTATTGCACGGAAATCCGGATAGGGCAATCCATTGCTGTTATCAAATAAAAATGATTGTCCCTTTTGATATTCATAGATCACCACCCCATTCAGACTTCGCAGGATCATACAATCTTTTCCGCCATAACCGACATAAGTAAAATATCCCTGCATTAACCCTCGTGTACCAAAAGGAATAGAATCACTGCATAACAGGGTTTCCGGATCAATGATCCGCATTCCGTATTTCTCTTTTAGAAGCCATATTCTTCCTTCGTTATCCGTTGCAAACCGTTGTATCACCTGGTTGAATGCTGCCGTACCAAAAATTTCTTTGTAGGGAATATTGCGGGCTTTCTTTTTATCGAGGTCAAACTGCGCGATGCCCTTATCATTCGAAAGATAAATAACATCCCGTGTGGCATCATAACACAATTTAGAATCACCAACGATACCATGTGTCGGATTCACAAATGCGGGGACCCTGATGGTATCTGTCTGCAATGTCTTATGATCAACTAAATAGACAGTGCCGGTAATAGATTCCTGCAACAGTATGTCTCCTTTTTTTGTCGTCATTATATCGCTGAATTCTCCCTTCCTTTTTATCCAGGCCAATGCCGGTAAAATTTTTTCAACATAGTCAAACCTATCCTGGCCGGGGAGCATTATATAAGTTTCCCAGCCAGTTGTCCAAAAACGTCCGCTTCCGTCTTTGGTAATTCTGTCGGTACACGTTCTTTTGTACGTATAGAAATTAGTAAAGAGTGGGACAGGAATGATTCTTACCGGGTTAAAATCACTGTCAAGCACATGCACGCCGGTTGACATACGGGCGGCACAATAATATTGATTGCTGGCTGTGTCAAAATAAACACCTCTTAATTCTTCAGCATAGTTATCAGAATATTGTTGATTGAATTTTTTTGTTTGTAACCTGCTGTAAGCGGGCACGCTTACATATAACATTCCATTCCTGATAACCCACAGGTTACCTTTAGGATCTGTTTCAACACGCCCTATTGCATCGTAGGTCAGCGTGTCCGTTGTAACGCTAAAAAAGGTTAATGATTTATTCTTAGTATCAAAAACAGCAGGCTTCCTGCTCGAGATTCCCAACAAGTAAAATCCATCTGAAATCCTCGCAAATGTGGGTATCACATATTTTGCCTGTGCATAAATAAAGCATTTGCCCGTGTGGGTATTGTATTCGGCAAAGCCCCCGGCCCAGATATTAAACCAGATAGTAGAATCATTGGCCATATCCATATTCTGAACATTATAAAAAGAATAAACTTTTCCGACATAGCTATACTCAGGATTAACAACGGTAAAATTTTTTTTAAACTTCTTTGTCCTTTTATCAAATAAATAAATGCCATTAAAAGTACCTGCCCATAGCAGGGAAGCATTTCCCGGATATTCTAAAAAAGAAGTAATGGTATTCCCGATCCTGTCCTCCCATTTATCCGGTTGGGATGGATCAAGATTAAGATGTTCCATTTGCCCGGTGACTGGATGGTATATGAACAGGCCCTGATTGGAAGTACCGGCATATATTGTTTCATCCTTATCAATATAAAAAGATCTTATGTTTATAGGATATGCTGCCTTTGTACTGTCAGGCATATATTTCAATGATGAAAATGACTTTGATTTTCTGTTGAAATAGATAAGGCCCTGCGAGGATCCAATATAAAAATTGTGACTTTTATCTTCCACTATTATGTAAATACTGTTTAACCCAAATTCATTGGTTTCTCTAAGATCTGAATGGAATACCACTCCTGATCCATCAAAGGACGTTAACCCCTGCAAAGAAGAAAACCACATCAAACCGTCTTTAGAAAAAAAAACCATAGCGGTTGCGATAGCAGGCAAGGAAGGATTGCTTACCTGCCGGAAAACAGGGAGATTAAAAGCTTTGTGATTTACTTTCGGCTGGGAATGCCCGGAAATGAAAACCATTAAGGCACCAATAAGAATTAAGAGTTTCAAATTCCAGTTTTAACTAAAATTACAAACTCCTCTTTGATTAACTAAAGCCTCGTTTGGCCGTTGCTGCACCTGCGCCAGTAACCAGCGCGTTTTGTCAAGTATTTAATTCAACCAATCGGGATCATGTAAGCTATGTCCATGGCCTAATCAACTGTCAACCCATCGCAGCTAGTTGTCAATTACCGCCGCTGAAAAAATGGAAACTGTAATAGTTTGGTCAAATAAAGAATGGAATATGCCTGGCTGCATGAAAAAACTGACGCGAATGATGATTGTACCCGCAGGTATACAATTGCTTATACTTTCAAGCTGCAAAAAGCAAAATAGTTCAGGAATAAGCAATACCGGCATCGTCACGAATGGAAACTGGAAATTAACCTCCTTCACCATTTCCACAATTACAGGCTCAACAGATCTATACAATGCCTATTCCGAATGCAGAAAGGATGATTATTTGCATTTCAACCGCGTCGGAACCGAGGAGGTAAACGAAGGGCCTGCAAAGTGTGATAGCACAGATCCGCAATCTCATTTAATACAATGGTTATTCACTAATAACGCCGAGACGAAGATCAGGATAAGTGGCAATAATTATATTATTGACAGGCTTGATAATAATAATTTCCAGATACATACACTTAGCACCGATCCCTATGCCGCTGACGAAACGAAGACGTATGTCAAATAGAAAAAGGTTGATAGTAAATTTCTCTACCATAAAAATATAAAATGAAATCATTCTTGCTCCTTGCAGTGTTTACAGGAAAAACCATTTTCGGATTTTCCCAAATGCCGCCGAATTCAGTTGAGGCACCCATCAAAACTGACTACCTGAAGAAAAGTAAACATCAAAAAACCGCCGCATGGATCTTGTTTTGCGGAGGAACAGGCCTGGTAATTATCGGTGGTCTTATTTCCCTGCATGATAATCCCTATTCTATTGCATGGGGATCAGAAAGAGACAATCCGGATAAGTCAAATACCGGCGAAATTATCGCCGCTACCGGTGGGCTGGCAATCCTTTCCGGTATTCCTTTAATGATAGCGTCATCCAGGAACAGGCGGAAAGCCATATCTCTTTCTTTTAAAAACGAAAAGACGCTGCAAATACAGAACAACAGCCTGGCATTTAAACCCGAAAAGACGTTACCCTTTCAGAACTACAGCCTGGTTTCCAGGATTATTCCCTCTGTTTCGCTAAAGATCATGTTATAAAAAATAAATTCCTCATCTATTCCTTCATTAAAAAAAAACTTATGAGAATTCCTCTTCACCATCGGTTAAGAAACATTGGTTTCTTGTTACTCTTCATTGCCGGAAGCTTTATACAAACGATTGGACAAGGTTTCTCACAGGAAACCAATGCAAGGCTTCAGCATGTAATTGACAGTTTTCAAAACAATCCCGCCAATTCTTATGTAGGTGGTATGTCGGCTGCTATTAAGGTAGATGGCCTTGCGTTTTGGCAGGGAGCTACGGGTTATGCCGCCCGAAATGTGGATGGTCAGAACAACCTTCTGCCGGGTGGCACTCCTTTTACTACATCCGTTCTTTCGCGGATGTACAGTGTCACCAAGACTTTTACCGCATCGCTTGTCCTTGAATTAGCTAAGGAAGGTATTCTCAATCTTAATGAAAGAGTAGATCATTTTCTTCCATTGAACCTGATCAATTCCTCATTAAATGGCGCCGTCACCATTCGCCAGCTGCTTGCCCACGAAAGCGGTTATTCGGAATATACAGACGAGATGCAGTTGCAAATTGCCGTTGCTTTTCAACCGACCCACTCATGGACAATACCCGAAATACTCAGCTTCGTTCACCAGGTCAATGCACCCGGTGCCGAACGTCGCTATTCCAGCACGAACTATATTATACTGGGAGCCATTATCGAGATAGCGACTCACAGACCCGTAGAACAACAATTCCGGGAAAGGTTTTTCAACCCGTCGCAACTTCATTCGATGTTCTTCGGAGAAAGAGAACCACTGTGGAACGGCTCCACCCTTGCTTCTCCCCATGATAATATCAGCCCCTTCAACCCGATCTTTCAATTCACAGGTCAGCCAACTTTCCCTGATGCTTATACAAACATTTCTGCTTTTCCTTTTACAAGCATTGTCTCACTTGCGTTCACGGGTGGAGCTATTGTTTCTAACGTCGCCGACATGGCGGAATGGGGAAATGCACTTTACGGAGGCAGGGCAACTAGTGAATCAACTTTAACAACAATGCTGAATTCCATTTCCCCAACACCCGATGAAGACGGCGACTTTCTTGGATTTGGTATCATAAGGAGCATCAAGATAAGTTCAACAGATGTTTTTATAGGACATGATGGAAATGGTCCGGGCTATCGTTCAGTAATGTTTTATCAGCCCGGCAAAAAAATGACGATCGCGATTCTCACCAACTATCACGGAGCAAAACTCTATGACGTTGCCAAAGCCCTGTATGAGTCATTGCCGGAATTTACCTGCGGCAACAAAAACAAGAAAGAAGACAAAATCCTCGTTTGCTTTAATGGTCAAAACCTTTGCGTAGATCGCCAGGCCGCTGCAGTTCATATTGGTAACGGAGCCTACCTTGGAAGTTGCACACAGCAACCCGTATCAAGATCGGCGATCCAATCAGAACCCAAAACAAATGGTCAAACGGAACCGGAAAATGCGATGAAGGTATACGCGAATCCTTTCAATGAAAAAATTTCGATTTCTTTTAGGATGTCCACATCGGGCAAAATAAGTCTTGGTCTTTACGATATAAGTGGAAAACTGATCGCAACGGCTTATAATGGCTTCGCAGAAAAAGGCGTCACGCAAACAATAGAATTCAAAACAGGCACTCTTCCATCCGGAATTTATTTCAGCCGTTTGCAAGCGCAGGAAGGAGTCCTTCAACAAAAGCTGTCCCTGGTAAGATAGTCCAAAGGAATCCTTGAAACCGGTGGACGCGATATTAAATTTTAAATAAATGAAAACGGGAATTTCGCCGTTGATGCTGATCCTTATACTTTGGGGCGTTGACGCCACATGATTCTGCCACTATGCGGCTTTTTTACAAAGCGAAAGCAAAAAAAATGCTCGTTATAGGCGCGGTACTTTTTACAGGGGCGGAGTGATGGCTACCACTGGTCTTGGGCTCGCATTGTCTGGTTTGAATCATTTACTTGAACCCGGTGCTCCTCCGCCCAAAGATTATGGAAGCTGGCCGGATATACTGGGATACGGAGGCCTGACTCTGATAGGGACCGGCATAGTGCTCTTTATTCTATCAAATAAAAATAAGAACAAGTCAAAACGATTTGTCGGAACTAAAAACATCGTTTTACCTGATATCGGACTTAAACTGAAGAATTGGGTGTCAACCGGCGTCGTTATAAATTTTTATTGACAGGCGGAAACACCATTAAATCCTTAAATAAACGGTCATGAAAAAAATTCTCATTATTTATTTAGCCATAGCGACATCACCCGGAGTGTTCGGTCAGCAAATTGACACCGAGCATCCGTTAACGAAAGAAGCATATCTGAAAAAAAGTAAAAACCAAAAGGTAGCCGGTACAGTATTGATCATTGGCGGTGTGGTCCTGAATATTACTGCTACTGTTGTTAGCCTTGCACAGGCAACTGATGATATTGTCCGTGGCATCGGGGGTATTATAAACCCGGACATAGCGCCCCGCAAAAATGACCAGGGTGTCGCAAACGTTCTTTTTATCACCGGAACTGTTGCCATTGTTTCAAGCATCCCACTATTTATCGCATCCGGAAAAAATAAAAGAAAAGCAAAAGCAATGTCCATTTCATTTAAACCAGAAAAGACTTTACAGCTTTACCAATATGGGCTAGTCTCCGGGTTTGTTCCATCGATCTCGTTAAAGATTCACATATAAAAAGGTATTGCCCGGTTGCTGGAGTACAAGTTACCTACCCCAATCTTCTATGGATTATTCACTTAACAGCCTGTTTTTTTTTGCAGATAATGCAATTTCAGAATCAGAGCCCAATGAATTTGGGAAATAATCCCTACAGGCCGGCGTCTCACACCGGTTATTTGCACAGCTTGCAAAACAGGAAATCATAATCGCAAAATTCAATTTCATTTCGGCCGACCTCCGGCTTAGATTACATACTTGAGAAATATCACGAATGAATTGGATCGGGAAAAGCTAAACAGAACCTTCTCGTCATCGCGACTAAATTCTTCTCCCATAAAACAACTGGCTCTTCGGGAATGGTTCAAACGTCAGACAAAACCATCCTTGATGATCGCTATATGGTTTGGACAGAATTACAGGAAGCCGTAAAATATTTAACCACTTAACATAAATTGAAATTTTATGAAACAGCATCATCACTCATTAAACCGACGCCTTCTGCCCGGAAAATTGAGCCGGGTATTTGCAATTTTATTCATCATTACAATCTTCATGGCTGGTTGTAAGAAAGAATTTTCCCCGCAAAAGAACAACGAAAACTTGCCGGCTGCGGAAAAAGCATCAGCATCCAAAGCCAAAGCACCGGACATAATCGTACACGCGGGTGGTTCCATCCAGGCCGCTGTGGATGCAGCCAAACCGGGTTACATTATTGAAATTGAAGCCGGTGTTTACCACGAAGCTGTTGTTGTTAACAAGGCGGGCATTCAACTAATTGGATTAACCGGTTCCGCCAACCAGGGAGTAGTCATTGACAACCCGGGTGATGAAGACAATGGAATCACTGTTCAAAATGATGGAGATGGATTTGTTTTAAAAAATGTTACCGTGCAAAACTTTGAGGAGAATGGTGTATTTATGATCCGGGTAGATAATTTTTTATTATCCCATGTAGAAACAAAAAACAATGGCGAGTATGGTTTGTTTCCCCTGTTTTGTAACGGCGGTACGATCGAACATTGTTCTGCGACCGGCCATACGGATACGGGGCTTTACATTGGTCAATCTGAAAATATTACTTTGGAATTCAATGCAGCTTTTGGAAATGTAAATGGGTTAGAAGTCGAAAATTGTTCCAATGTAACCGTTTCAAAAAATCAATCTTACGACAATGTATGTGGTATACTCGTTGTATTATTACCGGGTCTTACTCAAAAAACATCCGCAAACATCATGGTGAGTAATAATCATGTTTACGCCAACAACCACGTCAATTTTGCAGAGCCGGGCGGCGGTTTTGAATCTTTTGTGCCTTCCGGCTCAGGAATCCTTGTCGTTGGGGTAGATAATGTCACCGTAAAAGATAATAATGTAAAGGATAACAATTTTGTCGGTGTCGCAACGGTAAGCACGTTGATTTTGGGTGCACTCGCCGGGCTGCCTCCTGCTGCCTTTGGAGATATTGAGCCCAACCCGGATGGAGCCAAAATAATAAGTAACGTACTTGGAAATAACGGGAGCGCTCCTCCTGCCGGAATACCTTTACCGGGCGTTGATCTGTTGTGGGATGGCTCAGGGACAAATAATTGCTGGAGCAATAATATTTTCTCCACTTCCTATCCTTCCGGTTTGCCGGCTTGTAATTAATAATACAGAAACGAGGTTGATTCAAAAGTTTAAGAATTAAAAATATCACGCAACCTCGTTTCTGTTAAAGCAGGAAAAGAACATCTTTTTATTGTAAGCAGAGCGAAGAATAGTAACTTAATTCTGAACCATCAAAAGAAGTTAATCCCTGTGCCGTCGAAAACCAGATTAACCCGTCTTCAGAAAAGAAGAAATATTCAGAAGTAATCGCGGGCATAAAAGGATGGGGTTACTGGTATAAAAAAAAATTACGACGTTTTGCAAATTATTTTTATCAAGCCGGGCTTTGCAAAAAAAAAGAAAGGAACATCGGACTAAAAGGATTGTTATTCTCGACAAACTATTTTATATGAAATTACAATTTTGCATTGCTACCTGATTATACGGTTTGGCTATTGGCCTATCTGCGCTCATAACTGGCCTAATTTATCAAATAATCTTTGGAGAAAATCAATACACCCTGTTGCCATACATAAAGAACCTGCAATTACAGGCTATGCGGGAAAAGACACCGGATATTTTACATGCAACTCATGCCTTCTGTTGCTTTAATTGAAATAATTACCAACCCGATAGTATCAACTGTAAATTCCCGTTTCGGATGGACTGCTATTGATGATAGTTTAGAGCAAGCAAATGGGAGCCGCCGGAAAATCCTTAAAAGAGTACGGCGTCCATACCGAAAAGCGATACGAGTAGGTACCATAACCATTAAAATAACTATTATGAAAAAGACAATCATCGTTCTATCAGCCTGCATTCTTTTTATGTGCACTGTTACTGCTCAAAAAAACCGGGTGGGTTTTACCGGCGGCGCGACTATATCCAATTACAAAGTCACAGCCGACGGCGGAGATGAAACCGGCAATTCCAAAACCGGATTTACGCTTGGGTTAATCGCCAATTTGGCGGCCGGTAAAAACTTCATGATACAGCCTGGTGTGCACTGGGTACAAAAGGGAACAAAGGATGAACAGGATAATGGCGGAGGCCCTGAAAAAATTTCACTGATAGTTAATGTCATCGAAGTGCCGGTGAATTTTCTTTATACAAGCGGGGGGTTTTTTATCGGGGCGGGGCCAACCTTTTCCTTTAGCGTCTCTGGTAAATTGAAAGACGAATTTGCCGGCAATGAAGTATCAGTAAAGATCAAATTCGGGAATACAGATGATGATGTTATGAAAAGATTTGATCTGGGGGCCAATGTGCTGGCGGGCTATCAAATCCATGTGGTTTTTTGATCATGGCCAATTTCAACCAGGGCTTAAGTAATCTTGCACATGGCGGATCTGATAACAGAAAATTGAAAAGCCACTATTTCGGGATCAGGTTAGGATACCTGCTGAAAGGAAAAAAATAATACCATCGTCGGTTAACAAAACAATTCCTTTGCCATCCCTGTAAAAACAAGATTTCCTAAACAAAACAGGCAACAGAAAATTGCCGGCACGATATTACTTTCCGGAAAAGACGATCAATGAGTTTTTAAAATTATTTATGAAACAGTGCCATACAATTTGCTTTTGTTTTATGATATTCTTTGCTGGTGCGCAAGATTCCGGACCCACAGATTCAACTCAATCCTTAGACTTTTTTCCTAATAAACCTGTTAAAACAGTCATTCGCTTGAAGAGCGATAGTGTTATAACCGGAACTATTATAAGAATTACACACAATGCTGTTATATTATCCAGGCCTTCACCAGATTCAGACAAAAACCAATTATACTTAAGCATATTGATACCCGAAATACAAAGGGTCAAATTAAAAACAGGCGCGATTCCGTTCGCGATGGGAGTCGGTGCGTTTTTGGGCGGTGCGGCGGGCTATGGATTGGGATACATTAGTTATACCTATGATCATTCCATTTCTGATGCGGATAACACGGATAATCGGAAGGCAAGAGGGTTCATAGGTGCAGTGATTGCGGCGGTTCCGGGTGCTGTCATCGGTGGCATAGTGGGCATCTTTGGTCCGAAAAGAAATTTTAAAATTAAGGGCAGGAAAGAAAACATTGTTAAGTTAATACACGCCTTAAAGAAATTGAAGAATTGAACATATTTCGAAGGAAGGTCATTATTTGTGATGCTAAGGCCAGGCCATAAAAAAGGGCTGCATGAACAACCCTTTTATTAAATGATAATCAAATTTATTTTACAACACTTCCAAATACTTTCTTCAAAATATCTGTGGCCCTGGCAGCCGGGTTAGCCCGGATATTTGCTTCTTCCTTTGCCACCTGGTCAAACAAAGCCTCTACAGCTTTGCCCACCACGAAGGACGTAAGGTCCGGATTTATTTTATTAAAGGTCGTAGGGAGTTTGTTATAAGTATTTACGATATCGCCATAATATTTTGTTGCACTGACCTTATCCAATGACGATTGAACAGAGGGTGTAAATGCAGTGATCAGTTTCTGCGCAGTCTTCTGTTTAAAATATTGAGTCGCGGCATCTTCATTTCCCCTGACAATATTCAATGCATCAGTAAGTGTCATTTCTTTGATAGCATCTGCAAAAATGGGCTTAGCGAATCCAACTGCATCTTCTGCACCACGGTTGATTTGCAGAATGGCTTTATCCACCTGCTTACCGAGTCCCAGGTCGCGTAATGTATTTTCTATTTTCTTTGCATCAGGAGGAAGGAAAAGTTTATATGCAGCATTACCAAAGAAACCATCGGTTCTATTCAGGTTGAATACGGCCGTGGTTACACCCAGGGTCAATGCTTCTTTAATACCCTGGCCGGCTTCTGCTTCTGTTATGCCACCCTGGCCTGCGGGCAAATTCTTGATTACATCACACCCTG
>WNFL01301433.1_pt1 | contig 13368 bp, 18 predicted proteins | sample 5400361 | NCBI WGS metagenome assembly WNFL01 (sample SAMN13153351, study PRJNA577476) | soil metagenome | isolation source: 40 cm soil on Douglas fir-dominated hillslope | place: USA:California | collected 2013-09-17
TGAGAAGTTCTGGTAGAGCGGGCCCGAGACATTAGTGAGCACGAAGGCAAGGTTGTTGGTCAGGGTTGTGGGGAAGATGGCCGATAGGGCCGAGAGCGCAGAGTCGGTGGCGACAGTGAGGCTTGGGACGGTGCCATTCGCGGGGACGAGAACGGCAGTAACAGAGTCAATGTGCGTCTTGATCTGAGTTGCGACAATTTCCTTCTGGAGCTCGTCTTGCCGAAAATCGCGAGTGTCAGCCAGCCCAGGCGTGTCGAGGATGCGGACCTTCGGAAGAGGTTACGCGAACTCACCACGTCCAAAAACTTCGGAACTTACCACTATGCCGTTGTTGCTTGTAAGTTTGTAAAGGCGAGCCGAATTGGTCTGAGGCTGTTTACTCAAACTACCGTGCTCGTTGGCGGGGTCGAGGATTTCGAAGTCGTAGTGATCAATATCCTTGCCGGTAAGGACATTGGCGATGAGCTCCAGGGCAGAGGACTTTCCGACACCAGTCTCCCCAACAAGAAGGATGGTGTATGATGCTTTCGTCAACGTTGCTAGAAATTCAGTCAGTATTAATGCACCAAAGATCACGTTGCAACTACTTGATAGTGGGGATGTTAACCTCATTATCGCCTTCCAAGGTGTTCTTGCATGGGCGAGCAAAATGATGCCTGGAAGTGACCTCGTCACTGCTAGGATCGGTCAGGGTCAGCAGTTGTCCACGGCCACGGCCAAGGAAAGACTCACGGCTTCGGCGTTATTTGTACGACAGTCGACATGGCCACACCAGATGATGGAATGGTATAAGAGGCACCACAGATAGTACTAGTCTGGGGAAGGGGAAGCTCGGGCCAACGCCAACGGTATTAAAAGGAAACCCCTGGCGCGGATGTCGCGCACTTGCATCTCTGGGAGTCAGTGATCACGATATTTCGTTCACTTGTGAACCAGCAATCCGATCTCAGTTACTCAAAGTTGACCCTTGGCTTCGACTTCCAATGTTGACAAGCTGGTATCGTTAATTGAGTTCTGCGGACGCCCGTCACACTACATTCAACTACCAATTTCAACCGAACATCATTACGATATTGCGACGTCGTACGAGTCGGCCCTGGCTAACCTGTTAATTGATAGCTCCGAGACCACCACGTAATGTAATGGCATTTGAGGGCACCTTTCCCTTTGTAGTAATTTGCCCCTAGACCGGGTTGTTTCTTGTTGTCCACTTATCGCCTGCTTGTTTAGCGTGTATGGCCTTTGGCCATACCATCATGTATCTTATGTACGCTAATCTATCACAGGGTTCTTTCGCCGCGCTTAGGCTCAAGAGTTCCGGTAGTCCGTTACGGTTTCCGAAAGATTCCATTATTAGCAACCGATATCGCGTCGTCTTCGAGGCCACGGGCCATGGGTCACGGGCCGTGCGGGCTCGTCTGGCTCGTCTGGCTCGTCTGGCTTTTCCACCTCTCTTGACGTGACGTGACGTGACGTGGAAACCAATGGAAGCCCGCGAAATCGGAACTCAGAGATGGGAGCAAGAAAATAGAGGTAAGCGGCAGACAGCGGGAGTGGGGCAACCTTTCCTGGCATTTATGATAAATTGTATATCCCTTTCCCCCTTTTCCCTTTTCCCTTATTCCACCCACACCCTCCGACACCCCTCCGTTCATCTCACTTGCGTTCAGGGTGCCGACGGCTGTTGATTGAATATGGCCGCTGCACGCACGCACGCTCCGTTTTTTAACAGTGTTAATGGGTGTAACAGATTGCATTCACTTTGATTTCGTCAGCGATGACATAGACACAGTAACCCCAAGTAACCGTAAAAATGAAATGTGTAGTAATGGCAGAAAGGGTTTGCGTTGGTCCCTACACGAAACATGGGTTCTAGAAACCCCGGACGTGCGACCTAGTAGGTGGACGGATGTTACAAAGCTAAAACGATGAGACTGGAGTGAAATCACGATGTATAATGCCGGGACGAGGAACCGGCTAAAGGGCGCTTCTGTGGAAACTGTGTGCGTTGCGCGATGCAACGCAAGGGTAGTCTGCTCGTTGATGATAGCTTCAACTCCACGTGATCAAGAGTCTCAGCAGCATGCTGATCGCCTTATGCCGCTGGAGTAGGCTTCACAAACGGCGGACTTTTTTGGTAGACTGGGTAGATGGTGGTGCGGCTGCACCTTTAGTGTCCAACTTGAATAGCCTGGTGCATACATATTGCAAGAGCTCTGCGTGTTGATTGAGGAGGTCGCTCTGTGTCGCAAGAACTTCCATCTGCGCGATGACCTTGTCCAAATCCTGCATTGCGCCCCTATACCGCGTCTCCAGAACGGTTCCAGTCACTCTGCTGATATCCTTTCTCGAGAACCATTGCAAAACCCAATCCTTGAAGTCAACGGGGCGGAAAAGTTCCTCCTTGAGCGCTTCGGTCTCCTTAACTTTCCTTTGCAGGCAATAAACCTCCTTTTGTAACTGCGCCACCTCCTCTTTTCGCTTCTCGACTTCCTCCTGGAGCGAGTCCTCCCGCTTGTAGCGTAGGCGAAGATAAAGGTCACTTAATAACTTCGAGGATTTGTGCTCTTCTTTTGCTCGCTGGAGCTGCTCATTAAGATCCTTAACTTGAGACTCGTATTCCTTGCGGAGCTCTGTAACCCGATCGGATAGCTCCACACGAAACGCCTGCTGCTGCTTCAGCATCGCATAGTTGTGCTTTGAATCAGCGCTTCGTTGGACCGCAAGCAGAGAAATAACCCGCAAGATTTCGATGCGAGCAAAGTCGCAACCCGCAATGAGGTCGCGAACCCGTGGATGAGGAACCGAATTGCTACTGAAAGTGTCAACCTCGCTGCCTTTCTCCAATCCCGAACAGTGATCTGGCATGAGCATTGCTCGAACAAGATTCCGTAGGGCTTGCATATCAGAGAGCAAGCCTTGTAAACTGGTAATGTCGTCTTCCGCGAGGGCACAAGCTACTTCCCCGGCCTACATATAGCTTCCTTAGTAAAGTTGAGGACAAAGATATAATCATGACGTACATGGGCAGGTGTGGCTGCAAGCTCGAGTTTGGAGGCAGACGCAGTCTTGCCATCCTCACTTTGATGCATCACCGAATCTCCCTGGAGTGAATACGTCAGCATACTGGCACGACGCACGAGACGAGCAGGGGACTGACCAAGGAGGCAGCGTTGGTACAAATGACCTTCCGTTCAACCACACTTTCGCGCGTGCGCGTAAGTTCGCTTTTCATAGCATTTAGTTCCAACGCTAGTGCCCGGTATTTTCTTGCTTCGCTTCTAATTCGCGTTTCAGAGCTTTCGTTGCTCTTGACAAGGCTGTCATGGACGATCTGGTGGTGCCGGTTGCATTCTTCGATAACGGCCATGAGAACATAGACGAGTTCGGACCCAGTGAGCTTGATATTTGGAGGTGACCCGCGGAGGGCAGATGCCGGGTCTTTGAGGAGATCCTCAATAACCGCCAAGACAGTTGCTGATGGTGGGTGGATGGAAACCAAGCGAGTGGTTTCAGGACGTTGGTCATTCATCATGGTTCGCCGAAGGCTACGGTTGGACTCGCAGATCTCTTTCGGACCTTTGTTGATCGTTAGTCTAGCACCAAGGATCTGGTGGCCTAGTTAGCCCAATTAACGAGCTGAAGGGAAGGGGTTCCTTACTGGGAACACTGAAAGATCAACTGGGACGCTCTCGCTGGGATGGGATATCACCACAGGCGAGCCTTCGACAGCAGGAGCGCCCTCTTGATCCTTCTCCGCTTGGATAACTTCCTTGGCAGCCTCTCGAGCTTGAGGGGTAGACGGGACACGGGCAAGGATGCCACATTCCGAGGACGGGTCAAGCCTGACCGCAAGCACTATGAGGGCAGTCCCCGAAAAGGCAAGTGCTCCAGCGAGTCGGAAATGGCACCTCTTTGTGAGTATACCGACCAACAGTCTCGCCAGGAGAAGCACGGCGACAGTACTAATATACCAAAGAAGGAAGTTGCGTCGTAGAAGCCGAGTGAGGAATGGGGTGATGGAATATCGAACCTGAGCATGAACGAGGGAGTTGACGCTGCGAAACAACAGGGGAACACCCTTTAAGCGGACGAGATATTTGATGACCTGTAACATTGGGTTAGCAAATATGGTACAAGAAAGGAGGGAGTGACTAACTGTTAACCCCAGCTCGACACAAAAAAGGGGTAGCGAGAGCAAGCTTGAGAGCAAGCCCCAAGCAATTGCGAGTGCTATCCGAACCACATAGGTACATTCTGCACGCAGGAAGACGAGCACCACGCGGAGCCCACTACGAGATGTGTGGTTGACGGCAGTACATGCTACGACTACCAGGGCGGGCAGGAGGTGTGACCAGTTGGTATCCAGAGCATCGCTGGCGACGGCCAACAGCGTAGTGTATATTATCACCACAGGCATAAACGAAGAGAGGTGCGTTGCCATCTTGTTGCCTGAAGTCAGCCATTCGTGGAAGCCCGAGACTGGGGCTGGAGGGATCATGACAACTGGGGCAGGTGGCATTTCGTTAGACCGTAGAAAAAACGCGACGAAATCCTTGTAGATTTGCTCTCGACCCGACGTTCGAATTTGGACTGGAGTGACGAAAACCTGTTGCGGCCGCGCCACAATAGTACTCGCATTGAGGGCGAGAACGGTCATCGAAAGGATCAGAAGAATAGTGGAGAGGAACAGAGTGAACTGGATAAGACGCTTGGTGAACATTTTACTTGATATTTTTGACCGGGCTAAAGAAAAACATGGTTGTCAACACCAAATAATTCAGAAAAGTGAAAGGATGGGAGGAGAAATGTCACTAACGGGCCTCCCTGGTAATGTATGACGGTTTCGGAGTAGTTTTGGACGCGTAAAACGCGTCGACGAGAGTGGAAAATGTGGCAAAGGTGAGCCAGGCGATGGCTATGAGCGTCGCCGGGTCAGCCATAACACGAGGGGGTCCCATAGTGACTATGGAGAGTGATCCGGGAAGGTTCCGGCCGTCGACGACCAACAGCAGAAAGCGTCGTCGGCGGTAGAGAGCAAGGAGCACGCTTCTTTGACTCGGCGACAGTCTGGTGGCCACTGCGCGCTTTCACGCGTTGAAGCAGTGAAGACTCAATTATCGATTCTGTAAGTGATAAGAACGACTATGCTTGGATTCATTATCGCATCACAGGTTGCAGGACGCGAAGGACATCGCACCCGCCACACTTTCAAACTTCGAGGTGCCAAGCCTATGTACCGTCGTCAATATTGGCACAGTACGGTCGTTCAAATGGGTGTCTTACTGTGATATTTCTGGCACAAGCACTATGGTTGTGCCCTTCGGATGACGGTTCGGATAACGATTCTCGGTGCTTGCCTATGATTATTATTGAGAGCCTCTTGAGGAGGGACTCTGTGATTCTATAAGCGTGTACATCACCTTGGCCATGGTCACTGGGCATAATAACCCCGTCTACCTTGGGTAGTGACGCTACCAACATGCATCGGTGTTCTGAAGGGGTAATAAATTCAATAGAGCATCCAGGAGAAGATGGTCGTCGCACGCTGATGTGAGATGATGACGAATTATTCGATTCTTATCTTGGCGTGTTGGCGCGATCCGCTGGAGGGGAGCCACCACTGGCATAAGTCAAGTTTTACACAAGGAGTGAGAGTTTCCACGTCAGTGCTCCGGTGCACTTGGAACATCACCTCCTCGGCTGGGGAACGCGGGAAATGCCCGGGGCGGTGCCACCGCTACGCAGGAGCACTTCCACCAGCCCATGTGCTGTACAGTATATCCTTTTCACGACTACCAGTGGTTGGGGGGTGCAAAAGGCCCCAACACAGATTCATAATTGTTCGGAGCAAGACCGAGAATAGTGAAGGCCCGAATCTGTAAAAAGCAAGATGCAAAATCAATCCAAGAATGCTGGCGTGTTAATTGGACGGAAGAACGGACGAGTACAAGCCCCTCCTGTTGTGATTCCGACCTCCAGCAACCTAGGATTTACCCTATCGAAATAGAGAGTTCAAGGTGAGAAGCACTAAGTTTTTTTGTAGTCCAAGTTAAGTATCGCGCGTACGACTCTCTGGAGGTGGGGAACAAAATGCTCTCGAGGCTGGGGCTGTCACGCGTTGCCTTGTTTTTCGTTTCGTCCACCAAAACATCAATCCAGCCTCATTTCAACTTACCACAAGCCATCCTGCTAATTAATGGGTGACGAATTGGTTACCAACCTACCAACCCTGTTCAGCCCAAGCACATGTGTCAGGAAAGGTCTATGCCCGGTAACGACTATACGCAAGCAAGACAGCCCAGCGGAAAGCCACTCGCTTTATTTTGGTAGGCAGTGGGCTCGTTGCCCGTGTTCTCAGAGTACTAATACGTACCACAATAGAACAACATGGGACGGGGCCAGATAAAATCCTTCTCATCATGGGGTACGTTCGAGTGTACCGGACGGCCCAAGCATAACCGACTGAACCTCAACTAGGCTCAACACCACCTCGTTTGCTTGGTTGTATCAGGTGGAATACTTTGCAAAGACACACTCCGTCCTCGTCTTTGACAACCGAGGCGTTGGATATAGTGATTCCCCTCGTGGTCCTTACACGTTGGTTCTACGTCTTGGAATTGGGAAAAACCCTCTTAACTGCTCGACAGGACGGAAGGAATGTCTCAAGATATCGTTGTCCTGTTAGACCATGTAGGGTGGACAAGTGAACGAGAGCTACATGTTGTGGGTGTCTCGTTAGGTGGCATGATTGCCCAAGGTGAGCTCTCTCAGGTAATAGACTATTTATTCAGACCTCACCACCTCCCGACAGAGTTGGCCCTTGTGATCCCTCGGCGAATAGCATCGTTAACACTAGCAGTGACAAAAGCCGGAGGGATTGGATTTATGAGTCTTACTCCAGTAAGTAGCTAGTATGGACATTTGACCGTTTCCTGACGTGCTGGAAGTGGAAAGGAGTCGCTTCCTTGACTCGGTGAGCAAGACAATCAAACTTTCGCCTTCCATTGCCTTCTGAAATCGAACCACCAGGATAACGTTCGAAAAAGACGACGAAAGGAAAGTACAGATGACTCTTGACTTGACATTCCCAGCGGAATGGCTGAATGCAAAAGCGGCCAACGATCCAGAAGGACGAACGAACAGAGAAGCAGTGCGACGGGTATGTAACTCGTACTTTCCTCTTTATTTTATGCCTGCTGACGCCCTTTAGATCTATCTTAAGCGTATCGAGGTTCAGCGACGCCAAGGGCTGATCGGTTCACTCTCACAAATGGCGGCAGGCCTCACCCACCATTGTACACCTGCGAAGCTGCGAAAGATTGCTGAGAGTATCCCGAAAATATGGATCCTGACGGGAGATGAGGACAATCTCATTTACCCTTCCAATTCTTTCTGGCTTCATAAGCATATGCCCGAGGCGGAATTTGAGCAGTGGGCAGACACGGGCCATGGAATCATAAACCAGCATCCAGAGAGATTCAATAAGCGATTGGACGAAGTGATTCAAGATGCAGAGCAAAGAATTGCGACCGGCAAAGTCCCGTGATTGGTTTAGAGAGTTCTTTAGATGATATGATGTTTTATCGCTAACACACTACTGCGTTGGATGTTTATTGACCATGACCTTCGTCCCAAGCCTGGCTTGGACACAGAACAAAGAACCATACTTTACTTTCGACTTCAACTTGGTGCTTTGCTGGAAAGCGAATGTATTTCGCAAAGTAAGCGCTTCAAGTGACCTGTATAATGTTGCATGAGATGTAACGCTATCTTCCTGTCTAGACGGGCGAGATGTATGCTGTCCCAAGAAATTGTAGCTCCAGGGCTTCGCTATCTGCTACGGCCCTCACGGGCGTTGACGACACAAGCATCTCCGGTTGAAGCGACCGCAGTTCACCCGGTAACCTCGTCTAAGTCATCAGTTACCGCTACCAATACTTCTCAATCTATCAAGGGGCATGGTGCACCAAAACCTCAACTCTCAGTCCGCTACCCATATTTCGTTAAAAGGACGCCGAATGGAAATCTTCCGGTTTACACAGATATCAAAGGGAACGGGTTTTTGGATGTCGTTCATATTCGAAGAATTGAGGGCAATATTCACGTAGGTCACATACTCTTCCCCTTGCCAGCTTTAGATCTTGGATCATTCTGCTCCTTCATTTTCACTGCTTCTCGTGACTGACCAGGGCCGTCATGTAGAAACTCAAAGACGATTTGCTCGAATCGCTCCTACCACCAGAAACCGGCAAAAAGGAACTAGAACGACTACGGAAGCGTTTCCTAATGAAGAACAGCACAACAATCTCCTTAGTCGGAGGGCGGTGGAGGACACAGGTCGAGAAGTGGCTCATTGCTCGAGGTTTCTAGAGTTTTGTCTATCGCGTAAACACCCATCACCATCATCTAACTCGTTCAATACACTCGTGTTCATCAAGATGGCCATATTTCATAATTGATTACAGGAGAAATCGAGATTACGCATTTGCAGCCAGGCTGCGTTTGGCACATGATGATCACCGTTTGCCCTTACTTCCGAACGCCTTGCCATTCTTCTGTGAGAGCTTCTTCCTCCGGGGTGGATCATCGTCGTCCGATCGATGGCCTTTGCCGTTCTCCAGCTTCTTCTTGTCGGCTGAAAAGCGAAGGAGATCAGCATGTACAAGCAAAAAGTATTAAGATCCCTCACATTTGGCGGCTTTACGCTCCATTTCGTCCCAATCTTCCCCGTCATCATCCTCGGCAGAGCCCATATCAGAGTCCCCGTCACTGACCTCGCTTCCGTTGAAGTCGCTTTCGCTAGGCTCACTCTCGGACGATGAAACCTCCTCAGAGTACTCAGAGTCTACTTCCGACACCTCAGTCTCCTGGTCACTGGCTTCACCGGGTCCAGTCAGGAAGCTCCAACCACCGCCAGAAAAGAAGCCATATGGATCTTCGTTGACCGTCTTCATAATCGGACCCCAGTTGTAGTTGACTCGGCTCTCGCTCAGAGGAACGTCGACATCGCTAGAAACTGTCAACACCAATCTCAACTGAGTAAAGCAGGGCCTCTCACTTAAGCCATTCCTTGACGCTGTCAAGCTGTAGACTAGGGATGGAGTTGATTTGCAAGGGCGGTCGAGTGAAGTCAGTAAAGACAAAGACCAAGTCGAACTGCTTGAGACCGAATTGCACACGTTCGAGAGAGGCGACTTCAATCTCCGATAGGGTGACAACGGTGAAGGGAGGCTCGGTGAGGTGTACCAGACAGTCCATGGTCGGGGCGAGTCGGACATTCGTGCGGAATGGAACCCCCTCAAACGCCAGTTCGGAGTACGGGATATCCACTTCGAGAGGCTCGCCAATCTATTGCCCAAGTCAAGTGACTGGTGAACCACAAAACACCTGATACGTACCGCGGTTGAGGCTGCGTCAGCGATCTTCTCGGCGAACGCCTTGAACTCCTTGTTCATTTTTGAGCGTCTCGCTCGCTCGGCCTGTTCCATCTCGATCTCGTCCTCGTCACCATATCGAAATTTGCGTTTGCGGTTGCCGGTTTCGTCGAACTGCATATCAGTCGCTTCGCGGAAGAACTGGATGTCTTTTGTTTTCTTCTTGCCGATCATTATCGGCGACTTGAGATGGAAGTGAATGAGCACGACTAATTCGTTGTCGCAGGGTTGGAAGAAGAGATGCTTGACGTTGGAAAAGAGCACCTCGATCCTTTGGTTACTCATCGACATATAGCGGACACCATTTTGATGGATCTCGACGTCTCCGGGCAGACGCTTCCCATCGAGTGCAGGGCGAGGGAACACATCGGTGAGCTTATACGGACGTCGGCCTGAATGCGTTAGGTATCAGTCTCAGTGGGAAGACTTGAAAGACACCAAACAGACCTTTGATCTCAATTAGCTTGTCTTGTTCGACGACGTCAGCCATCTCTTTCTTCTGTTGTTCCTTCTTATTGACCTCCTTCTTCAAAGCCTGGATCTCCTGGGCGAGTTGATCAAACCTGTGGCGGGTCAAGAGATCGGTAAGTGACCGAGCGGACAAATGTTGCATCGGGATTCTCGAAGGGCTAGGAGCAAATCAGCTCCTGTAAGGCAGCCAGGATGAAACGCTTACAGTGTCCTCTTTTTTCCCAGTCAACTGGCCAGGGGTCTGGAAATTGATACGCAAATAGGTGTATTCCCCTTCTTCGTTCTTGTTGGCGTTCTTAATGGTGTTGATGTGGAACGGCACCGCGAAACCTTGGATGGGTAGAATAACGCTGAGATTACGCTTGTCGACGTATATCTAGACAACGTGATAAACATCGAGCTGTGATTTGCCCAGATAAATCACGTACCCTGGCGTCCTTGACCTCTTCAGGCAAGCCAGCCTCGCCTTTGTAGCTAACGAAGCGCTTCCAGCTTTTGCCTTCTTGACCAGCACCAGCGCCAGCGCCAGCCTCATATCGAGCAAGACCGTCAGCTTGACGCTTTGCATGCAACTCCTTTTGATGAGCAACGATCTTTGCTTGAGTGGTCTGAGCATCCTGTTGAGACTGGGCTCCGCGAGTCTTCTGACGCAGCGCCTTGCCGCCAACAACTTTGCTTTCCGCTGGTGCCATACCACCATTCTTCGCTACGGGCTTCTTGTCGGGTCGTTGCTTGGGCTTCTCTTCCTCCGGGTCCTAAAGGACCGCGTAAGTGTCCCACCTCGATAGTATAGGATCGACTAACATCAGTGAAAAAGAACATGATCTCCTTGGTCGCACGGGCAGCATCAGTCAAACAGATGCCACGATCTACGCCAACCTTGACGGTATCCGCGAGTTGGATTGCATACGGTCTATCAAGCTGTTAGCATCCATCAGAACTCGTAACCCTGCATTTGCGCACTTTCCATCGGTACCGCCAGTGAGATCAGAGAAACCCAAGAAGAGGTTGAATATCATATCCTTGCGAATGACCCGTGAATTCTTCGCATTCAGAGTATACGCGGGTTCTTTGAACTCCAGGCCCGTCTGTGGTGATGATGAACTCAATCCTTTTTTGCACCATCGCCACCACACGCACCGCATGTCCGATATTCTTGACGAAATGGGATTCAAACTCTGGCTTCTTCTCCTTGACCATGTTAAGGGTATGCGCATAGAGATCCTTAGCGACCGCGCCCTCCTTCATCTTTGTCAAAACCTCTGTCTGGATCTCAGTCAAGAGAGTGTAAATTTCTTCCTGCTGCGGAGTAGGATCGACGATATATGTTCGTGCAATATTCGCACAGTAGCTCTTATACTTGAGTCCAACTGAGGACAGCAGAACCCCTTTCAAGGCAATGTGGGTGGAGGCGGGTTCGGCACCAAGGCGAAGGGTGAAACCGGAGTTTTGAGATTGCACGACGGGAGTATAGATGAATTCCACGGACGCAAAGTCGACCTATGAAATGCAGTCGGTCAGGAAATGGAAGGGCAGTCACATCCAAGGACGCACATCGGCGAGGCCACGACCTTTACTCCAAACTTTCATATCCGGAGGCTTGTCGTCAGCACCAAGTCGGGCTTCTATCATTGCCACCAAGGAGCTATGACTTAGGGCCTTCTCCTGATCCAGGATCACTTCAAGGCGTGGAACAATATAATTCTGCATAAGAGTGGTGCAAAGATTGGCACTGGTTCGGATAGTTTTCTAGAACATTGTTCAGTAGAAGTCTTGCTACCACTCCAGATACATACCAACTCATCATCGTCTTTGATTGCCATTACACCCCCAAGCGCGGTGGCAACATCGACAGATTCAAAATTATGGCCAGCCTTGGCAAGTGCTGCCTTGTACTGAGTGACAGTTTTGCCAACTTGCTCCTCTTTTGGCAGCGTTCCAATCCGTTGCTGGCTGATTATCAATTGAAATACCTTCTCTTCTCCGTTGCATACTCACAGCGTTTCCGAGTAACGCAATAAAGGCATTCATGGCCTCGGGGGGTGCATCCTTGGCCTTCGGGAGAGCAAGGATTTCCACCGGAATTTTTGGATGCGCGTTCTTGATCGGCTCGAGGATCTTCGCTACATTCTTAGGCGTCAACGATGCTTGCTGGACGGTAGAAAGCCAATATCATCACCTTTACTACTTGAGCAGAGAAAGGTGATGCGGTTCTTCTGCAGAAGTAAGAAAGTCGAGGGAAATTCATAGCCCAATAACCACGTCTAGAACGTATTCTATGAGCGGTTTCGACATCAAAGGAGTCGCTCGTAAATATCTCACCTGAACTGCGGAGGTTTTCTTAGGAGCATCATCCTCGGTATGGTCTCCCGCGATAAGCAGCAAAGCGTCTAGGTTGCTAAGTGAATTGTACTCTTCGTAATCTGCTGCGGTCTGACCAAAGAAACATGAGCACCTTTTCGGAGACCGGATAGAAGGCGAAGCAGCTCTCAAGATGTCGAGCGTTTCCACCATTCCCAACACGCGTGGAGGATTCAAACCCGCTTTGGACGCGTTATTCGGCGTCATTGCTACGACCTGCACTTCGCGTAGAAGGTACCGATGACGCTGACGCGAATTGGCGCGTTTTTTCTCCGTAGAGGCGACTCACCGTCCATGCATCGTAAATCATAGCTATTCGTGCATTGTAATGCACAGTGTCGAGCTCAATGGGAGCCATGGTAAGGTGGATGGTTAGATAGGGAATGGACGGACGTGGAAGGGTCCAAGCCGCGTGCTGTGTTTCGCCCAACTTTCGAAATCGCGCTTGAGCCCAGCTGCCACCACTAACTCGCCCGGGTCCCAATCAATGGTGTAGGTCCCAATACTTCAAAAATTAAAACTTGATGCTGGTGTAGATAATCACAAATTTTGTATTTGAATGGCTGTTCAGAACCAAGAAGCGCGCACACCTCAGGTACTCCCGGTGAGCAGAGTACGAATTGTGAGGTAGATAGTTATGAGGTTTGCTGGATTCACCGAACCTCCCCCAAGGGCGAGATGTCCTCAAGTAATATCCAGGTCTCCCCTATTCTCCTTGAATCGTCCTAAGATTGCTTCCCACCCACACCTTGACCCACCGCTTAACCTTTCGCTAATCCTTTGGTGCCACTCTGCCTCCATCGTTGCTGTCTTGGCTAGGTCCGGCATGGCCTTCGTCCGCTCCTCTTCGAAGTCTTCAACTTCAAACTCTATGTGTCCATTGAACGCTCTGCCCCCATTAAGGGCCAAAATGGTGCTCCCTCCCCGTATACATAGGGGTCCTCGCTCTTGTCGGTGCGCGGGCGGGCGAAGTCTAGTGCTGAGTAAACGAATTTCCTCGTACTGAGACGCCGTGGAGGTGGACTGACGCGTCAATAATGCTCTGCGAGATGGAAAGCATGCCACTCCATGCAAGTCATAACCAGGCCCATTTTTGCCC
>WNFL01342268.1_pt2 | contig 13368 bp, 11 predicted proteins | sample 5400361 | NCBI WGS metagenome assembly WNFL01 (sample SAMN13153351, study PRJNA577476) | soil metagenome | isolation source: 40 cm soil on Douglas fir-dominated hillslope | place: USA:California | collected 2013-09-17
GCAATAACCGCAGAATCCGCGGCCGGGGGCATCGGCGGAGACTGCCTGGGCTGCGGCACTCGGGTTCAGGTCGCCCACGTAGACGTCGGTGCCCTTACTGCGAAGCAATTCCACCGTTGCTCGGCCGATACCGCTAGCGCCGCCTATCACCACGGCCGCACCGCAGTCAGTCACAGCTGCCTCCTCCACTTGCCGTCCGGACAGTCAGGGCCGGTTGCGGCATCGTTGACCGCAGCCTCACCGCGAAATCGCGGTGGTTAAGATGACTTTCACATTAGTGAAGATGATGTGACGCAAATCGAGCAAGTAGCAATTGTCGGCAGGGTCGGCAGCGAAGGAGACCTCGCCCGTGACTCAGATGGTCAGCGAGGGTGGCGACAGCGGGTCAGCTACCACCGAGTCCGGTTTCAGCGCGGACCGGGACGGCGATACTTCCGCCGCACTAGAGCTCGGCCAGCGGATCCGCGATGTGCGCCAGAAGAAGGGGATGACCCTGCGCGAGACTGCCATCGCGGCCGACGTCTCGGAGAGCTTCCTCTCTCAGGTCGAGCGGGGGCTGGCGAATCCGTCGGTGGCATCCCTGCGCCGCATCGCTGACGCCATGAATGAGCGAGTCGCGTCGTTCTTCGTTGGTGAGGCGCCATCGGGAATGCTGGTCCGGGTTAAGGACCGTCGTCGCCTCGTCCACCCGATGGGAATGCTGGAGGACTATCTCCTGACGCCACCGACGGCACGTCGACTTCAGATCATCTACTGCGTCGTCGGGCCGGGCGAGGGATCCGGCCAAGAGCGCTACACGCACGTGGCCGACGAAGAATGCTTGGTGGTGCTGAGCGGCTCTCTGGAGGTAAGCACCGACGCCGAGACCTACAGCCTCAACAGCGGCGATGCGCTGCTGCTCGATCCCAAGAACCCGCACGGCTTCTACAATGCCGGACGCGAGCCGGCGACCATGCTCTGGGTGCAGACTCCGCCGCTGTTCTAGATCCGTTCGGCGCACGGGCCTTGACCGCCCCAATAGCCCGTCTGTACGCTCACTTCAACCACATGTGGTCTCACTTAAGCCAAAGAAGTAGCGGCCCGTCCGACCCCGAGTCGCGAGGCCGGCAGTGACCGTGTCCGCGGGCATTGCGCGCCCCCGCAGAAGGAACGGGAACATGTGGATGGATGTCAGGCACGCCGTGCCGGGCGCCCCGGCATGCGCCTGCGCGACCTCTCCCAGCTGTTCGTCTGGCTCTGGTTCGCCCTCGACCGCTGAACCTACGAAATGAGGAGGTGGCGGCCATGACTGCGTCGCCGGAGCATCTGCCTGAGGAGGCCGCATCACACGAGCACGTGCACGTAATTGGCACGGCTGCGCACCCGGCCCTGGCCGGCGTGGATATCGAGGTGCACGGTCTGGACGCGATCCCACACGATGAGCGCGTGCGGAAGCCCTTCGACTTGTTCTGGCCGTGGTTCGGGGCCAATGTGAATGTTCTCGGGCTGAGCTTCGGGTCGTTCCTGTTGTCATTTGGCATCGCGTACTGGCAGGGCCTGATCGTCGGCATCATCGGCGGCATACTGTCGTTCGTCTTCGTCGGGCTCGTCGCGATCGGCAGCAAGCGAAGTTCCGCGCCGACGATGGTGACAAGCCGCAGCGTGTTCGGCGTCGACGGGAACCGGGTGGTCTCGCTGTTCTCCTGGATGCTGGCGGTCGGCTGGGAAACCGTCCTGACGACGCTCGCTGTACTGGCGGCCTATACCATCCTGGCGAAACTTGGCCTGCACAACGTAACCGTCACCGAGGCAGTCTCGCTAGTGATCATCGCCGCCGCTGTCGTGCTGACCGGCATCTACGGCTACAGGATCGTCATGCGGATGGAGTACTGGATCAGCATCGTCACGGGTGCGCTGTCCATCGTGTTCATCGCGCTGACGGTCTCGCACATTCATTTCCATGCGCTGACCGCGACGAAAGCCGGGAGTGCACCGCTCGCGATCGGCGCGTTCTGCTTCATCATGGTCGGGTACGGGCTCGGCTGGACGAACACCGCAGGCGACTACTCGCGTTACCTCCCGCGCAGATCGAGCGGCTCGAAGGTGGCGTTCTGGAAAACCGCCGGCGCGGCGATTCCCTCCACCGTGATGCTCATCTTCGGCGTCCTGCTGGCCGGCTCGTCCACGAGCCTCAACACCGGAATCGCGAGCAACCCGATCGGTGCCCTTGCGTCCATCCTGCCGACCTGGTTCATGGTCCCCTTCCTGTTCGTGGCCGTGACCGGAATGATCGCGACGGCAGTCCTGGAGATTTACTCCTCTGGGCTGTCCTTGCTGGCGGTCGGCCTGCCCGTGCCGCGGTACGTGGCGGCGAGCATTGACGGCCTGGTGATGATCGCCGGGTCGATCTACATCATCTTCTTCGCGCAGAACTTCCTCGGTCCCTTCGAGGCCTTCCTGACGACCACGGGTGTCCTGATCTCGGTGTGGTGCGGGATGTTCGTCGCGGACCTGCTGCTGCGGAAGAGGGATTACGCCGGTCGCGATCTTTACACCGCCCGAGGCAGGTACGGGAGCGTCAGCTGGCCCTCGATCGCCCTGCTGATCGTGGGTACCGTCCTCGGCTGGGGCCTGATCACGAATAACACGGTCGGATTGCTGCACTGGCAGGGCTATTTCCTGGGCCCGTTTGGCCTGGGCGGAAAGACCGGCCAGTGGGCATACTCTGACCTTGGCGTCGTGATCGCGCTGGTCGTCGGGTTCGTCGGCTACTTCCTCTACGGCGTCCCGGCAGTCCGGCGGCAGGAATCCATGCCGGCCGAATCGGTTCCGGCCACGGCCTGACAGTGGCCGGAGTCGCGCCTGAGCCGGCAGAACGGGCACAGCATGCAGGCAGCCGTCCTTTACGGCCCAGGAGACCTCCGCGTCGAGGAGGTGGATGACCCGAAGGTTCGCGACGGGTATGCGCTCGTCAGGGTGCAGACCTGCGGAGTCTGCCCGAGCGACATCCGCCGGTTCTACGGCGCGGACAGTTTCGAGCCGTGGACCCCTGGGCACGAAGTCAGCGGTGTCGTCGCCGACATCGCTGGCCGGCCTGTCGCCGGCCTGGCGGTCGGTGACCGCGTCGTTGCCGACTGGCGGCTGGTCTGCGGGCGATGCTTTTACTGCCTGAACGGGAACCCGAACTTCTGCGAGCACCGCGAAGACTTCCCCATCGCGGGGTTCGCCGAGTACACCGCCGTGCCGCAGGCCGCGCTGCATGAGCTGCCTGCCGCCCTCACGTTCGCGGAAGCTTCGTTCTGCGAGCCGCTCGCGTGCGTCCTGAACGCGCACCGGGCGCTGCCGACCCGGCCAGCCTTGGACGTCGTCGTGGTCGGCACCGGGCCGATCGGCCTGCTGCACGTGCAGGTCGCGGCACGCCGCGGCGCACGGGTCATCGCTGTCGACCCGCTCTCGCAGCGGCGGGCCGTCGCTCTCGAACTCGGCGCGCATGACGCAGTCGATCCGGCCCTCGGCGATCCTGTCGCCCACGTCCGCGACCTTACCGGTGGCCACGGAGCCAGCGCGGTCATCATTGCCGTCGGCTCGATACCTGCCGCGGAGCAGGCGATCGCGATGGCCCGCAAGGGCGGAGCGGTGAATTTCTTCGCGGGCATCTATCCGTCCGGCGAACTGCGCATCGATCCGAACCTCATCCATTACGGCGAGATCGGGCTGACCGGCAGCCATGACTACGGACCTGCGGACTTCGCCGCGGCACTGCGCATGCTCAACCACGGAATGGTGCAAGTCGGGCCGCTCGCAACCCATCATTACGCGCTCGGCGAGATCGCGGTGGCCTTCGCAACCGCCCGTAATCAGCAGGGGCTCAAGTCCATCATTCATCCAGGCGAGACGGAGGCGGGCTCAGATGAGCGTGCTGGATCATAATCTCAGCGTGGCCAGCGAGACGTCCGGCTCGGCAGGCAATCGGCCGCGCTGGGAGAAACGGCGCATGCATCACGTCTTCGCAGCAGACGGGCGCACCGTCGTCGTCGCCATGGACCACTGCATTACCTGGGGCGCCGTCGCCGGCCTGATCGACGCGAAGGACGCGATCAGGAAGGTGATCGCCGGCGGCGCGGACGCGGTGATGACGACGATCGGCATGGGCCGGACGGTTCGCGACGAGATCGGCGGAGCAGGCTCGATTGTCGTCCTCGACAGCGAGCGCTCCGTGGTCAGCTACGGCATCGATGCCGCACTGTGCTTCGGCGCGGACGCGGCCGAGCTCAAGGTGTTCCCGGGCAGCGCGGTTGACGACAAGCTTGGCGAGCTGCGCGAGCTGGCCGCGATGGCTGACGCGCACGGGCTGCCATTGCTGGCTGAGGCGATCCCGGTGTCGTTCACGGATGTGGAGGCGCACACCGTGAAGAACATCGCTGACGCTGCCAGGATCTGCGCCGAAGCGGGCGCGGACTTCATCAAGGTGCCCTTCGCGGGAACCGCTCAGGAATATCGGGCTGTCGTCGGGGCGGCATTCGTCCCGGTACTCGTGCTCGGCGGTGTGCCGCGCGCCAATCCAGTGGATGCCCTGCGGCTGGCCGCAGAGGCCATGGAAGCCGGTGCGCGCGGCGTCGTGTTCGGCCGCAACGTGTTTCAGGCAGACGATCCGGCCCGGATGGTCGCCGCGCTCTGCCGGGTCGTGCACGCCGGGGCGAGCGTCGAGAGTGCCGCGTCCCTGCTGGCGGCCTAGCTCGGAGTTGGCCGATGACGGACACGATCAGCCAGACGATGCGAGCCGCGATCTTCTATGGCGGCAAGGACATCCGCATCGAGGACCGGCCACTGCCCCAGCTGCACCCAGACGAGGTGCTGGTCCGGGTCCGCGCGGCCGGCATCTGCGGCGCTGACCTGCTCGGCTACAACAGCATCGGGCCGTGGCAGCCGCCGCCAGGCGTCGGGATCGAAGCGGGCCACGAGCTGGCCGGCGAGATCGTGGATCTGGGTTCGCAGGTACGCGGGCTGGAGGTGGGCCAGCGCGTCGCTGTCCGGCCTGAGCACTTGATCGCATGTGGCTCGTGCCGGGAGTGCGGACTGGGAATGCCGCACCTGTGCAGCCGGCTGGGCCAGCTGCGCGGTGCGCCGCACGGAAGTCATGGCTTCTCGCAGTACGACGCGGTGCTTGCCGGCCACGCACACCCGATTCCCGCGTCGGTGTCCCTCGACGCCGCGGCGATCGCCGATTGCTTTGGTGTCGCGATCCACGCCATTCATCGGACCGGCGGGGTCGAAGGGCAGACGGTCGCGGTCATCGGCAGCGGAACCATCGGGCTGTGCGTCGGCCAGGCGGCCCGCGCGCTCGGAGCAGCCCAGGTGCTGATGATCGGCGGCAAATGGAACGCGCTGCAGGTCGCGCTGCGCACCCGTGCCGCCGACCACCTCGTCCACACACATGAACACGATGTGGCCGCGACTGTCAGCGCCCTGACTGACGGCGCAGGTCCAGCTGTCATCTTCGAGGCGGTCGGCCGGTTGGGTGCCACACTGGACCAGGCACTGCGGCTCGTCGCCCGTGGCGGGAAGGTGTGCGTCCTCGGCACCTTCACTGCCAGCCCGACTTTCTCGCCCGATCTTGCCTACGCCAAGGAGGCGTCGCTGCTTTGGTCGAACAGTTACGGGCTGCACGACACGTCCTCGGAATTCGACCAGACCCTCAAGCTCATGGCATCCGGCCGCCTCGACGCCGAAGGGCTGATCACCCACCGCTTCCCGCTCGGGCAGATTGCCGAGGCGTTCGCGGTCTGCGACGACAAGGCACGAAGCCAGGCGATCAAGGTGCTGATGAACTCGTGATCCAGACCACGCCGCACCCAGATCCCTGCCTGGCGACAGATGCGTACGTCGCGTAGCAGCGAGCTGGTCATCGCCATCGATCAGGGCACGAGCAGCCTGAAGGTGATCGCGTTCGATCTATCCGGCCACGTCCTGGCGGCCGTCGCCGCGTCCACAGAAATCCGTCTCAGCGGCCACGGTACGATGGAGGGCCGACCGGAACGCTGGTGGTCGCACTGCGCGGCAGCGCTGCAGGCGGTGCTAGCCGACCCGGCCGCCGAGGCCCGCCGGGTCCGGGCCGTCTCTGTGTGCGGGCTCATGCATACGCTCGTGGCGGTCGATCAGGCTGGTTGTGCCCTGGCAGCGGCCATCCCGCTGTGGGCAGACCAGCGCTACCGCACCGAGCCGAGTCCAGCGTACGAGGCCGTCAGCAACCGCATCGCCGAGCCGAGCGCGAACTCGTGCGTCGGAAGGCTCGCGTGGCAGCTCGACCGTGACCCCTCCGTGCGCTCCCGGGTCCGCCACCTGCTCCCGGTCAAGGACTTCCTGCGGTTCAAGCTCACACACGAAGCCGCGACGGACTGCTACGAGGCCGACGGGACCGGCCTCTCATCCGACCACGGAATCGCATGGTCAGAAGAGCTGCTGGACGTTCTCGGCCTTCCGGCCCGATGCCTTCCCGAGATCGTTCCGCCGGATAGCCAGGCCGGCGTCGTGACCGCGGCGGCAGCGGAGGCGACTGGCCTGGCGGAGGGAATCCCGGTCGTCGTCGGCACGAGCGACTGGCACGCGGCGCTGATCGGGTCTGGCGCGTTTCTTCCGGATCGGGTCTCGCTGTATCTGGGCACGGCCGGTGTCGTCGGAGCGTTCCGGTCCCGGGGAGCCCTGAGCAGTCTCGGGGAGGCCGTGTGCCTCGGCGCGGTGACCTCGACTGGCTCCGCGCTCGACTGGCTCGCGCACGTACTGGGTCCAGCCGCCCAGGACGGATCCGGCCACGATGTCACGTCGCTAGCGCAGCTCGCGAAGCGCAGCGAACCCGGCGCCCGCGGGCTTGTCTTCCTGCCCCACCTGATGGGCGAGCGCGGGGACTCGATGCGGCCGAACGCGACAGGCACGCTGGCTGGCCTGCGCCTGAGCCATGACCGCTGTGATCTAGTGCGAGCCGTGCTGGAGGGAACGACACTGTGGCTGCGGGCCGTCTCAGCCAAGGCGGCCGCAAACGAGGACATCGAGTCGCTCATCATATCCGGAGGAGGGGCGCGGGAGCCGCTCAACTCCCAAATCGCGGCCGCGATCTACCAGGTACCGGTCCTAGTCCCCGAGGTGACTGAGACAGCTGCACTCGGCGTCGCCATGCTCGCCGCGCGGAGCCTCGGCATTGTGGGAGCGGATACGGCCTCAGCAGGCGGTTGGGTCCGGACCCGGATGGTGCATGAGCCCAGCCCCCTGCTCGTCGATCGCTACGCTGCGGTCCTCGACGCGTTCCTCCGGACCGAGCAGGCCATGCGGGCGCTCGAACCGGAGCCGCGATCGGCGGCGGACCGGGCGCCTGTCACGCCGGGGTGAGCTCGAAAATCCGGCGCGGCGTGTCGACCAGGAACCGCATGCTGACGTCCTCGGGTACGCCCATCTTGGCCAGCCGCGGCAAGAATGAGTCGAACATGTGGCTGTATGGGACCTTCGCGTTCAGGAACTCGGGGTCGAGCTCGGTGACCTTCGCCCGCGGGTTGAAGAACCACCGGTCGTAGGACATGGAGATCTGGTCGGCGTAACCACGCTCGACAACCTCGGCCACGCGCTCCGCGAGCAGGCTGTCCAGCCGGTCAACGCTGTCGTGTTTCCACGGTATGCCGACGTGGTCGACGTTGACAGTGGCGCCGCGCGCGCAGATCTCGAGGACCTGCTCCATGTCCCGCGGCATGATGAACGCGTGCCCGACGATCACCTTGGTGACGTCGGCGCCTTCCTCCGCCAGGATGTCCAGCTGCTCGATGCCCGGGTTGGTGACGGCGTAGTCGTTGGGGTCGGTGTGCGTGTTGATACCACAGCCCACCGCCTGCTGGGCCTGCGCGGCCGCCCGGATGATCCGGTCTTCGATCTTCGTGATCCGTCGCCCTACGGGCCCGACCGGACTGGGCCGCGCCGAGACGCCCTCGCCGCCGGTAGCAATCTTGATCGCGCCAGCTCTGATACCGGTCTGAGCGCCGTGGAAGATCATCCCTTCGGTCAGGTCCGTCACGAAGAACCCGGCCAGTTCCTCGCCGGTCTGGCGGCGCCAGTAATAAGGAATGCCCATGCTCTCAGGAAAGAATCCCGTCACCGCGATGACATTGACGCCGCTGCGCTCCGACACCGTACGCATCAGTGGCGGATGCCGGCACACCTCGACCGGCGTCATCTCCACAAGGGTGGCTATGCCGTTCTCCTCCCGGCCCGCGCGCGCCACGGCCGCTACGGTGTCCGCGATCTCCTCGAAGTCGAATTGCGTTCGGTGATCGAGATCGGCGCCCGGATAGGCATAGAGGATGTGCTCGTGCGCGAGGGTGATGCCGGCCCGTTCAGAGGGGATGTCGCCCAGAACCGTGCGGATGACTGCCACGTGAGTTCCCTTCCTCATTCCTGCTGCCGATATGTCCGAGCCGACGTCAGGGCCTAGCGCGAGGGAACGGAGACCGCGCGATAATTGGCGTTGGCTGGTCCGGCTGGCGCCATCCTCAGCTCGGCCGGGATCGAGTACGCGGCCCGGGACACGCGGTCCGCGGCGGCAGGCCACGAGTGGCCATCGCCACCGCCGCGTCGCGCGTCGCACAGCGCAGCGGAGATCTCGGCGCAGAACACCGGCAGGTCGTTCGGCAGCCGCGAGGTGATCAGGTTGCCGTCTCGCACGCGATGACGTCGTCCCGGATGACCGGGACACACGTCAGCCGGTGTCCGCGCGCCAGGCCGGCCGAAACGAGCACCCAGCCCGCATGGCATATCGCGGCGACGATGGTGCCATTGCCATGGGTCTTGCGGACCAGATCGAGCAATGGCTGCGAGCGCCGCATCCCCTCGGGGGCGAATCCGCCGGGAATGATCAGCGCATCGACATCGTCCGGCGCGATGTCCTCGACCGAGCAGTCAGACCGCACGGGGTAGCCGATCTTGCTCGCGTACAGCGCGCCTCCAGCCGGCGAGGCCACCGCGACGTCGGCGCCCGCGTCGCGGAACCGCAGTACCGGGTACCAGAGCTCGAGCTCCTGATACTGCGACTCGGCCAGCACCAGGATTCGGCGGCCACGCAGGTGCGGCTCATCGGGGACCGCTGCCGCCGCGTTCAGAGCAGCGGGCACCTCGTCCGGGTCGCCCGTGACCACGACCGCGCACCCGCGGACCCTGGAGCCGGCGATCAGCGAGTCCGCAGGATCGGATCCTGCCAGCCGCTTGCCGGCCGCGCCGCCCGGCACGATCAGCAGATCCGTCCGCTGCCCGGCTGCGGCAGCGAGATCCAGGTCAGGAATGACCGGATACCCGAGCGTGCTGAAGTAAGTCTGACCGGCCGACGGGCCAGCCACGCGGACATCGGCACCCATCTCGCGCAGGCGCAGCACCGGGTACCAGAAGCCAAGCTCGTGGTACCCGTTCTCCACCAGCACCGTCGCGCGCAGCGGTGAGCCGCCTGATTGACCTGTCATGGCACGCACCCCACGCGAGTCCACACTTGGACAGCACTAAAGTTTGCTTTCACGGTACTGTAGGCCACCCGATCGGCACAAGGACGGATCATGGCTGCCGATCGTTAAGCCAGGAAGTAGACCCGTCGCCGGATCACGCGAGCCGGATGATAGCCCCGCCCGCGACGGTCCCGGACGCAGATCACCTGCGGGCTTCCACCGGGGATTCGTCAATGACGATGATTCGGGCCAGTCGGCTGTCGCCAGGCTCCCGATTGTGGGCAGCTCGGCGGCAGGCGGCTTCCGGTTACGCACGGCGGCGGCTGTAGCGCTCGCGGCGTTCCCGCAAGTCAGGCTGCCTTGCCGCAGATCAGGAGGTGGCGCCCCACACCAGGATTCGAAGCTGCGCGCACGGCTCCGGAGAGGGTTGCTCTGTATCGCGCTGACCAGCGCAAACGCCCTCTCGCTCGACCTCCCTGGGCACGTATGGGCACAGCCAGCCCTACGAGGGTCAATGGCTATACCACATGGCCGTGGTACCGGCGAGCGTCGAAGCGATCTCGTGGGCATTGAATAAGGCGCCGGTCCCGGCCGATCGCGGTGGGCAACCGTCGAGCGCCTGCAAGTACCTGGTGGGCCTGGCCAACCATGGCGGGCCGGACGGCACCGGAGCGTTCCCGTCGGTGGCGACCCTGGTCCGCTACAGACCGGTGGGTGAACTCGCCTGACCTGCGCGGACGCTGTGGCCAGCAGCGATGTGAGCACGCATTCGGCATAAGCAGGCCTTCGGGAGCGGTGAGCCGGGTGCGGCTGCCGGCCCGGACGTCCGGGCTCGCGATGAGCGTGCTTAGCTGGCGGCGAAGGCTCTGATGGATGAGTGGCCTGGACATATGGGCTTGTACGGGAATGGCCGACGGTGATGGTTCGCGTGGCAGATGGGTTTTGTCGTGTCCTACACGCAGGCGGAGGCCCGCTCCTTGAAGAGCCGAAGTTCGCCTTCGTACGCCGCCCGAACGGCAGCGCGCAGCATGTCCTCGATATGATTTCCGATTAGCACACATACGGCAGCTCTTATCCGAGCGCACCGTGCGCACCTGCCTGGACAGGCTGGAAGCCGAAGGTACGATCGCGCCGTGCGACCTGACACAGTCGCGGCGCGGGATCAAGCGAGCGGACCCGTGGCCGCAGGGCTGGGACCTGGACCTGAGCTGGGGTGCACGACGACCTGGACGACGCCGACGGCGCCGTGCTGGAGCACCAGTTCCCCGGTCTTGGCGCAAGGGTGGCGGGTGGTGCCCGTGCTGGCGACGAGCGCCACCGTAACGGGGTGAGGCCGTTGGAGCCCGTGGCCGCCGACGGCGAGGTCATCGATACCTGGCCCTGCGAGGTGCAGCGGCTGCACCCCGCACCCCAACGGGGTGCAAGGTGCTCGCGAACGGGGTGCAACTGCATACGAGATGGCCAGCTCAACAGTTCGTTCCAACACGGGTCTGCGAAGACGCTGATATTTCCCTATCCTCCTGCGGCGTCGTAGCCAAGCGGTCCACTGCCGCAATCAGCTCCACATACATCGCCACGGTAACCGGCAGCAATCTCGTCGCTGGTATCGCGGCCTATCTTTCGCAAGCTGATAGGCGCCCCACTCACGCTTCCCCGTTAGTCGTTGACCTCAGTCCATCGGATGATCTCATCGTGCATCTCGGTGAGCCGGGCCTGACAACTTGGAAGCAGAACCGAGGCCTCGCGCCAGCAGTAGTGCTTAAGGGTCACTTCCGCCCCGACGACCCTCTGCACCTCGGCAAACATGGTTATCTTGTCATCATCGAGCACCGCCCACAGGACGAACCGTCTGCATCGGCTGTCCACGGTGCTGGTGGCCGCGAAGTATGAGTCGTCTGGCTCAAAGCCATCTTCACTATTGGGCGTGAACTCATGCTCCGCCAGAGAGCCTTGGCCGTCGGCTCTGCACTGGGTTCGTCGCGCTCAGACTCATCCCGTATCCACAAGTGCTGGTTCGAGAGATACCGCTTGGCGAGCCCTTGTATCTCGGCATCGAGCGCAGTCCGCATCGCCTGGCTGCGGCGGCGAACCTGCTTTAGCTTTCCTTCAAAAGCGTGCCACCCGCTGCGAATCGCCGGACGTGATGGCCTTTCGACTGTACCGACGGGGTAGAGCTGCAGCCAGTCGCGAAGCTCATCGCGAAAGTCCGCCATACTCAGGCGGAAGGCCGGCTGGAACTGCGTGGCTGCCTCAAGCACCGGAGCGAGTGCATAGGTGGCCACCGATCTGCGCCGCCAAGCCTTCCCAGGCTGTCATCCTTGCCTTGTGCCCAGGATCAAGTTCGATCAGCTCTCACCTCGCAAGTACGAGGACATGGTGTCGGTGCTCCTCTCGCGGGAACTCCAGACGCACCGAGTGGATGGCGCTGGTGGCGACGGTGGCCGGGACTGCTACTTCTCCGACGAGGACGGCACCGATGCCTACGAACTGAAGAGCTTCACGGGCCGTCTGACTCAGAGCCGTCGGCGTCAAGTCAAGCGCTCCCTCGTCCGGGCCATGGAACAGGCTCCTCGCAGCTGGACACTGGTCCTCCCGATCGACTTCACGCCGGCCGAGCAGCGGTGGTTTGAGTCATTGCAGGTCGGCGTCTCCGCTCGCCTGGACTGGAAAGGTAAGACGTGGCTGGAAGAGAAGCTGGCCCAATACCCAGACATCACCAGATATTTCTCTGGCGCGGCCGCGGAGGTCGTCCGCTTGTTGAGCGAGGTCGCCCGCGAGGACGCGCTCCCAGATGATGCAAAAGCACTCGGCGAGCGGTTTAGCGGGGCAGTCCGCAGACTGAACGAGGTCGATCCGTACTACCAATTCGTCTACTCAGTCTCCACTGAGGAGACCACGGTTACAGCGCATCCCCGGTACCCTGACGCCCCTCGCGACCGGCCACTTCAGATCAGCGCCACCCTTCACTTCGACGACTCACCGGCATCTCAGGAGGTCCAGCGAGCCTTCACGGACTTCATGACGTACGGCACCCGAGTGATCATTCCGGGCGCCAACGTCGAGGCACTCACTGTCGATGCGCCCGGCGGACTGGGCGGTGAGTTTGCCGGAGGGCAATTGGTCCTGGATGGTGCCTTCGAGCCTGCGCCGGAAGCGGCGGACACGATCGTCCTGCGTATCCCGCCCATGCCACCCGTCCGTCACTCTGTCCGGCTGCATGTCGATGACCGCAGCCGCGGGCCAGTCGGCGGCTTTCGCATGATCTCACGGGACAGCTCCCACATGCTGACCCTGGATCTGCGAGTTGACACAATCGGGCACAGCTACCAAGCACACCTGAGATATCGCTATCTCCCAGATGTCCTCCCTCATGATGCGGTGCCCGTACTGCGGTTCTGCGCGGCGCTGGCGAACGGGGAGCAGATGGCCTTCGCCGACCCGAACGGCAATGTGGTCGGGACGGCCTCCGGCTCGTTTGAGGCGGCCGACTGGTCGGAGGCGTACATCCGCGCTGGGCGGAGAGACTGGCCGAGATCCAGCAACTGACCGGCGTCCACTTCCCTCTTCCCTTGGCTTTCACGCCAGAGGACCAGCGGGACATGGAGTACACCCGTCTGCTGCTTAGTGGGGAAGACGTGCAAGCGGAGTGGAGTGGTATGGCCGCGCGCCCACTGGCCGAGACGGTACGCTACCTCCTGCAGCAGATAGACCGACATGGCGAGCCGTTTGCCTTCACGACCGTGCTGGACGAGACACTTGAGGTAGCGGGTGGCCGAATCCCCATCGGCTGGGTCATGCGATACGTAGCGTCGGCATGGATGAGCAACTTGGACGAAGTCAGGACGTGGTACCAGGCGGGTGCTGAGGGCACGATCGAGGTCAGACTAGAACCGGCCGACAACAATGACATGACCATACGCCA
>WNFL01063054.1_pt1 | contig 13367 bp, 12 predicted proteins | sample 5400361 | NCBI WGS metagenome assembly WNFL01 (sample SAMN13153351, study PRJNA577476) | soil metagenome | isolation source: 40 cm soil on Douglas fir-dominated hillslope | place: USA:California | collected 2013-09-17
GTCGAGCCGCAAACAGGTTCCCACCACCGCACTTAACAGGATCGCCAAGCCGAGCGCAAATGATCCGTGGCAGTTTGCCCAGACGACGAAGAGCACGGGCAGTGTCCAAATCAAAGCCGACTTGCGCTCCAGGCCGTAATAGAGGATCAGGAGTTCGACGACCAGAAAGAGATGGCCCAGCAGCAGCGGGCGTATGGACAAACTGACGGTCAGAAAAAACAGTGCTGCGATCCCGCCAGCCAGCGACACTTTCCAATTGCCGGACCAAAGCGCACAGAGGATGTAGGTCAATACAACGATCGCGGACGCGATGCCGCACAACCACAGCATTAAGGCGCTATAACCACCGCTCCGAAATACCGTGAAGATAATCCACTGCGATAGCCACTCGTGCGCAATCCAGGGGTGACCCGCGGCGGTAAATGAGAATTGGTCCACCGCCGGAATCCGATGAGTCTCCCAGATGGTCTGCCCGACCTTCAAGTGCCACCACAGATCCGGGTCGTCGAAACGCGAGGCGCAGGTCCAGAAGACCAGGAACATCAAGCCCGCCGCCAGCATCGCCGGAAAACTGAACACCCGGGCAAGACCGGCTGCCCAGGTCGTGGGAACCTGCTGATCCGCGGCAATCACGCATCCAGGCACGGTCATGAATCAGGCGACGTCGTGTTCGCCGGCGTCGATTCGCAACAGGCGATGGAGATAGGCGCGCGAAATCTGCAGGCTCTCCGCGGCCAGAGTCTTGTTTCCGTGGCATTCTTCAATCGCCTGCTGCGCGATCTTACGCTTGTACTCCCGCAGCAGGTCTTCGAAGGTACTAAATATAGGCACAGGCCCGGCATTTGTTACTTGCTGGAATTGTTCCGGAAGGTCATCGATGCCGATAAGGTTATTGCGATCGACAATAATAGCGCGATGAACGATATTTTCCAATTCGCGCACATTTCCGGGCCAATCGTGATTCATCAGGGCCGACATCGCCCGGGGGTCGACCGTGGTCACGTTCTTCCGGCAGGATGCCGAATAGATCCGCAGGAAGTGATCGACCAGGGACGGAATGTCTTCCGGGCGGTCGCGCAGCGCCGGAACCGGGATATTAATGACATTGATGCGAAAGAATAGATCGCTCCGGAAGGCACCCTCGTCGATCATTTTATTCAGGTCGCGGTGGGTGGCATAAAGAACGCGCGCCTTCAACGTAATCGCGCGATTCCCGCCCAAGCGCGTATACTCCCGTTGTTGCAGGACACGGAGTAGCTTCACCTGGGTGTTGAGGCTCAATTCCCCGATCTCGTCGAGGAACAGAGTCCCTTCGCCTGCCATCTCGAGCAGACCCTGGCGTGATCCGGTTGCGCCGGTATACGCGCCTTTTTCATGGCCGAACAGCTCCGCCTCGATCAATGTTTCGGGAATTGCCCCGCAGGAAACCGCGACAAACGGGTTCGACGACCGGGCACCCAGATCGTGAATCGCCCGCGCCACCAGTTCCTTGCCTGTGCCACTCTCACCGGTTATGAGGACGCCGGTGTCAAGATCCGCGACGCGGTGGATCAGGTCGTATAGCACTTGCATTCTCTGGCTGCGCCCAGTCAGTTGATCGATGCCGGTCACGGCACGAATTTTGTGCTGCGCCTGGGCGAGTTCGCGCTTTAACTGGGCGTGCTCGAAAGCCCGCCGGATGACGATGGTCATCTCCAGCGGCGAGGGTGGATTGCGGAAGTGATCATAGACGCCGTGCTGCATCAACTCGAGTGCGGTGGAGCGACGATCGTCGTCGGTCAGCACGATCACCGGAACATCGGTGGTTCGCAACCGGGAGATAAAAGCGAGCTGTGTTTCAAGCGGAAAGAAATCCACGTTGAGGTCCACGATGAGCACGTCCACTTGTTTTTCTGCGATGCACTCCAGAACCCGTTCCGCGTTCCGCTCGACTTTCAGCCGGATGTTTGGGTCGATCGTCGCCCCCAGCAGCTCTTGCAGATTGGATTGCCCTGAATAGAGAAGTGACCGGATCATGCTGTCCTTCAAGCTTGCCTCGCGGCGAGCGATCTGTGAAGCCTGTGCAGGTACTGTTCTGCCTACGGGAGAGGCGGTGGTGGCCCAGTACGAAAGTGGGGGCTGCTCTGGGCCACCAGCTCCGTGGAGTTGGCGCTCGAACAGGGGGCGCGCAGCCATCCAGGCGATGCACCCCACCACGGCAATCGTCATCGGCCAAATGTCGAAGGTGGGCAGGAAGAAGCACCACGGCAGAAGCAGCGCGTACCGAATCAATCGTGAAGGCGTAGAGAACGCGAGAATGGCAAGCACCGAATAGTCCTGCCAATAGGTGTGCGGACTCAGCAGCAGAGTCAGGATCAAGGCTACCGAAAGCCGTTCTGTAAATTGCCCCCGAGCCAGAATCACGGTGGCTGCGATCAGGGTAATCGCGCCCAGTGCGAGAGCGACTGGCATCCCGAAGTGCAGCTCGATGGCGCGAAGATTGCCCATGCTAGCGGGCAAGAAGTCGGTGGTCGGCGCCTGCAGCAGTTTCAGCCATTGTTGTAACCCGCGTACGCCAATCAGTGCGAACGAGAGCAATCCCAGAGCACTCCCGGTTAGGAAAAACGAAATGAGCGCGCGGTGCTTGCGTTCCAGCAGCAGAAAAACCGGAAGCAGGAGAATCAAATGCGGCTTCACTAGACACAGGGCTAAAACGACCCCAGCCAGGGTTTCGTTGCGTTTCAGCAGCACACAACAGGAGTACGTAATGAGGAGCGTAATCGCCAAGGTGTCCTGGCCCAGCGCGACGGACGATACAAATGGAAAGAACGACAAGAGCCACACGCGCCAGTATCCCGGAGCCCCGAGCCAAACCGGAAGCTTCCACGCGAGCAACCCCCACAAACAGAGATTGATTCCAACCATCAATTTGACGCCGGCCGGGAAGGACAGTAGGGCGAGGGGCCAGCATAAGAGAGCAGCGAACGCAGGCCGGTTGAAATAGTGGCAGATACTCACCTTGCCTTGCTCGGCCCGCACCTTAGCGGCCAGTGGCGCATACACTTCAGTGTCGTAGACCTGGGCGACCTGGCCGTTCGCGACGAGTTGCCCAGCGAAGTAAAACTGTGCGAAATCAATCGGCGTAGCCTTCACCATGGGCCGCAAATAGAGCCAGTTGAGCAGCCCGCCCAGCAGAATAGCGAAAGAACAGATAAAGACTCGCAATGGTGACATGGTCGAACCTATGGTGGCGATTTGTGTGGTTGCAATTTGTGTGCCGTTTAGCGATTGGATGCCGGCATGCTCTCATTCCGAGAAATGCGTTGGACCTCGAAGCTGGATTGCCTGGGTTTGGTTACGGCCACCGTGCTGACTCGGTTTGCGACCCGAAGTCATTCACTCTACGACCTTGATTCGGTCAATTATGCACTGGCGATCGATCATTTTGATCCGGCCGCGCATCAGCCCCAACCCCCGGGCTACTTTCTCTACGTGCTGACCGCCCGCGCGATTCGCCTGCTGACGGGAGACAGCAGTTCCGCTTTGGTGGCGCTGAGTATCGCCGCGAGCGCGGCCCTGGTTGTGGCGCTCTATTTCCTGACGCGCGAATGGTTTGGGCGACGCTCCGCGATGCTGGCTGGCGCTCTGTTCGTGCTATCGCCCTTGTGCTGGTTTCACGGCACCGTCGCCTTGACTTACATCGTTGAAGCGTTCTTTTCCGCACTGATCGGATGGAACTGTTGGAAGGCATCGAAGGGCTCGGGCTCCTCACGGCAAGCGATTCTGGGCGCATTGCTCATCGGAATTGCTGCTGGATTCAGGCCGTCCTCAGCTCTTTTCCTCTTGCCGTTGTGGCTTTTTTCGACCTCCAGCCTGAGCTGGCGGCGACGCACCCAGGGCATTGCTGCGATGATCATAACCGGCCTCGCCTGGTTTATCCCCATGCTGGTTCAGGCGGGTGGCGCTATTCGGTATTTTCGTTCCCTGAGCGATTTATGGTCGATTGTGCCGGGTGCCGCCAGCGTGCTCAGCTCCTCTCCGCTGCTCAGTCTCGCGCGTGGCGTCACGATCCTATTCATCCTCGCGCTTTGCTTCGGGTTATTCAGCGGATTGTGGTTGCTTCGAGCCAGGACGCCCCTGCCACCCAGGCAAAGAGCCTTCGTGTGGATCTGGATCGCGCCAGCGCTGCTTTTTTTCGCCCTCGTCTTTCTGAAGTTCGTGAACAGCGGTTATCTCCTGGTGATCACTCCGCCACTGTTCGCGCTGTTGGGAAAACGCGCTGCCGATCTGATACAGGGCCGCGAAATGTGGTCCTGGAAGGGAATCGGAGCAGTCGCGTTCGCAGCCGGGAATCTGGCCATTTACCTTTTCGCGCCGCTGTACTGTTCCTACACTGAAGTCCGCCGCGGTGAACGCGATCTCGCCGCAGTGTGCGCGCAAGTTCGATCGCAGGCCAGCCCTGCCCGCTCCGTGATCGTGGGCTTTGACTCGCACTTTCAAGGCTATCGTCACGCGGCGTACTACCTCCCGGAATACACGGTTCTGCAGTATCCGGAAGTTCGTTACGTAAGTGGGACGCGCTTATTCGTGAATTCCGGCCGCCGCACTTCGGTGCTGCCCGCAATGGATCCAAGCAGCTATCAGGAGGTTGTACTCTTTCCACTTCCCGATTCCGAGGAGTCGCGCGCCTTTCTGGCCCGTTTCTACAGGTCGATTCTCCCGATTACCCAGGTCTCCGATGCCGGCAGCTCGGCTGCTCTCATCACGCTCCCCTATCGGCCGCCGAGTGAGTACTGCTGTATACAGTCAGCGGCAAAGCGGAAACTAGAGAACACACTTCCGCGTGACGCTCGCCCTTCCGACGCCCCCAAAATCGGTCGAAACGTTCCAAGACCGCGATGGCACTCGGACTGCAATGTCGTCCCCATTCGACTCGGGTCGATTTTCAGAAAAGGAGATTTCTAATCATGAAAGATAGTTTGCTCAAGCTGTATGTCAAGATGCAGATGTTTCGCGAAGAGAACGGACAGGACCTCATCGAGTACGCCCTGGTCGTGGCTCTCATCGCGTTCGCTGCGACGGCCGGGATGAACACCGTTGCGACCAAAATCAACGAAGCGTTCACCAACATCGGTACCAAGCTGACCACTTACACAAGTTAGGCCGTGCCGCTCCGGGGGGCGGCGGGAAGATTCTCAAAGCCCTCCTTTTTTTGATTTTGGAATTTTGGTTTTTTGGATTTTCATGCCCCCCTTCTTTTTCGGAACCGTGTTCGTCGTAGTCGTAGCGGCTGCGATCATCGATGTCCGAACTCGTCGCATCCCGAATCTGCTGACACTGCCGGCACTGGCTGCGGGAATCGCCGGAAGCGGCGTTATGGGGGGATTTTCCGGAGTTCGCCACAGCCTGGCTGGAGTCCTGGTGGCGATCCTGATTCTGGGCCCGCTCTGCTGGTTCCGCAGCATGGGAGCCGGTGATCTGAAGCTGTGTGCCGCGGTGGGTTCCTGGATGGGTCCCGCGGAGCTGCTTTTCGCCCTGCTAATCGCCGCGATGGCCGGCGGCGTCATGGCCGTCGCCTATGCGCTATGGAAGGGCAAACTAGGCGTGCTGTTAGACCGTTCCGCCAATCTGATTCGTGTTGCATCGGCGGACCTGCCATCGCCGGACGGTGATATTCGCCACCCGGGCGCGCTGGCCATTCCGTATGCGCCGGCAATTGCGTTCGGCGTGCTGTTTTCGCTTTTTGCAAGTTAGAGGAGATTTTTAAATGAACCGCTCCAAGTTATATCTGACCCTGCTTTTAGCTTTTTTCCTAGCCGGTAGCGCCGCGCTGTTGGTTTCGAAAAAGCTGAGCCAGAACGAAGACCGAAGCCAGAGGCCCATGGTCGTGGTGGCCTCCAGGAATCTTGAGTTGGGCACTGCCTTGAGCGCAGATAGCTTGAAAATCGTCGCCTGGACCAGCGCGGATGTTCCCAAAGGCGCGTTCGTCAAAGTCGCGGACGCGGTGGGGCGTGCGGTTTTGTATCCAATGTTTGAGAATGAGCCGATCCTGGATGCCAAGCTGGCGCCGGTTGGCTCCGGCGCAGGACTGCCGGCGGTGATCCCTCCGGGGATGCGTGCGGTTTCGATCCGCGTCGACGAGGTGGTGGCCGTGGCGGGATTTGTTGGCCCCGGCACTCGCGTCGACGTGATGCTCCATCCTCGAAAACGTCCAGGTGCTGGCCGCCGGGCAGAAGATTCAGCCGGACGCGCAAGGCCGCGCGGAAAAAGTCAATGTCGTCACGCTGCTGTGCTCCAGCGAGGATGCGGCGAAGGTCACGCTCGGTGCCAGTGACGGGCACATCCAGCTGCTACTAAGGAATCCGATGGACGGGGAAAAGGCGGCGCACGTTTCTAGTGTGCTGCGCGGGAGTCTCTTTGGGGTAACGCCGCCGCAAGTCCGGCCTGCGGCTGCGCCGACGCATGTGCGAAAACCTGTGCCGCCCCCGGTTGCGGCTCCAGTTCCGGCTCCGGTTGTGGTTGCCGTTGCGCCACCACCTCCCGTGATCCCGACTGTACGCGTCATCCGCGGGGAGCGTGTTTCCGTGGTCCAGGTGGACCACTACAAAGAGAACGAAAAGCAGTGATGACCGCTCCCGTGCTAATCACTTCCGCAGTCAAGCTGCCCTCGACCTCTGCGGTCCTCATTGGCGCGGACCGGGCTCGCCGCCGTGCACTCGCAGAGGCGTTGCGACGCCTATCGGTTCGGATCAAAGCCGAGCTGGACCAAATTCCTGCTCTCGATACTGTCGCCGCTCTCACGGATCAGGATTGCGACGCCGTCGTGATCGACCTGGAAGGAGATCGAGAGGCGGCGTTCAGTTTGGTCGAGCAACTCTCCCGACGAAACGCTGCTCTAACGGCGATCGTGTATTCGCGTAGCGACGACCCCGCTCTGCTGGTTGAATGCATGCGAGCCGGCGCTCGGGAGTTGATACGGGAACCTTTCACGGAAGAAGCCCTGACCAATGCGATGGTGCGCACGACTGCCCGTCGTGTTGCCGTCACCCGGCGCCAGGCCGACGGAAAGACGTTCATATTCTGGTCGGTGAAAGGCGGCGCGGGCGCTTCCACGTTGGCTGCAACTTTTGCAGTGGCGCTGGCTGAGGAGTCCGGTCAACGGGTGGCTCTGGTTGATCTCAATCTCGAACTGGGCGATCTGGCGGTTCTTCTCAACCTGCAGCCGCGCTTCTCAGTCGCCGACGCGCTGGAAAATCCGGATCGCCTGGACTTGGATTTTCTGACCGGTTTAATGGTGCTGCACCCATCGGGAGTCGCGCTGCTGGCTGCGCCGGACCGCTACGATAATCGCGGGACTCGGGTTCAGCCCGCTGCCGTACGTTCGATAGTCCACCTATTGCGGGAGCAGTTTCCGTTTGTCGTGGTCGATGCCGCCACGAATGGCAGCCCGCCCCCCGACCTGCTCACCGAGGCGGAGGCCGTCTATCTCGTGTCCCAGGTCGACATTCCGTCGCTTCGCCATGCGCAACGTCTGTCCGCTCACGTCGCGGAGCGCGTGACGCACCGGGATCGTGTTCACGTGGTGCTCAATCGCTACGATGCCCGGCGGGCCGGAATCGGAGCCGATGAGGTTGAAAAGGCGCTGGACCTTCCGGTTGCCTGGCGAGTCCCCAACGACTTTGCGGCGGTGCGCGACGCCGCCAATACCGGAATGACCTCCGAGTTGCACGAATCGTCGGTGGGCAGAACCGTCCGCAAGATGGCGTGCGCCGCCTGCGGCAAATCCGAACCTGCTCCTAAGAAAGGATGGAAGCTTTTCGGCTGATTCGGAAGCCGGGCCGTTAGAAAGAAATTGTCTGCATGGAAATACTTAATTTTCACGAACTCAAATCGGACGTTCACCGCATTCTTCTCGGCAAGATGGACTTGGAGAAACTTGCCTCGGCGCAGAACGGCCGCGCCCGGCTGGCAATCACGTCTGTGATCAACGACATTCTAACGGAACAGGCCATTCCGCTCAGCGCCGTCGAAAAGGAACAACTGCAGTCGGAACTGCTGGACGAAATCTTCGGCCTGGGACCGCTGGAGCCGCTACTCAAGGATCCCTCCATTACCGACATCCTGGTAAACAACCGGGACACGGTCTACGTCGAACGCGACGGTAAGATCGATCGCACCGACCTCAAGTTCCGCGATGACGCCCATCTGATGCGCATCATCGACCGCATCGTTTCGCGCGTCGGGCGGCGGATCGACGAATCCTCGCCGATGGTGGATGCGCGGCTCAGCGATGGCTCGCGCGTCAATGCCATCATTCCTCCGCTGGCTATCGACGGACCGTCCATGTCGATCCGCCGTTTCGGAAGCAAGCCATTCACGGCGGCCCGCCTGGTCGAAACCCAAAGCATGTCGCTCGGAATGCTGGAACTGCTGTCCGCTGCGGTTCGGGCTCGTATCAGCATTCTGGTTTCGGGTGGGACCGGTGCCGGAAAAACCACCTTCCTCAACATGCTGTCGGGGTACATTCCACCCCGTGAACGATTGATCACGATTGAAGACGCCGCCGAATTGAAACTGCAACAAGACAACGTGATCCGGCTCGAGACGCGTCCCGCCAATGTGGAAGGCAAAGGTGCGGTTCGCCAGCGGCAGCTCCTGATTAACAGCCTGCGTATGCGGCCAGACCGCATCATCGTCGGCGAGGTGCGCGGTGAAGAAGCCTTCGACATGCTTCAGGCCATGAATACGGGTCACGAAGGCTCGATGACCACCATTCACGCGAACACCCCGCGTGACGCGATCTCTCGCCTGGAGTCAATGGTCGCCATGGCCAACCTCACTCTGCCGGACCGTGCCGTGCGCCAACAGATCGCCGCGGCTATCGGGATTATCGTGCAGGTCTCGCGCATGAGCGACGGCACTCGCAAGGTGGTGAATATTTCGGAAATCAGCGGCATGGAACAGGAAGTCATCAGCCTGCAGGAGGTCTTTAAGTTTGAGCGGAAGGGCGTCGGACCGGATGGCCGCGTGCTCGGCGCATTCCGTCCCACCGGGCTGCGGCCGAAATTTCTCGAGCGGCTGCGAGTGTCGGGAATTCTTCTGCCCGCTTCTGTGTTTGAGGCTGTCATGGAAGTTGAATAACCAGGTGTACGCGAAATGACTCTTACCATCAGCTTTGTTTTTATCGCGGTGTTCGGCTCGGTTCTATTGGTTTACTCGGGCTTGCAGGCGGAGCGCTCCGCGCGCCGGAAGAGAACCTCCTCGCGGCTTGCGGAAATAGGCGACGGCGCGAATCCGCCCGCGCCGGGTGATGAACTCGACGCGATCCTGCTCGAGGACTCCGCCAGTTCGCTGCCTTGGCTGGATCGAATTCTCAAGCCACTCGGCATCACTTCACGCACGCGCACTTTGTTAATGCAGGCCGATTCAAAGTGGAAGTTAGAAACGCTGCTGCTGTACTCGTCGTTTGCGGGAGGCGCCGCTTTTCTCCTGGCGCTGTGGCGTACTGGCGACGTCTGGCCCAGCGTTTTCTTGGGCTGCATTGCGTTGTACGGTCCCTGGGGCTATGTCTTCCAGCAGCGATCTTCCCGTTTCGCGAAGTTCGAGCAGCGTCTGCCGGAGGCGCTGGACATGATGGTCAGCGCGATTCGTGCCGGCCACGGAATTCTCTCCGCGATCGGCACCGTCGCCAAAGAATCGCCCGAGCCGGTTGCCACCGAGTTCCGCAAGTGTTTCGATGAGCAGAATTTTGGCCTGCCCTTCCGCGCCGCCATGCAAAACCTGGCTCTTCGGGTTCCTTTGCACGACGTGCAAATCATGGTCACGGCAATTCTGATCCAAAAGGAAAGCGGCGGAAATCTAGCGGAGATTATAGAGAAGGTGGCCTATATCATTCGGGAGAGATTCCGTCTGAAGCGCCAGATCCGGGTGCATACTGCTCAAGGACGCCTGACTGGCTGGATTCTCACGCTCCTGCCGGTGGCTCTTGGTTTCGGAATCTTTCTGGTTAATCCCGAATACATTCAGAGGCTGTGGCAGAACGACGTGGGCGTCAAACTGCTCTACACTTCCGCCGTGATGACCGTGCTGGGAGGCCTCATCATCCGCAAGATCATTAATGTCCGGATCTGAGAAAACAAATGCCAATTATCCTACTTACATTCTTTGGCGCATTTCTCCTGGTGGTGGCGACCGGGCTGCTAATTGCCGACCGGCAGCGGCTCCACAAGCGGATCGCGAATGTTGTGCGGCCGAAATCGGACGACGGGTCCAACCTGATTGATCGTCTCCTTCGGCAGCGCTCTAGCGACGCGATTGGAAAGATGGTGGATCCACTCCAGCGGCTGGTTCCACGCAGCGCCCTGGAGGTCTCTGTAATTCGCAAGCGCCTGATCCTCGCCGGCTACCGCGATCCCTTCCATCTCGACTTGTTCTATGCCTCCAAGGTGCTGGCGCCAATTGCCTGCGTTCTACTTGTGACCGTCACCGGGACCTTCGATTTCGGCCCATTTTTCGGTTACGCGCTCGCCCTCGGACTCGGATTCCTGGTGCCGGACTTCATCCTGGGCAATCGGATCAAGGCGCGCCAAAAGAATGTCGAGTACGGACTGGCGGAGGCGCTGGACCTGATGGTCGTGTGCGTCGAAGCCGGCCTCGGTCTGGATCAGACCATCAAACGCGTGGCTGACGAACTGCATATCAGCCAGCCCGAGATTGCGGAGGAATTCCGGCTCATCTATCTGGAACAGCGCGCCGGACACTCGCGGGCCGAAGCCTGGCAGAACATGGCGGCACGAACCGATCTGGACTGCGTTCGCGCATTGGTCACCATGCTGATGCAGGCGGATCAGTTCGGTACCAGCATCGGGACCAGCTTGCGCGTGCATTCCGATTCCCTGCGCACCCAGCGGCGTCAACGCTCTGAAGAACAGGCGGCCAAGACCACCGTGAAACTGGTCTTTCCCCTGGTCTTTTTTATTTTCCCGTCCCTGTTCCTGGTCGTTCTTGGTCCATCCATGATTATTCTGCTGGACTCATTTGAAAAATACTTACTACATTAACCGAAACCACAAAAGGAGAACAAACACAATGGATAACGTTACCTTGATTCGCTTGATTGCCGGGGCGTGCTTCTTAGTCGTCCTGGGGATCCTCATCCAACGTCGCCGCACCCGCGTGAAGTAGGGAGCGGTGCTTTCGGGTCAACGGGCGGTCCTCAGGCCGCCCGGGATCCGCATTTGAACATTTGTTTCAGGGAGAGAATCAGTTGGCAGATACGTTCTGCGCTTTTAACATGACGCGCCAGTCATTCCTCGGACTTCGAATCCACAAAGCGGACACGCTGTTTGGCCGCTTGCGAGGTTTGTTGGGACGGACGCGCTTGGCCGCCGCCGAGGGCTTATGGGTCGTGCCCTCGCGCGGCGTTCACTCCATTCCACGTGATTGAACACCTGTCGCCGTTTCGCGTCGCTCCGGTGAAGATTAAGGCGCAAACGGTCCTCGAACTGCCGATCCGCTCGGTCTACTCCTCCAGAACGCAGATTGGGGACAGGCTGCTTATCTGCTCGGCGGATAGTCTGCGAGATCGCTGGCAGGAACAACGAGTCGCGATCAAGCCGTAGGATGACGGCGCATGAAGTGGTTAACCAATATATGGAAACGCGCGAACGGGGAACGAAGAAAAGCTCCGCGTCATGCGATCCCGATGGTCGCCTATTACTGGAACGGCGGATGCGCAATTCCGCATGCCGTCCAGAACATCAGCCGGCACGGCGCGTTCGTGCGCACGGGAGTGACGTGGGGCCTGGGCACCAGCCTGCTACTGCATTTGCGCGAGGACGAAGCGGCATGGCTGCTGCATGCCTCGGCCAGCTCCATCTCGGTCATGGCAACCGTCGTGCGGCATACGACAGAAGGCATGGGTCTACGATTGCTCTTCACTAACCCCAAGGAGCGGCGCGCGTTCGACGACTATTTGGCCGCACTCGCAGGCAGGCATAAAGTTCGGACTATGCTGCTTCGCCGGAACTCCGAGGACGGTCACAGCCTGGTGGAGTTTGCACTGCTGCTGCCATTGCTGTTCCTGCTGATCGTCAATGCGGTCAACTTCGGAAGCTTCTTCTTTGCCTGGATCACGGTGGCCAACGCTGCCCGCTCCGCCGGGCAATACGCCGTTATGGCCAGCGCCACGGTGACCACTCCCAGGCCAGCTACGTCCGCACAGATCTCCGCGGTTGTAACCCAGGACATTTCATCCTTGCTGAATCGATCGAGCCTGGCGGTGCGCGTGTGTACCAACAACGCCGGAACCGTCGCGTGCACTACCACTGGAACCGGAACATTCACCGATCCCCCGGCTGACTCACGCCCGGAAGCGAACCTCTTCGTCATGGCCTGGGTGGACGTGTTGTATACCTACCGTCCTCTGATTCCGCTCTTTAATTTTCCACGGCTGGGGATTCGCGCGACCTTGCCGGCCACCCGGATTCACCGTCAGACGGTAATGAGGATGCTGCAATGAGGACCTTAACCAGATCCTCCGCCGAGCGGGGAAGCAGCCTGGTGGAGTTCTCCCTGGTGATCGTCCAACTCTGCCTGGTCCTGTTTGCGATCTTCGAAATCGCCCGCATGGTCCTGGTGTCGACCACTGTCGCGCATTCGGCGCGTACCGCCGTCCGCTATGCCATCGTCCATGGTGGGACCCGCACCGGCTCCGGCGTGGACGGTCCCAGCGGACCCGGGAATACCGCGCAAGTTACTTCGAATATCGTTAAGTACGCGAAAACCGGGCTCTTGAATACCACACGGCTGAACACCACCGTGACCTATCCGGATGGAAACAACACGCCGGGGTCGCGCGTGGTCGTGACGGTCATCTATCCTTATGATCCGTTCACGTTTCTGCCCTTGCGTTTCAACCTGGGCTCGACCACCGAGGGAATCATATGCTATTGATCTCGCCGCATCGCTGCAGGCGCGAACGCGGCCAGGCAGTCATCCTGGTCCTGGTCGCCATGAGCCTGTTCCTGCTTGCCGGTCTCGGACTTGCGATTGACGGATCGCAGCTCTACGCACACCGCCACATGGTTCAGGCCGCTGCCGATTCGGCCGCCCAGGCCGGCGTCATGAGCGTGTACGACAAAACCAACACCGGCGCCAACGCATTCGGCAGCGCCGCATTCACCTGCACCACTACCGATGTGCGAACGCCCTGCTACTTTGCCCGCCAGAACGGAGTCGGATCGACATCCATGGACCAGGTGACGGTGGACTTTCCCGATAGTGCTCCGGGCGTGGCTCTTTCGGCCGTGGACACGCCGAACCTGGTGCGAGTGAGTATCACCCGGACCATCTCGGTTGGACTCATCCGTTTCGTGGCGCCCGGTTCC
>WNFL01081544.1_pt1 | contig 13367 bp, 12 predicted proteins | sample 5400361 | NCBI WGS metagenome assembly WNFL01 (sample SAMN13153351, study PRJNA577476) | soil metagenome | isolation source: 40 cm soil on Douglas fir-dominated hillslope | place: USA:California | collected 2013-09-17
GTAGCCGACGATGCCGGGCACGACGTCACCGTCGCTGAAGCCGGTACCGGCGTAGAGCCAGTGAGCGCTGCTCGTCACGACGTAATCCGCGAGCGGCGCACCCGGGGCGCGCATCGAGTCGGACTGGATCCCGGTGAGCGGCTGTTGGGGACGGCCCACCGGCTGATCGTTCCAATGCACGGTCGTCGTCGCGCCGGAGACCGGGTCGAGCGCGGCGCTGCGGTAACAGACCATGACCCGGTCCGGCACGCCCGCCGCCGACGGCTCGAAGCGGACCTGCCATGTCGCGGTGTCCGCCGCGAAGAACGCGAGACTCACGCCCGCGTCTCGCGCGGCCTCCATGGCGTTGCGCATCGGCAGCGACCAGTACTCGTCGTGGCCGACGTCGAGCACCGCCTTGTGCGAGAGGAGCACCGAGCCGGCGCTGTTGAGGTCGAGACTGGTCGCGTACGTGACGTCGTAGCCCTGGCGCTCCATCCAGCGGATGAACTCGAGCTGGTCGATCTGGTTGAAGCCGTAATCGGCGTAGGGACGGTCGAACGAGACCTTCACCGCGCGCGCGTCGCCGCCGACGGTGTTCGCGCCGTAGCTGTTGAAGGCGTACAGGCTCTTCCCCGTCACGCCGTCGTTCGGATAGTTGTTGTAGGCCTGATCGGTCGCGATGTTCTGCAGATAGAGGAACGCCGCGGGCCGGTCGTCACGGACGATGAAGATGACGTGGTTCTGGTAGCCCGCCGCGTTCGTCATGAGACCGAGGTACAGCCCGCTCGTCCAGTCCGCGGGGATCGTGAGCGAGTAGCTCGGCGTCCAGCCGCAGTCGATGAGTCCGGTCTGGGGATCGGGGACGCAGGCGGCCTGCGTGATGCCATCGAACGGGCCGGCGTGGAGCTTGAGGCTCGCGCCGGCTCCGCCGTACCAGCCCATGCGGAAGATGTCGATCGACCAGGTCTGCACGGGGTTGACCGTGACCATCAGGTTGATCGCCTGGCCGGGGCGAACGCTCGTCGCCGACCAGTAGCCCTTGATCTGCCCCGTCGCATCGTCGGCGTTCTTCGGCCCGTGCAGCCACGCGAAGGTGCCCGGGCTTCGGTTCTCGACGACGATCGGATTGTCGAGAGCGGCACTCGGCGCCGCGGTCGCATCCGCGGGCGCGGCCGGTTCCGCCGCGAGGGCCGGCGCAGCCGGCGGCGCGGCGAGCAGCGTGAAGAGGAGCGCGACCGCGAAGCGCCGCATCCCTACGCGGCGCCCCGCAGACGCACGTCGGCCGTGGGCTCTTCCTCGATGCCGGACGGGCCGATGTAGCGAAGGCCGGCGGCGTGCGCGGCCTGCGGCGAGATGACGCTCCGGCCGTCGAAGAGCAGATCGCCACGCGTCACGTTTCGCAGCGCGCGCAGATCCAGGGCGGCGAACTCGGGCCACTCGGTCGCGATGACGACCGCGTCCGCGCCGGCGCACGCCTCGTCGACCGTCGCGCGCACCTCGATGCCCCGGTCATCGGCGAGGGCGCGGACCGCCGGATCGAACGCGCGCACGCTCAGGCCGCCGCGGACGAGCACGTGCGCCAACGCGATCGCGGGCGACTCGCGCGTGTCGGGCGTGCCCGCCTTGAAGGCGAGCCCGAGCAGGCCGACGGTGCCGCCGGGAATCACAGAGCGCCGGATCGCCGCGGCGAATTGTCCGAGCTGACGGGTGTTCTGATCGATGGCCGCGCGCAGGACGATGAAGTCGTATCCCGCGCCGTCGGCGATGGCCTGGAGCGCACGCGTGTCCTTCGGAAAGCACGAGCCGCCCCACCCGAGCCCCGGACGCAGATGCTGCGGACCGATCCGCGGGTCGGAGCCCATGGACTCGAGCACCGCGCCGGCGTCGGCGCCGACCGACTCCGCGAGATTGGCGATCTCGTTGACGAAGCTCAGCTTCGTCGCGAGGAACCCGTTGGCCGCGTACTTGGCGAGCTCCGCGCTGCGCGCGCTCATCCAGAGGAACGGCACCGGACCGCGCGGGTCGATCGCCGCGGGGAGCGACCGCCCCTCGATGACCCGTCGGTAGAGGTGCTCGACGATCGACCGCGCGTCGGACGGGCCACCCGCGACGATGCGATCGGGCGCGAGCGCGTCCTGCAGCGCGTGACCTTCGCGCAGGAACTCTGGATTCGACACGACGCGCATCCGCCGCAGCGGCCCGCTCTGCAGGCGGTCGCACGTGCCGACCGGCACCGTCGAACGGATGAGCACGACCGCGCCAGTTCTTGCGAGCGCGCCGATCTGGGCCGCGGCGTCCTCGAGCTGCGCGAGGTCGGGCATGCCGCCGGCACCCGTGGGCGTACCGACGGCCACGATCACGAGGTCGGCGGTCGCGATCTCTGCGCCGTCGCCGACGAACTGGAGGTCGACGCAATGGAGGAGGTCCGTGAGCCCGGGCTCGGCGAGCGGGTCGTTGCCGCTGCGCCAGATCGCGAGCCGGGACCGATCCCGCTCGACACAGGTGACGTGATGGCCGAGGGCCGCGAGGACCGCGGCGGAGGTCGCGCCGACGTACCCCGCTCCGAGTACTGCTACGCGCACCGCTCAGCCACCGCCGTACACGCAGGGCGTGCCCGCCGGCTGCTCGTATGCGCGGATCCGCGAGGCGTAGCCGTCCTTGATCCACAGCACCGGGACCGCGTAGCTCAGGTCGTCGCAGGCAGGCTGCTGCGTGCTCTGCGTGCCCGCGTAGTTCAGCGGGTAGAAGTTGAGCTGGACGCCGGCCTTCGAATACTCGAAGTAGTAGGGGCAGCCGGTCGCGGTGATGAAGAGGCTCGCGCCACCGGTCGCGACGCCGCTCGCCTGGTTGAAGCCGCACTGCGCGGTGACGTTCACGTCGATGTACGGCGTCGGGGCGAGGGTCGCTGTGCCGAGCATCGTCGGCGTCGTCGTGTAGTGGTAGATGCGCGACGTCGCGTCCGGGCTGTACCAGATCGTGTCGTCACTGCGGTCGTACGCGATCTTCGTCTCGACGGGGAACGGCCCTGTCTGGAATCCCGGACGGTCCGCGGGTCCGATGCGGAAGATCTGCGTCGCGATGCCCGACCGCGTGAGCTGATAGATCACCGAGCCGTCACCGCTCACCGCCCAGAAGAGGCCTCGACCGGCGTCCCAGGCGAGCGTCATGATCCCGGACATCGCGCCGGTGATCGGGATGTCCACGAGCCCGGTCGCGGTCGTCGGACCACCGAGCGGCGGCACGTCGAGGCGGTGCAACACGCTGCCCGCGTAATTCGCGTAATAGAGGTACTGGCCATCGAAGGCGACGCTCGGTGAGATGGCCGTCGGCCAGAGGAGCCCGCCACCCTCTGGTGTGACGACATCCGCGAGCAGGTCCCCCGGCGCGGCGAGCGCGCTCTGCGGCTGCCCGAGCAGGAGCTGGGCGACGACGAGAACGAGCGAAGCGAGAAGCCGGATCGGACGGCGGACCGCGGGCACGAGCGCGACCTTGGCGCCTGAGTATTGAGGCGACGTGCGGCAGCGGCATAACGCCGCGGCGCGGAAGCCCGCGCTCGGTGCGGCTTCCCCATCGCCGGTCCTCTGAGGCTCAATGCGGCGGCCGCTGTCGTCTCAACCGAGCGAATCGACGATCGCATCGATGTCGCTAGAGACCGATCCGAGCGTCAGATACTGGCGCGGCTTCTACGCCGACGCGCGCAACGGCGACGAGCGGCTGCGCACCTTCGGCGAGGCCCTCGCGAGCGTATCCGCGAGCGGCGTCTGGCTGGACGCGGGCTGTGGCATCGGCATGCTCGCGCGCGAGTTCCGCCGCGCCGGACTGCGCGTCTGCGGCGTCGACATCTCCGAGGCGCGCCTCGCGGAGGCCGTGCACACGACCGGCCTGCCGCTGCTGACAGACGGCACGGCCGGCCCGGAGGAGCAGCTGCGTCGCGCGTCGGTCGACCGCCTGCCATTCGAGGATGCGCGGTTCGATGGCGTGTACTCGTCGAGCGTCCTCGAGTACGTGCCCGACCTCGAGACGGCGCTAGCCGAGCTGCATCGGGTCGTCCGGCCCGGCGGTCACCTGGTCTTCAACATGCCGAACGCACGGAGCGTGTTCCGCAGGCTCTACGCGACCCTTCGCGGCAACAGCGCGTACTCGCGGGTCGTGCCCCGCTGGGCCTACGCGCGGGACGAGATCCTCGGCGCGCTCGAGATGACCGGATGGGACACGCAGCGCGTCGGTCATTACGGCGCGGAGCGCGACGTGCCCGGCGTCCCGGTCTTCGTGCCGAGTGCGATCAGGCAGCCGCTGACCCGACGGGGGTGGGCCGCGCCGTTCCTGCTCATCGTTGCGCGCAAGCGCTGATGCGCATCCTCTATCTGACCACCGAGTTCGTACTTCCCGCGGATCGCGGCTCGCGCGTCCGCACGCTTGCGCAGCTCCGCGTCCTCTCGTCGCTGCCCGCGGTCACCGGCATCCGCCTCTTCTTCCTGCGCGAGGACGATGCGCCTGCGGATCGCGAGGCTCTCGCGCGCGAGGTGCCGAAGATCGAGGTGCGCGATCCGGTGTTCCACCCCATCCACCTGTTCCGGCATCCGCGGTACGTCCCACGCGTGGTGTGGCTGCGCGCGGCTCGCGGCATCCCGTATCTCGCCGGGAAATGGGACTCGCGCGCGATCCGCGAACGCCTGGAGCGGGAGCTCGCGGACGGCACGTTCGATGTGGTGTGGCTCAACGGCCTCGGCATCGCGCACTATCTGCCGCTGGTGCGCCGGTGGCAGCCGCGAGCGCGCGTGGTCCTCGACGGGCACAACGTCGAGAGCGATCGTTTCGCGCAGTTCGCGCGCCGCCAGCACGGCATCAAGCGTCTTGTCGCCGAGGCCGAGTCGCGCGCGGCACTCCGCTTCGAGCGCGACGTCCTTCGTTCGGTCGACGCGGTCGGCGCGATCTCGGATGACGACGCGCGCGCCTATCGCGCGTTCGCGGGGATCGAGGCGCTCACGGTACCGCAGGTCGTCGCGCCCGCGTACCCACGAGAGCGCGACGACGATGGGCAGCGCCTCTGCTGGATCGGCAACCTGACCTGGGATCCGAACGCTCGGGGGCTCACGTGGTTCTGCGAGCAGGCCTGGCCCTTCGTGCGCGAGCGGCTCCCGAACGCGACCTTCGAGATCGCGGGCTCGGGTCTGCGGACCGGGCGCTCCGGCGCGCCGATCGCGCCGCCGTCGTGGGGTGTCCCCGGAGTCACTGTGCTCGGCTTCGTCGACGACCTGGGTCCGCTGTATGAGCGGTCGACCGCGATGGCCGCGCCGCTCCTGGGCGGCGCGGGTATCCGCATCAAGCTGCTCGAGGCATTCCGCCACGGGCTGCCCGTCGTCACGACGCCCGACGGCGCGGCCGGCCTGCCGATCATCCCGGGACGCGAGGCGTTCGTGGAGTCGGAAGCGGGCGCGTTCGCCGCGCGCGTCGTCGAGCTGCTGACCTCACGCCGCGCGCGCGCGCGGCTGCGCGACGCGGGATATGCGTTCGTCGGCCGGCACAACGGACTCGCTTCCGCGCAGGCGGCGGTGAGCCGGCTGCTCGGCGCGGACTACGCTCTCGCGCCGGCGGCGATCGCCGAGCGGTAGAGCCGCTCGAGACTCCGCACCGAGACGTCCCACCCGTAGCGCTCCTCGATGAGACTGCGGCCCGCGTCCCCTAGCCGCTGACCGAGGCGGGGATCGTCGAGCACTCGACCGACCGCCGTCGCGAACGACTCGGCACCATCGGCGATGAGGATGTCGCGCTCGTGCGCCACGTCGAGACCCTCGGCCCCGAGCGATGTCGACACGACGGCCTTCCGCATCGCCAGCGCCTCGAGGATCTTGAGCCGCGTGCCGCCGCCGATGCGGAGCGGCACGATGACGACCTCCGCGCGACCCAGGTACGGCCGCACGTCGGGGACCGCACCGACGATCGTCACATCGGCCGAGGCACGGCGCGCGATCTGCGGCGGCACGGAGGGGCCGACGATCACGAGCCGCGCCGACGGATGTGCGCGCCGCACTGACGGCCAGACCTCGTCGAGGAAGAAGCCGAGCGCGTCGGTGTTCGGGTAGTACCCGATCTCGCCGAAGAAAAGGATCGTGCCCCGTTCCGGCGGCGCCTCCGTCGGCGTGAAGAACTCGAGGTCGACGCCGTTCGGCACGACCCCGGCGAGCGTGCGCGGCGCGGCGCGGCGAACGAAGACCTCGTCGCGTGGCGATGGCACCGCGCAGGCGCGCACCGCGCGCCACGACCGCTCCTCTTCGATGCGGACCTTGAGCGCGTTGAGCCGGTTGTAGACCTTGCGCGGGAACGATGGCGTGACCGCCGCCGAGCGCTGGAGGACGTCGTATTCGATGTTCTGCTCGTCGAGGACGACCGGGAGCCCTTTTGGGAAGTCGAGGTGCGCCATGGCCGAACCCTCGACGTGGACGACGTCGAACCGCTCGTGCGCAAGCACGCGATCGAGCGCGGTCTGGAACTGCCGGCCACCGTCGTGCGCGAGCCGCTCGAAGCTGTGGCGTGAGAACACCGAGCGCGCCTGCAACCTGCGCTTCGCGCCGCCGCTCAGGCCGAGCCGCTCGTTCGGCACCGTCTGGATCTCGACACCGCTCACATCGTCCGCCGGTATCCCACCCTCGTGCGGAGAGCGGAACGACAGCACGGTCACCGCATGCCGGGAAGCCAGCCCGCGCACCAGAGCTCGCAACCGGACGCGACCGCCCGATGTGCGCGACGGCGGGAATGCCGAGACGACGAGGACGTTCAGCGCGTGAGTCTCGGTCCCTTCTGCGTTCACTCGAGCTCAGGGCGGAAGCGGAGCACGTAGCGGAGGTCACGCGAGCGCGTCGCGACCGGCCGCGCCGGGTTCCCCGCGACGATCGTGTACGGCGCGACGTCCTTCGTGACGACGGCGCCCGCCGCGACGACCGCCCCCTCACCGATGCGCACGCCCTTGAGGACCATCGCGCGGCTTCCGAAGAACGCGCGGTCGCCGACCTCGATGCGCTCAAAGCGTTCGGGGAAGTCAGGGTGGTTCAGGTCGTGGTCGCCGCTGATGAGCCACACCCCGCGGTTGATGCTGACGTTGTCGCCGATCCGCAGCCCGCCGCGTCCGTCGAGCCAGCAGTTGCGACCGACGACGCTGTGCCGACCGATAGAGATGCCGCCGTGCTCACTGCCGCCGGGACGACCGAGGAACGAGATCGTGACGTGCATCAGAACGATCGAGCCTTTCCCCAGCCGCACACCCAGCACCTTCTTGTACCAGAGGTGTCGGCCGGCGGAGAGGGGGATGTGGGCGATCACGTCGTTCGTGATGAAACGCAGGAGCTGAGCGCCGAGCGCCTTCGCACCGCCGCCCACCCGCGGTTCGGCACGCGCGCGAACGAGCCTCCGATCAGCGGCGAGGCGTTCGGTCACCGTCCACATGGACGCAGCGGGGCGTTGAGGGCAGGTGCGGGGGCCGCTTGAGGCGGGACCGCATACCGAGGTCGACGTGCTCGCGGCGTCAATGCGAGCACGCATACCGTCTCAGCAGTCGGTCCGTAGCGTCGCGCTTCGATGCAACGGGCTCTCGCCGCCGCGCGACGTTATCAATGGGTGATCCTCGCCGTCCTGGCGGTCGTGTGGGGCGCCGGGCTCGCATCCGCCTATGTCGTCTACAAGACGACATACGAGACGCAGGCCACGATCTGGGTGCTTCGCCCGTCGCCCGAGCTCACGGCCAGCGACCCGAACGATCCCGGTATCCCGGTCATCCAGACACTTGCCTCGCAGCAGGCCGAGCTCCTCAGTCAGCTCCTCAAGACGGACAGCTTCATGCGGGACGTCGTGGAGGCGACCTCGCTGAAACCCGCACTCGACGCCGCATCCGACCCCGAGCGCCTTCTCGACACGGTCCGCAGGCGCTTCAAGGTCGAGACACTCGGCACGAACATGGTGCGGGTCTCGTACGCGGCGAACGATCCGAAGACGCCGGTCGAGCTGGTCAACACGGCGCTCATCGTGCGCACGCAGCGGATCATCGCCGCCCGCGTGCTCAGCGATGCGTCGGTCGGGACGATCTACCAGAAGGAGTTCGAGACCGCCCAGAGCCAGATGGCCGCGGCCCAGAAGGATCTCACGGACTTCACGGACGCCCACCCGGGCACGCTCTCGAGCGAGAACGCAAGTCATCAGGGCCAGCTGCAGCTCGCGGTCGACTTCGCGCAGGCGCGCCTCTCCGAGCTGCGCGGCCGTGCGGACCGTGCGGCCGTCTCCGCCGCGGTCCTCGAGATGAGTGGCCTCGAGTTCCAGGTCGTCGACCAGCCGCGTGAGCCGACAAAGCCGACGGGCGGCGACAAGCCCGCGATGCTGCAGGCGGCGGTGGCGATGTTCGCCGGTCTGCTGCTCGCGGCCATGCTGGTCATCGCGGGCGCGCTCCTCGCGGATCACGTCGCCGGTCCGGCCGACGTCGGACGCCTCGCGCCGACGAAGCTCTTCGCGACAGTGCCGCGCGTCGCCTCATCGCGTGCGGAACAGCGCGACCTGCGCGCGTCGCTCGCGGCGATCGCGTTCGATGAAGTCGACCCGGGTGGCGTTGCCTCATGAGCGGAGCGCTCGTGCGCACCTTCGACGGGCTGGCCAGCCGCGTTGACGCGACCGGCGCGCGCAGCGTCGGCTTCACCAGCGCGCTGCTGGGGGAGGGCGTGAGCACCATTGCGCTTGGCACGGCGCTCTCGCTCGCGGCGATGCGCCCGGAGAAGGTGCTGCTCATCGATGCGAACTGGCTGCAGCCATCGCTCTCGACCGACGCGGGCCTCGATGCCGCCTCGGGCCTGGCGGATCATCTCGCGGGTCGCGCCCGCCTCGAGGACCTCGTGCGCCCGACCACGCAGGCCGGCCTCGCCTTCCTGCCGCTCGGAGACCGAACGCTCGCGCGGCCTTCCCTGCGCACGCTCGCGGCGCTGCTCGCATCGGAAGTCGAGGCCTACCAGACCGTCCTTGTGGACCTGCCGCCGGTGCTCGCGGGCGAGTCGTACCTGGTGCCCTGGACCTCGCTCCTCGACCGCGTCTTCGTCGTGCTGCGTGAGGCTGCGACGCCGCTCTCCAACGTCCGCCTCGCCCTCGACAAGATCGATCTCGCGACCCCGCAGATCGTGCTCAACCGGACTGCGCACCTCGGCGCGGAGCTGCCCCTGACATCGCTCGCTCCGCTCGCGAAGCAAGCGTGACCTACGCGCTCCTCGCGGTGGGCCTGATGTTCGCAGGCGTTGTCATCGGCGCGAGGCGCGGCGTCGCGGACCGCTGGGTGGCACCGGCGCTCGCCGCGGCGATGGTCGCGGTGCAGTTCTACGTGTTGATGACCAAATGACCGTGACCGCAGCCGGCGGCCTCTGGCCGACCAGCGACTTTTACGCTGCGCGCGGAGCCAGGCGCTCGCGCTGGCTCATGGCCGGCGCTGCGGCGCTCGCGACCCTGTACGCGCTGCTCGTCGTCGCGACCCAGGGATCGCCGCTGATCGTCGTGCCGCTCGGCGTCGTGCTCGTCGTCGGCGCGATCGTCGCGCGCCCGATCCTGGGTCTCGGCCTGCTTGGCGCCGTCGGCGCGCTCCTCGAGCAGTTCGATCTGCCTGTGAACACACCGCTCACCGCGCAGCTCCACGCCTACCAGAACCTCTCAGGCTTCACGCCGATCCCGCTGCGGCTCAGCCTGGCGGACCTGCTCATCGTCTTGACGCTCATCGCCTGGCTCGGCCACCGTGCCGCGCGGCATGAGCGCCCGCGCACCGGGCCGTTCGCCGTCGTGATGCTCCTGTATCTCGCCGCGTTCGTCGTGGGCACGGGTATCGGCCTGATGCGCGGCGGATTCGACGAGAATGCCGCGCTCGGCGAGCTACGCGGACCGCTCTACGTCGTCGTGGTTTATTTCCTCGCGGCCGACCTCATCCGCACGCGGAGCGAGCTCCTGTGGATGGTCGCGGGATTCGCGGCGCTCATCGGGGTCAAGGCGCTGCAGGGCATCGGCACGTACGCGACGACGCTCGGCACGCTTGACGAGGTCACCGGGCACGAGGACGTCGTGTTCTTCAACGTCGTGCTCGCGCTCGCGCTCGTCGCCGTCGTGCTCGGCCTGCGCACCAGGCTCGCGTGGATGGTCCTCGCGATCGCTCCGTTCTGCTTTCTGGCGGAGCTCTTCACGCAGCGGCGTGCGGGCTACGTCGGCCTCGCGATGATCGGCATGGCGATCGCGATGCTCTTTGTCATCCGCGATCCGCGCCGCGGGTGGCCGATCGTCATCGCCGGCGCGCTCGCGGTCGGCACGTATGTGCCGATCTTCTGGAACGACACCGGCCCGATCGGCCAGCCGATCCGCGCGATCCGCGCGGGCCTCGACGATCCCGGGGTCTCCGTGCGCGATCAGCTGTCGGACCGTTTCCGCGTGATCGAGAACTCGAACATCGCGTTCACGATGAAGATGGTCCCGCTGACCGGTGTCGGCGTGGGTCAGCCGTACGCGCTGAAGGAGCAGCCGCCGCGGCTTCCCGCGTCGTTCACGTTCTGGCAGTACATCACCCACAACGCGCTCCTGTGGCTCTGGCTCAAGGCCGGGCCGTTCGGCGCGTTCGCGCTCTGGTGGCTCGTCGCGCGCGTGGCGCTGTTCGGGTCGGCGCTCTGGGCGCGCATGAAGGATCCCGAGCTGCGCTGGCTCGCGACCATCCCGATCGCGTTCATCGTCGGACAGGTCATCTTCTCGTCCGTCGAGCTGGGCCTCAACTACAGCCGCTGCATGATCCTGCTCGGCATCGGCCTCGGGTCCGCCTCATTCCTCGAGCGGTCGGCGTCATGACCATCTTCCGCAGCGCCGCCCGCAACGTCTCGATCGTCATCGGCTCGCACGCGCTCATGTGGGTCGCGACGCTCGTCTTCACCGTCGCGCAGGCGCATCTGCTCGGGCCGGCGCTGTTCGGGGAGCTGTCGCTCGCGATCTCGCTCTCGCTGTTCCTCACGGTGGTGATCGATTTCGGTCTGGGGATCCAGCTGAGCCGGATGGTCGCGCAGCGGACCGCGGACGTCGACGCGCTCGTCGCCACGATCGTGCTGCGGGTCGCGCTGTGGCTCATCGCGGTCCCCGTCCTGATGCTCGCGACCCTTGCGCTCGGCTACGAGACGGAGCTCGAGACGGCGATCCTCATCCTCGCGGTGTCGGTGCTCCTCGTCGGCATCAACGCGAGCATCGAGGCGTTCCTCCGCGGCCATGAGCGGTTCCTCGTGCCGTCGATCGGCTCGGTCGTCTATCGGTTCAGCGCGGCCGCGGTCGGGATCGGCTTTCTCCTCGCCGGTCAGGGCATCGTCGTGGTGGCCTGCGCGTTCCTCGCGGGGGCGGCGGCGAACCTCGCCGTGCTGCTGTTCGGTGTCGGCGGGGATGTGTGGCGCCGCGCGACCGTTGACCTGCGGCTCGCCACGCGGCTTTTCCGGGCGGCGGTCCCGCTCGGTCTGTGGTGGATGATCGCGGCCTTCTGTTTCAGCACCGACATCGTGATCATGCAGCTGCGCGCGCCCGCGGAGAACGTCGGCTGGTACGCCGCGGCGTATCGACTGTTCAACGTCGCGACGATCTTCCCGCAGATCACCGTCGGCTTCGTCCTTGCGCCGGTCTTCTCGCGGCTGTCGCTCGGTCCACGTGAGGATCTGCGCCGGGTCCTCGAGCGATCGCTCGCGGTCCTGATCATCTGCGGCATCGGCGTCGCGCTCGTCCTCGCCGTATTCGCGGAGGGGATCATCGCGGCCGTGTATCCGGCGGACGCCTACGGCCCGGCGGCGAACGCCCTGCGACTGCTCGCGCCGCGCATCGCGTTCCTGTACGTGAACTCCGCGATCCTCTACGCCCTCATCGGGTTGCACCAGGAGCGCCGGCTCCTGCGCATGGCCATCAGCTTCGCGATCCTCACGCCACTCGCGAACCTCGCCGTCATCCCGCTCCTGCAGCAGGACGGAGCCGCGATCGTCAGCTCCGCGACCGAGCTCTGCTGGCTCGTGTGGCTCGCGCGTGCGCTACCGGCCGACCTGCTCACCCGCGGCAGCGCCGTCCTGGCCGCGAAGGCGTGCGGCGCCGCGGCGGCCGCGGTCGTCGTGGGGCTGGCGACGGCTGGCCACGGCCTGGTCATCGCGATGCCGCTCACGCTCGCGGCGTATGGCGCGTCGCTCATCGCGGTGGGGGCGATCGGCCGGTCCGAGCTCGCGGCCTTGCGCGGGCTGGCACGTCGCGAGCCCGTCACGGGACACGCGGCGCCGATGCCGATGCCCGCGATCGAAGGACCGGCCTGATGGCACGGGTCTGCGTCATCAGCAAGTCGCATCTGCCGTTCGACGCGCGGGTCGTGCGCGAGGCGGGAGCACTCGCGGGTGCCGGGCACGTCGTCGACGTGATCTGCGGACAGTTCGCCGAGCAGCCATTCCGCGAACGCGCTGGGAACATCACCATCTACCGCCTCCCGATCGCGCGCCGGCGCGGCAGCAAGCTGCGCTACGCGTTCGAGTTCGTCACGTTCCAGCTCGGCGCGGCCGCGCTCGCCGGGTGGCTGCACCTGCGACACGCCTACGACGTCGTCGAGACGACGTCACTGCCCGATTGGCTCGTCTTCGCGGCGATCGTGCCGAAGGTACTCGGCGCGCGGGTGCTCCTCGACCTCCACGATCCCGCACCCGAGTACGACATGACGAAGTACGGGGTCGGTCCGGATCACCGCAGCGTCCGGCTGCTCGCGTTCCTCGAGCAGGCCAGCATCCGTTTCGCGGACTTCGTCACGACCTGCTCCGAGCAGATGCGCCAGCGCTACGCGGAGCGCGGTGCGCCGCTTGAGAAGATCGCTGTGGTCCTCAACTCGTTCGACGAGGACCGCTATCAGCCCGAGCGCATCGTGCCGGCGCCGCGGAACGAGGGCGAGTTCGTCCTGATCTCGCACGGGACCATCGAGCCGAACTACGGTCTCGACGTCGTCGTGCGCGCGGTGCACCTGCTCCGGGACAAGATCCCGGGCCTGCGCTTCGAGATCTACGGCGATGGCACCCACCGCGAGACGGTGCGCGCGCTGTCACGTGAGCTCGGGCTCGACGAGCAGGTGCGATTCAGCGACGGCTTCCGCCCGATGGAAGAGGTCTTGCCCCGCATCGCCGCGGCCGATGTCGGCATCGTCGCGGTGCGCCGCGACGCGTTCCGCGACATCACCCTCTGCATCAAGATGTTCGACTTCGTCTCGCTGCGCCGCCCGGTCGTGATCTCGCGCACCAGCGCGGTCGAGGCCTACTTCGGTGACGGTTGCTTCGAGCTGTTCGAGTCCGGTGACGAGCGCGACCTCGCGCGCGCGATCCTGGCCCTCTACCAGGATCCCGCGC
>WNFL01357042.1_pt1 | contig 13366 bp, 15 predicted proteins | sample 5400361 | NCBI WGS metagenome assembly WNFL01 (sample SAMN13153351, study PRJNA577476) | soil metagenome | isolation source: 40 cm soil on Douglas fir-dominated hillslope | place: USA:California | collected 2013-09-17
TTACTTTGACATGTATACATCAAGTTCACCTACTTCTAGGGTTTTCTTCGAACATCTTCAGTTGTTGCAAGACGAATTGAACCGAATAAAGGGTCCTACGGTGATGGCGCGCGTATTTGCATGGACCCCTCTCTTCTTTGAAGTCTCTCAAGAGCGGTCTCCACTTGTGAGCTGGACAATGCTCCTTTCAAGGCCAGCCCCTTGCACGCCGACATTAACTTTTGGAGAGCTGCTTTGACAAAGTGGATGAAACAGGCACCACTCCTTTGCAGCAGCAGTACCGTTCCCTACTTGAGAAGAGTCACGTCGCAAATATGAAGCGAAAACCAATATCGAGTACCTCATCAGTCAATGTCGAAGAGGAATACCATCGTACTTCCACGACGCTCCACAAAGCACAGGATCGTATCACCGAATCTTTAGGGGCCCTCTCCGAGAAAGAGTCTGTCCTTTCTAGGGCAGGACTCTGGCCCCGTATGTCGCCCAGAGATGTTCTCAACAAGCTGACCCTGTCACAACGGTCACATTTGAACGAATCATGGAAGACGGTACTTATCGAATACGCTGAAAGCATTACAATGGTCCAACGAGCGCTCAGGATATCTCGATTGACCAAGTGGGAATATCGAGCGGAAATGGAACGAGAGCTCAGTAATCCTGGGAGGGTCGGGTGGGATGGCATGTCCCATCCAGACTGGTTGCTAGTCGAATTGGAGAGCAATCTCCTCGTACGCCAAGTTCAGGCGGAGATTGCTAGAGAGATGCTTGCTCCAAGTTCTGGAAAGAATGCGGTTGTACAATTAAACATGGGAGAAGGCAAATCCTCCGTAAGGGAATCCCTTATTCGAATAACCACAGCTGACCTTGCTGACAGGTCATCGTCCCAATTGTCTCTGCGGCGCTCGCTAATCGATCACAAATCGTTCGTGTCGTGGTACTTAAGCCCCTCGCCCGGCAGATGTTCCACCTTCTCTGCCGTACTCTCAGCGGTCTGACCAACCGACGGATTTTCTATATTCCAATCGACCGTTCTCTGCGACCTGACCCGGCTTTGGCCAATGAGATATACAACCTCTTTGTGACATGCATGGAAGCTGGTGGTATCCTCCTCTGCCAGCCCGAGCATATCCTCTCCTTCAAGCTCATGGCACTCGAGACCCTGTCGGCCATTCCTGCTTCACCACTCTCTAAATCTCTCCTTGACACCCAGCGACGGTTGGAGAAGAACGCAAGAGACATTCTCGATGAGAGTGACGAAATCCTCAGTCCAAAATATCAACTCGTCTACACGATTGGCACACAGCATGCTCCTGACGGCGATTCCATGCGTTGGAAGCTAGCTCAAGAAGTCTTCGATCTCATCAGAGAGTGTGCTCGCAATGAAAGATACAAGGGTTCGCTATCTATCGACAGTTCCTCTCTGCAGCGATTCCCAAAGATCCGGGTATTTACACACGACTGTGGCCAGGATCTCCTCCACAACGTTGCCAGGTGCATCGTGTTTGAAAACCGTCTTCCCTCTTTCTCTTTCCGACGCTTTTCGGTAAGAGACCGGAACACCCTCTTCCGCTTCATTGCCGAAACGGCTATTGATAGCGACCTCTACAAGCGAGTTGCGCACGTCTGTCGGAATCAGGACGATTCCGCACTCAGTGACCCAACGATCCTCAAACCGGTCCTTCTCCTCCGAGGTCTTCTTGGCCACGGTGTCCTTCTCACAATCTTGAAGGAGAAGAGGTGGCGTGTCGACTATGGTCTCGATGTCAGCCGGTCCATGCTCGCGGTGCCCTACCGGGCAAAAGACAGCCCCGCCCCTCGTGCCGAATTTGGCCACACAGATGTCGCAATATGCTTAACCTGCCTAACATACTATTACGAGGGTCTTACTAACGCGCAATTGGGTGACTGCTTTGAGCAGCTGTTAAAGACTGACAACCCAAATCAAGAGTACGAAGAGTGGATCAAGCACTGCAATGATTTACCCGAGGCGCTTCATTTTCTTCGAGGACTCAACCTAGAGGACCCTGTTCAGCGTAACGAGCACATCTTCCCTCAACTCCGTCATTGCAAGACCGTCATCGACTTCTTCCTTTCTACCATCGTGTTCCCGAAACATATGAAAGAGTTCCCATACAAGCTCTCGACGAGCGGATGGGACCTTGCTCAAGATCGGTCCTCATTCGGTCGGCTCGTCACAGGTTTCTCAGGGACCAACGACAACCGCTTCCTTTTGCCGCAAATGATAGAGCAGGTTGACTTGGATGCACATATCCACACGAATGCAATGGGGTTGGAGTGTCTATTGCGACAGGAGAACCGCAAGGTCATACATCTGCCGGATACTGTTAAGGACATCCGTGGGACGCTGGAACACCTTCGATATGAAGAAGCTGAAGCGCGTGTACTACTGGATGTCGGAGCGCAGGTTTTGGAACTTCAAAACCAGGAGGTAGCAGAGCTCTGGCTGAAAGTGGATTCTCGTCCAGAGATCGAGGCAGCTGTTTTCGTGAACTCGAGGGACGACTTACAGGTGTTGAGGCGAGATGGGACGGTGGAACTGCTGGTCTCATCGCCCTACTTAGAGCAACTGGATCGTTGCGTGGTATATCTCGACGAGGCTCATACTCGCGGTACGGACTTGAAGCTGCCGCCAGGCTCGCGAGCGGTAGTGACTCTTGGCCCGAGACTCTGCAAAGACAAGCTGATGCAAGGTACGTAGGCCCACTCGGATTCGAGTTGTTTCTGATATAAGAATAGGGTGCATGCGGATGCGGAAGCTTGGATCCACACACTCAGTTTGTTTCCTCGTATCGACTGAGGTGGCTGGCTACATTACGGCTGCCGCCGGAGTTGTCAAGCACCAGATGACGTCCAAGCATGTCCTGAAGTGGACCATCAAGGAAACCTTCGACCAATTGCACACCTATACACCGCTATGGGCTCACCAGGGGTGTAGCTTCGACGACCGCAACAGAGCTTGGGAGCGCTATAAGGAGGAGTCAACTTTTGCGGAAGAATTCATCGGTATCTTAAAGGAGAAGGAGTCTTATTCATTGGAAGAATTGTACGGAGTGAACGAGAGGGTGGCGACCAGCAACCAGGAGAGCCAGCTCAAGACCTGGATCCAGGGCCGATGCAAAGAGTTCGGCGCAGGGTCGACCCATGACGCGAAGATGCGAGAGGAACAAGAGAGGGAGGTTTCGCAGGAGAAAGAAGAGCAAAGGCAGATCGAACGACCTCCTCCAGCCGTACCATCGAGGCATACTTTGCACGAGGACGTCCGGACTCTCGTTTCAACAGGGTCGATACCGAGCAACGTCACGGGTATCACCTCGGCATGCGAATGTCTCTCGCAAACCACGCTGAAGTCCTTCGTGGAGCGTCTCGGGACGACAGCGTTCCGCCACATTTTGGTTACTAAGGACTTTGCAAGGACGATTCAAAGGACGATCGGCGATAGATCAAGCACTAATGATCTTGATGACTTTTTACGTCCAGTCCAGTGGGTTTTATCGAGTCGCGAGCGGCCTCAACTTGTCCTCCTCAGCCCATTCGAAGCCAACGCCCTCGTCGACCAGATTCGCAAGTCGCCCTTTGTGACGCTCCACGTATATTCACCTAGGACATCACGAAACATGCGCTCCTTTGAGGATCTTCAATCGTTCATGCTACCTCACCGCGATCCTGCCCCAGTTATCCCGCCCAATATCATCAACGAGCTCAACCTGTTTGCTGGGCAGCTGTACTTCGCGTCGAGATTAGCATATGAGGAGGCGTGCGAGATGCTGGCGCTCTATCTGAAAGACGTACCCGATAACGTCAACCTGCCACCGGGTGCGATTGATGCTACCGGCTTCGTTCGTAGTCCAAATGCGAGGGCAGTCTTGGGTATACAACGCGCGCAGTTTGACGACAACCCAGTCGCCTTTTTGAGGAAGTTGACAGAGCTGCGAAGGAAGGGACAAGGGTTCCTTCCAACCCATCTTGGCCAAGTGCTTCACGCACGCGAGGTACCTGATGAGGAATTTCTGGTCAGTGTGAGCCCATATGTCCTCCACACTTCCTGTCCTGCTGACGAGCAACTATGCAGTCTTAAGCCTGGAGAAAGTTCTGTAGATACGTATACAAGTCATTAGTACAAGGACGAGCACTTGGTTTTGCTCATGAGTATTGACTCCCTTTCTTGTTTTTTTGTCGTTGATAGGCATTCCCCACTGGCCACGCCGACCCTGGACTATGAATGAATGGCATTCTAAATTTAGAAATTGGCCCAATTTGAGAAATCATGATAAAATTAACCCATAAATATTAGAGCCAGTGTGCTAACGAAGAGTAAAGTTGTTGGGGGTCCGGTATCGCGAGTCTAGACGGGTGCCCCGAATCGAGCTGTTTGGTTGCCACACAATAAAACCCAAATAACTTGGACCCTTACCTTCGTTTCCGTCTGCTCTCCCTGTTCTCTGTGCTCTGTTGTCTGAGATATGCCACATATCGATACTCTCTTTGATACCCACGTCGCTCTCCGCTCGAGAGACATCGACTCCACGACCCTTACACCAAACGACACCCAAAAGACGACGCTCATCGTCGGCGGTTGCTATATCATCGCTATCGCAATTCTATGGTACGTCACGACCTCAAATCCCTCGTCTGCCTTGCTCAACCTCGCGCCACTAGGCATGTGCCGTACCTAAACCGAGTCTGTGAGCACGCCCAGCCGGTTCTAAATCACCTCTGTTCATCACCCTATTTTTATCAACCCAGTATACCCCTTCAAACTCCTCACCGTCTCAATGCACGAGGTTTGTTCTCCCCGCACGATGTGTGTGGCCCATTTCCTGACGATAGATGCGCAGTTCTCGCATGCCTTCGCTGGCTTGTTAACCTGTGCAACAATTGATTCGATTGAATTGGACCGTAAGTGTTCCGACTGCCCGGTTCATCCGTCCCGACCCAATCCCTGGCTGCTGTCTGACCCTTGCTTTAGCCGATGAGGGCGGGGTGACGAGAATGTCAGGCGGGATCTCAGCCATAACACTACCAGCTGGCTACATTGGCAGTAGCTTTATCGGGGCTTGCCTCATTGCCTGCGGATTCGACACCAATGCATCAAAAGTGGCGACGCTTGTCCTTGGGTGAGTATCGGTTGGGTCATATCCGACTGCATGTGGGCACAGAACCCGCTGATGTTTCCAATAGTGCAATCTTCCTGATGTCCTTGTGGTGGGCGCGTCGAGACGCGTTGTAAGCATACCGGTCCAAGAGTCAGAGGAGGCTCCATTCTCACGAGAATCACAGGAGTTGGATCTTGATTCTGTTCATGAGTGGCCTCATATTGGCCTTTTGGTTCATTGGCCAAGGCATTGCACTGCGGTACCTGGCATGTCTACGCCATACTCTTCCAGCTTCTGTCCCCGCTGACATATACCAGGTACTCTTCATTGGCGTCATGAGCTGTATGTATGGTACGGATGGTCCTGCCCGATCCTGGAGTTGGCACTGACACCGCCCGCAGCATTGTGGGATACAATCGATGACACAATCGCACGAAAAGTCAATAATAGCGACGCATCTGAATTTGCAAAGCGTTATGGATGCTGTCCTTCGCAAGTCTGGGGCGTTGTTTGGCTCATGATCGCTTTCATCTTCTTCGCGGCCGGCGTTTTAGTTGGAATTGCAGTGTTTAAGGTGGAGCTGCGTTCATGATTCCGTCCGCTTAGCATGTTTATCTCGTTATTTAGGAATCTGCAGCAGAACAAGTGGAAAATAGCAAGACCTTCCTTCCTACACCTTAGCTCTGAAGCACAGAACACGGTTTGCACAAAGGTATTGACGCTGGCGAGTGGATTACAAGGACTCCCGTATGATGACTACTTTAACAATCCTTTGAGTGAAATGGTGGAAGGAACGTGCGCCACGGACCAACTGTCAGAATCGAGTTTTCCCTATTAGTTTACTGATCTATGTTCTCGCTACTAGTTGTTTTATTTTTGTGCCTGTTGGACCCGACCACATCAGACTTGTATTTACGTTGGCCACCACTGCGCACCCGTTCCACATCTGGGAACAGCGTATGTTGATACCAATACTCTACCCCATCGATGTCTTGACCGTGTCTTGACCATATCGATGCTACACAATAAGACCTTGCCTGCTCATAGTGCTCGAAGTTGGGATATAATTCGCAGCAAGTACATGTCGGCGGAGGAACGAACAGCCAATCAACTTCCTCCAGTTTTTCAAATCTCTCCCTCCTTGTCGCTCGCTGGCTCATGCGCCACCGAGTTGCATACCCCATACTTGATGCCCTTGGCCTTTTGCTCCGCTCGATGTACACCAGATAATGAAGTGTACCCTAAATGAACGGGATGAGTGAGTCGGTAACCAACGCAGCCTAAGAAAGCATTACACCAGATTCAGATAGACCCAGGAGCAGTCGGAAACTCCCTCAAATATTCCAATCAACTCACCCGAACGGAGCGAGGCAGGTCCTGTTCATATGAACCAATTCTGCCAGTCTGACTCGATGCCATCCGTCCCACCATCAGTTCTTCTTGACACGCGTGGTGCCTGTACGCACTTACATTCACGCTTCACATAGGATTATTTATCATGTTCTGTAACGGCTCGCGGCCACCGCGTGGTGAATAAAGGCTGCATTTTGTCGCCGTCCGCGGTTCCTGCTGTTCGCATCCACATGTTTCCGTGTCTTTAAATATATCTTGGAAAGGGTTTATTTGGACTACAAAAAGCAAAGCAACGTTTACACAACCCTTCAGTTTCCATGTCAGGCCCCGATGGAGCTTGACCTCCACCACGACGGCAGCCCTACCCGAATCCACCACCAATCATGGACCAATTTCTCCAGATGCTCGCATCGACCGGTCAAGGGAATCTGAGCCCGGCGCAACTCGCATCCGCGCTAGGCCCAGAGAACATTGCCACCCTTGAGATGATCGACAGTTCGCGGTCCCTGAAAAGCAAGTTATCCCAGGGAACGTGGGAGGAGGATGCAGAATCATTCGTTCGACGATATAAACAGGACATAGAACATGCGAAAGAGGAGCTCGAGGTAAGTAGACGGCACTTGCCTGCTTCCAGGAGCTAACCAAATACATACGTACATAGCGAGAGCGCAAGGCGACACCGGTTCCAATTCAAACTCTCCCTCGGGAGGTGGCATTGAGGAAAATGCAGGACGATATCAATTCCTATTGCCCAGCGTCCAAGGACTTTCCTCATGCCCGACAAACCTTTAATGATGGGAGAAGACGCTTCTCTTCCCAACCCTTGTCGAAGCTGAAGCAAATGTCTATCTCACAGCTCAGTGTACCCTACCATCACGAAGGTACTTGAGATTACCATCGGTTCATAGTCTTCTCATATCTGTGTCTAGGCAAATATCTCTTTTGTCGTGTTGTCTCCCGTATCAAACAGATGGAATCTTGTGTGTTGTGAGTGTCTCGAGGGACGGGAAGCACCGGCTCGCTTACTCTCTCTATATGCAGCATGGTCGATGACCCTTCAGGAGATTGCATCGGAGTCAGCGTCTACTATTTCGTGGCTAATCCATCCCTCTCCGGTCCCTCTCTTGACAGCCAGCTCCCAATTGGCACAAAAATCGCCATTCGCGAGCCATACGTCAAGATTAGCGGTGGTGGAGGTGGAGGACAACCATTCGTTCAAGTGGATAGCCCAACCGATATTGTCGTTCTTGAAGATGACGACCCACATTGCAAGGGAGTTACTTGGGATTGTGACGGGAGCCTCGGGCGGATTCAGGCGAATATGTCGGCAGAAAACTACAAAGCTCTTGGCAATAGTGCGGTTCAAAGAAAGGATTACTACGTAAGTGGAGGCGTAAAGAGATCGTGGGCTTGCCCTGACGGTTTCTCAGTCGGCACTTGGCGCGTATGAGCATGCACTCAAGGCACCAGGAGCACAAGAGATCCGCGGAGCATTATACTCGAATATCTCTGCCACCTGCTTACATTTATCCAAACCTGGTCGTGCCTATCTGTCCGCGAAAGCGGCCCTGGCTGCCAATCTCGCTGAGCCCCGTCTGGAAGCGAAGATTCTCTTCCGTCAGGGTTCTGCCGCCTACCAACTTCGTTGCTTCAATGAGGCCGAGTCGCTCTTCAAACGTGGACTAACCGTTGCCGGGAGCGACGAAAGGGCACAAGTCTTAGTCAAACAATTTAACGAGAGTCTCAGAATGACCTCGGAGCGTTTACGGGAAAGAGATGACGGGGTATATGATTTTAGTGCCATGTTCTCAAACGTCATTGGGGGAGGACCGAACCCACGTCTCGATGTCGCCGACTTTGCTGGTCCTGTCGAGATTCGCTCATCACCTAGCGGATCTCGCGGTCTTCACGTCACGAGAAACATCGCAGCCGGCGAGCTCCTATTCGTCAGTAAATCCCTCTCCGTCGCCAGCAAGAAGGACGCAGAAATAGAGAACGTGACTATAATGGCGTTTGACTTAGTCACCAATTCTTTAGGAGATGCAAAGCAAGCCTTGAAAACCACAAAGTTAATTCATCTATGCATCGACAATCCCGCATTTTACTCGACTGTCTGCGCCCTCTACGATGGAAACCTCCCCTCATCCCCTTCACAGCCACCACTAGGAATGGTGAACACCGAAAAACAAGTAATTGAACAATTAGGAATTGGGGTGGATGTAGACGTTGGGAGGCTTGAACGGATCATCGACTTTAATGGCTTTGGTGATCCTCTTTTTGAGCCCTCCATCGGCTCTGGCGGTCCCCCAGAGGCAGGAGAATCACCAGGATTCCTGAAAAAGAACAATATTTCATCATTATTCTATCTATCGTCGTTTTGCAACCACTCCTGCGTTCCGAACGCGAATAGGGTTCTCTTTGGGGACGTCATGGTTGTCCGAGCTTTGTTACCTCTCTCGCAAGGGGATGAGATTACCCTCGGGTATATACCTCCCGAAATAAGCATCGACAAGCGACAGAAATCGCTCGAGCAGACCTTTGGCTTCCAGTGCGATTGTTGGTACTGCAGAGAGGAAAATAAGGATGGGGAAACGGCTCGTAAAACGAGGGAGAGGATGGTTGATACTGAGCTACCCAAGGCAATGGCACTTTTTCATCAAGCTACCGGAAAGGCTCGAGACGGTAATTACGATGCGGGATTATTTTCGGCCGCCTTCAAAGCTATAGAAAATATCAAAGACAAAGTAGAGGCTACCTACCATCGAGATCGTGGCCGATTGCGTCCTGAAATGTATAATATTCAACGTGCCCTTTCCGACTTGTGGCAATTTAAGGAAACACGAAAATCAATTGAGGTATTCCTATCTCTTATACTTACCACCTCTATCCCTCTTGTATTGATCAACGTCCTATCAGAACGAGAAGCATGGCCTTGTGGCATTGGGCGCTATCATGAAGGGCACTCTGATCGAGAAGCGCAAAGGTTCTAACTCCAAACCTGCGGTGATGATGTCCCAGCTACCGCTATTGCTGCATGATCGCGTCGTTCACTCTATTCTTCTCATCGCTGCACACCACAAGACGCTCGGGGTGAGTGGTCTGTCAGTCCGACAATGGGCTTGGCTTACACGGCCGCAGGAACTGGCGCTCCAGAGGAACTGGGTGGCCACTGCAGTATGGGCGCATGATGTGCTGATAGGCGGAAGATTACCGGTTCTGAAGAAACGGTGCCCTGAGTACCTCAAATATATCTTGTAGACGGAATGTATGACCACCAGTCTGTCTCCGGGTTACAGTACTTCTACACCGATGTGCCGTTGAATTGGTAGCCCTAACTTCGCGAGCCATGGGTAGTGGTGTCATCATGGTTATGGCGACGGGCCTTTTCTCTCGAATTCATTGAAGATTCAAGTGGGTGTCGCAGGGTTATACTGATGAGGTTAGCGGTTCATGTCTGGGTAGCATTTTTGCAAATAAATGAATGCGTGTCAAGTTTCGAAGATCTTGAGGGTCCGATTATTGGGTCGCAGGGAACAATATGAGTAACTCACTCGCCTTGATCAACAGGCGCTTTGAAACTGACAACCCCTCGACTGCCCTTCAAGGAATTGCCCGTCATTTTCAACTCATCCATTGCATGGATATTCTGTACACGTGTCCTTATGTTGGGCCTGTTGGGACTTGTGGCTGTCCACTTAGGTAATTCTTAAACATAATATTGTTGTTGTCCACCAAGTATATATGGTTTACGTTTTGCATCGGGCTTAGACTCTGGATTCACGTCCGCATGTGTTGAGCTTCCGCACCATATACGGTGCGGAAGCAGTCCAAGGATACAAGTGAAGCCCCAGACGGATCGAACGCACCCTTCTTGGCCTGAGGCAGTAACCGAGACCCTTCCATGGCGTCGACACTAGTTCCCTGGCCTACCATGTGCAAACCTACAGTCTTCCCTTGCTCGCCTTCCACGACTAGTTTATTTGCTACCGGCTCGTCGTGGTCTTCTCCAATAAATTCAATGCCTGTGGAATGGAATTGGTGGTGGCTCCAGTTTCCAAACCAAATAAATGGGGTTATACCCTTAAGTTGGGGAAGCATGCATGGCGCTCACAAACCGAACTTTAACGGCATCATACCACTTCTTGCGGGAATTATGTCCTGCTAGCCCTACCATTCTAATTTTAGGATGCCTGCACAAGCGGGGTATCTTGAGGGTCCAACGGAGGGCAACAAAAGTAGAAGGACATGAACGATAACGACGGTGGGGATGATATAGTAGCTGACTTTGTCGTCATTGTGCTTGTAATTGCTAAAAGAGACGAATCAAAAGCCTCCTTCCTGTGGCGATCGCCACAAGGGGGAGGAGAGTGTTGCCCTGACATCGCCAATAGTGAAGATGTTGGAACATTGTTCGATCGATAATGGCTATGCCATGCTCACCATAACCTCCTCCAGGCCCATGTTCTCAGTGCGTACCTCGCCAAACGCCCACAGCAAGGATTCGACGGTGCAGCTCGCGTTCTTGTTGGTATGAGTTGATATGTGTGAGCCGTGACTGGCTCTCCATTCCTCGTACCTTCCACCTTGACAATTTAAGTCAACCTGTGACTCTTGACCTGGCCGCGTGGAAGAGCGCATTCTGTCGCATTGAGCTAGCGAAGCAGACGTGTAACCCCCTGATAGTCCCAATAAATAGCCCTTGTTGGCCCTCGATTATGCCAATGGAGCTGGCGCCTTGGCTTCTGTAAGGGCGAGCATACGGGTAATCAGTTTTCCCATTTCGTAATGTTCTCGTTTCCATGTAGACCGAGCGCTGTCCCTCAAACGTATCGATCTTTTACTCTTACCACACTCCTCCACACATAGCGCCTACGTAGTACACTCATCTCTTTCAATATATCAAAGGGATTCGATTGTATTCGGCGTTTCGGATTGAGAACAGTCGGAGAAGAAGATCACAACCTTACAGCTTCATGTCGATCATCCACTGCCAATTCGAGCCTCACCTCACCTTTTGATTGCCTGTACTTCCGCATATGCAATCCGTATCTCTAAAGGTATCTCGGAAAGTGTTTATTTGGGCTAGTACTGTCGGATTTCGTCGTCTCACGATCTGTGCTCTGTTCGCCCAAGCCTTATTCACATGGCTCGTTTACCCCCTTTTACCCCTATTGCATAAGTACACGCACTTTGTACGACGATCGGCTCAGTTTTGTCCCCTAAACTGAGCCGTGAGTCATCTATCCTTTCGTCTGCGTTTTGTCATCGTTTCCCGCGTCTTGTGTCTTACATTGTTGTAGCGCTGTTTCTACAGGTACAACAATACATCATGAGTTTTGCCCCCTAAACTGAGCCCGCTGTTTCTACAGTTTCTACAAGTACAAAGCTAAAAAAAATTCGACAACCCTTCAGGTTCCACCTCAGGCTCTTGACCTCCGGAGGGGTTCAGACAGGGCGACCAACAGGGAGCAAGACCTAAGTAAACTCAGGGGGACTCCAAGTAGGCCGGGAAGAAACGATGATGTCATCGTAGAAGGTTCCGGAATATTTGGAATGTGCAGTGTCCATGACGTAACCAAAGAATATCAAAGAAAGTCCAAGAACAGTGCGGAAAAAGGTTTCGGCCCTCCTACTCGACTCGAATCCCGCCTTACTACCAGAGGCTCGCATCAATCGGTCCAGGGAATCTGAGCCCGGCCCAACTCGCATCCGTGCTAGGCGCAGAGAAAGTGGCCATCCTTGAGCAGATGGACGTGGACGGTTTGCGCTCCCTGAGAGCCCAAGCGCCCCCTGGCGTGCTGTCCCAGGGATTGTGGGAGCAGGATACAGAATCATTCATGCGAGGACGTACACAGGACCTAAAACATGCGAAGGAGGTGCTCGAGGCAAGTAGATGGCACTTGCTCGCTTCCAGGAGCTAACCAAATACGTATACAGCAAGAGCTCAAGGCGACACCGGTTCCAATTCGAACTCTCCCTCGGGGGGTGGCATTGAGGAATATGCAGGACGATATTAATTCCTATCGCCCGCCGTCAAAGGAATCTCCTCATTACCGACAAACCTTTGATGATGGGAGAAGACGCTTCTCTTCCCAACCCTTGTCGAAGCTGAAGCAAATCTCCATCTCACAGTTGAGCGTACCCTGCCTTCACGAAGGTACTCGAAATTCACCGTCAGCTCGTAGTCAGCTCATCTCTATATCCAGGCAAATATCTCTTTTGTCGTGTTGTCTCCAGTATCAAACATATGGAATCTTGTGTGTTGTGAGTGTCTCGAGGAACGGAAAGCACCGGCTCGCTTACTCTCTCCATATACAGCTTGACCGATGACCCTTCAGGAGATTGCATCGCAGTCGGTGTCTACCGTTTCGTGGTTAATCCATCTCTCTTCGGTCCGTCTCTTGACAGCCAGCTCCCAATTGGCACAAAAATCGCCATTCGCGAGCCATACATCAAGATTAGCGATGGTGATGGAGGACAACCATTCGTGAGAGTGGATAGCCCAACCGATATTGTCATCCTTGAGGATGACGACCCACATTGCAAAGGGGTAACCTGGCAATATGACGGCAGCCTCCAGCAGATTCAGGCGAATAAGTCGGCAGAAAGCTACAAAGCTCTTGGCAATAGTGAGTTTCAAAGAAATGATTACTACGTAAGTGGAAGTGCAAAGAGATCGTGGGCTTGCCCTGACGGTTTACAGCCGGCACTTGCCGCCTACCAGCGAGCACTCAAGGCACCAGGAGCACAAGAGATCCGCGGAGCATTATACTCGAATATCTCTGCCACCTGCTTACACTTATCCAAACCTGGTCGTGCCTATCTGTCCGCCAAAGCAGCCCTGGCTGCCAATCTCGCCGAGCCCCGGCTGGTAGCGAAGGCTCTCTTCCGTCAGGGTT
>WNFL01096412.1_pt2 | contig 13361 bp, 17 predicted proteins | sample 5400361 | NCBI WGS metagenome assembly WNFL01 (sample SAMN13153351, study PRJNA577476) | soil metagenome | isolation source: 40 cm soil on Douglas fir-dominated hillslope | place: USA:California | collected 2013-09-17
GGTCTGGTGATCTTCCAATATGACGATCTCGTCTTCTTCCTCCTGCTCGCCTGGGCCAGCCGGAGTAACGCCAAGGCTTTGCGCTCGACGCTGCTTCATGATGTCTTCTTCGAGCTCCCGTCGAATTTCTTCTGGCAGTTCACCCAACACGTCCAAGTCGATTTCGTCTGCCATGGGTGGAACATACTCCGCATTCTCCTCATCCCCTCCTTCCTCCGCTTCCTTGGACGTTCCTGCCGCCATGGGATTGCGCGTTCGAACTACCTTAGGTCCAAATTGCAGAGTCGTTTGCCCGGACTGCGATTCTGCGCCGCCTTCTTCATCCTCCAATTTCGTAATTTGAAGTCCTAGTCCGCGGAGTTCGGTGGGATCGAAATGAAAGTTTTTCAAAGCTCGCCAAGCTTGTTCCCCGATGATACCAGGATTATTAGTTGCGGCACTTTTGGGGTCGACGAGAGTTACCGTCCGGTTGAATGTCTCACAGATGCCATGGCCAAGGAACTGTTTGAGCCTCGTTATATGTCATTGTGAAAGATAGGAATTTAATCTTACCTTTGCTGCCTCCTTTGGTGCATCCGGGTGCCGCTTCATAACTTTGATTGTCAACGATCGACCACGCATGTTCACAGCTGTGAGTCGTTTAGCAACCTCCTCGCCTAATTGTCGCACGAAGTTCTCCGCTTCTCCGTCATTCCTGAAACGAATACCAAACTAAAGAGTGGTCGGCCACCGGCACGGACCAAGTGAAGGTGACGACTTGAACACTCACGTTGATCTCAGCACTGACACTCTTACGCTTCTTGCTACTCTCGATCTTTTGATCACTCAATCCTCTTGCGGCGCCCCAAAGCATTTCCCCAATCTTCGGCCCAAACACAGCGGTCAACGCCGCTTTGCTCTTCGTCGCCAACTCTCCAATCGTCCTGATGCCCAACTTCTCCTCGGCCTTTTTCCTCATGCTCCACCCGACGCCCCAAATCAAATCAATCGGCAAAGGAGCGAGAAACTCCTCGGCGTCGGCATCGTACAAGTGGAACGAGCTCGCGGGTTTTGCCCGTTTTGTCGCGAAGCGTGCGAGAAGTAGATTCGACGCGATACCAATGGAGATTTGGCATTGTGTTGCTTGGACTATCTGCGAGCGCAGCATTTCGGCGAGGTCTTTGGCATAGTCATGTGTTAGGGCATCCGCAGGGTTCATGGGTTGTACCTGTGCTTTGAGGTTGGAGACTGCATTGGTCACGTCCAAGAGAGCTTCATCCACCGAGACGGCTTGGAGATCGTCTGCAACTGCCATGAGAATGGTGTAAAATTTCAGTGAGACTTCCTTGTACCTAATGGTGCATGAGAACCGTCATATTAAGAGCAAGTCTATCTGCGTACTTCTCGAATTCGTACGGAATGGTGATCACCTCGGGGCAAAGCTGGCGAGCCTGTCCTAGACTTTGAGGAAACGTGAGTCTCGAATGGCACTATCCTGAGCTTCTCTGAAGAGCTCACCTCATACCATTCTTAATCCCTTTCGCCCGCGCCTCATAGCTACAACTCGCGATCTCAGAAGTACTGGCAGCGCCCTCCCCAACGCCCTGAGAGTGGCACACGACCGCTGGTTTCCCTCTTACCTCTGGGCGGTCGACAAGTCCCGCAGAGACGAAAAAGCAATCGAAATCGCAGTGCATAATGGTCTTCTGGGTGGAGGTTGCCTTGCCCTTGCCCTTGTCTTTACCGGGACTCTTTGACCATTCCTTGGTGATCTCTGCGCCTCTCATACTGAGCCTGTCTCCAGCCAGCGTTGCAAGGGTTTCATCTTTGGAAGCGACGACGAACTCGCCGCTCTCCACATTCTCCTGGGCTTGGCCTACAAGAAGTCGAAGTTCGGCTTTCCATGTACTGAGGTGGTGCAGTCGTGAGTTCTGGTAATATCCCTCTATGAATTTCTTCCCAGCCACGGCAGTATGCGCGTCCCGCCATTCAGGATTCTGCATCAAGCGCTGTGCAGCTTGGTTTGATGCACGGAGGGCATATCCAGGAACCCTTTTCGCCTGTTCCATTGTCACAGGATCCGTCATATAGATCGCCTCGCTAGGGTCGCCATCGTCTTCTACAAGCCCTGAGGGGGAGGAGGCACCCAGATATGGTATAGGAGTGCTTGACCTGGTGTGTTGTGACTCCAAATTTGCCTCCTCCGTCTGGCTCTCCCGAGCTCGTACTTGGGTTTGTCCACGAAGGAGAGCTTGCGTGGCTTGGAAGAGGCTTTGCTGACCTGTCTTGGACCCCTGTGCGGCATCCACTCTCGATGTAGTCTCTAGTCTGTAATCTTGCCAGGGCAACCGCACCCCCTGCTGAACACTGTCCACGATCCACTCTGGCCGCACAATCTTCATATGCTTCAACTGGTGGACTTTTACACCGGTAAGGTTTGATGCAACAACATGGGTTACTAGGCCCTTTGTATCCAAATACGCGTGGAAAAGGCCGCCGTTGGATGTAATCATGTCTCGCAGCACTTGAACTGATGGGTTCGTGTAGCCGTTGACCTAAAACCAGGTAAGAGATGTGCTGGGTCATCTAATGCCTCCTACATGTATCGCAAGTCCCTTGAAAATTCCGGTCGTCGCAACGGAGTTCTGAATCTGGAGCTTGGCTCTTTTCTTCTTCATATAATCCCCCCAATCACCAAATTTGGTCGATCCATAAACCGCTTCATCGTAATCGGCCCCGCTGGGCGAAGTCGCAAGGATCGGTGACGACGAGCGTTTCCGCTTGGGTGGCAAAGCCCTTGACGGTGAGTCTACAGGTATGTCCATGAGCGCTTCAAGGAACTCTTCATCCTCTTCGTCGTTTCCGAACAGATCGGACGATTGGGTACCGATCATAAAAAGTGGTAGGGGGCAAATGATTGGTATCACATCATGAACTAACATCAATGGGAGATCTAGATAAAGGGTATCTCAAAATACATTTGGTTCATCCAGGACGCAAACCCTTCGCCTTGGAGAGTAAGGTCCGCGCAGATGACCTTGCTCTCTGCCTCATCCAGAATGCACCTCGTTTCGACGGCTTCACATAGTATTTTTTCAACTATCTCCACAGGTAGCCGCTGGTCTAGGTTCTCCAGGAGAGCGCGTCTCATCCAAGCCTCTTGTTGCGGTGGAACCAAAGTTGTTGACAGAATGGGTGTCTCTGGATCAACAAGGTGGAAGAAGAGTAGTATGCGATAGCCTGGTGCTGTGGTATCGACCAGTGATGGTGGCAAGATGCAGTGTTGATATATATTCGGCCACGCTACTGGTTGGCCAAGTTCTAATGGGACTAAACCTAGGATTTGACACTTTGGAGAGAAACTGAGGAGCATCAGCGCACTGAAGGCAGAAATCGTCATAACTCACGAAGACATCCCCCAAGTCTGCTGTGCAGCCTTATCATCGGAGGCATGCCTAGGTTGGGTGACCGCCGCTCGAAACGAAATTGGACCACCCGTCACATTCCTCGACTCTAATACTACCACAGAGCTCGCAACTATTGAGTCATTTTTCATCCCAACGACTCCCCATGGTTTCTGAATTGGTGGCTGGCTAACAGACTGAAAGACAATCAAGATAGGGTGTTGAGGAGTGGGAAAGGACTCACGACCGCATCTCTTACCACCTCCAGCACGACCTGGATCGATTTCCCTCTCAAGGAAATTTTCGTCGGCCCCCTTTTCTCCTTGTTGCAGATATACCCGCCTTTCGGCAGGTCAGGGAGGATAACCTGAACATAACCTCAAGCCTCCGCCTTTTAGGGGAACTGCAACCCACAGACCTTTCTTGAAGCCTCCCAGCAGCTAAGTCTCCACCGATAGTCAAACCATGCATCTTCATCTTGTTCATCGTCAGTTGTATCTCCGGGAATTTGACCAGGTTTCTCGGGCGGTGCTTCGTGGGCATTTGTATGTTTATACCCGTCCCGTATTCGTGGCCGAATAAACGCAGTGTTGTGCCGATGCAGGTCCGTGAGGACGTTTTCGAAAAGCGGAACGGTGCGATGGAAAAGCTCTAGAATATTGTTGCGTAAGATATGGTGCGATGGAAAAGGCGGTATTCCGTTGATATAAGACTCTGCGAGAAGGGGATCGGCAGCCCGAAAGGGAACACGGAAAGTGGTCGGAAGGAATGTCGAGTGCAGGTTATGGAAATTGTTACGCCGATACGGAGGTTCCGCTCGAGTGAAGGTAATGCAGCTGCCTTTTTCGCCCAAGAGTTTATTTTCCCTAACCAAGGTCCGGTCATAGATTAGAGGATGACTGTGGGGATGAACTAGTGGGAAACGTCCAGTAGCGTCTTGTGAGACGGGAAGCCCCTCTTTGTAGAGGCGATCTAGGTCGATCGCGATGCCGGAAACAAGCTCAGCTGGCAACTGATGACCCTGCCATATCCGGTCGAAACAAGACGGCTGCGCACAAAGGACAGTCAGGCACTATGGAAAGGATGACTGCAAATAATGGGCTCACTTGGACGTCGTCCCGTGATACCCTCCTCGCGGCGAAATCCGACAGCTCGTCCAGCACCCAATCAATCTGACCTTCTGTGAGGACCGGAGCAGCCATGAGAACAAGCAAAGCATAGCGGGGTCCTCGGGGATCCATAGCATTCTCGACATTGTCTGTAGGTCCGAGTAGAGTCAGTGCGTCCTGAAGGTAGTTCTCGCGCCGTGCCGTTGCCCTCCATCCCGCTGTAGTATCTTCGTTCTTGAAGGTCAACCACCAATCAGGTTGAGACCGTACCCAGTAAGAGAAGTAGTTCATCTTGAGCTCCGCAAGCTGAGAAACGGCGCAAAATGAGAACGTTCGCTCAAGCGGAGAGCTCAAGAACTGAACGGACCGTCCGAATTTCCTCTCCGGCTCCATTGGCATAAATAACGCCCGGAAGGAATGGGTGGAGATACCCTGGGCCCGACATGCACAGCCGTGAGTCAGTTGCGTGTTGCGTTGGTCGAGTCGAAGGAGTACAAACCAAGTTGACTCTCCGGCATCCAGATTTCAACCCCCGGTGTCCTTACAACAATATGGACAAGCGAAGAAGTGATTGCAACATAATGTAAGCTAACTGCTACATCCCAAATAAGGGCGACTCAGTGGGGATAAGGAATTACACAAAGAGGAATGGGGACGCGTTGTTCTGAAACGGCTTGATATCGATCATAGGTCTGTGTAAATAGTAGACTATTGCCCCGGGGCACGGCTATCCCCACCAAGGCTAACCCAACTCTCCCCGTTGATTCCTTCACCACCAGCGGTGTCGCTGACAAAGCTCTCGGTAAGGGGTCCATGCTCGTCTTCAAGATGTTCCAGAGAGCTGACAGAAGCGGGCCGGCTCTCGCTCTTCTGACTTGCAGCATGGCTGCTGGTATCGGACAGGCCTTTCTCCTCGCCAACACCTTCTATCAACTTTGATTCGCGGGGTATCTTCCTGGGTTGTGGAACAAGTGGAATAGGTGGTGGTGGAAGGGGCAACAGTCGGTTGCGGAGTGCAATGAGCCACCCAGGGAGGTTGAGCAGGGCCTCCAATACGACTGTCGGGAGCCACGAAGCGAAGGTGTAGGTATGGGCACCAGCACCGACACCGAACCGGTTCCCCCTCCACCAAGCCCGAACCCTAACATGCAGTTCAGATGGTCGACAGACAGCCCACGGACGGCCAGCCTGGACAACACCAAGAATTGCATCGACAAATACTTGAACATCCTCAGGTGTTCGCCGCACTCTTTTTTTGTGACGTGGTGGTCCTTCAATAGCTCTCCCCACAGCTACCTCGTAGGCAGGACCGTAAGCCAGGCGTTCCGAAGCTGACCAAGCTCTGGTCAAAGCAGCAACATCGAGCTCGGGCTTCTTGTCCTGCTCCTTGTTAATCGCATCTTTTGGGTCTGCTGTCAACGATCCGACGTCGACAACAACGACTTTAGGATCGTTTCCAACTTCTCGTCGCAAAACCTCAACGCCTTTGACTAGGCCAGCTACCGCCATGGCTTTCGCGCCATCGAAAGCAATCCCAACGCGACTTGCGACCGAAGGGACAGCAACAATTACTGTTGTTCGCCCACTACGACCTTGATGATTTGATGCGACGCGAAAGTGAGGAAGAATTGCTTGAATGACAGCCAACGGACTGAGATGGGCTTCATACAACGTAGGGAGATATGTCTGAGGAAGATCAAGTCGCTCGATAGGGGTTGGTGGGGGAGAAGGGGAGAGCGACAGAAGAGATATGACCGAAATGAGGATATTGATAGAGTTGGATGTTGCGGCAGGTAGATATGGATCTCCGGCGACATTGAGGGGGTATCTGAGAGAAAGAGATGCGTGCATAGACCGAATGAACTGCTGTACGGTGGCGGGCTAAGCAAGGTCAGTATCTCGTCCTTAAGATTTTCGAAAACGGCGGCATACGTCTTGGGGCTTGAGAACCAGCGCTCTCACAAAACCTTTGCTACGTTTCTCCAGCATCTCTGTGGCTTCGGTCGTTGCACAGCTTGCGATAACCACATACCCTCGCTTCTCCAATGAATGGACAAGGGCCGGTCCTGAGAGCGTGTCTGCACCCAAAACGACTGTGATGAGATGAAAATAATGCAGAAATAATAATGTGAAATGAGTCGCACATGATCAGCGCAAGTAAGGAGCCGTGCCACAGCAAGCACACTCACCGACTACTTCACGGCGAGGAGGCAGTTTCTCGCTGTGAAAACGCCGTCGCCGATGATGGTGTCTCCATGCGGAAGCAAACCAGAGTCCAGCGCCAGCCGTGCCAACCACAGTTGCTGCGATGAACCATCGTCGTTTACCGTCATACCAAGGTGTATCTGGAGGGGGTAGAGTGACCGGAGGAGGAGGAGGTGCCGGAACTTCAAATGCACCCAATCCCGGGATATTGCCTACGCTAGGGAGGGAGGGAAGAGGGCCAAATCGGCGGATATCCTCGAGGACCTTTTCGCCGAGCTCTGAGAAGTTTGGCAGTTGTCCCGGGATCTGTGAAACATAGTCTGCGAGGGATGAGAGATACTCTTCCACCTGTTCTTGCGTCGGCAGCATGGTCGATGCTGATCAAGTGAGATACGGTCCAGCTCCAACCCTGGCATCATTTCTCCGCGTCCAACCCACTCTGCTGCTCCAAAAATAATTTCATAAATAGCAAAGAAGGAACGAAGGGATATAAAATATCCCAGCCTACAAGGAAACGCGCTTTTGGTTATGTCCGTACCACTCCCGAAGTTCCTGAAGGACTTCTACGCGCTTTTCCCCCTCTACACTTACCCGGAATCCCTCTCCATACACTCACCATGTCTATCAGAAGAAGATGAAGACACTGTTCACATAGCACCGAACCCCACGCTCTGCATTGTCCAACCAACGCGTCCTGAATTCAGTGTGCTCTCCGCAGACGTCCAGTGCCTCAAATGGCAGGCGTATCTCGCTCTTCGGCGCATACCAGGCGGTATACGTGTCAGGTGGGACCTCAGCCCGGACGGCGCTCATGGAGGTTCTCTACCAAACCTCTATCTTCCCCCACCGACAACTAGTAGGGGTGGTCAGGGACTCCGCGGAGAACTATTAGAGGCCAAAAGAATACCATCCTGGGTAGATGGAGAGATAGAAAAGGGGTCGCCCGGTGTGCTGGAGGGATTCAAGGATGAGGAGGCCCGCGACGAGAGCCGTGCATGGGTATCTCTCTTGGAAGGAGACGTTCACGCAGCGCTGGTAAAATTTCCTCTTCAGAGCGGTGCGATATTTCTGATACATAGTCTATAGCTTTTAACGACACCTCCGCCCTCGCTCTTCCGCCAGTTGATGATGTTGGACGCGCCGGTCAATACAAATTTCAATTTCCAACTTTCTACATCCTTAACGGGTCTCTCGTCCCTCATACCGCCCTTTGGTACTCGGATACCCCGCAAGTTGGTGATCGAAAAATACCGTGAGGCAATTATCGCCCTGTCTTACAGGCTTGGACAGGACAAATGGTTCCTAGGTTCACGGTGGGTGAGCCGTGCTGTATGTGGGCGCTAGGGATCTAACTAGTTTACAGCGAGCCTACTACCCTCGATGCCTTGGCCTTCGCATACCTCTATGCCGCGTTAGAGGAAGCGCATGATGTAGAGGTCAAGCAGGAAGTTCAAAAACGGGTGAATTTGGTAGCCTGGGAGAAGAGAGTGCGAAGTATCGTGCAAAGCACAATGCGTAGACATTAGGATGAGCACAGAAGTGCTATTCCCTATCTAAGTGAGCAATCTATACTACTTGTGCCACCTGGTTCCGTTACTTCGGGCACGGGGCTCGATATTTGTCAAGCTACTCATACTAATTACCGCGACCACGGCCAGTAAACGGCTTAAGCAAGCTATCTTGGTCTCACGGGAGCCGCATACTTTGCAATGATCTTGAACATCTCGACCAGGACACCCTATGCGATTGTACAGAGACCCTAGCCAGCTACCCAGGCCGAACAAATTAAAAATTAAGATGAACTGGCTGAGTAACGGAGTGGCAGTCAGCAGTTTGATTCTTTGAACGCAGAGATCTTTGTTTCATTTGTGCCGGCACTCCGGCTCGTTTGCGGGATAGCTGATACTGGGTGAAAAATTGCGCTCTCAAATTCTTGAACTAATTGCAGCTTCCTGCACCTTAGCACTTCAGTAAACCGATCAACAGTTGATTCATAATATCTTCAAGTGAATGTCGCTTGGTATGCCACTACGCCCTGTGGCTGTAGCCGGAGTAGGACCTGGAACGCCCGCCAATGACTTTCATTGATATCTTTGCAGACCCATTGCCATCTTGCGGGTACCCAAGGCAGCAGGTGGTGCTGTGCGTCTCGGAAAGTGGAGGGATGACTTGAGGGGAACTCGTGAACCTGTCTTCGCTTTTGATGGCCTCCACTGCGCCTCATGTATCAACAGCATTTGGCAAGAAAGTCATTCATAACAATCGGCATCAGTTACCTCTTGAAGCTCTGACCTTAAATTCTTACCCACATGTGCTTCCTTTTAACGACTTGCTTGTCAGGTCAGGCCCATTACATTACCTCGTCCGTTGACGAAAGAGACAGCCCACCGACTGTCGTACAAGGAGTTTTCAAGATGTAAGATGGCATATTTGTTGTCAATACGTCCCGATAGGACAGTTGTCATTGGGTCGCGCTTCAATGACTGCTGAACCATTGGAGTAATCGATGAGGAGGCGCTGGTGTCATAATGTCAGTGTCCCCGTTACATGGAGTACACGTTACGCCCTCGATCTGTTTCTTTGACTGCTTTCCGGGGCGGGTGCTGCGTTTGGGCTTCGACGTGTTTGAACACGAGCCAGAGATACATTTTTGGGTACGCCAACCCTATACACAGCATTAACAACATACTCACGCTCACGCCCACTGGTTTTTCGGCAATTACCACGTCTCTCCTCCTGGGTGTTCGGCATTTTCTATTCTCTTCCAGTCTGACTCCCCATAGCACGGGGGCGCTGCATATACCACGACGTAAAACACAGAGCATCCGCAAACCTCCGGTAGGAGCAGGAGTACCTATCTTCACCCACATATGCCTCGTAGTAGTGTCTAAGTATGCCAAAGGCTTATATCGTGTAGTCAATTATTGTTTCATTTTGTCGCTTGCGCAGAGATGGGTAGCGAAGGATCGACTGAGCCGTTTCGGAAGGCTTCGGCTTCGGCTTTCTCTTCTTCAGGTCTTGCCCTCTGCCTCTGCGGCTCCTCTCTATTGGGGTCGTTGACTTCATCGTTACTTAAGTCCTGTACTCTGATAATCATTTCGTGGCCTCCTCTTTCGACCTTTCGCACTTCCCGAACTCGCTCGACGACGTCGTCCCACCCCAAATGCAGACCCCAACTCGTCAACTTGGGCGATCGACCCACAGCCTGCAACTGCACCTCAACACTTCTATCTCGAAAGCACGCTGCCGTGGAATCTCGAGCTCTCCCCAGACCTCCCAGCCTGGGTTTTCGGGTCCTACACCAAAGCCGTCTTCTCCGACATCGGCCTTCACTCCTGCGACGGGGAGCCCACTTCGCATGCTCTTCTTCGGGAAGCCCGGTGCGGGGAAGGGTACGCTCAGTGCGCTGATGACTAAGAAATACGACGTCACACAGCTGAGTGCGGGGGATTTGTTGCGGACGCACATCGCAGAAGGGTATGTCACGCCCTGTACGTCGGCTACGAAAGCGTTACATTGCTGACGCGCTAGTGACGCGTGCAGGACGGAGGTGGGACGGGCAGCGGAGGCGATTGTTGCGAGTGGAGGTACGTTTCTTCCGCCCGTTCATATGGATGCGGAAAGCCAACGCGGAGTACATACAGGGCTTATCCCGGATGACGTGATGACGCGGGTTGTCACGAGTAAGCTAGATACTCTTCGTTCCAAGGTAGGTTGGACTGAACTCGACATAGAAAAATTTGCCACTCATCCGAAATGCAGCATTGGATCTTAGATGGGTTCCCTAGGACGCTACCGCAAGGAAGGTTACTTGAGGCGCACCTCAGGAGTGCGAACGGCCCGCTGACGCTAATCGTCAACCTCGATGTCGCCGATGATGTGATTCTCAACCGGATTGGGGGTGCGTAATCGGTTGTTTCGGCTCGCTTTTCAGTTATTGAACGTTATTGAACGGTTTGTAGATCGTTGGATACACGTTCCGAGCGGACGAGTGTATAATACGAGCTATAACCCACCAAGAGTGCCTCGACTCGACGACTTGACGGGTGAACCGTTAATACAACGACCTGATGATAACCCCGTCAGTGGCTTTCGTCGACATCTGTGTTGGTCTCACCCTGAATGCTTTTCAGGAAATCTTCAAACGCCGGCTTGAATCATTCTATAAAGCCACTGCCCCTCTTCTCTCATATTACGCCTCGGCTGAAGGCCCCGCGTGTCCTAAGGTGGTCACTCTCCGCGGCAAGACTTCCGATGAAATATGGCCGCACCTTGATACGATCCTCTCCAACGAATTCCGACTCAAACCCAAGCGTACTGCGAGCATACACGAAGCGATGATACGTACCGTCGAAGGCGAGGTGAAGCGGGGTAGCTTGGAAGCCGCCAAGTTGTGAACCACGCAGTGGATCCCATTGGTCAATGACCCAAAATGCACACCAGGCTTGGATCTAACATCCTTTCGATCATCCCCTTTTCTTCTCTGACTCTACGTTTGCTTATTACGTCTTGTTTTTTCGTTCTGCCTTGAATGCTATGCTGTACACTAGTCTGCAACGAGGATCCAATTGGTTAGCACGTTACGCCGCATTTGGCTTGACATTTGGCTCCTGTGCTTCTGAAACGAAGTTGATGTAAGAGCCTGAGGACGGCCCATTTCGGAGGGAAGGTTACACATAACACATGCTTGCATGGGCGTGGTTGGGCTCACCGAACGCGTTGAGTGCTACAAGTAGACTTGGTAGTCTTATACATATATAAGAGGCATTGGGTAGTGCTGGGACGCTAGGTATGATGTCGCAGTTTGAAACGTCCCAGGGATCTTCTTGGACTACTCGTCGTCGCAGGTCGAATGACATATCCTCAATGTCGGCGCAGCAATACTCTGAAGATGACGCATACTACTCTGCTCTCTCCTACGACGACGGCCACTCAGCCGGACAGCAACAATGGCCCCCCTCCTATCAAGAGGGAGCCCCCTCTGGCCAGAATTACGCCAATCCTCCTCCAAGAAGACAAGGTGACTCTCTCCAACAAGGTATTCGTGTTCCTACCGCTTTTCTTCCAATTTTTATGGGGCTAACAAGCCCAGGAGGCAGCAGCAACGGTCAGCCATACTACAACGAAAGCCGATCTTCACCCGCAGTACCTTCGAATTACCATAATAATACCAGTAATGGACAGCCTCCTCTCCCCGCCTACTCGCAGGACTACGACCCCAATGGCCTCGACTTTGAGCGCCTTCGAATAAGCAGCGACCCCATTCCCCGTGGCACATCCGCAATGTCCAATCAGAACCCCCAGGCTGTCCCTGCTTGGCAGTACCAAGAAGGTGCGGCGGTTGCGGACCCTGTTGCCCGGACGGGCACTTCGATGTCCATGAATAGCGCTGCACGGCGTGGAGTTCCTCCTCCAAGACATGCTGCTACGATGCCATCCAACATCGGCGCCCAACCTCCAGCCCAAGCTTATTATTACAACAATGGGAACAATGATGCGTATGCCGCGCAGTCATTTGGTACACCGTCGGGCAACCGCGCCTCGGGTGGGAGTCAATACGCTACTTCCGGCTACGATGCGAGTGCAAACATGTCACAGGCAGGTGGAAGTAACCCTCAATACGACGAAGGCGGTTCTATGTACTCGTACGACAGTCGTGGGGCAGCGAACAACGGAGGGTACCATGCTGCAGTTGGAAACCTACCTGGTCAAATCTTTCAGCCTGGGTACCAACAGCATGGCTACGACCAGTACCAGCAGCAGCAGCCACACGCTGGCTATGCGGCCTCAGAATATTCAACAAGTCAGTATTCTGGGTATTCTGGCTACGCACAAAGTGTCCAGTCAGCCTCGACGGCTCCAGGGTACGAAAACTACACGCAGCAGTATTCGGGTGGTGGCTACGATTCTTATGCGGGTTACCCTGGCTACGCGACAAACCCAAACTTACAACGCGGGCAATCGACGGCGCAGCGACCGGGGCTCGGTCGCGCAGAGGGAACGCTCTCTGACATGACGTTCCTGAATACGAAAAAGTCAAAAGCAATCGACATGTCCCACCCACCGTACACGCGAGAGTATGTCGAGCAGTACCGGCAACGGATCAAAGGCGATCCGGACCTGGAAGTGCACTTTTCGTATGCCAAGTACCTCATCGAAGCGGCCAAGAAGATCGGCGCAAAGGCGCCGGACCAGAGGGCGGTACGAAAATACCGAGAAATGCTACTTGCAGAGGCATTGAAGGTCATCCGACGACTTGCCACGCAGGGAGAGGCACAGTTCTTCCTGGCGAGCTGTTGTGGGAGCGGGTTATTGGGCTTACAAGTGGATCACGAGCGTGCGTACCACCTGTACCTGCAAGCGGCGAAACAGAACCACCCTGCGGCAAGTTACCGCGTTGCGGTTTGCAATGAACTCGGCGTTGGCACGCGCAAGGACCCGGGACGGGCATTTGCATTTTATCGAAAAGCAGCGTCGCTTGGGGACACGGCGGCTATGTACAAGCTGGGGATGATCCTGCTCTCGGGGAGTCTGGGGCAGGGGAAGAATACGCGGGAAGCGGTAGGCTGGTTGAAGAGAGCCGCCGAACAGGCCGACGAGGAGAACCCACATGCGCTGCACGAATTGGGATTGTTGCATGAAATGCCAAACTCGACCATCGTGG
>WNFL01081987.1_pt1 | contig 13358 bp, 10 predicted proteins | sample 5400361 | NCBI WGS metagenome assembly WNFL01 (sample SAMN13153351, study PRJNA577476) | soil metagenome | isolation source: 40 cm soil on Douglas fir-dominated hillslope | place: USA:California | collected 2013-09-17
CGAGCACGCCCGCGTGGTAGACGGCCGGTTCGTGAGCCAGCGGCTGGGCCTCGAAGCAGACGTCCCGCCGGGGTTCGAGGCGGACCTGCAGGAGCCGGCCGCCGAGCTCGTCTTGCGCAAGCCGCGCCCGCAGGCGCGCGCCTCGCTCCTGTTCGTGCCCGAGGCGGCGACGCCGGAGCTGGTCGAATCGTTCTTCGAGACCTCCGCCGTCGTCTTCGCGAACGAGGTGGGCGGCTCGTCGCTCAAGCTCCGCGGGTCGCAGCGGACCACGCTGCTCGGCGCGGCTGCGCAGGAGCGCGCCTGGAACGTGGAAGGCACCGGCGCGGTGCTGCGGGTCACGCTCGCTCCCGCCTGCGGAGGAAGGGGCTACTACGCGGTGCTGCGCGCCGCCGCGGACGAGGCGTCGCGCTCGGCCCTCGAGAAGTTCGTCGGGTCGCTGCGCGCGAATGGGGCGGCGGACTCCCCCGCCTGCGCCGAGCTGCAGTAGGGACGGCTCAGGGCGTGGGGTTGTTGAGGTAGTTGAGCGCGATCGCCAGCGCCTTGCGCACCGGCAGCGTGGAGACGTAGAGCGCCAGCGCGATGGGAATGACCACCGTCCGGCCGCTGGCGATGCTCTCGGGGTGCATGAACAGCATCACGATGACCATCACGCCGGTGAGGAACGCCGTGCTCACGTACATGAAGGCAAGCGACTCGCCGCGCGGATCGTAGCGCAGGCCACAGCGAGGGCAGCTGGTGTGCTCGCTGTAGGTGAGCACGCGCCGGAAGATCTTCCCCTCGCCGCAGCGCGGGCAGCGCAGGCGCAGGGCCCGGCCGAGGAGCTGGCGGGAGAGGCGGAAAAGCTGCCTGGACTCCATCCAGCGCCGTTCTAACGCGACCCGGTCCTCCCCGACGAGGCTTCCGCGAAAGCTCCAGGCCAGCGAAGGCGGACCAAGGCTTGCGCCGGTCCGCCAGCTCGAGCAGCTGCTCCGCCAGGTCGCGCGGTCGCTGGGTAGGCAAGGGTGGGCCGTCCTTCGCTCCCATTTGCGGAGGATCCGCCCGCGCGATAGCGCCGTTCACGTTCAGTGAAGTGGCACGCGCACATTTCACGGTGCCGCTCTCCAGCAGCGCAGCCGGACCCCAAAGGCGGCACAACCGTCGATAACCGACGCCGCGTGTGTCATTGCGCCCAGGAAGGATCCCCGCTTCACTATCCACGTTCACTGGAAAAGTGAGGGACCCATGGAACGCCTGCGCAAGGTTCTATCCATCTTCGCCGCCGCCGCGCTACTCGCCCCCGCGGGTGGGGCGCTCGCCGGCCGTCCGGTCTTCCACCAACACCAAGCCGACCACGAGGGCGAGGAGAAGGACCACGCCACCGACCGCGGCGCAAAGCCGGCGAAAGGTATGGCCGGCGACCTGACGCTCCGGTCGCGCGCGCTGCTGGGCAAGGATGGCAAGACGCAGCTGGAGATCAGCACGGCTCCGTTCGACATCGGCGCCAATGCGACTGCGCCCGGGAATATCTCCGAGGTGCACGTTCGCGCCGTCGATCCCGCCGTGCGCGACGATGACGACGACAAGGACGGCGACAAGGACGGCAAGCGGCTCCGCTTCCGGCGCAAGTACAACCATCTGCGCGGCGGCGGGTACTTCACCAACCCGGATGCGTGGACGGGTCTGCCGCACGGCCAGAACCTGCGCGTCCAGGCCGAGGCCCGGGGCGCTGGCCGACGCGAGGAGGTCGAGGCGAAGTGGATCGACGTGGTCCGCTACCGGCCGGATATCGTCGTCACCCAGATCAACTCTCCGGCCCAGGTGCGCGTGAAGTCGACCATCAACGTGCTCGCGAAGCTCGGCGAGGCGATGAGCGAGCTCGGCGCGCACACGGACTGCGTCCTCTTCATCGACGACAAGCAGGAGGACATCTCGAAGGACGTCTTTATCGACGCGAACGGCACGAACACGTGCATTTTCACCGCGACCTTCCCCCTCGAGGGACGGCACACGCTGAAGGTTGTCGCGGCAAACGTCCGGCCGGGCGACTACGATGAGTTGAACAACGTGATGTCCACCTCGATCGAGGTCCTGAACCCGATCATTCCCGTCTACACCGCGCAGGTGACCGAGACGACCAACGTCAGCGTGCTCACCACGAACACGTTCAACTCGTCGGCGTCCCTCCAACCTGACATTCACGACGTGAAGACGATCACGACCGTCGGGCAGGAGAGGTCGTTCCAGGGGACGATTCCGAACGCGGTGAGCCTGAGCCAACCGCTCAAGTTCACCTATTCTGACATCAGCGCGGGTCAAAAGCTGAGCTCGGTGACGTACGACAGCATCACGCTGGACACCAATGGCAATTTCCTCGACGACGACACGGCCAACAGCGGGCGGCTCCTCTGCATCATGCGCTCGGAGGCGAACAACGGGTCGACCAACATCACGTTCCTGTGGACTACGAGTGAGACCCTCACGTACTCGCAGAAGACCTGCAGCACCCTCGCGCTAGGTTGCGGCGCCGGCCCCGTCACGCTGGGTCCTGCCAAGCCGATGAACGTGACGCTGGGGAACGACTACTCGGCTGCCGTGGGCCTGGATGACGGAACGAACTACACGGCCAGTCCTACGCTGACGTTCTCGCCGTTCGGTTCGACTACGCTGGTGAATGTGCGCGACGCCTGCGCCCCGTTGTCGGGCACCAGGGGTGGCAGGCGGTGCTTCCTCACCGACACCGCCAAGTATGGCAAGAGTGGCGCGGTCTCGGTAAGCCCGCAGGTGGCGAGCCAATAGCACAGCTGAACGTCTTTAGACCGGCGCGGCGGGGCAGCGAGCCCGCCGCGCCGGTTCTGCTTCGGGCGGTCAGCCAGCTCGAGGCTTCGCTGCTCGAAATCCCTATGCTATTCCGAGCAGTTGCCGCAGCACGTAGGGCAGGATCCCTCCGTGCTTGTAGTACTCCACCTCGATCGGGGTATCGATCCGCACCGTGACGGACACTTCGTCCGTCTTGCCGGACTTGCGGTGGATGACGAGGCGGGCCTTCTGGCGCGGCTGCGGCGCGGCGATGTCGAGCAGATCGAAGGTCTCCGTGCCGTCCAGCTTCAGCGTGGCCGCGTCGGTGGCCTCGGCGAACTGGCAGGGGAGCACGCCCATCATCACCAGGTTCGAGCGGTGGATGCGCTCGAAGCTCTTCGCCACCACCGCCTTGACGCCGAGGAGCGCGGTGCCCTTCGCCGCCCAGTCGCGGGAGCTGCCGGTGCCGTACTCGGAGCCGGCGAAGACCATCAAGGGAATGCCCCGCTCCTGGTACGCTATGGAGGCCTCGTGGATGGTGGTCTTCGTCCCGTCGGGCAGCAGGATGGTCGCGCCGCCCTCCACCCCGGGCACCATGAGGTTCTTGATGCGCACGTTGGCGAAGGTGCCGCGCACCATCACTTCGTGATTGCCGCGGCGCGCGCCGTAGCTGTTGAAGTCGGGCACCGGGACGCCGTGCTCCAAGAGGTACTTCCCCGCCGGTGAGTTCGGCTTGATGGAGCCGGCCGGGCTGATGTGGTCGGTGGTCACCGAGTCGCCGAAGATGGCCAGCGGCCGGGCGGCGCGGATGTCCTCCCGCTTCGCCGGCCGGTCCTTGAAGCCCTCGAAGTAGGGCGGCTCGCGGATGTAGGTCGACTTCGGGTTCCAGGCGTAGACGAGACCGCTACCGGCAGGGATCTCCGACCACTCGCGGCTTTCGCGCGAGAGATCGCCGCCGTAGTTCTTCCGGTACATCTCGGCGTCGGCGATGCTCCCCAGCGCCTCGTTCAGCTCCTCGGGCGTGGGCCACACGTCGCGCAGGTAGACGGGCTTGCCGTCGCGTCCCAGCCCGATGGGGTCCTTGTCGAGGTCGATGTCCACCCGGCCGGCGATGGCGAAGGCCACCACCAAGGGCGGGCTCATGAGGAAGTTGGCCTTGATGCTCTGGTGGACGCGCGCCTCGAAGTTGCGGTTGCCGGAGAGCACGCTCGCCGCCACCACGTCGTTCTTGGTGACGATCTGCTCGACGTGGGGCTCGAGCGGGCCGGAGTTGCCGATGCAGGTGGTGCAGCCGTAGCCCACCGTCACGAAGCCGAGCTTGTCGAGGTACGGCTGCAGCCCGGTCTTCTCCAGGTAGCGCGAGACGACGCGCGACCCCGGAGCGAGCGAGGTCTTCACCTCGGGCCGCACGTGCAGGCCCTTCTCGACCGCCTTCTTCGCCAGGAGGCCCGCCGCGAGCATCACCGACGGATTGGAGGTGTTGGTGCAGGAGGTGATGGCGGCGATGAGCACGTCGCCGTGCCCGATGTCGACCGGCACCTTCACGGGGTGCAGCTCCTGGGGAGGCACCCGGTCCGGCGTGGGCCGGTTGGTCATCATCTCCGTCTCGGTGAGCGGGTTCGTGTCCCTGTGCGTGATGCCGTTCCGCTTCACCTCCGGCACGGTCTCCGAGTCCTGCGCGCCGCCTCCCTCGACGGTTTCCAGGGGCAAGGGCTCGGCGATCTCGTGAAACCGCTTGCCGATCTCCTGGCTCGGCTTTCCGTAGCCGTTCGGGCTGGGGGCCTGGAGCAGCTCGAGGAACTTGCCCTTCACGTTGGGCAGCTCGATGCGATCCTGCGGGCGCTTGGGTCCGCTCACGCTCGGCTTCACCGAGGCGATGTCCAGGTCGAGCACCTGCGTGTAATCGACCTGGCCCTTCTTCGGGATGCCGAAGAGGCCCTGCTCCTGGTAGTACGCGCGCAGCCGATCGACCAGCTCCGCCGGGCGCCCCGTGGCCAAGAGGTACTGGCAGGTCAGCTCGTCGATGGGGAAGTAGCCGATGGTCGCGCCGTACTCGGGCGCCATGTTGGCGATGGTCGCGCGCTCGGGGACCGACAGCGCGGCAGCGCCCTGGCCGTGGAACTCGACGAACTTCCCCACCACCTTCGCCTTGCGCAGCATCTCGGTGACCGTGAGCACCAGGTCGGTCGCCGTCGCGCCCGTCCGGAGCTTCCCGGAGAGGTTCACGCCCACCACGTCCGGCGTGAGGAAGTAGACCGGCTGGCCCAGCATGGCCGCCTCGGCCTCGATGCCGCCGACGCCCCAGGCGAGGATGCCCAGGCCGTTGATCATGGTGGTGTGCGAATCGGTGCCCACCAGCGTGTCGGGATAGACGACGCCCTCGCCCTCGAGGATCCCCTTGGCGAGGTACTCGAGGTTCACCTGGTGCACGATGCCGATGCCCGGCGGGACGATCTTGAGGCCGTCGTAGGCCTGCATGCCCCACTTGAGGAACTCGTAGCGGGGCCGGTTCCGCTTGAACTCGATGCCCATGTTGAGCTGGATGGCGTTCGCCACCCGCGTGAAATCGACCTGCACGCTATGGTCGATCACCAGGTCGACCGGCACCTCGGGTTCGACCAGCTTGGGATCCTGCCCAGCGCGCCCGACCGCGCTGCGCATGGCGGCCAGATCGACGACCAGCGGCACGCCAGTGAAGTCCTGCAGCAGCACCCGCGAGACCACGAACGGGATCTCCTCGATCCGCTCGGCGCGGGGTTGCCAGGAGGCGAGGTTCTTCACGTCCTCCTCGCGAACCCGCTTGCCGTCCAGGTTGCGCAGGAGCGATTCGAGCACGATGCGGAGGCTCACGGGCATGCGCGCCACGGCGGGATACTTCTCGCGGGCGGCAGGCAGCGAGGCTAGGCGCGCGGACTTTCCTCCGGCTCGGAACTCCCTGAGGTACGGGCTAGTCATGTCGTCCGTCTCCGTTCATTGCAGGATCTAGTCCAAAGCGGGATGCTGTGCCACAGCCCTTTCGACCCTTCCTCGGACGGACCGAAATACGGCTGGCGGCCGTGCGTGTGAAGCCCGCGCCCGCCGCGTGCGCACTCTCCATGCGATCCCCGGCCGCCGCGCTCTTTGCCGCCTCTCTCCTCTGCGGCGGCGCGCGCGCCGCGGAAGAGCAGCCGCGGCCCTGGAGCCTCGACCTCACCGTCCACGGCTTCGGCATCGGCATCGGGAGCTCGAGGCACATCGACGGGCTGCGGCTCAACTTCCGCGACACGGCGCCCTTCGTGGCGCACGGAGTGAACGCCACCGTCTGGACCCCTACGAAGGAGGCCGCGGACAGCGAGGTCGACGGGCTCGCCTTGGGACTTCCGGTGACCGGAGCGGGCAGGGTGCGCGGCCTGGCCTTGGGATTGGGCGTAGGTGCCGACCAGACGCTCGACGGCATCGCCGCGGGCGTGCTGGCAGCCGGCTCGGGGAAAGGCCTGCGCGGCCTGCACCTGGGAGGCCTCGGTGTCGGAACGGGCGGCGACGTCATCGGCATCGCAGCCGGCGGGCTCGGTGCCGGCGCCAGCGGCAACGTCTACGGGGCGCTCATCGGTGGCCTGGGCGCGGGAGCCGGAGGCGACTTCACCGGCATCGGCGCCGGTGGCCTCGGCGTCGGCGCCGGCGGGCGGATCCGCGGAGTGTTCGCCAGCGGGCTCGGCGTGGGCGCCGGCGGCGGTCTCGAGGGAATCGCGGTCGGCGGAATCGGGGTCGGTACCAGGGGCCGCATGCGCGGCATCGCCGTGGGCGGACTGGGCGTGGGTACCGGGGAGGGCGTGCAAGGGATCGCGCTGGGTGGCCTCGGGGTGGGCGCCGGAGCCGACGTGCAGGGACTTCTCGCGGCCGGTCTGGCGGCCGGCGCGGGAGGGACCATCCAGGGAGTCGCGATCGCCGGGCTGGGCGTCGGAGCTCCCCGCATCCAGGGCCTGGCGATGGCCCTCGCCGCCGGCGCCAAGGAGGTGGACGGGGTGGTGATCGCGCCCGCCTACTTCCACCTGGCGGAAGGCGGCAGGATGCGAGGCGTCTCGGTGAGCGCGTTCAACCGCGTCCTGGGCGAGCAGCGCGGCCTCGCCATCGGGCTGGTGAACTACGCCTCGCGGCTGTACGGGGTGCAGATCGGCCTGTTGAACTGGGCGGACAACAACCCCGCCGGCCTCAAGATATTGCCCGTCGCCAACGCGCATTTCGAGTGATGCGGCCAGCTGTCGCTTGACGCGCGCCGCGCGGCACCGTTCACTCCTCGGGCGCATGGCGACGATGTTGCTCGTGAGGCACGGGCAGGCCTCGTGGTTCGAGGAGAACTACGACCGGCTGTCCAGCGTGGGCGAGGCGCAGTCGCGCCTGCTGGGGGAGCTGTGGGCGGGGCGCGGGATGGAGGTGACGCGCGTGTTCACCGGACCGCGGCTGCGGCAGGTGCGCAGCGCCGAGCTGTGCGGCGAGGCGTATTCGGCGTCCGGCAGGCACTGGCCCGCGCCGGTCGTGCTCGAGGATTTCGACGAGATGCGCATCGAGCCCGTGTTCCGCGAGCAGATGCCCGAGCTGTTCGAGCGGCACGCGCACCTGCGCGCGCTCGGCGACGCGATGCTGGCGGCCGGGGGAGACCAGGCCAGGGCACGGATCATGGGCCGCCTCTTCGAGGGCGTGGTCACCATGTGGGCGAAGGGGCAAATTGCCGCCGACGGAGTGGAGACCTGGGAACAGTTCCTCTCCCGCGTGCAGCGCGGGCTCCAGGCCGCGCAGGAGTTCCGCACCGACGGCAACCTGGCGCGCGCCCCGTCCGGCCGGACGGTGGCCGTCTTCACCTCGGCGGGCGTGATCGTCGCCGCCGCGCAGCGGGCCCTCTCGCTCGACGACGACAAGGCGCTGGCGCTCGCCTGGCACGTGCGCAATTCGTCGGTGTCGGAGTTCCTCTTCTCGGGGGAGCGCTGGTCCTTGCGCTCGTTCAACTCGGTCCCGCACCTCGCCGACGCGGAGATGATCACCTATCGGTGACCGCGATCAGGCCGGCCTGGCGATCGCGCCGGTCCGCGCCCGGGTCGCGCGCAAGTAGTCGGCGGGCGCCAGCAGGATCTGGGTGCCGCGCACGCCCGCGGAGACGGAGACGACTTCGAACAGCTCGATGGTCTCGTCCGCGAACACGGGATGGTCCTTCTTGCAGGCCAGGGCGGTGACCCCGCCGCGGACGTACCCGGTGAGCGGTTGCACTTCCTTGAGGGGCACCGTGTCGGTCTTGCGATCGCCGGCGAGGCGCGCCAGCGCCTTCAAGTCGAGCTGCGCGTTGCCCGGCACCACCGCGAGCAGCACGCCGGTGCGGTCGCCGCGCGCTACCAGCGTCTTGAACACCTGCTCGGGCGGCAGGCCGACCTTGCGCGCGACCGTCTCGGCGGAGAGGTCCTCCTCGTCGACCTCGTAGTCGCGCAGCTCGAAGCGGATCCCGAGGCCTTCGAGGATGCGGACCGCGTTGGTCTTCACAGCGTGGGCAGCTCGCTGCGGCGGCGCACCGGGAAGGCGGCGTCGATGCGCGAAAGCTCCTCCTCGCTCAGCTTCAGCTTCAGCGCGCCCGCGTTTTCCTCGGTATGGTCCGCGCGGCTCGAGCGGGGAATGCTGAAGAGGGAGGGCCGGCGGGTGAGGAAGGCGAGCGCCACCTGCCGCGGGGTCGCGCCGTGTGCCTTGGCGACCTCTGCGAGCACCTTCCCGCCGCGCGATTGCGGCGAAGGGAAGCTGCCCGACCCGAACGGGCTGTAACCGACGAAGGCGATCCCCAGCTCCTCGCACAGAGGAACCAGCCCGGCGTCCGCGTGGCGCTCCTCGAGGTGGTAGAGCACCTGGTTGGAGGCGATCTTGCGCGGGCCCGCGGTCTCCACGGCCTTGCGGAGCAGGTCCTCGTCGAAGTTGCTCACGCCGTACGAGCGGATGGCGCCCTTCCGCTGCAGGTCCTCGAAGGCCGCGATGGTGTCCTCGAGCGGGTGTTCGCCGGAGGGCCAATGCAGCAGGTAGCAGTCGAGCCGGTCGGTCCGGAGGCGGCGCAGCGATCGCTCGCACGCGGTCACCGTCCCGCGGCGCGAAGCATTCGAAGGGAGCACCTTGGAGACGAGGAAGACCTCGTCGCGCCGCCCTTCGATGGCCTCGCCGACCATCTCCTCGACCGCGCCCGCGCCGTACATCTCGGCCGTGTCGACGTGCGTGAGCCCCAGGTCCAGGCCCCGGCGGAGCGCTCGCACGACTTCTTCGCGGTGGTACCGCTCCAGCTGCCAGGTTCCCTGGCCGATGGGCGGAACGGATGCCTTCAACGGCCCGAATCGATTGCGCATGCCCCGTGAGATGCGCCGTGCCGGTAAAGGCCGCAACCCAACCCTTCTCGACCAAACCCAATCGTTTTGTCACGCACCGACCGTCCATACGTCGCCGGAGTGGAGGAGGGCCTTGAGGTCCGGGGGACGCTTGCGCGCCGCCTCCACCTCCTGCTCGCGCGCCAGGGCGTCGACCGTGGGCCGCTGCACTGCGCGGAGCACGCCCATCGGCTGCGGGAGAGGAGGCTCGAGCGCCGCCAGCGCCATGGCGAGCGCGAGGTCGTCGCGCGTCTCGTCGTGGACCAGCGCATTGTCGGTCGCCGGGCCGGCTTCCAATCGGAAGCCGCCACCGATGCGCAGCGCCTTGTCCCTGGACTTGCCGAACACCAGTGGTTTGCCGTGCTCCAGCTTGATCAGCGAGTCGTCGCGGACCTCGCGATCCGACCACTCGTCGAACGCCGCGTCGTTGAACACCGGGCAGTTCTGCCAGATGTGGACGAACGCGGCCCCCTTGTGCGCCGCCGCGCGCCGGAGCACTTGCGCCAGGTGCGCCGTGTCGGTGGCCACGCTGCGGGCGACGAAGGTTGCGCCGGCGCCCAGCGCCAGCGTGAGCGGATTGAAGGGCCGATCGACCGTGCCGTACGGGCTGGACTTGGTCTTCTTCCCCAGCTCGCTGGTGGGCGAGGCCTGCCCCTTGGTGAGCCCGTAGATGCGGTTGTCGAAGAGGAGGATCTTGAGGTCGACGTTGCGCCGCAAGGCGTGGATGAGGTGGTTGCCGCCGATGGAGAGCCCGTCGCCGTCGCCGGTCACCACGAACACCGTCAGCTCGGGCCGCGCCATCTTGAGGCCCGTGGCGATGGCCGGAGCGCGGCCGTGGATGCCGTGGATCCCGTAGGTGTTCATGTAGTAGGGGAACCGGCTCGAGCAGCCGATGCCGCTGACGAACACGATGTTTTCCCGCGCCACCTCCAGCTCGGGCATCACCTTCTGCACGGTGGCGAGGATGGCGAAGTCGGCGCAGCCGGGGCACCAGCGCACTTCCTGATCGCTGACGAAGTCCTTCTTGGCGAGGTTCAGCTTGCCGGTCATGCGATCTCCTTGGCCCGCGGCGCCAGCTTCTCGATCGCGCCGCGCACTTCGGCCACGTGGAAAGGCTTGCCCTGCACTTTGTTGAGGCCGATCGTCTCCATCCCCAGCTGCCCGCGCAGGTGCAGGCGCAGCTGGCCCAGGTTCAGCTCGGGCACCAGCACCTTCCGGTACCGCGCCGCGATGTCGAGAAGGTCGAGCGGGAGCGGGTGGATGTAGCGCAAGTGCACGTGCCCCACCCGCGCGCCGGAAGCGCGCGCGTCGATCAGCGCCTGGGTCACCGAGCCGTACGTGCCGCCCCAGGAGATGACCAGGACGTCGCCGTCGGGATCGCCGGCCACCTCGGTGGGCGGGTAGGTCCGCGCCACGCGCTGCACCTTCTCCGCGCGGGTCCGCGTCATCTTCTCGTGGTTCTGCGCGTCGTAGCTGACGTTCCCGGTGAGCGCGTCCTTCTCCAGGCCGCCGACGCGGTGCTCGAGGCCCTTGGTCCCGGGAATCGCCCACGGCCGGGCCAGCGTCTCGGGATCGCGGTCGTAGGGTTGGAAACCCTGCGGGTCGGTGCGCAGCTTGGGGTCGATCTTCGGCAGCGCCTCGAGGTCGGGCAGCTTCCACGGCTCGCTGCCGGTGCCGATCGCGCCGTCTGACAATAATATAACCGGTGTACGATACTCGATGGCGATGCGCGAGGCCTCGATGCAGGCGTCGAAGCAGTCGGCCGGCGAGCGGGTGGCGAGCACCGGCACCGGGGACTCGCCGTTGCGGCCGTAGACCGCCTGGAAGAGGTCGGACTGCTCGGTCTTGGTGGGCAGGCCGGTGGAGGGACCGCCGCGCTGCGCGACGACGATCACCAGGGGCAGCTCGATCATCAGCGCCAGCCCGATGGCCTCGGTCTTGAGCGCGACGCCTGGACCGCTGGAGGCGGTGGCGCCCAGCGCGCCGCCGAACGAGGCGCCGATGGCCGCGGTCACGGCGGCGATCTCGTCCTCGGCCTGGAAGGTGGTCACGCCGAACTGCCGGTGCTTGGCCAGCTCGTGCAGCACGTCGCTCGCCGGCGTGATCGGATAGCTGCCGAAGAACAGCCGCAAGCCCGACTGGCGCGCGGCGGCGATGAGCCCCAGCGCCAGCGCGGTGGATCCCATCACGTTGCGGTAGATGCCCGGCTGCAGGCGGGCGGGCGCGATCTGGTAGGGAGCGTCGGCGGCCTCGGTGGTCTCGCCGTAGTAGTAGCCGGCCTTGAACGCGCGCACGTTCGCTTCGGCCAGGTCGGGACGCTTCGCGAACCGCTCGCGGATCGAGCTCTCTTCCCGCGCGGTGTCGCGCGAGTAGAGCCAGAAGACGAATCCCAAGGCGAAGAAGTTCTTGGTGCGCTGCACGTCCTTGGCGGGCAGTCCCATGCCCTCGCAAGCGAGCGTGACCAGCTTGTCGAAGTCGACCTGGATGACGCGGTAGCCCTCGACCGTGCCGTCGGTGAGCGGGTTCGACTTCCACCCCGCGCGAGTCAGATCCCCCGGCGTGAAGGACGCCTCGTTGACCACCAGGAGGCCGCCCTTCTTGAGATCGGCGAGGTGGACCTTGAGGGCGGCCGGGTTCATCGCGACCAGCGTGTCCGGCTGGTCGCCGGCCGAGAACACCTCGTGCGCGGCGAACTGGATCTGGTACCCGGAGACGCCGGCGGTGGTGCCGGCAGGCGCGCGGATCTCCGCGGGAAAGTCCGGGAACGTGGCCAGGTCGTTGCCGTGGAGCGCTGCTTCGCGGGTGAACTCGGTTCCAGTGAGCTGCATGCCGTCGCCGGAGTCGCCGGCGAACCGGACGACGGCTTGATCCAGGTTGCGCGGCGTGCGGGCGGAAGGCTGGACTTGCATCAGTTCCTCCGATCCGGGACTGACCGCTTGTGTAGCCCGGAAGTCCGCCCCGCACAACGACGCGGGGCGTCGCCGGGGAAGGCTCAAGCATCTCGAACGGGCGGGCCTTTGAACCTCCGGCGCATCCAGAGAAACCAATACGCGCACAGCAGCGCGAGCACGCCGGCGAAGGTATAGCCGGCCACCTGGTTCGGGGGCAGGACGAAGAGGACGGTCAGCGCGGCGATCCAGAGCAGCGCCGCGACGTTCACCGGCGTCGACCAGCGGCCGAGGTGCCAGGGACCGAGGTGCGCCCAGCGGCCGCTGCGGCGCGCCCGCAGCCCCACCCAGATGGGCAGGCCGTAGCTGGCGTAGAGAGCGATGGTGCTGAGCGCGGTCATCGCCGAGTAGGCGTCCGACCAGAGCGCCACGGCGAGCGCAGCCGCGACGGAGACCCAGATCGCCACGTGCGGCGAGCGGTACCGCGGCGAGACGGAAGCCACCTGCCGCGAGAACGGCAGCCCGCCGTCGCGCGCGAAGGCGAACAGCATGCGCGAGTTGGAGGTGACCGAGGAGAGGCCGCAGAACCACATCGCCAGGATGGCGATCCACACCAGCGCGCCGCCGGCGCGGGTGCCGAGCGCGCCGCGCAGGACGTGGATGAACGGGTTGTCGGCGGCGGCGGTCGCGCGCAGGTCTCCGATGGCGAGCGTCACGGCGAGGAGGAGCGCCCAACCCGCGACGGCGCTCACCGCCACCGAAAGGAAGATGCCCCACGGCGCGTTGCGCGTCGGATCGTGCGTCTCCTCCGAGACGTGGGCGCTGGCGTCGAACCCGGTGAAGGTCCAGCCCGCCTGCAGCAGGCCGAGGAGGAACCCGAGCCAGTAGGGCCGCGGGCCGTCGGTGAAGCGGGTGAGGAGGAATTGCGCCGGCTGGCGCGGCGCGAAGGCGGCGAGCGCGACGACCAGCACGAGGACGCCGGCGATGTGGACCCACGCCGACAGATCGTTGAGCCGGGCGACGAGACGGACCCCGAGGTGGTTCATCGCTGCGTGGCTGAGCAGGACGGCCGCATAGACCGGCAGCGTCCGCTCCGGCGGAATCCCGAGCAGAGCGACGACGAACTGGGCGAGCCCGTAGTCGATGCCAGCGGTGATGGCGAACTGGCCGATGCAATTCAGCCAGGCGGTGAAGAAGCCGGCGCCGCGCCCGCCCAGGAGCGCGGACCAGTGGTAGAGCGCCCCCGCCGTCGGGTAGCTGGACGCGAGCTGCGCGAGAGAGGCCGCAACCGGCAGGGTGAGCAGCGACACCAGCGGCCAACCGAGGGTCATCT
>WNFL01444827.1_pt1 | contig 13357 bp, 9 predicted proteins | sample 5400361 | NCBI WGS metagenome assembly WNFL01 (sample SAMN13153351, study PRJNA577476) | soil metagenome | isolation source: 40 cm soil on Douglas fir-dominated hillslope | place: USA:California | collected 2013-09-17
ACAACTACTGTGAGCCAAGGGACGATCCACACATATATACGGATAACCACTCTTTCCTGAGGACATGCTTCTCTTCCGCTCCCCGAATTGAGTTCGGCAATGGGTTTCTCGGGGGTGGCGGTGGACCATCAAAAGAGCAGAGGTGGACCGGTAATCTCGGATTGAAGGGTGCGGGTATGTCAGTTGAATCAATTGCCGTAGAGCTTCAGTGCACCCTGCTTACGCTGGCACTTCTGCAACCAAGAGAGATGGGGATCGCAAGCCCTACAAGCTGGGTAGTAGTTTCAGGCTACATCACAATGAATATCGATTGTCAGGCGAGACTAGTGCTGCCTCTGCACGCAAGCGGCGAGAGTGAGGAGTGGGTCACATCGTCCGAACCTCGAGAACGATAGACAACGGCTAGTATATTACCCACTACTTTAGCTGAGCACGTCGATTGCTAATAGGTACAGCTTGATCAACCACGTCAATCGTAGTCGCGAGGCATTGCATCCTTCCGACACTGCACACCTGTGGAGGACAAGGAACGCTCCGATCCATGGATCCCATTTAAAGCACCTTTCGAAGTCCTAGCACTAACTTCGATCAATACAGAAATTTCAATTCACTGAGCTGCGACGAGGGAAACCTGATGGCGGCCGGCTTGAGGACGCAGTGGAGCGTGACATCCGTCGTGAGCGCACAAAATGGAAGGCGAAAGCAATGCCAACTGTTGCGAAATGAAGACGACAGCAACTACGCAGTCGCGAATGTCGGGGCGCCCATAAAGTGCGAAAAAAATATCTAGCATTCTCCGGATGATCCTATGGGTATTAGTAGCGTTAACAGAGCGTATTGTCTTTGTTCCTTCACAATCCACATGGGCCGACAGGCGGGATCGGATCCACTGAAAGTAAGGAATGTCGCCCTTGAGCCATGATAATTGAACGGCCTGAAGTTGGCGAACTGGAGAGGATGTATCAATCCTTAGAATAATCACCAATACACCCCCAGGAAGGCCGACAGCGAGTGGCTAGTACAGTAATTTGACGTTCCTCCACTAGTGTCGCACGTACATTGGCTACCACTATACTCGTTCCACAACTGGGAAATTGTTTCTCTCATGCAGTCCGCGACCTTCACAACCAGGTTATCCTACCTACTCAATTTCAGTCAGCCCTTTTGAATCTCCTGCTCGGAATTTGGGAAAATTTCCGTGGCCAAGCAAGCCCGAATCGACCAAGGTGGTAATTCATCATGACTTCCATTCTCTCGAGCCCATAATTCAAACCCTAAACAGCAGGGCGAATTCACATTGATTAAGGGAGGGACAAGGAAGGAATTTTGGTTTTACAAAACCCATGAGGGGAATTGTATCTTCTACTTATACCCTGATAAGGAACCTTGCATAGACGTGGAATAGGCGTGGACAAGCACTATCTTCATACATCGAAATACGAGAAGCAAGGGAACAACTCCATCCTTGTATTCATAGCTAGTGGCCATAATTATATACAACGATGACAGAACAACAATAGTCCGTGGCAGAGCAGTGCGCATAGCACCGGAAGTTGTGCCACTTCGCCTCCAACAATCGGAAATGAACAAGGACGCCTCCAACAATCAGACGTGGACAAGGAATCACGGTAAATATAGCCCATTCTGGGTATCGTGATCACTTCGGTACGCACGGGCATGGAAGACGCGCAGAAAATCCCAATCTCCAACAGGTTGTGCTCCAGGAATCACATCAAAGCAGGAACCAGGTCACTTGAGCTAAATATCCAAACTGAATGGCTCAGCATCCTCATCCAGAGAATCCATTTCCGTCACCAAACCCCCTAGGCTCCCGATCAGCTCAAACTTTCTTCGAAACTTAATGGCGGACAAAGTAAACCGCTTCAAGGGATAGCAATACACTGCACGGAGAGTGACAACCTGTTTCAGTACAGGTATCAGGTCTACTTGCTCCGTGGGATCCCACCCCTCAATGAGCAAGCTGCTCAACATCGGGCATATAATTTCTACTATTTGACCTTCATCATGTGACCGCATCCGCACGGCATTATCGTCCGGATACATTGGGAAGAATTCCCCAAAGAAGGCAGCATCTAGATCTGAACCATTTGAAAGAATGAGGCTTCTCAGCACTGGTAAGCATCGAAGGGCTTGAATCAGGTCCGCCTGTTGATGCCATCCGTGCGCATGCAGGAGCTCCAATCCCGACAGATTTGCATTCACTGAAATATGCGTTTCCCAAATCACATCGAATCCTGGATGATCGAATGATACACTCAGTTCACAGATCCGTGGGAGCTTCAAGGTAGCAAGCAGAGTGAGGTCATCTACATCCAGTCTTGTGCAAACTGGCATTTGTGTGACCTGGTCCTCGCTCAGTATGGGATCTTCCCAATATGAGAATATCCTGCACATCTCAAGCCTGTGGAACGTCTGACCAGCCAAAAATGAAGGATGAACGAGTCCTGCTTCAAGGACCCTGAGTGTGTGAAAAAGAGGCAAATTAGGAGGTGGTTTAGATTGCAGTATATCTTGGTTACGTCTGACCCTCAATTCCTCAAGATTATGGAGAGTTAAGAGACAGCCAACAGAAAGCTGATGATGCGCCACGAGATATTCAGCCTCCTTGAAATGAATCTCCCTTGATGGAGAATCTGCAGACATTTTGAACAAAATTGTGCCATGTGGGGTTGAAATCCTAATTATGAATGATCCATAATCTGCACCCTCATGAATGCTCTCAATATGCCTCCAAACAGACCAATCTGGTCTGCAGGTCCCAAAACTCAAAAGGAGTTCAAAGTCTCGCTCTGAACGACGCGATGATGCAATGTCATCAAGGACTAGGAGGATTGCTGTTCTCTCAGGGCCCCTCAGCCATCTCTTATAGTTCACTTCGAGTTCCTCCAATTTCGAACAGAGTGGTAGGCGTGGCAGTGCACCTACTTTAAGTGGGCTATCTGCATTAGACTTTGTAGCGACAAATGCCTGGAAAAATGTTTCATTAAAAGCACGGGGACTGGCAAGTCCCAATTTTAGGCCCTCCAAAGCTGGCAGAAGCCTCAACATACAGGTCAGCAGCTTCTTACTGCATCGGACTTGGATATCCAGCTTGGTCAGGTTCTGTGCATGTGGGACAATGATGTGGCATATGGTTATGAGCTGAAGATTTCCCCTCGTGACGTTCCACTGCCCACTTTTTACTGTTAGCTCCGCAAATGGAAGATCACGAAAATACCGAAGGGGATCAAGATCATTGGAGTCATATTCTAGATCGGTGCAAGCGGGCATAGTAACAGGCCGGAGGCATATGGTATCAATCTGGTGTGGGAATCTAATAGAGCAACTCTGGAGGACAGGAAAAACCTTTCCTGCCATCCATTGGACGGAAACAGATGTTAGAAAGAGATCGCGCAGGGTCTGGATGAGAGGAAGGGGGGCATCTGGTGGATAAAACACTCGAGTCTTTGAAGGTGTGGGAGGATATTTACAGGGCTGTCTATCCTTTTGGACAGCATGATGGTGAGAGCCGTGAGGGAGCAGAAGACGGTGAGGCAGTCTGGTTGCACAAGGTAGAGTACAGTATTAAGGTCACCAAGAAACATCTCCGTGAGGTGTGGTGTGGCAGTTGCTGTGATTGCAGTCATGAGTGGTTCAAAGAAGCCACCGAGATGACAGCCTGGTTCCAACCCGAGGATCTCGAGGTTTTTCAAAGATGGCACGATCTGAAATGCCTTACACTTTCCGATTCGTGGAAGTGAACCAATCCACAGAGTTTTCCATCTCGATGCTTCCTCGATGGCCGCCATGAAACATGCATCAAAGATATCCGCATTGAAATCTTGCTCAATGCTCTCATCATCGATTGCTATGAGTACAGTCAGGAGCCACCTTGTCCCTTGGGTGGCGGTCCGAACCATTTCCATCGTTGTTGAATTTCGGATCCGCAATGCACAGGGGATCCCCGGAGTGGAAAGCATAATAGCATACCAACGCCGGCACACATTCATCAACATCACGCGATCGATACCATGCTCATCTTCCACTACGAGCAGAAATATCATGGAGAGTATCTCTGCCGGAGAAGCAAGTGGACGGGGGAGCGCCACGTGCGGACTGCATTCTGGGTGGGTCGGGGCATTGGGGAGTCTCAATGAAAGAGCTTTCGAGACTTCCCACGACTTGCCCGGGGCTAGTTGGAGAATGCAGTGGAGACGGCAAGAGTCAGGGAGGGCTGAACAACAAACTGGCACGGATTGCAGACAGGAACGTGCATGTCCTCCCTCGGCCAGTCTCAATTCGTGGGTCGACCCTTCCACTCAGCGTATGACTTGACAGACACCCCCACACAAAGACCGGTAAATAAAAGGCGAATCGAGTCTTCGTCTCATTATTACCCGACTCTGTTCGGCTACCATTGGATTACCGATCCAAGATGACGGACGGAGGATGTATCAATTCGTAGAATGAGCTCCAACACACCGAGGCAGTCTCGCCAGGCGGTACGAAAGTTTGACATTCCTTAACATGACACTCTATCGCAGCTCAGGACAGAGTTCAACCAGCACCCTGGAGTGAAGCGAAAGTAGATTCCACTAGCGCGTAGAGTGGGATTAGATCCAGCATGCGGGCAGTTCCACCACCCCTGAATTTTATTTACAAAAAAATTCAACTCTACAAGACGCTACGCAGTCGACTCCTTCCTTCTGACCTCTTTCACGTCAGGCATAACGCGAACAGGGGCGGTTCCAGCCTTAGCGGGAGCTATTGTTTCCACAGAGCGCTACTTCTACTGCGGAGTGGATAGCGAAGATGCGGCAGGTTTAGGTGAAAAAGAGTTCAGACCGGGGTTTAAGAAATCGTGGGGCAGAACAGTACACGGGTGGGCAGATGGGTGACTCGGAGGCCACGAGTGCTTGTGTTCTTGGCTGACCGCTCTGGTGATGTAGACATCTAAGTACTCCAAGACAGAAAAACTTCAATGATGTGGTGATATCAGCCAAGTAACAGGTCCACATACGACACATTCGTCCCTCTGACCCGGCTACATGGGAGTACTCTACTCTTGTGGCGTTTCCCAAGAAGCATACGGACCTGACGATGACGACGAGATCTTAGCAGATGATATGTATAACTGGAAAGGGTGTGAAATACCTTTTCTCCGGCAGGACGCGGATAGCGCATCCACAAGGGACGTACGAAGCATGCATGCATTTCAATGCGTCTCAGGCGAATCGTATTAACGAGCTTCCTTTTCGCTGAAGAGGATATTTGCGAGCCTTGTGCAGAGCTTCGATGACCGTAGGGAAAGTCCAAAGGAGGTGTAACACTCGACGCCAGGGTAACGCGAACGCATAGACGGACGGCAGGGTGGACAGGCCAGTGTAAAGGACGCCAACCTGGGGGACGTGGGCGGTGGCATTGTAAAACGCGTAGTTTGCGAGGTGTTCATGACGTTCGGTCTCAACGTCGAAGGCAGATTGTGCATAGACAAGGGTAGGGTATACAAAGCCCGTTGAGCTGTGAGTGGAGGAACGAAGAGTGAGGAGGATATCCATTCCGGAGAGTCAGCGGGACGGACCGAGCACGATGGGGTGATAGTTAATGATCACCGGCGGGGGAGACAATCGGTGCTCTGAGCTGGGCAGATGAGCTTCGGTTATAGCAGTGCTACTGGAGGGATCGGATTTACCGTTCGACGATTTAAGTAGACCCTGTTTGTAATGTCGAACTCTTGGACGAGAAACGAGGCGGCTCGCCGCAGAACGTGGGCACAAGTTGGAAAACCTCATCACACGTTGCGCTATGAATCGAGTGGCTCCTCGTAATGCTTTGATTGGCGATGATTACTCTGCCGCGGTCGAGGTGATGGATTCTGACGACGCTCTGCGAGGTCTGTGAAGCGTGTGGTTGCACTGGTACACGAAAACATCCATCATAGACATTTCCACGTGTCTGGCGTGAGTTAAGAAGCGAGTTGACTGGGTGAGTGGCAATAACGCCGGGCAACGAGGAAGTCAAGACCCAGGGGGCAGGTTATCGAATACGAGTGATTTGATTTTGGGTGACATCGAGCTTTACAATCGACAATTGAGGCTGGAATGCCAATTGCATTCTCATTTCTCAGTATGTTCACCCACTTTTCCCATCGTACGTACTACCCATCACGCCGTCCTTCCCGCAGCCTCCAGTGGCCATTCATCCTTTGTTCACCCTACTTCCAACGTGAACCTTTTTTGTTGTCGAGTGTCCTTCTCGACGAGCCAAGCTTCCAGAATCTGCAGTTTCACTAAGATTGAGTGGAGCTGAGCACCGCATGACTTAAATCACCGGCGTCGATCTCGCTACCTTACGACTATTCGGAGGATCTGTGGCGGTGCAGGAGGTGCGCCTCGCCTTGGCGGGGACTGGCGAACAACGAACAGCGGGGTAATACTGTGAACAGAGAGACGACGTACGCACATGCACGGATAACAGCCTTCTCCTGAGGGCTTGCTTCGTCTGCTCCCCGATTCGAGCTAGGCAATGGGTTACTCGGAGAGAACGTTTGATCACCAAGAAAGCAGTGTGCGTCGGGAGTTTCGAATTGAAAGGCGTAGGTGGGCGGGTTAAACCAAGGGTCGTAGAAATTTGGTTCATTCTGCTTACGCTAGCATTTCTGCGATCGATCCCGCCATGCGAGAAAAAGGTCGCGCCTCACAAGCGCAGTAGTAATGCCATCCTTATATTCGTAACTAGAAGCCGTGATTATATACACCCATGACAGTACGACAATAGTCCGTGGCATAGCAGTGTGAATAGCACCGGAGGTTGTGCCACTTCGCCTCCAACAATCGATCATGAACAAGCGAGCCTCCAATGACCGGACATCATGACCACTTTGGTACGCACGGGCATCTCAATCTCCAACAGGTTGTGTTCCAAAAACCACAAAAGAGCAAGGACCAGGTCACATGAGCTAAATATCTATACTAAATGGCTCAAAATCCTCATCCAGAGAATCAAATCCCGTCACCAAACCCCCTTGGCTCCCAATCAGCTCAAACTTTCTTCGAAACTTAACGACAGTCAAAGTAAACCGTTTCAAAGGAGAGCAATGAACTGCACGGAGAGTGACAACCTGTTTCAGAACAGGTATCAGCCCTACTTGCTCTGTGGGATCCCACCCCTCAATGAGTAAACTGCTCAACATAGGGCATATAATTGGTGATTTCTGACCCTCATCATGCGACTGCATCAGTAGTGCGTTCTCGTCCGGATGCATTGTAAGAAATTCCCCAAAGAAGGCTGCATCTAGACCTGAACCATTTGAAAGAATTAGGCTTTTCAGCTTTGGAAAGCATCGAAGGGCTTGAATCAGATCCGCCTGTTGATGCCATCCATCCGCATGCAGGAGCTCCAATCCCCGCAGATCCGTATTCACCGCAATATGCTTTTCCCAAATCATATTGTGTTCTGGACGATGAAATGATACACCCAGTTGGCAGATCTGTGGAAGCTTCAAGGTAGCGAGCAGAATGGGGTCATCTACATCCAGTCTTGTGCAAGCTGGCATCTGTGTGACCTGGTCCTCGGTCAGCTTGGGATCTTTCCCATATAACAACATCCTGCACCTCTCAAGCTTATGGAACGTCTGACCAGCCAAAAATGAAGAATGCATGCGCAGTGCTTCAAGAACCCTGAGTGTGTGAAAAAGAGGCAAATTAGGAGGTGGTTCAGATGGCAGTATTCGCCTTTTATCTCCGACCCTCAATTCCACAAGATGACGGAGAGTTAACAAACACTCAATGGAAAGCTTATGAGCTGCCACAAGATATTCTGCCTCCTTAAAGGGAACCTCCATTAATGGACCATCCAGAAATATTTCCAAGGGAATTACGCCCCGTGGGCTTGAGATCCCAACCACAGATACTTCACCATCTGCGACGTCTTTGATGCTCTCAACATGGCTCCCAACAAACCAGTGCTGTGCAAGCTCATCAAAATCCAAACGAAGTATAAAGACTTCCTCTGGATGGCGTGATGATGCAATGTCACTAAAGACTCGGAAGAGTGTCATTCTTTCAGGACCCCTCAGCCATCTCTTATAGTTCACGTCGAGCTCCTCCAATTTCAAACAGAGTGGTAGGCTTGGCAGTCCACCCATTTGACATGGGCTATCTGCATCAGAACCCGTGGCAACAAATGCCCGAAAGAAAGTTTCACTCAGTGCACGGGGGGTGGCAAGTCTCAAACATAGGACTTTCAAAACTGGCAGAAGACTCAACATATAGGCCAGCAGCTGCTCATTGCATCGGACTTGGATATCCAGCCTGGTCAGGCTCTGTGCACATGGAACAATCATGTGGCACATGGCTATGAGCTGAGGATCCCCCCTAGTGATGTTCCACTGCCGACTTGATACTGTGAGTTGAGCAAGTGGAGGGTCATGAAAGTACCTGAGGGGATCAAGATCATTGGAGTCATATTCGAGAGAATGGCAAGCGGGAATTGAAACTGGCTGGAGGTATATAGTATCAATCTGGCGTGGGAATGAAATAGAGCACGCCTGGAGGAGAGGAAAAACCTTGCCTGTCATCCATTGGACAGACACATATGCTAGAGACAGATCGCGCAGGGTCTGGATAAGAGGAAGGGGGGCATCAGGTGGATAAATTGGGAGATAGAGATGCCGAGCATGAAAGATCTCGAGTCTCTGAAGGTGTGGGAGGATATCGGCAGGGCTCTCCATCCTTTTGGACAGCCAGATGGTGAGAGTCGTCAGGGAGCAGAAGACGGTGAGGCAGTCTGGTTGCACAAGGTAGAGTACAGCATTAAGGTCATAAAGCTTGATCTGTGTAAGGCGCGGAGTGGCAATTGTTTTGATTGCAGTCACGAGTAGTTCAAAGAAGCCGCCAACATCACAGCCTTGGGACAACTCGAGATTTTTCAAAGGTGGAACAATCTGAAATGCCTTCCATTCTCCGGGTGGTGGAAATGAATGAAACAACAGGGATTTGCATCTGGATGCTACCTCGATGGCAGCCATGGAGCATTTATCAAAGCCATCCGCGTTGAAATCCTGCCCAATGCTCTTGGCATCTATGTTTATGGCCACACTCAGGAGCCACATCGTCCCTTGAATGGAAGCCTGAACCGTTTCCATCGTTGTTGATTTGTGGATCCACAATATAAAGGGGATCCCCGGAGTTTTAAGCATAATAGCATACCAATACGGGCACACAAGCATCAACCGCACGCGATCATCGTCATCACCATCGTCATCGTCATCGTCACATAATACGAGCCGAAAAATTTCACATAGTAGCTCGGTTGGAAGCAACTTGCCGAGAGAGCGCGACGTGCGGACCACATTCTGGGAGGGTGGAGGCATTGGGGAGCCTCAGTGAAAGAGCTTTCTGTGATTTGACGAGGACTAATTTGAGGACGCAGTGTAGACGGCAAGATTCAGAGAGTGCTGAGTCCAAGTCCCTCAGCCAGTCTCAATTCCAGTCTCGATTCGTGGGTCGGCGCTTCCACACAGCACATGGCTTCACAGGTTCCCACGCACAAAGATCGGTATATAAAAGGGCGGGTCGGGTCTTCCTCTCATTATTACCCGACTCCCCGAAGCGAACATGTTCGGCTACCGCTGTATTTACCGATACATGATAAACGGGCGGCTCACAGTTCGCGAGCTGGAGAGGATGCATTGATCCGTAGAATGAGCCCCAACACACCAAGGCAGTCTAGCCAGGCAGTATCATAGTTTGACGTTCTTTGGCGTGTCACTCGATCACGGCTCAGGATAAAGTTCAACCAGCACCCTGGAGTGAGGCGAAAGTGGATTCCACTAGCACACAGAGTCAGATTAGATCCAGTATTCGAGCGGTCCCATCACGCCCGAATTCCGTTTACAAAACAATTCTCGAATTCTCAACCCCACAGGACAAGGACGCTACGCAGTCCACGCCTTCCTTCTGACATCCTTCACTTCAGGCACAATGCGAGCGGGAGGCGGTTCCAGCCAAAGTGGAGGCTACTGTACCCACAGAGCCGGCGGGCTAGTCCTACTGGATGGAGTTGCTGAGGGGACGGCGGAGATACAGCGGATTTGGGTGAAAGGAGATCAGGTGGGATGGAGGAGATCGTAGGAGAGAAGGGTGCACGGGCGAACGCATGGACGACTCGGGGGCCACGCGTGCTTGGCGTTTTGGATGATTACTCAACGTGACGTAGGCACCTAAGTAGTCCTGACAGAGAAATTCAATGATTTGATCATCTCAGCCAACCAGCAGATTCACATACTGCAGATTCGTCTCTCTGACCCGGCTGTATGGGAGTATCCTACTCTTGTGGTGTTTCCCAAGACGGATACGGAACTGACGATGACGACGAGACCTTGAAAGATGACGGATGTTGTTGGTACGTGTTTGTGATACTATTTCCTCGGTAGAACGACGGTAGCGCATCCAGAAGGGGCGTACGAAGCACTCGTGCATTCACTGCGTTCCCGGCGAATGGTATCAACGAGCTTCCTTCGCGTTATGGAGGATATTGGCAAGCCTTGTGCAGACCTTTGAAGGCCGCAGGGAGGTTCAAAACTCGACGCGAGGTTGACGCAAATGCATAGACGGACGCCAGGGCGGACAGGTGAGTGTGAAGGATGTTAATTTTGGGGGGACGTGGTTGATTTGTGAGGCTTTCATGCGTGCGATCCGAACGTCGTAGGAGACTGGGTTAGACAAGGATAGGCTCGTTGAGATGCATGTAAAGGAACGAGGAGTGAGGATGACATCCATTCCGGAGAGTCAGCGGGACGGACCTGGGGACGGAATATGTGCGAGAGCAAGATGAGGTGGTATTGATGATCACCGAGCGGAGGAGAGGACCTGTACGCTGAGATGGGCAGATGAGCCTCGGCTATACCAGTGCTACTGGTGGGATTCACTTCACCGTTCGAAGTAAACCCAGTTTGTAGTGTCCAACTCTCCGGGCGCTCTGGACGTGAAAGAAGGCGGCTCGCCACAGAACGTGTGCATAAGGCGGCGAGAATGGAAAAAAACCACTACCCATTGCGCTATGGATCGGATGGCTCTGCGTAATGATTTGATTGTCGATGATTACCTGGCCGCGGTCGAAACGATGGATTCTGACGACGCTCTGCGAGGTCTGTGAAGCGGATGGTTGCACTGGTACATGAAACTGTGCTTCATAGACGTTTTTCACGTGTCTGGCGTTCGTTGAGGAAGCGAGTCGACGGGGTGAGCGGCAATGTCGGACAAGAAAGAAGTCAAAAGCGAGACAGAACGAATATGTGTGATTTGATTTTGTTTTGGGTGACATCGAGCTCTTTACAAACGACTATTGAGGCTGGAGTTCTCATCACCTTGCGGTTGTTCACCTCGACGCATCTAATCCGGCTCGCCTTCTGTACTGCACGGCACTCATCGCATCGCATTACAAATAATACCCCATCGATATTTAACCCACCTCTTCTTGAGCACACGCTTCCGCTCTCTCCATGACGCTCTTTTTTTCACACACTTTCTCCTCCCATCCTCCATACAACCCATCATGCCGCTCTTGCCGCAGCCCTAAAAGCAATCTGCCCATTCATCCATTTTTCGCCCTGCTTCCAACGTGCATCTTACTTGTCGAGTGTCCTTCTCGATCGACGAGCCAAGTTTCCAGGATCAGATTCCACGAAGATTGTGTGGAGCTGAGGACCACATGACTTAAATCACCGGCATCGATCTCGTTATTCTTCTTCTCTGTGGTACGACTATCCGAGGCTTCGTCGCGGTACAGGAGGCCCGCCGAACCTTGGGTGGGACTGGCGAACATGAGCAGCGGGGTAATTCGCTGTGAACAGAGAGACGACGTGCGTACACACACGGGTGACGGCCTTCTCCTGAGGGCGGGCTTCGCCTGCTCCCCGTTTCAAGCTCAGCAACGGGTTTCTCGGGAAGAATTTTTGGCCACCAAGAAAGCAGTTTACGTCGCGAATCTCGAATTGAAAGGTGCGTGTTTCCCAGTTAAATTAAGGGCCGTAGGGATTTGCTTCATTCTGCATACGCTAGCATTTCTGCAATCGATCCTGCCATTCGAGATGAAGATCGCGCCTTGCAACACAATAGTAACGTCGGACTACATTACGATGAATGTATATTGTCAGAACAACCGAGTTTGCCGTTTGGCGAGACCACTACTGCGGCGACACGAAAGAGGCGAGAGGACAGAGCGTGTCACATCGCCAGGACCTCAAGAATGGTGGAACATGACTAGTATATCACCCACTACTTAAGTTGAGGATATTGACGTAGTCGCCAGACATATCATTCTTCCGAAACTGTACACCTGTGGAGGAGGAACGTCCCGATGTAAATATATCACTGATACTACCGTTGGGGACTCCCAACATTGTCCTCATTCAATACGCAGGCTGGGCTTACACAATTTGGCTGCTGTAAGGACTCGCTTGCGCCTACCATGATTTGTTATTACATAATACTCCCCGCTTTTATATAACCATGTCTCTTGCAAATCCTGTACCCGATTCGATTTTACTCCTCCATCAGAACACTCTTACCATTGCACGTTCAATTGGTATGCGCTTGTCTCTTTCAATATCAAGGGATTCGATTGTATTAAGACGTCTCAGTAAGAAACAAGGTCGAAGAGGAATCGGACCCTTTACAAAAGGTGTCTCAAAGACGAGATGGAAGGGGAAAATGCCTACAAACCCATCCTTTTATTCGTAACTATAAGCCGTGATTATATACATCGACGACATAACAACAATAGGCCATGGCATAGCAGTTTGCATAGCAGTTTGCATAGCAGCGGGGGCTGTGCCACCTTGCCTCCATCAATCGAAAATGAACATGGGAGCCCGACGTGGACACGCAATCACAGTAAACATAGACAGTTCGGAGTATCGTGAACATGTGGGCACGCACGGGCGTGGAAGACGGGCAGCACCGAAAATCCGATTCTCCAACAGGTTGTGTTTCGCAAGAACCAGGTCACAAGAGCTAAATATCCAATCTATATGGCTTTGCACCCTCATCCAGAGAATCAACTTCTGTCACCATACCCCCTTGGCTCCCGGTCAGCTCAAACCTTCTTCCAAACTTGATGGCAGACAAAGTAAACCGCATCAAGGGAGAGCAACACACTGCACGGAGAGTGACAACCTGTTTCAGAACAGGTATCAGCTCAACTTGCTCTGTGGGATCCCACCCCTCAATGAGTACGTTGCTTAACATAGGGCATAGAATTGATGATATCTGACCCTCGTCATGCGACTGCATCAGTACAGAAGTCTCATTGGGATGCATTGGGACAAATTCCGCAAAAAAGGCTGCATCGAGAT
>WNFL01092831.1_pt1 | contig 13355 bp, 9 predicted proteins | sample 5400361 | NCBI WGS metagenome assembly WNFL01 (sample SAMN13153351, study PRJNA577476) | soil metagenome | isolation source: 40 cm soil on Douglas fir-dominated hillslope | place: USA:California | collected 2013-09-17
GTAACTTACAGATGGCAGGAAAGCACCGATGGTGGAACTATCTTCACCAATCTTTCAGATGGCGGGGTCTATTCAGGTACCTTGACACCATCGCTTAACCTCACTGTTGTTCCGATAACAATGAGTGGATACAAGTATCGTTGTGTTGTTACGGGCGTTTGTAATGTAGCCACTTCAACGGCTGCTTTATTAACAGTCAACAGAAGACCTACGGCGATAACCTATACTGGCGATAACAGCGAACAGTATTCCGATCTCCAAACACTTACAGCGGTACTGAAAGATCAGTTGACCAATACAATACTTAGCACAAAAACAGTATCGTTCACCATCGGTACGCAATCAGTGTCTGATGGACCCGGTGCACCCGGCAATGGAACAGATGCCAGCGGTATTGCATCAGCAACGTTGATACTGTACCAGAATCCTGGCCCTTATAGTGTTGTATCATCCTTTGCCGGTGATGCAACTTATGCCCCCAGCAGCGACACGGATCCGTTCAGAATAATAAAGGAAAATGCAATTGCAGATTATACGGGACCTGAGTTTATCAGCGTTCCTTGTGCTACGTGCGCGACGGCAAATATTCTACTGAGTGCATCCATCAGGGATACAACGGCAGTTTATCCTGCTAATGATATTTACCCCGGTGATATCCGGAAGGCAAGAGTAAGGTTTGTTGATTTGAATTCTCTGACCCCGATCTCCGGCTGGCTGACACCATTGTTGGTGACCAGCACGGACAGTACGAGAGGAACCGTTTATTTCAACTGGACAGTTACACTGCCTGCGACCGGCTACGATGTGTATTCAATTGGAGTCATTGTGGATTCTATACCTTCTACTCTAACGGGTAATTATATTGGTAAAACCGAAACAGTGCTGACCGTTTCCCGTAGTTCGCTCAATGAGTTTATCACCGGAGGTGGTAATGTTATACCGAACAGTTCAACCGGTCAATATGCATCGGATGCAGGCCGCAAGCTCAACTTTGGATTCAATGTGAAATACAATAAATCCAATACCAACCTGCAGGGCAATATGAACATTATCTTCCGCAGGGGAACTAAGGTGTACCAGCTCAAATCAACATCGATGAATAGCTTGTCGATCAATTCGACAAACGCATGTTCAAAGACGGCAGTCTTCACCAGTAAGGCTAACCTGCAGGATGTAACCAATCCTGCTATATCACCATTGGCTGTGTTGGGAGGATTGACAATGCAGGTGACAATGACCGACAATGGTGAACCGGGAAGTAATGATAAGGTTGGCGTCACTGTCTGGAACGGAACGCTGTTGGTTTATTCCAGCAATTGGGTAAGTACACAAACTATCGAACTGCTATTGAATGGTGGTAACATCCAGGTTCATAACGGTGTCAATTGCACAACGAATACAAAAACAGTAACACCAGTGACAAAGGGGGATATTAAACTTGAAGAGGATCTTTCACCGATCACGGTCAATGCGTACCCTAACCCACTAAGTTCGTACACGATTATTCGTTACACACTTCCTGCAGAAACACATGTCAGCCTGGTTGTATATGACCAGTTTGGACAAAGACTGTCACTGTTGGCAGAAGGAACGAGAAGTGCCGGTGAACACAATGTAAGATTTGATGCGACCAAACTGCCTGCAGGTATTTATATGTATTCCTTGACAGCAAAAGATGCTGAAGGTAAACTCGTAATGGTTACAGGTAAAATCATCGTCGCGAAATAAGAGATACAATTCGACAAGTCACCCACCTCAACAGCCGGGAAATATACCGGCTGTTTTTTTATTATTTCGACTAGCTATCCCGGGGAAGCAACGAGTAGTTATTGAACCACATAGAAGCATAGAAACATAGGCCTTCACATAGCGTATTTGCCGGCCGGCTAACTATATGTTTCGTCTATTGTGTGCTATGTGGCGGCGCCTGCCCCGACAAACGCGGTGTGGTTGCATTCCAAGGCTTTTATATGGATCGCCACCTTATTTCATCAGGGGCATTAGTTTTTACGAATGGATAAAAGGCTTACTTTAGTATTCACCTGTTTTTACTTGTCATAATATTATTGCTGTATGAAAATAAATACACACCTGAGTTTATGCGTTGCTATAGTTTTATCAGTGCATTCAATTCTATCAGCCCAGGTCGATCATATTGGTTCAGCTGTAATGATTCCCGGCCATCCGCGCATATTGATGCTGAAAGGTGAAGAAGAAGCCATAAAGAAAACAATTGGCCGCGATAAGATCTGGGATAAACTTCACCAGGCTATAATAAAGGAATGTGACAACATTCTTTCACTGCCGCCGCTGGAAAGAATTAAAATAGGCCGGCGTCTCCTGGATAAATCAAGAGAGGCAATCCGTCGCCTTTTCTTTCTTTCATATGGCTATCGGGTGACGGGTGAAAAGAAATATTTCGACCGTTGCGAAAAAGAAATGCTGACCATTGCCACATTTAGCGATTGGAATCCTCCGCATTTTCTGGATGTCGCAGAAATGACTATGGCGATGTCTATCGGGTACGATTGGACCTATAACGGGTTATCGGAAACTTCCAAAACGATAATAAGCGAGGCGATCATAAAAAAAGGAATCGAGCCCTCTCTGGATGAAAAAAATAATAGCTGGCTGAAAGTAACGCACAACTGGAACCAGGTATGCAATGCAGGGATGACATATGGAGCCCTTGCCATTTACGAAGACAATCCGCAACTCGCCAAACAAATAATCAATCGTGCAATTGACGCGATCGTTTTACCAATGGGAGATTACAGTCCTGACGGTGCTTATCCCGAAGGCTACGGTTATTGGGGATACGGCACCAGTTTTAATGTGATGTTCATCAGTGCTGTTGAAAAAATATTCGGAAAAGATTTTGGATTGAGTGAAAAACCGGGTTTTCTGCGAACAGCGGGCTATCTGGAAAATATGACCGGGCCTTCCGGTAATCCTTTTAATTATTCAGACGCAGGATCGGGTGGAGGATTACAACCAGCTATGTTTTGGTTTGCTGCAAAATCAAAAGATCCATCCTTATTGTGGGTCGAGCGAGGCCGGTTAATCATGGGTGAATCAAAAAGTTTTGTTGGTAACCGTTTACTTCCTGCAATCATGTTATGGAACAACGGCGTCGCTTTGGATAAGATGACAAAACCGAAATCACTGATGTGGGTGGGCAAAGGAAAAAATCCGGTGGCCCTCATGCGGACTTCCTGGACCGATTCATCTGCAATATTTGTTGGATTCAAAGGCGGATCGGCATCGGTGAACCATGCTCACATGGATATCGGCTCATTTGTTATGGAAGCTGATGGCGTAAGATGGGCCATGGATTTTGGCATGCAGGATTACGAATCACTGGAGTCAAAAGGTGTGCAGGTATTTGGCAGAACGCAGGATGCACAACGGTGGAATATTTTTCGGTATGATAATTTGGTACATAACACGATTACCGTAAATAATGAACGGCAGAGAGTAGATGGTTATGCGACTATAACAAGTTCCTCATCGAATCCTTCTTTCATGAATGCTGTTACAGATATGACGGAAGTTTATAAGGGTTCGCTTGCAAAAGCAAAAAGGGGAGTGGCGATTGTGGATCAGAAATATGTTGTTGTAAGAGATGACATCGAAACATTGGGTAAAGAATCAACTATCCGCTGGACATTGTTAACGCCTGCAGATGTAAAGATCACCGGCAAGAATGAAATCGAATTAACGAAGAATGGAAAGAAATTATTGGTACGGGTGGAAGAACCCGCCAATGTAACAATGAAAACATGGAGCACGGTTCCTCCGAATTCTTACGATGCTGCCAATCCCGGGACTGGTTTAACCGGGTTTGAAATTAAAATTCCGGCGAGCGTCAAAACAAGCATTGTCGTTTCGCTTATTCCGGGAGGCGCTGAAATGAGTACAAACAAGAAAATTCAACCATTAGAGAAATGGTAATTGCAGGTCGCCAACCTTCATAATGCTCTCACCTGCCAGCTTTTTGGAAAGGGTTGGCGACCTTATTATGACAACTAAGTTTCATTAGATGCCAAATCCCGGTAATAAACGTCGTTGACATTCCTGTAATTTGGGGATGTCAAACAAGCTATATGAAAAAAATTACATTTCTTCTCATTACATTTTCTTTGCTTTCTCAAATCCGCGCTCAACAGGACCTATTGAGCGGAAAATTCACGAAGGAACAATTAAAGACTCGATTGATCCCTCAATCAAAGTGGACGCCCTTCCCCCGATTAAATGATCGGAATGGCTGGTCAAAAGCCGACCCCGATATGATGAAAACTTTTTTGAAAGCTGCGGAATCAAAGATCAATTATGTGTGGGCCTCCATTCCGGCTACCAAATCGTTGTTGATTGAACGCACCGGTGACCGCAATGAATACCAGGACGTGGCCCGCGAAAAAAGGAATACGCTTGCTACCATGCTGCTTGCAGAGATTTACGAAAACAAAGGACGGTTTATTGATCCCATCATCAATGGTGTCTGGTCCATTTGCGAAGAATCATTCTGGGGTGCGCCTGCTCATTTGCCGCAAACAAAAGAATATTCCGGATTAATCGATGTTTCGAAACCTTTTGTTGAGCTGTTTAGCGCCGAGACGTCCACTTTACTTTCCTGGGTTGATTATTACCTCGGCGATAAGCTTGATGAAGTATCACCCCAGATCAGGAAGAGGATCTATTTTGAAACCAATAAGAGAATATTTGAACCTGTAATGAATAATCCGCATGGATGGATGCAGGCGAGTGCGAATGGAAGGCCACCGAATAACTGGAATCCATGGATATGTTCCAATTGGCTTAATGCGGCATTGCTGATAGAAAGGGATGAAACAAGGCGGGTGAACATGGTCGCTAAAATTCTGAATGTGCTTGATCAGGTTACTGGGGCGCTGCAGCCGCATCCTTGTATGATAACATTTCAATGCTTAATCTTGCCTCTGACAATTCGTTTGATTATGTTTTTGCGAATGAGAAAATAAGGAATATGGGACGATTTATTTACCGGGCGCAAATCGGTGAAACTTATTTTTTGGATTTCGCGGATGCAGATCCACAGCCCGGTATGTCGGCAAACATGATCTACCGGTATGGAAAAGATATAAGGGATGCCGGCATGATGAAGTTTGGAGCCTGGTATCGCAAATCAGAAACCGGGAACGTTGGCAGCTATCATTTCTTCCGCAACTTCTATGCTTTGTTTATGCAGGATGAATATCAGAAAGCAGAACAGGGATTGCCGCTGCCCGCTGATGTTTGGTTGCCGGATCTGCAGGTAATGATTGCAAGAGATAAAGAAGGCAGCACGAAGGGGTGGTTTGTTGCCGCCAAAGGCGGTCATAATGACGAAAGTCATAATCATAATGATGTAGGAAATTATGTCGTGTATTATGATGGATTGCCGGTACTGATTGATGTTGGCCGCGGCACCTATACAAGAAAGACTTTCAGTAGCAGGCGATATGAGATATGGTCCAATTGCTCCGATTATCATAACCTCCCCACTGTTAATGGCGTAAATCAACCGCCCGGCGCCAGGTTTAAAGCAAACAATGTTGAATATAAAAAAGGAAATGGCTTCGCAGAGCTTTCATTAGACATTTCAAAAGCATATCCCGATTCTGCGGCGATCCAAAGCTTGAAGCGGACCATACATTTAAATAAAGGAAAGGGTGTAGAGTTGAACGATGTTTTTTCACTGAGCAGGACAACAAAAATAACAGAGCACCTAATGACCTGTTACCGGTCTGAAATTAGTAAGCCCGGGGAACTTGTTATTCATTATACACCAAAGGAAGTGGCCGCAAAGGATTTTCTCATAAAATATGACGCAAAGCAGATGCAGGCTTCAGTGGAAAAGATCCCGTTGACGGCGATGGAGGATAAAGGCATTTTAGAAAAATGGGGTGACAATATCTATCGCATAAATTTTAAAGTGCTTACACCAAAAACAAACGATAAGATAAATTTCCAGGTAGCATTGAAATGATGTTTATGATTTAATTATAAAATAATAAATGACCCATTCGGGTGACCAATTTGAACCACATAGGACATAGAAAACATAGAGTGCCACATAGTTTTTCTATGTGTTTTCTCCTACTGTGATCTATTGTCTCTTATGTGGTTCAATGAAGAGGTTACCGTTACTAAAAAGTCCTTAATGATAATGGAAAAATTTCTCTCTTATACCGTTAGCTTCCTGGTTACCCTTCTTCTTTTTGCCGTGATATTAACAGGCTATAAAAACCCTGAAGCAAGAATACAGGGGAGGATTGCAAGTGCGATCAATGCCGAAGGCGATATTGAAATAATCAGGAAACGGGTGATTGATGACTTGATGACGCCTGCTGTTGTCCCGGGTGAGATACAGGAATTAGTAACTACAATTCAGCCGGATGGCAGCTGGCCGGGTATCAATTACAAGGATGTTTCCCGTACCGGTTTTCAACATAGCCGTCATTTGGAGAACATGCTTTCGCTCGCAAGAGCCTATAAAAAAACAGGAACTGAATTTTATCATAATCCCGGTGTGAAGAAAACAGTATCCGCCGCTCTCGATTTTTGGATCGATCATGATTTTATTTGTGAAAACTGGTGGTGGAATGAGATGGGAACACCCAACTTGATGATAAATATATTGCTGGTGTTGGATACTGATCTCACCGAAAAACAAAAAAAGGAAGGGGCACGGATTGCAAACCGGGCTAACCTGCAGGCTTCGGGGGCAAGACCCGGGGGAGATCTTATACAAATTGACGGAATGTTAGGAAAGCAGGCTTTGTTCCTGCGAAATGAGGATACCTTGAAAAGAGTGATTGACGTAATGATCTCGGAGATTAAGATCGCAGACGGAAGAGGACTGCAACCCGACATGAGTTTTCATCATCGGGTGGATAATGTCATTTCGACGCTAACATATGGTACCGGCTATGCAAATGCGTTTGCTTATTGGGCGGTGAAGATTGCCGGGACGAAATTTAGTTTTCCGGAGGGTGCAATAAAATTGTTGATTGATTATTATCTCGATGGTATTTGTCAATCGATGGCATTTGGCAGATATCCCGATCCTGGCGCAATGAATCGTGATATATCACGCAAGGGGGCGATGGGGCCTGTGGGTCCGGGTTTAGCAGAAAACCTTCGAAAGGCCTCAACCTATCGCAGTGATGAATTAGACGCTGTAATCGAATCCCGCAAAGGTGGGAAGCGATTGGCAATAAGTAAAGACCGGTTCTTCTGGCACTCCGAATATTTTACCCAGCAACGACCGGGATATTTTGCTTCGGTGCGAATGTTTTCTTCAAGGCAAAATAATATGGAGCAACCGCATAATGAGGAAGGAATACTCAATCATCACTATTCTGATGGTGCGAGTTTTATAACGGGAACAGGGAAAGAATATTTTGATATTTTTCCCGTGTGGGATTGGGTGAAAGTGCCGGGAACCACCGTTACGCAAAAGCCATCCATTCCCCATTGGAATCAACTTGCAAAAAAAGGGATGAGGGATTTTGTCGGCGGGGTTACTGATGGTAAATATGGAGCGGCTGCGATGGACCTGCGCTGTGTTCATGATTCATTAACTGCTCACAAATCATGGTTCTTCTTTGATAACGAATATGTGTGCCTTGGCGCCGCCATAAATACCCCGGAAGATTTTCCTGTCGCTACCACATTGAATCAATGTTTGCTGAACAAAGACGTCATTGTCAATTCAAATGCCCGCAACCTGACGATGGATAAAGGCAAGCACCGCCTTGAAAATGTTTCATGGGTGTATCATGACAGCGTTGCCTATCTTTTTCCATCCCCAACATCTGTCAATATCAGTAATACGGTGGCGACAGGCAATTGGCGACAGATCAATCATCAGTCCTGGGCCACCGAAGATCCGGTACAGAAAGAAACATTCACCCTATGGATCGACCATGGCAATAAACCACAGGATGCCGGTTATTCATATATTGTTGTTCCGGGAATTGATGCTGCATCGATCGACAATTACCGTAAGAAGAATAAGATAACTATACTAAGTAATACGAACGATTTGCAGGCCGTAAAGCATGACAGCTTGCACATAAGTTTTATCGTGTTCTATAAACGTGGTTCCATCCGGATCACTAAAGACCTGCTTCTTAGCGCTGATCAACCATGTATTGTGATGGTCAAACAAAGCGGCAATGGCATTGAGAAAATGGCGGTGTCAGAACCTACACAAAAATTAACGGCTCTTCAATTATCCGCCACTGTCCGTTTTCCACCTTCCGGTAAAAACTGGGTATCTGCATGGGTGAAGGATCAAAATTTAAACATTATTCATATTGATTTGCCGGGCGGAGGAGATGCGGGCAAATCGGTCGTTATTGAATAGACTTTGGATTGAAGGATTCCGCAAACTTGTGAACGAACCTATGTTCGAACAATCCCAGCTTATTAGTTTATTTATTTTAATGTTTGATGCCGGAACACTGCGAATAAGGTAATAAGGTTGGTTAACTAAATTCAATTGCTCTTACTAAGGTAATAAGGTTGAACTGTATTCGTTTACTCACCTTATTACCTTAGTAACATATTGCCCCCAACGGCATGACCTTATTAGCTTATTTATTGCAATGTTTGATGCCGATATGGCGAACACGATAATAAGCTAATAAGCTGGCCATGGTAAATCTGGTATTGTGTGTAGATATTTGCGAAGCTTCGTGGGCCGCTCACATATTGATAAGAGTCCTTCCAAAAGTTACCCAGCTTACTCATTCCATCAATATATTTTTCTCGCTGCTTACTTTCTGCTGTGTCGCGACCTTTCCATTGCGCGCATATTTATTATTTTCCACTTTACAATTCTTTGCCGCATACGATTCTACGCCCAGGCCGTTGTTATATTGAATGAGGTTATTATCGATAGCGATGTTTTTTGACCCATAGTGTTGAAATTCCACGATTATCCCGCTCCGGTCATTGGCTTCGATAAGATTATTTTTTACACCAATGTTTTTAGACTCAGCAATGGTAATTCCCAGCCGTTTCGTGCAATTTCACAATTGATTACCTGTACATCATTACAATGATCCATTGCGATACCGCTTCCGTAAGGCGATGTGACCGATCTGCTACCGCTGACAGTAACCTTCGAACATTGCGTCAAAAAAAGATTGTGTAATAGTTTTTGTCCCGGTGGAACACTGACCCCGTTTTCGCTGAAGTTGCAGCGGGTAATGGTAATGCCAGCAGCGCCGCTTATAAAGACGCCGTTATAAGTAGCATTTTGTACGGTAAGATTGAGAAGACTGATATTTTTCATGTTAATACCGTCGGACCTAAATAAAATTCCACCGCGATTATAACCGCCCCGATACGATCTGCTGCTGTTTGGATCAGTGCCCGGATCGGTTTTTGTTGCACATTCGATGACCAGGTCACGAATGGTCACATCATGAAGATTGTCTTCTGCGTTTATCATCGCTTCACGCATTCCGGAAGCGGGATCAAGAAAAAGAATAGTATTGATCCCTTCACCGCAAATGGTAACATTCGCCGGTATCTTTAGTGTTGATTTGAAATTATGTAACCCGGTCTTTAAAAAGACCCAGCGACCGGTTCCGGCAGCTGTTTGTAGCGCAAGTTGAATCGAATCTCCCGGGTTAACAATGATGGCGTTTGATGGAATGTTTGGCAAGACTGTCACCTCCGCTGCTGCAACATATCCTATTGTACCGGGTTTTACCGGTATTGAGCTTTTCCGTTCGGGAGACGGCATTCGGACTGATGTCAAAACACTGCGGCTGGCTTTAGAACGAACGGAATCGGCTGCTTTTTTTGTGTAAGGAACATTTATTCCAATCGAACTATAGTGGCGGAACACATATTCATAATCGTCCCTGAGATTCTTTGCTCTTTCCGATATGGTACCATATGATTGAGGTTTTTCTCCCAATAGAAATCCCGCGGTGTATTCATATCCCGATGCGATCCTGTTATTTCCAACGGAAAAAAGATCGACGCCTTGTGTGTAAGCAACCTGCGCTGCTCCCGCAAACTCACCCAGGCCCAGCTGCACGTGGCCCTGGTCACGCATGGTTTCCTGGCATTGACCGCTGGGATAGACATATTTAAAGATACTTCCATTGACCGGTGCATGTAAAAAATGGTCCACCGCATTATCAAACATCTTTCGGTTATCCGTAAAAATGGCGATAGCCATAATGGAATGAATGATGGCACCATCCCAGTTTCCATTTGCCTGGGGATAATAAAACCTCATCAACGGATAATAAACTGTCATCAGCATATTGATAAAACCATCAATATCCTTTTGTTGCCAGCCCGAATTTGTATATCGTAGTATCTCTGCTGCATTGCACAGTAGATGACCGGTCCACGCCGCTAACAGCTTGGCATCATTATAATCAAAGTCGCGGAGCACGGGCGACCAGCCATTTATAATATCAATTGCTTTTTTAGCATAGGACTTATCATTGGTAACATACCAGGCGAGAGCGTAATTATAAGCCATATTCGCACTTCGGGAAAGGTCATCACCGCCAATATTGGGTCTTCCATAAGGACCGCGAAGAACATGCGCATAAGGTTTGAAAGTAAAATTTGTATCAACATTTCCTTTCAGCCGGATAAATGCATCTTTCCAGGGCTGTTCACCTTTCATCACCAGCGTTTTCATGTGTGCAAGATCAGCGGCGGTTTGATCTATCCCCGGATGAACAAACTTTTGAGCTATGGCATTTGATATAACGATATGGGTCAAAACAACAAATAGTAGCACGGCTTTGGAGAATCGACAACTGTCTTTCATTACCTGAAGTTTTTCAATTGTTATGATGACTATACTTTATCGCAACTAAAAATTATTTTGAACCACTCCCGACCCGAACGTTCGGGTCTTCGTGCGGCACAACTTATCTCGCCGAAAGGCGTGGATAGATTCATGGGTGGTCGCATTGGTCCTGAATTTTCTATGTGTTATATCTATGTTCCTATGATTCTATGTGGTTCCATTATCAGGCTGCTTTAAATGCATAGTCAATTTTGTTATCAATAAAAAGGTATCTGCAAATTGAATCAGCAGATACCTTTTTTCTATTTAAGTTAATTAAAGTGGATACCGCTTGATGCTTATTACCGCACTCTTCGCCGCATTGTTCACAGAATTAACGAACACATAGGCCCGGTATTTATGATCAGTGGTTTCTACCCATACTCCTGCATCTGCTTTCAGGTTGATGGCAAAGTTCGCATCATTGCTCAGATCAATCTGCTGAAAATCGATGTCATCAATATAAATGCCGTATTGCTGGTTAGGCGAAAGATTATGGTCCTGCAGGTTAAACACCTTTCTTTCTTTCGTGTCCCTGTTGACACCGGCTGGTAAAGTTACCCCCGGAAGATAGATTGAGTTCGCCGCAGGCGCGACCAATGCATGCGCAAAAGTAATACCGGTTACAACGCGGTAGAGGTATATCAGATCAACTTTAGCTGCATTGGCCGCGACCGTCGCGTTATTATAAATAGCGGTATCACCGATTGAAATATACATGGCATTACCATCTGTCACCGTAAGGTTTCTTGCCATATCCATTTTGGCGATCGTATAGGGTCCCAATGAATAATTTGCTGTTTCTCCATCGTTGCTTTTAACTGTGAATGTAAAAGAAACCGTTTTGCTTCTTGCTCCTTCAGGGATTACATAATAATAACGTAGCGTCGCTGCATTGGTATCGACAGTGAACGTTACCGTGGTTTTTGTTCCGCTGGTCACTGATGCCGGGCCGACTGCAACCGGGATATCCACTCCGCTTTGATTAGTATAGAATGATCTGTTTTCAAGAAAGGTGCCTGCAGCGCCGGCAACAGATGCTTCTACTTCTGCTGTAACAAGTTTACCTTTTGTTTTAGGGATCGCCATCGCATAAGCAAACTCGATCACCTGCCCCACGATGTTTGGTCCCAGCGTTCTTTTGATAACATCATTCTGCAAGGCATCTTTTGCAACAGGGAGGGCATAGGCTTTGTCTTTTTTGCATCCATTCATCAGCACCAATAGCAACAAGAGAGCTGATGTAAAACCTAAAGAGAAATATATACGCTTCATTGCAATATTTTTAATTATTATTAATTATTGAGTTGTTACGATGACCGTGTAAGCTTTTCTTATTTGGCGGTTGCCGGACACCACTGTCCACACTTTTGGGTGAGCCAGGTCGGAGAAATCCACTTTACCGGTGATCTTTGGATCCAGCTTGGCATCTGTTACCAATGAAAATTGCGGGTAGAGATTTTTTAAATCCGTACCAAATAATACTTCTACCCTGATAGTTTGCGCGGTTGTATCTATGACCGGCGACTTTGATCTTACCGTAACATAGTCGGTGCCTAATAATTCAAAATTGCTTACATAACATTCTGCCCGGGTAGTGATGAGCAAACCGTCTTCATCGACCGGGTAATCTTTTTTACATCCGGCTAATACAACTGCGGCGATCAAAAAGGCGCCTGCTATTTTTATATAATTTCTCATTGCTTTAGCTGTTAAAATTTTAATTGTTTTATACGATACGAGAATGAAATAATTACCTCCATGGAATGTTTTGTGTGAGGTTGGAATTCTTATCACGCTCGCTTGGTGGAATTCTGAAAATATAATCCTGCTGGTATTCCAACAGCTGTGTATTCTGAAAATACCGTGATGGCTGAGCTCCCCATGTATCAATGCGGAACAAACCCGGACCTCCCGGAGCTCCCCAGACTCTTTCAATAGCTCTCCAGCGGCGGAGATCAAATGAACGCTGACCTTCCCCGATCAATTCAACGATACGTTCCTGTTCGATGGCTTTGAAGAATTCAGTTGCATTGGCTGTTTTTGCAGCTGCTAACGGAGGTAAGTTACCGCGATGACGAACGATATTTACCAAACCAATAGCGTCAACCTGGGGTCCGCTTGTTTCATTGGTTGCTTCAGCATACATAAGGTAAACGTCGGCAAGTCGCATTACCGGCCAGGCATAGTCACCATCACTGCGACCTTGTCCTGCATAATTGCGTACGAACTTACGGAACACGTACCCTGAATTGCATCCATCAGTATTGTAGGTGATATAGTTTGTGCCGCCAATGTTTACAGTGCCGGCCCATGTTTGATAAATAAAAGGACACATTCCTGTTGATGCCAGTGAAATCATTCCGATACTCATTTCATAATCCCATTCGATAGTTGATTTCATCCGATAGTCCCTGTTGGAGTAGCTATTCGGATTGACTGCTGAGTTAAGCGTGGTTCTTGCATTAGGATTCGTAGTGGGATTCATGGGTATCAGGGG
>WNFL01414704.1_pt3 | contig 13355 bp, 12 predicted proteins | sample 5400361 | NCBI WGS metagenome assembly WNFL01 (sample SAMN13153351, study PRJNA577476) | soil metagenome | isolation source: 40 cm soil on Douglas fir-dominated hillslope | place: USA:California | collected 2013-09-17
CCCGCCGACGTCGACGTGCGTGATCGCGCCGTCCGTCGTGATGCGTCCGATGGACGCGGCGTATCGGTCCGAGAACCAGAGGGCGCCGTCGGGGCCGGCCGTGATCTCGACGGGGGTCGGATAGCCGCCGCCGACGTTGAACTTCGTGACGTGCTCGGCGGCCGCGGTCCCGGCCAGGGCCGAGAGTGCCGCGACCAGGAGCGCAGAGGGAAAGACCTTCCGGAGCGCGATCGGGCTCATCGATGACCTCCCTTTCGCGGAAGTGGCGCCAGCGTCCACGATCTCACATTCAGGCTTCAGGAAGACGGCTTGACTCGGTCCTCCCCCCGGCGAAGAATCCCCAGGACGCTCGCCTGGAGACTTCGGAAGGAGCAGACATGACACGTCTCGCCAAGAGCGGCCTCGCGGCCGCTTGCGTTCTCGGCCTCTCCCTCCTCGCCGCGCCGCGCGCCTCCGCGCAGGCGGACCTCACGAAGTTCTTCGTGATCGGCGACTCGATCATGGCCGGCTTCACGGACGGCTGCTGGGTCAAGCACGGACAGATCGACAGCATCGGCGCCGTCGTCGCGCGGCAGGCCGGGGTGACGTACGAGCAGCCGCTCCTGGACGAGCCGGGCGTCGGGGGCTGCCTCGTGCTGACGTCGCTCGCGCCGACGTTCACGAGGAAGCAGAGCATCCCCAAGCCGCTCAACCTGACGTATCCGAAGCCGTACAACAACCTCGCGGTGCCCGGCTACAACGTCAAGGACGTCACCGACTCGAAGAGCTCGGCGGACAACGGGAACGCGCTCACGGACCTCGTCCTGCGCGGCTCCGGAGCGACCGTTCTCCAGCAGGCGGCCTCGCAGCAGCCGACGTTCGTCATGGTCTTCATCGGCAACAACGACGTCCTCGGGGCGGGGACGTCGGGCACGGTCATCGAGGGAGCGACGCTCACCCCGTTCTCGGTCATCGATCCGCGCATGGACCAGATCGTGAACACGCTGAAGGCGGCGCAGGGGGGCACCGGGAAGGGCATTTTCCTCACGCTGGCGGACATCACCGCGCTCCCGTTCTTCACGACGATCCCGCCGTACATCATCGTCGGCGGGAAGACGATCACGAACCCGGCGACGGGCCGGCCGTTCACGTTCCTGTCGCAGAGGGTCATCAAGGACCATACGATCCCGACCGGTGAGCTCGGGCCGGTGGCGCCGATCCCCGAGGACTCGATCGTCACGCTCCAGGCCGCCGGCTTCCTCGCGACCGGTTACGGCATTCCCTGCGCGATCCTCGACGCGGGCGGGGTCGCCGCGAGCGATCCGCGCCGCCTGCACTGCAACCAGCCGCTCCCCGACGACGCGAACCGCGTGGCGAAGACTCCCGGCGTCATCCTCTATTCGGACGAGAGCGCGGCGATCAGGGCCCGGACTCTCCAGATCAACAACAAGATCACCGCGGCGGCGTCTGCCGCGGGCTTCAAGGTCGTGGACCTCGGGGCACTCTTAGCGGACTTCGTGGCGCACGGCCGCGAGTTCGGCGGCATCACGATCGGGACGAGCTTCCTCACCGGCGGCTTCTTCTCGTACGACGGCGTCCACCCGACGTCCACCGGATACGCGATGGTCGCCGGCGAGCTGATCAAGTTCATCAACGCGAATTACGGGAACAGCATCGAGCAGCCGAACATGGCGACGTTCCTCTTCAACGGCAACTCGCAGGCCGGCGGCTATCCGGTCGGCGCGGCGCTCTCGTCCGACGAGAGGTCCGCGTACGCGGCATCGATCTTCAGCCCCGAGAACACGCGGACGCCGATCTATCCCTCCTTCGGGCTCGGGCACGTCTCGATTCCGGTCGGGAACTCGGCGGGGCCGGCGCCGCGCGAGCGGCCTTCCACGCACGAGGGCGAGAGGTCCAGGGACTGACCGCTCCGGGCTCCCGAGGGAGCGCGCTATGAGATCGAAGGGCGGCTCGCTCCCGTTCTCCGCGGGACAGACGATCCTTTCCGAGGGCGACCCCGGCAAGGAGATGTTCGTCATCGAGGAGGGGCAGGTCGAGCTCTTCCGCCGCGTGGCCGGCGAGGTGAAGCGCGTCGCCGTCCTCGAGCACGGCGACTTCTTCGGCGAGATGTCCGTCGTCGACGACCTGCCGCGCGGCGCCTCCGCTCGCGCGCTGACGGATTGCAAGCTCCTCCCCGTCGACCACGCCACGTTCGACCAAATGCTCCGCAGCTATCCGGAGGTGGCCATCAGGATGCTCCGGAAGATGAGCGCGCGCGTGCGCGAGCTCGAGGGCGAGCTCGAGGCGATGCAGCCGCCGTCCGTGACAGTGATGAAGGCGTCCGGCGAGGGCCAGAAAATGGAAGCCTCGCAGCGCGCGGCGACGGCGAAGAGGGTGGCGGCATCGCCGGCCGAGGCGCCGGCTCCCGTTCTCGCCCCGCCGAGCGCGCCGCCGGCCGCTCCGGCGCCCGCAGCGCCCGCTCCCGCGCCGGTCGCGCCCGCGCCGCCCGTCGCGGCCGCTGCCCCGGCTCCGGCCGCGCCTCCGCCCGCGCCCGCCGCCCCCGCCGGCTGGACTCTCGTCCTCCTCGACACCGGCGCCAGCGTCCCGCTCCCCGACAAGGCGGATATCCGCATCGGCCGCTTCGACTCGGTGACCGGCACGCGTCCCGACGTCGACCTGACCGAGGCCGACACGCAGAAGACGACCAGCCGCCGGCACGCGAAGCTCGTGCGCGAGGGCGGGCTCGTCTTCGTCTGCGAGGAGATCGGGACCGCGAACGGCACGTTCGTGAACGGCAAGCGGATCGGCACCGGCGTGAACGTGCCGGTGAACGACGGCGACTCCCTCCAGTTCGGCGGCGTCAAGGCGACCCTGAAGGCGACGTAGGCGGGGAGATCGAGTGGAGATCAAGGAGTCGAAGGCCGCCGACTTCGTCATCCTCGAGCCGATGGGCCGGCTCGACACGAAGAGCTCGCCCGACCTGGAGAAGAAGGTCCTGGAGCTCCTCGCCGCCGGCCAGCGGCGCTTCGTCGTCGACTTCGGCGGCGTCGAGTTCCTCTCGAGCGCCGGGCTCCGCGTCCTCCTGATGCTCGCGAAGAAGCTGGCCGGCGGGAACGGATACCTCGCGCTTTCCGCGCTGAACGAGCGCGTCCGCGAGGTCTTCGACATCGCGGGCTTCACCTCGGTCTTCACGATCCGCGCGACGGCGGGTGACGCCGTCGGCTCGGCGCCCGCGGCCGGCGCGGCCGGCGAGCGCGCGGCCGAGGACGCGGCCCGCGCCCTCGGCGTCTCGGGCGACAAGCAGGCGCGCCCCGAGCCCGACGCCGAGACGCTCGAGATCGCACGCCGCGCCGCGGCGCTCCTCGGCGTGAAGGAAGCGGAGACGGCGAAGCCGAAGCGCGCCTAGCGCACGGCCGGGTAGTCCCACGTCGCGACGGGGGAGGGGGTCCCGGCGGCGACGGGATCGGTCGCGCAGCTCGTGCGAGAGAGCGTGGACATGATTCACCGTGAAGCGGAAACCAGATTCAGAGATCCGTGGAGTCGGGCGGCGAGTGTCAGCGGGCGGTTCCGTTCGTCGTCCCGCGATCTCGCGCGCCGGCACGACCATCACCTCGCATCGGCCTCGAGCGGTAAGGGCTAGCGCACGGCCGGGTAATCCCACGTCGCGACCGGGGAGCGGGTCCCGCCGGCGACGGGACCGAAACAGACGAGCGTGATGTCGTCGCTCTGCGCCTCGCCCTCGATGAACTCGCGCACGGCGTCGAGGACGCTCGTCAGGACGCCCTTCGGCGTCCCGTCCGACTCGGAGATCGCCTGGACGAGGCGGTCCGTGCCGAAGAGGACGCCGCCCGGCGCATGCGCCTCCGAGATCCCGTCGGTGTAGAGAACGGCGACGTCGCCCTTCTCGATGCGGTGCGCGCGCGCCTTGTAGACCGCGCCCTCGTGCACGCCGAGCGGCGGGGTGCGCGCGACGCCGAGCTCCACGACGCTGCCGTCGGTGCGCCGCACGAGCGGCGGTATGTGGCCCGCGCTCGCCACGTCGACGTCGCCGGTCGAGGGGTCGAGGACGAGGAGGAGGCACGTGACGAACATCCCCGACTCGAGCTCGGCGACGAGGGCGCGGTTCGTGTCGCGCAGGATCTCGGCGGGCGCGGTGCGCCCCGCCGACTGGTACCGGACCTCGGACGCGAGCCGCACCATGCAGAGCGCCGCGGAGATGCCCTTGCCGGAGACGTCCCCTATGCCGACGGCGATACGCCCCTCCGAAAGCGGGATGAAGTCGTAGTAGTCACCTCCCACCTCGATCGCAGCGCGGTAATGCGCCGCGAAGTCCCATCCGGCTACGGACGGAGACGACCGCGGGAGGAAGTTCGTCTGGATCCGCTCCGCGAGCTCCAGATCGCGCTCGATGATCTCCGCGGCCACGAGCCGCTTGTGGAGGCGCGCCTTCGAGAGCGAGAGAGCCGCCTGCGCCGCGATCGCGACGAGGAGCGACAGCTCGTCCTTCCCGAAGGCGCCCGCCGAGGTCATCGAGTCGAGCGCGATGACGCCCTGCACGGCGCCGTCCGCGATCATCGGCACGCAGCAGACGGCGCGCAGCTCGAGGCTCGAGATGCTGTGGATCTCCTGGAGCCGCGCGTCGAAGCGCGCGTCCGCGCTGACGATGCCGCGGCGGTTCTTGATGACGTCCCAGACGAGCGTCTTCGAGACGGCGACGTCGCCCGAGACGCCGGGCTTCGTCCGGACGGCGCCGGCGCGGAGCGTCTCGCCGTCCTCCTCGAGGAGCACGATGAAGCCGCGGTCGGCGGCGGGGAGCACCTCGAGAATCTTCTCGAGGATGCGCGAGAGGAGCGCGGACTCGTCGAGCGTCAGGTGGAACGCGATCGAGACGTCGTGGAGGACGTCGAGGCGCTTCCTCAGCGACGCCGCCGTGAGGCCCTCGCTCTCCTTCGCGAGCGCCGCGCGCGTGTCGGCGACCGCGAGGGAGGCGATGACGGTCGGGGCCGCGTCGACGAGGCGCACGGAGGACGTCTCGTGCTCGGGGAGCGAAGTCGCGGCGTGGAAGACGAGGACGATCCCGCCGACGCGCACCTCGTCGCCGTCGTGGAGGCGTGTCGAGGACGAGATGCGGCGCCGGTTCACCGACGTCCCGTTCTGGCTCTTCAGGTCGGTGAGGAACACGCCCTCCGGACGCACGGAGATCGTGGCGTGGCGGCGGGAGATCGTACGGTCCTCGATCGGAACGCCCGCCTGCGCGTCGCGTCCGATGTCGAGCTCGCCCGCGAGCTCGAACTTCCGGCCCGCGTGCCGGCCTTCCTTGACGACGAGGTGGGGCAAGCAAGGGCATTGTAGGAGGCTGGTGTGAGGCGGGCCCCGGCGTAGACTTCGGCGCGGTACGACCCGGCCCGGTAACAGGAGGCAAACGATGGCGGACGACCCGCGCGCGATAGACGTTTCCGTTCTCGCGGACCTCGTGCGCATCAAGACCGACGAGGACCTCCTCGCCGACCGTCTCGCGAAGATGGAAGCGACGCGTGAGAAGGTCTCGGCCGTCGTCTACCGGCGCGTGCGCGCCGATTACGAGGCGAAGAAGGCGGCGCTCGAGTCGCAGGCGCGCGCTCCGCGCGAGAAGGCGGGGAAGGAGTACGCGAAGCTCCGGGTCCTGGTGGCCGGGGCGGAGAAGGCGCTCGAGGAAGCGCGCCTCGACGACGAGGAGCTGGAGTTCCGGCACTCGCTCGGCGAGTTCCCGGAGGAGGAGTTCCAGTCGCGCGTCGGAGCCGTGCGCGACAGGCTCGCGGCGAAGCAGGGCGAGCTCGACTCGCTCGCGAGGACGAAGGCCGAGTTCCTGAACGCGTTCGGGTCCGAGGCGGAGCTCGACAGCGCCGCCTCGAACGCGCCCCCGGTCGTGACGGCTCCCATCGCCGCCCCGGAGTCCACGCGCGCCTCGGCGACGGCCGCCGCGGAGAGGGCGCGCGTCGCGACCGTTCCCGCGGGCCCGCCGCGCGTCCCCGCCGGCCCGTCGGAGGCGACCGTCGCCGGCGACTTCAGCCCTCAGGGAACTCAGGGCACGCGTCCGATGCCCGCCCCGCAGCCGGCGCCCGCGCCGCACGCGGCGCCGCCGCCTCCGCCCGCGCCGCCGCCCGTCGCGGCCGCGCCGCCGCCCGTCGCCGCGCCGCCGCCTCCGCCGGCCGCGCCCGCGCCGCCGCCGCCCCCGGCGTATGTGGCCGCGCAGACCTCACCGACGGCGCCCACCGCGGTCGGCACGCTGCCGGGCGAGGAGCACGGCGCCACGATGGTGATGGCGCTGCCGCGCGTCGCGGTCCTCTACGAGGACAAGCCGGAGGAGGAGTTCGTCCTGAAGCGCGAGCCGACGCACATCGGCCGCCTGCCGCGCAACACGATCCAGCTCCCGTTCCCGGACGTCTCACGCGAGCACGCCACGATCCTGCCCGAGGGCTCGCGCTACAAGATCGTCGACCGGGGCTCCGAGAACGGCATCTACGTGAACGGCGCGAGGGTCACCGAGCACCTCCTCGCAGACGGCGACGTCATCCAGGTCGGCCGGCGGCGGCTCGCCTTCCGGACGTGACCGGCCCGGCGGAGTCGCCCTTCGCGTTCCTCCTCGACACGTACGAGACAGAGCGGATCAAGACGCTCTCGGTGTGGTCGCTCTTCGGCGACGCGGACCTCGAGTTCCGGCCCGCGCCGCTCTCGCGCACGCCGCACGAGCAGATGGTTCACCAGTGCCTCTCCGAGGACGTCTGGATGACGAAGATGCTCGACGTCGTGACCGGCCTCCCCGCCCTCCCCGCGGTGGAGACACGCCTCGACTTCCTGCGACACTACGCCGAGACGTCGGCCCGACGCCTCGCGCGCCTCCGCGAGAAGCCGGACGCCTGGTTCGGAGAGACGACGACGTTCTTCGACGTGCAGCGCACGAGGAGCTGGGTGCTGCTCCGCCGCCTGACGCACTCCGCGCACCACCGCGCGCAGATGACGGTCTACCTGCGTCTCCTCGGCCGCTCGCTCTACTCGACGTACGGCCCGACCGCCGACACCGGCGGCCTCTTCCAGAACGCCGCCCCCGTCCTCTACCGCTATGCGCGCGTCGAGGAGCTTCTCGAGGCGGAGGAGCGCGGTGGTGTCTTCCCGGCTCTGCCCGGCCCCGGAGCGAAGAGCCCGACGGAGCGGCCGGCGACGTGACGCGCTAACGCGAGCGCTTCCGTGTCCGCGCCGCCTTCTTCGCGGCCGCCGAGCGCGAGCTCGCGGAGCGCTTCCGCGCGGCCGAGCGCGCCTGGCTCGCGAGGGACTTCTTGGAGGCAGCGCTCCTGCCTTCACGCTTGAGCGCGCCCATGGTCGCGCGCGAGCGCTTCGCGGACGGTTTCTTTCTGCGCGACGCGGCGCGTGTGTCCTGGGTCGCCTTCTTCTTCGTCGCCGCCGAGCCCGTCTTCGGGGACGGCAGCTTCACACCGGCGCGGCGGGCCTTCGAGAGGCCGATCGCGATCGCCTGCTTCGTCGAGCGCGCGCCGTGCTTCCCCTCGCGGATGTGGTCCATCTCCTCCTTCACGAACTCGCCGGCCTGGGTGCTGGGCGCCTTGCCCTCACGCTCGTCCTCGTGCGCGGCCTCCAGCGTCTTCTTCTCGGGCATGGTCGACTCCTTTCCCGGGAGAAAACGCAGCAAGAGCGGTGCCCCGCGCGCGGCGAGCGCGCTTTCAGAGAGCCTCAGTCGCGGACCCGCTTCGTGACGACCAGGCGGTTCGTCGCGCCGGTGCGCGCGTAGCGCTGCGCGCTCGAAAGCCTCTTCACGAGGTAGAGGCCGAGGCCGCCGACCTGCCGCTCCGCGAGGCTCGACGTCACGTCGGGATCGGCGGCGATGAGCGGGTCGAAGGGATCGCCGTCGTCGACGAACTCGACCGTGACGGCGTCCTTCCCCGCGACGACCTCGAGGTCGACCGCGTGCTCGCCGCCGGCGCTCCATCCGAACTTCACCTTGTTCGAGAGGACCTCGTCGAGGACGACGAAGACGTCGGACGCGGGCTTCTTCGCGACGCCGAGCCCGGTCAGGAAGGAGCGGACCGACTCGGCCGCCTCCTCGACGCCGTCGACGTCGCACGGGACGCGGAGCGACATCCGGCCGGACGCCTCCGCCCGCGCGGCTCGGCGCGCGAGGTCAACGCCCGCCAGCTCCTCGAGCGTCGAGGTGGCGAGGTCGAGCACGCGCGACGCGATCGAGGCCTCCCCGCGCGCGGGCGCCGCCGCGTCGAGCTCGGCCAGGCTCTTCACAGCCGCATACGCCATCCGCTTCGCGATGTCGAAGGCGGCGTCCGACAGCGTCCCACGGTAGTTCTGGAGGCGCGCGCCCTCGCGGTAGCGCGGGAAATCCTCGAGGCCGAAGAAGAGGAGCGCGAGGTCCTCGCGGTACCGCCCGAACGTGCGCACGAGGCCGACGTAGTCCGCGATCAGCTCGTCGATGAGGTTGTTGCGCATGGCCCCCGCGGCGCGCAGCGTGAAGTAGTGCGTCGCCTCGTGCTCGCGGCGGATCGAGAGCGAGAGCGGGCGCCACTCGTCTTCCGAGAAGCCCGCGCGGGCGGCTGGGACGCCGCTGTACGCGCCGGTCGAGAGGATGATGAAGCGGTCCTCGTAGAGCTCCTTCTTCGGCACGAGCGCGCGGAACTCGGCACCCCAGTCGGCGAACGCGTTCTTCGCCTCCCACTCGCGCCGGTACACGCGGATGCGGTCCCAGTCGTTCAGGCCGCGCACGAGGCAGGCACCCATCGACGCCGGGACGTCGACCGGCTCGTTGCGGGCGGAGAACGCGCGGACGAGCGTCTCGAAGTCCGCCCGCTCCTCGGCGACGAGGATCGGGATCCTTCCGGCGATCGTCGGGGCGATCTCGAGATGGACGCGCCCGGGCGCGGCGAGGGAGAGCCCCGTCGCCCCATCGTCCGGCGCCTCGCCGCGCCGCGTCGCCGCGCGATAGCCCTCCGTCTCGCTGATCCCCTTCCGGATCGGGTACCGGAGCTGCGGGAAGACGGCCTCGAGCGCCGGGATCGCGCCGGTGCGATTCGCCTCGTCCGCGTAACGCGTCCAGGCCTCGAGCTGCGGCTCGTCGGGAAGCGGCAGCTCGGGGAACTCCCGCCGCTCCGTGAAGAGAGCCGTTCCGTACTCTCTCAGCTCTTCGTCGACGGCTGCGCTCACGCCATCTGCCTCTTCGCGAGCTCCGCGAAGAGGCCGTTCTTCTTCATCAGCTCGTCGTACGCCCCCTGCTCGGCGAGGACGCCCTTCTCGAGGTAGCAGATCCGGTCGGCGTTCACGATCGTGGAGAGGCGGTGCGCGATGCTGATGCGCGTCGAGCGCATCTTCTCCATCGACTCCGTCACGATCGACTGCGTCTTGTTGTCGAGCGCGGACGTCGCCTCGTCGAGGAAGAGGATCTTGGGCTTGTTCACGACGGCGCGCGCGATCATCAGCCGAAGCCGCCGCCCCCCTCGGGCACGTACGTGTGCATCCCCATCGGCATGTTGCGGACGTCCTGGTCGAGGCCCGCCGCCGCGGCGGCTTCCCACGCCTCGTCCACGGTGCGCGAGGTCGCGCCGATGATGTTGCGGTAGACGTCGGCCGGGAGGAGGCGCGAGTCCTGGAGGACGACGCCGAGCTGCTGTCTCACGAGGCGGAGGTCGAGGGACGCGAGGTCGATCCCGTCGAACGAGACCGTCCCCTTCTCGGGCTTCTCGAACCCGAGCATGAGGCGCATCAGCGTCGACTTGCCCGAGCCCGAGCCGCCGACGAACGCCACGTACTCGCCGGGCCGGATCGAGAGCGAGACGTCCTTCAGGATGTAGGGCGTGTCCTCGCTGTAGCGGAACCAGACGTGGGAGATGTCGATCGCGCCCTTCAGGACCGGCGGCGCGGCCTTCGTCTCGTCGATCTCGGGCACCGTCGCCAGGATCGGCACCAGGCGCTCCCAGATCGGGACGGCCTTCAGCAGGCTCAAGGACGACTCCGAGAGCGCCTGCATCGCGGCCAGGAAGAGCCCGTACGCGGAGCTGAATGCGATGAAGTCGCCGGTCGAGATGCCTGCCGCGCCCGCGGCCGCCGCGCCCTGCACCTTCACGAGGACCGCGAAGATCGCCATCGTGGAGAGGATCGGGAACGATGCGTTGAAGACCTGGACCGTGCTCTGGATCGTGCCGGCGCGGAACGCGATGCGGCGCTGTTCCGCGAAGTCCTTCGCCCAGACGCGGAAGCCATGGTGCTCCGCGCCGCAGACGCGCAGCTTCGCGACGCCCGAGATGAGCTGGAGGACGAGGCCGGAGAGCTTGCCGCGCATCTGGAGCTGCTGGCGCTGGAAGCGGAGCTGCAGGTAGTTCGCGGTCGTCGTGAATGCCACGAAGACGATCGTCAGGACGATGCCGAGGACCGCGAGCGGGATCGAGTACGACAGCATCAGCCCGACGTAGAAGAGCGAGGAGAGCGAGCCCAGGATCGCGCCGATGCCGGCCCCCGCGAGGAGCTGGCGGATCGCATCGACGCCGCCGGCGCGGTCCGCGAGGTCGCCGGAGGAGTACTCCTTGAAGAACGTGGACGGAAGGTCGAGGAGGCGGTCCCAGAGCGCCGCCTGGATCGAGTAGTCCATCTTCCCCTGGATGCGGAGGACGGCGATCGACTGCGTCAGCTTGAACGCCGCGGACGCGATCGCGGCCACGAGGAGCGCCACCCCGAACTGCACGAGGAGCCCGCGCTCGGCCTGCGGGATCGCGCTGTCGAAGATGCGGCCGGTGAAGTAGGGCGCGAGGGAGCCGAGGACGCCCATCACACACCCCATCGTGATGAGCGTCATGAGGTCCTTCTTCAGGTCGCGCGCGCCGAACTTCAGGACCTCCTTGGCGGACAGCATCCCGTCCGGGAAGCGGCGGTAGAAGACGTAGGCGAAAGGATCGAGAGTGGCCGCGAACTCGGGCGTGACCGGCTTCCGCTTCCCGGTCCGCGGCTCGACCCAGTCGTACGAGGTCGGGGACGACTGGAGGAGCGCGATCGGCTCCTTCGTCGCCTCGAGCTTCCCGAGGAGCGGGCCCTGGTCGTGCGCCCACCAGTCGCCGCGGAGCGCCACCATGCGCGTGCGGAAGCGCGAGGCGATCGCGACGAGCGCGAGGTTCTCCTCGAAGCCGCGCTCCATCTTCGTCTCGGGCGGCTTCTTCGCAGCCATGCCGAGCGCGTGGCAGACGAAGCGGCACGCCTGGAAGACCGGCTCCACGTCGCCGATCTCGACGGCCTCCTTCTTCTTGTCGGTCGCCAGGACCGCGCCGATGTCCGCGTACGCCGCATCGCGCGCGGCCTCGGACTGCTGCGCCTTCGTCTTCAGGCGGTTGAACTCGTCGACGAGCGCCAGCTTCTTGTTGAGGAACTCGCACTCGCAGAGGACCTGGTGGAAGAGCGTGAGGCCCGCCCAGAAGCTCGGGTCGGCGAGGGAGCCGGCCGTGGCTACGGGCGAGAGCGTCAGCTCGTCGTTCGAGCCGGACTCGACGTAGACGTCCTCCGTGACGGGGAACAGCGCGGAGCCGCCGTCGATCGCGGAGAGCCCGATGTAGATCAGGTCGCTGCGTCCCGAGCGGATCCAGACGAGCCCGCGCCGCGCCCGGGCGCGCTTCTGGAACGCGAGCTTCTGCTCCTGCCCGAGGACGAGGTCGTAGTCGATCGGCGGGCCGGCCGGGAGGTCGCGGACGAGCCCGCGCGAGAGCGCGGTCACCCAGGTGTCGATCATCCCGGCGATCCGCTCCTCGTGCCGCTTCTGCTTCGCGAGCTCCTCGAAACGCTCGACCGGGATCTTCCTGAGGCGCGTCCCCGACTTGCCGGCGGCGAGAAAGCCGTTTCCCTGCCCGTACGTCGCGAGGTCCATCCCGAAGAGAGCCTGCCCCGGCTCGACCGAGATGAAGAACGTGCGCGCGCCGGCGGGCTCGCCGTCCTTGACCGCGACGGTGAAGACGTCGATGCGTCCCGACTCCACCATCCACATCGAGGACGTGTCGTCGAGGAAGAACGGCCTGTTCCCGGCGACGAGGACCGCCTCGCCCTCGTCCTCCAGGCGCGTCTCCGGCTTCGCCGAGACGCGGATCGAGAGCTGCTCGAGGATCTCGCGCACCGGGATCGCGGTCGTCTGGATCATCTCCAGGTCGTCGCCCGTCGCGTCGTCGTCGCGCAGGAACTCCAGCACGGTCGTGCCGACTCGGAAGCGGTCGAGGTGCTCGAGGATCTGCGTGTCGACGCGTCGGTCGCCGACCCACGTGCCGTTCGCGCTCTTCTGGTCCGAGAGCACGAATCCGGCGCTCGTCCTCTCGATGCGCGCGTGGCGGCGCGAGGCGCTCGTGTCCGGCAGGACGATGTCGCACTCGTCGGCGCGCCCGATGAGGGCCGGCCGGTCGAAGTGGTACTCCTTCCCGACCAGGTTCTCGTCTCCCGCCTCGGCGACGCGCAGCTTGAACGCCTTCGGCACGTCCGGCATCTGGAGGATGACCGTCTCCATGGCGCCGAGCGGGGGCGGGGAGGAGCGCGCCGTCGACATCTCAGTGCCCCGAGATCAGGCTGCGGTACGGCCCCTCGAGGTCCTTCATCTCCTCGTGGGTGCCGCGCTGGACGATCTTGCCGCGCTCCATCACGACGATCTCGTCGGCGTCGCGGATGGTGGAGAGGCGGTGCGCGATGACGATGGTGGTGCAGCCGCGGCGGCCGAGCGCGTCGTCGATGGTCGCCTCGGTCGAGGGGTCGAGCGCGGAGGTCGCCTCGTCCATGATGAGGACCGTCGGCGAGCCGGCGAGCGCGCGAGCGATCTCGATGCGCTGGCGCTGCCCGCCCGAGAAATTGCCGCCCCCCTCGAGCACGAGGCCGTTGTAAGAGCCCTCGCGCGCCTCGATCACCGCGTGGATCTCCGCGTCCTTCGCCGCGGCCGTCACGTTCGGCATCGGGACCGTGCCGTCCCACATCGTGATGTTCTCTCGGAGGGTGCCGCTGAAGAGGAAGATGTCCTGGTCGACGAGCCCGATCGAGTTCGTCAGGAGCGCGCGCGGGTGCTGCCCGCGCGGGATGCCGTCGAAGAGGACCTCGCCCTCCCAGGTCTCGTAGAGGCCCGAGACGAGCTTCGCGACGGTCGACTTGCCGCTCCCCGAGGCGCCGACGAGCGCGACGCGCTGCCCCGGCTTGATCGTCAGGTTGAAGTTCTCGATGAGCGGCTTCTCGAGCGGGCTGTACCCGAACGTGACGTTCTTCAGCTCGATCCGCCCCGCGAGCTTGATGTCCTTCCCCGTGTCGAGGGGCGGCGGCTTCTTCCCCTCGTCCCGGTACTGCTTGTCCTGCGGGTTGCGGAGGACGTCGTCGAGGCGGTT
>WNFL01344253.1_pt2 | contig 13354 bp, 13 predicted proteins | sample 5400361 | NCBI WGS metagenome assembly WNFL01 (sample SAMN13153351, study PRJNA577476) | soil metagenome | isolation source: 40 cm soil on Douglas fir-dominated hillslope | place: USA:California | collected 2013-09-17
CCGCCGTTAATGTTATGCCGGTGCTCAAAACAGGCGTCACAGCCACCGAGTCAGCGCTTTTCCAGTTCTGATTCGACGCGGAAACGATATAGTAGTAGGTCATTCCACCTGACACGTCATCCACAAAACTACTATTGGTCGTGTTGCCGATCGGGAAGAAAGGTCCTTGAGGGGAGCCCGCTCGTTTCACCGTGTAGCTGGTCGCAAATTGCGATGGAAGCCAGCCCAATGTCACCTGAGCAGTGTCCTGTTGGAGCCGGACCTCAGTGGCGGTCAAGCTAGTCGGTACTACGGGAAGAGATTCGCTCACCGTGACGTTATCCAAATTGAATTCGAACGTGCTCGATTCATTTTGGGGCGTCTCGCTGATCGTTGAATTTTTAAGGGTCATGCTTCCCACCGCCTGCGGATTGGCCCAAACGGCATGGAAACCGGGCTGCGCCAACCCGAAATTCCCGATATGCACATTCTTCAGGATCGCATTGTCCAACGGTTGACTGGCCTCGATGGCAACTCCGTAGGCAAGACTGTCTTCTATATTTACATTCGAAACGGTCAGGCCTGGCAGTCCGGCGTTGGTAATTCCTGCGGAATTCATGGCGAGCCTGAGCCCAGCCCACCATCCAGGCGTATTTGAATCATAGCCGCCGGTGCGAATCAGATCGCAATTGTTGTGGTCCCACTGAAGTAGTTAGTTCCTTCCCCAAAAAGCCCGCTGATCAGGACGCCGCAGCCAACACTGATATCCCGAAACAAGCAGTTGGTAATCTTATTGCCGGGAGCGCCGTAAATCGCGCCCCCGCTGGCTACGAAATTGAGTTCACCGGTACAATGATCGATCACGTTATAGCCAGGCGCATAAACCTGCGAAGCCGGAATCGCCTGCGTAATCTCAGGGGTGGTAGGCCATATGGCAAAGCAGTCGTCGCCAGTGCCGCGGGCGGTGCAATTCTGAACCAACGTATTGCGCATCCCGACATTCAGGTTGTATCCGTCCGCGATCAGATCTCGCATACGGCAATCATGGATGACCAATCCGTCGGAGTTACTCGGCCAACACCCGACTTTGGTATGTTCTACCCAAATCCGCTCGATGGTCGATCCGGTGCCGTAGGAACCGAACAGGCCATCATTCTCTTCGGGATCGTTCCGGTAATTGAGTTTTCCTTGGATACCGAAATCAGCCAAGTGAACATTGCTTCCGCCCCCGATCACGCGTACCCGCCGGTACTGATCGGTATATAGGTTAGGATCTCCAACCAAGTTGGTGTACCACATACCCGCACCTTGAATTGTGACGTCGTGTAAACCCAGGTCGCCTGGAATGGTGCTGGTGATGTCGTGTGTAACCAGGTAGTTACCCGCCGGTATCCAGACTTTTTTGTGCTGAGTAATGGCATCCTTGATGCAATTATCGATGGCGGCCGAATCATCCGTGACCCCGTCACCGGCGGCATTATACGAAGCGTTTTTGACCGAAAGCCAATCGCCCTTCGCCGGCATCGCCCCCGGAGGCGGGACTTTCTCTAAGTCGACCAGGGTGACGATATAGTAAGGCGACGTATCGCTTTCATCCTTCTGGAGGCGTATCCTGTCGTTTGGGGCGACATTGAGACCCAGCAGCCGTGCTTCATTATAAAAATTCCGAGTAAAACCGTCGGACGGATTGTTGGTCCACGAATAAAAGCCGTAAAGCCAGGAGTATTTCGAGGTGACCGCAAGTTTTTGAACAAATACGCCGTTCTTATAGACGCTTATGGTCGAATCAAACCCTCCTCCGGCTGCCGTGTCTGGAATGCTGTAGCGTACAACCAAAGCATTGGCCCACTCGCGAGCTGTCAATTCGACATACTGTCCGGTTTCGGAGAGCTTAATGCATGTACGTTCCGCGGATTCCGCTTCAACGGTGAACGGCTGGTAGCCAGGGCCCATTCGCGTTCCGTTGGTACTCATTTTCCCGGAGTAATAGGTTATCCAGGGAACCGCTGCACCGGGCGACGCAAGCCCGGATTGAAACGGTGCACTGAGGAGGATCAGTGGGATTAGGATTTTCAATCGATTAATAAGCATAAGGATTTACCGGTAAGGCACCTCCGGTGTTGTTGGACGGTGCCTTTCCGAAGGTAGGTTTTGGTTTAGGCAAAATGCTTGTTTATGTTCGGGGAGATCGATCGGATGCAATGGCAAGGCTGCAACTCAACAGCCGGCGGCCATTGCTGTTAGATAGTACTTGCCCGCCCTAAAACGGCGACGACATTGTTTCTAACGCTCTGGTATGAAAAACCTTCCACACGTCATGGAAGTTAGGAGGCGGGCCTGATTAGGCTATCTGGAGCGTTTGGGGTTGAGATTGTAGTCCCTGCGCTCTGGGGTGATTAGAGCAGGATTCTCACCGAGCTTTCAACGGCGCAGTTGATCCGCGAATCAAAAGTCGGGTTGGCAATTTCTTATGTATCGGCTCCTTTCTTCTTCCGAGGAGCTCAACCGCAACCCGCCCTTTATCCTCCGAAACCTGTTGCATCGTGGTCAGCGGGGGCGTTAGCCACTTAGCGACTGAGATATCGTCGAACCCAACCACAGAGAGGTCTTTTGGAATTAGATATCGGCTAAGGCGCGCCGCTTCCATCGTGCCGACGGCCAGGCGATCGCTCATGGCCAGAATGGCCGTTGGCCGAGGTTTGATCCGAAGCAAGTTTTCGCAGGCAATGCGTCCCTCCTCTTCGTTGTTTAGAGGGCATTCCCAGAGAGTAATCGAGAAGTCAGAGCTCGGTTTGAGCGCCTCAAGATAGCCTTGAAGCCGGAGGCTGGCGACGAGATGTGGCGATCCTGCCATCCGTACCCTATCGAAGAGACCACGGTAGCCGTCATTATGGAGGAGCAGAGAGACAATGCCAAAATGGCGATGGCCAAGGTCCCTGAGATGTTTCGCGCAGATTTTCGCAGATTTTCGGTCGTCAATGCCGACATTGGGTATCCCTGGCAGGACCGGCTGATCGACAATGACCGTTGGCAGACCGCGGTCAGCGACGGCCTGCAAAGCAACATCGTCCTTTGGAATGGAATAGGCGATGAACCCGTCTACGGCTGCAGTTCGGATCATGCTAGCCGACTGCGGGCCGCCGCCAAGGAGGAGCAGGCCGAGACCTCGTTTTCCACACGCTTCGGCGACCCCTCCGACAAAAGCGGAATCGGCTGGATCTTGGAAAGCGAAATGGATGGGCTCCCCGTAAACCACGCCAATCACATTTGCGAATCCGGTGGAAAGCATCCGCGCTGCTGGATTGGGACCGGAATAATTGAGTTTCCGAGCGACTCCGAGGATTTTGTTTCGGAGTTGATTGGAGAGTTGATCTGGCCGGTTAAAAGCGTTGGAAACGGTGGCTGAGGAGACGCCGACGGCTTTGGCGACATCACTTAATGTACCGCGGGCCTGCAGAGAAGGTTTCATCTGTGAGAAGGTTCGCACGTCTTTCTTAAGGCGTTAAGAAAAGTTTTTGACCCCGGTTCTTAAGGCGTTAAGTTGCACTTAAAGGATTTAGAACCCCCAGCGTTTAGCGACTACGCGCTCCAACAAAAATGGAACTCCGACACCTTCGTTACTTCTCTGCAGTCGCCGAACAGCTTAGTTTCCGTAAAGCTGCCCAAACACTGCAGACAAGTCACCCTTCGCTTTGCCAGCAAATTAAAGATCTCGAGCATGAATTAGGCACTCGGTTGTTCGAAAGGAAGCGAAACAAAATAGCTTTGACTGAACCAGGACGCGCTTTTTTAGCAGGAGCGCGCCAAACACTTAAGAGCGCCGTCGATGCGGTCGAAGTTACTCGGCGAGCTTCTCTGGGGTACTTGGGCCAGCTTCGAATTGGAGTAATTGGTCTTTCTTGCCCTGAAATCTTAACGCAGATGATCTCCGCCTTTCGTCAGCGTTTCCGCAATGTTCAGATCACTCTGGTCCAACAGAAAAACAACGAGGGGATCGATTCCCTGCTGAGCCGTACCCAAGTTGCTCTGGGTTTTCTTTCCCGCGACTTTACCAAAAATGCGGTGACCAAATGGAAATCCGAAACTTTGGCCACCGCCTCGATCGGCATTGCGAGTTCGTTCTTCGATCTGGGCCGGAATAGCGTCACCCTAAGTGATGTCCAGTCCCAAACATTTCTGATACCTGATCCCAGCTCCGCAGCGGACTATTTCGAATGGAATTCTCCGTTGTTTACTTCGCTTGAGTCGGGATTGCCCCGAATGAACGTGGTTGAAAGTGCGGAAAGCCTTTTCACGATGCTGCGTGCCGGTGCAGGCGTCGCGCTCCTTTCGCCATTGCATATTCAGAACAGGAGCGAAGGTCTTTCTCTGACCCGGCTGTTCGAGCCTGAAGTCGAATTTACTTTGAGCATCGTCTGGGATGACCGAAGTGAGGACCTGCTACTCCACAACTTTCTCGCTCTCTCGAGAGAACTCAACAGCGCAAGGGAGTTTCGGCCAACCCTCCAGGTGGAACACGGACCAGCCGGAGCGAGATACTGATTACCTCCCGTGACGAGCGCGAGCACAAAAAAGCCTCTCACCCGGCTCCCTCCTCTTCCATCGAGTTACCCTGCTCCAAGATAAACCACTAATATACCGGTGCGCGATCGGCGGTGATATGCCTGCCCCTTCATAGTGAGTGACTTATGCGAGAACTTGCATCATCCCTCGATTGATGTGCTTGGACACTTTTCAATTCTTTGCCTCAAAGAAAATGACCGGCGCGAGCGCTGTCACCACCATCAGGGAGCAATCGACGTACTCCTTGAGCTTCTTCAGATTCGGTTTGGCGCCCGTATGGGCAGAACGCACGTTGTTTTTTGCTCGGGTCGGCCTGTGCCTTGACGGGTTTGTTGCCCACAACGTTTGCCTTTTAATGCTTCCAGGCGGTTACTTGGCGGCGCAGAATTTCGCGGGAGTGCGTCTCGGCGCGGCGGAAGACGGCTTTGTAAACTTCGCAATACGGATCCTTTGCCAGCATCGTGCCGAGCGCGCTGTAGGTTCGCACGGGACAGCCACCATGACAGATCGAGAGGTAGCGGCAGGAGAGACAGTCTTCGTGTTCGACTAGATGTTTCGGCCGCTCGACAAACTCGCGCCGCGCCGGACTCTCCCGCAGCGTCCGCGTGAGATCGGGCTCGCGGAATATGTTGCCGAAAAAGGACTCGGGATAACTGGTGACCCAGCAGTCGCACTGCGCGACCGTGCCTTTGGAATCCACGGAGATGAATTGGTTGGAACAGTTTTCCTTCCAGATGCAGGGCAGCCGCGCGGGCGCGCCGGTGAAGTGATGGATCAACGCATCAAACGGACCGAGCGACACGCCCGACGCGTAGCCGCGCTCGATCCAGACATCGAAAAGGCGAGCGAGAAATTTCGCGAGTTCGTCGTTGTCGAGGTGAAAGCCTCCCTCGACCCTGCTGGCTGGGCCGCCGGGAAAGGGCGTGTTGACCTGGAAATTGTCGAGCCCGAGTTCATCCGTGAAATAGCGATAAAAGCGCTCCGGCCCGGCGTCGAGACTGGCCTGATGGAGCACCGCAATGACGCCGACTTCGATCCCCGCCGCGCGCGCTTCGTGCAGCCGCCGGGTCCAGAGTTCGGTGTAGGCTTCGGCGCCGCCCTTGAAGAGCTTGCGATGCACATTGGGGTAATCCATCGACGTGCCGAGCGAGCCGCCGAACATCGTGCGCAGAACGTCGTTCCACGTGGCCGAATAGCTTATGAGATTGGTCTGAAGATAGTGCGTGAAGTGGCGCCCGCGCGCGGCGGCGGCGCTGTCCATGAGCTTGCCCGCGTCCGCGAACCACGCAGGCCCCATGATCATCGCCTCTCCGCCCTGCCAGTAGATCTCACACTCCTCGATGCCTTCGTGTTCGAGGTGGTCGAGCAGGCGGCGCGTGAGCAGCGGAACGAGGACGGACGAGAGGCGGTGCGGTTCTTTGTGCTCGAAGCAGTAGTCGCAGGCGACATTGCATTCTGATGTCGGAAGAAGGATCACGCTAAAGACTCGACCACTCACGGTTTGTCCTTCGCAGTCAGGTAGGGTTGCTCGCGAGTGAGAAGGTCTCGCTCGATCTCGTCTCCTGCCGCTCCGATTGCAGAGAATAGCTGTTTCACTCCTCCACAAGAGTATGCAGGATTCGGCCACTTAAAATAGCCCCTGCAGGCCTGTTGCCAGGGACAGGTCGCGCACTCGGCACCCTGTTCGACAAGGCTCTTGAGGTGATGCTCTACAAATGCCCCTGAGGGAATCTCCACCGACCGAAAGCCACCTGAGCGGGGCAACTCTGGGTGCCCTTCGGCGTCGTAGTGCAGGAACGCCGCCGGATCTTCCTCTAGGATCATCCACAGGGAGCCTGTGTCAGCGCCACACACGGTCGCAAGTAACGAGTGGAAGAATTCCACCGGCACCTCGACCATAGGTTCATGAAGGTAGAATTCCAAAGCTTCCGTGAGCTCTGCGAGCATCTCGAGGGTTGGTTGACCAGGTAGAATCCGAACCGGGAGTCGCAACGATGTAGCGAGCTTGACCGCCTTCAAGAAACCGGGCGCAGCCGGCGTGCTCACACGCACATCGCGCACCGCGCAAACATCCATCAATCTGTAAAGGTCAGAGAACTCCGAAGCCGGGTCGGAAAGAATTACATCGAGCGGAATGTGGGAGGCGCCATGCGCCGCCGATGTCCAAGCATCCGGATCGCGCAGAAGTCCTTCTACTTGGAGCCACTGCAGGCCAGGGAGAGGATTGCCAAGCCATTGGCTAAGTTCCTCTCGAGTCTTGACGATGACAACAAAGGGGTGGCCGCTTTGTTCCGCTGCCAAATCAGACAGCACGAAAAGAATGGGCTGATCAGGTCCCGGCGATGCGCAGCCGTGGCTGGAATCATCGCTTACTAGCGGTTGATCCATGATCCTCCGCCGCCATAATTCCGGCGATTGACCCAGCCGCCTCCACCACCATTCACCCAGCTGCCTCCGCCGCCCCAGCCACCCCGGCCATTAATCCATCCGCCGCCGCCTCCACCTCGCCGATTAATCCAACCGGCCTGAGCCGCGGGCGGACCGGCGAACCACACGCTCCCGAATACCGCCGCCGCGATCGCTGCGCCTGACCATTTCCCCATGCTTTGAAGAAACAGCCTCCGCTCCAGCAGCTTTCCCTGTTCATCCGGGCCAACATCAAAAGATGATTCGTTAGTCATTGTGTGAAGTCGACCGTTCTACTGCGTGTCTTTGGCACCGCCTTCCGTGGCGCCTGTCAGTGTGGAAAAATGCATGGCGGCGACCAGCCACCGGCCACTATCTTTTGCGACGGTCAGAGAAATGTTGACGGGAAACGCGAAGTCTTTCTCGTCCTTCTTACCCGTCACATTTCCGGACGTCATCATCCAACCCATATCCGATGTCAGTCCACCAATCCTGAATTGGTATTCGAACTTTTGTTGTCCTTTGTCGAAACCCTGGAAGAAGTGCTCATAGGCTACTTTGATTTCATCTGGGCCCGACCAGATTTCTCCGGGTCCGGAACCCATAATTGCCGCTGTCTTAGTGAAGCACGCTAGGACCCCATTCATGTCCTGATTGGTAAAGGCTTCATCGTGCGCCTTTAACAGCGCGCGAATCGGTTCCACCTCTGGATTTTCGGACGCGGATGCCTGCGCATTCATGACAGCGGGCACGGCGGCAGCAATGCTAACTGCCCCCGCGATAATTGCTTCTCTTCGGTTCATTGATAGATTCCTCTGGTGTTCGCAGACAGGTTGATTCGGCTTTTCCTAGCCGGGGGGAGGTGCCAGCTTAGCGGGAGCCGAGACTAGATTAAATTCTTTCCTTTTGCAAGGATCTTGGCCAACACGACGGTCTTAATTACCCATCGCTGGTCCACGAACCCTCGCCAAAACCACCGTTTAACTCAAAGCTCCACCAGCGGATCCCCTTGAGCGCCGGATCCCAGCCAATCCAATCGGTTACCTCGCCGAGCGAAACATCCTTAAAGGCTACCTATGGGAGGCTATAACAAAGCTTTGCTCGGGTCTCCGCTCTAGGTGATGTGACCGACTTCTTGGCCGTCGCACTAGGTTCAGATCTCAACCTTCAACACAGGCATTTATTTTGTGCTGAAGATCGAATGCATACCACAATTCGTGGTGAGTGATTCCCCGTCCGCCGTTGGCCTCCTACCTCATACTGTTCCGCCTCTCTGCCTCGCAAGATCTGCGATGTAACGAATCACCAGCGCGGTCCAGCCGGTCTGGTGATTCGCGCCGAGACCCCGACCTGTTTCTCCGTGGAAATATTCGTGAAAGAGGACGAGGTCGCGCCAATGCGGATCACTGACGAAACGCGCATCATCTCCATGACATGGCCGGCGGCCCGTCGCGTCGGGCAGGAAGATACTCGCCAGCCGAGCGCCGAGTTCATTCGCGACTTGCTGGAGATTCATTATACGACTGGAACCGGTGGGACATTGAATCTGAAACGTATCGCCGTAGAAATGATGATACCTTTCGAGCGCCTCGATCAGCAGATAGTTGACGGGAAACCAGATCGGCCCGCGCCAGTTCGAGTTGCCGCCGAATAGGGGAGTGCTGGATTCGCCCGGGTCGAAATCGACTTGGATAGGGACCGAATTCCGTAAGGCGAGAGGAACTCTTTCTCGTCGAGCATGTAGCTCAGGACGCGCTCCAGACGGCGGCGCGAGGGAATAGCCAGGAGGAACCGGCGGCTGGTCGTAGTAAAAGCCGTCTTCATCGTGCCAAAGTCCGCTCCCGCCGAGTCGGTTCATCGCATCAGCGATCTGGACGAAGTGCTCGAGAAACTTCGAGGCCATGTCCTCGTACGCTTGATGAATACGCTGGCCAGTTCCAGCGCCATCTCTAGCATTGTTATGCGGTAAAACGCCATCCAGGCTGTACCATCGGCCTGCCGGAGCGTGGCGCCGTTCGGCAAAACCTGCGAGCGATCGAACGCCCCGATGTTATCGAGCCCGAGGAAACCACCTGGGAACAAGTTCTCGCCATCGGCATCTTTGCGGTTGACCCACCAAGTGAAGTTGAGCAGTAGCTTCTGAAAGACGCTTTCGAGATTACGTCGCGGCTATAAACATGAGTCCAATTTTTGTTGCGGCCATGCAGCCGACTGGCAGGGGGCGTTGGACCTGCCGGGTCGCCGGCGAGCCAATCCGCAACGACGTAGTGGTAGAATTGCTTGCTCCAGAGCAGCCCAGCAGGGGCTTGGCGTACCACGCCCCACTCGGCCTCGCTAAACTTCACTCTGGAGACAGACTCGTAATACTCGACGGCCTCGCGGATGCGCGCCGCGAACACCGCCTCAGAGTCCGGCGCCTCCGCGGGGCACTCATGCTCGTCAAAGAGCCGCAAAGATTTGCGCGGAGTGCGCGGGGATGTGTAACATGTAACGCTGCCTTGTCCCACTCTTTGCTGGATTGATGGCGCCGTTTCTACCGTGGATTACGTAGTCGTGGAACGCGGCTACCACAACACGGTCGCCGCCTCCTATGGCTTTCAAGCCGGTCTGCAGAAATTCGGTTATGTCATGTTCTTCGAACCGACTCATCGCTAGCGTATCTGCATAAGAGTGGCGGGTTTGAGGTCGGCTCTGCACCGAGCCTCGTCGTGGTCGATACATGGATAGCAAAGTCGCTCTCGAGCACGACGCTGAAGAAGGGCATCTATGCTTCAATCAGAAAGGTTTGATGGGCGGACTGGGACTGCAGGGAACCAAAATCACTGAGTACACGCCCAGCGCGTAGGTGTTTTGACATTCAATCTCCGTTCGAGCACGATGACGAGCATTCACAAATCGGCGTAGCCGCCTTATTTGGTTGAAAGGATTACCCATCGAAACGGAGAAGATAAACCCAGAGCCTCCCGCTGAACAACCGGTTAGTATAGGCGAACACTGATGAGGAAATGCTGGCTCGATCCACTGCCGGCGGGTCCAAGAAATTCTTTCGCCAACATGTCGCGGTTAATCAACCTCATTCATGATTCATTACCTTCGAGGCTCGATTCGAATAGTCTGCGCAGCAATGTGGTTGCTGGCCTTCGTGATACTCTGTGTTCTAAGTATTTGGGCAGCGGCGGCGCTGTATTTTGACCTCCCGGCAACGAATCTGAGTCTACCTGCTGCTATTTTTTACCTGGTCCTTGTAATCGCCGTCTTATTTTTCTTCAAGTTCAGGTGGGTGTCTTTGGCGATTTGCTTCGCCTTGTTCGCCGGTGTCGTTCTTTGGTGGTGGTCAATCCAACCATCGAACAATCGCAACTGGCAACCTGAAGTTGCCGAAACCGCCTGGACAGAAAGAGACGGTGATAAGATCACCATTCACAATCTTCGAAACTTTGACTACGAACCGGGGAAACCTGCCACACCCAGATGGGAGACAAAAGTCGTGGACCTAAGCCAACTACGTGGAGCGGATCTTTATATAAACTTCTGGGGCTCAACCCTGATCTGCCATCCGATTGTAAGTTTCCAATTTGGCCCCAACGATCACGTTGCGATTTCGGTCGAGACGAGGATGGCCCAAGGCCAAACCTATTCCACTGTTCGCGGTTTCTTTAAGCAGTTCGAACTGATCTATATTGTTGCCGATGAACGAGACGTGATTCGCGTCCGGACTAACTACCGTCACGAGCAGCTTTACCTTTATCGGACCAGCGTTAAACCCGACCGAGCTCGTAGGTTGTTCCTCAATTACCTGGAAACCGTTAATGCTATGCATACGCAACCGCAATTTTACAACGCTTTGACCGATAATTGCACAACCAACGTACGGATGCACACCGCAGCGACGACTACAAAACCGGCTCCCTGGGATTGGAGGATGTTGTTGAACGGAACCGTAGACCAGTTGGTGTACGAAAACGGAGGTTTCGCCAGTCATCTGCCATTTACCGAGCTCAAAGAGATGTCGCTCATCGACGCAAAAGCCCAAGCCGCAGACCAAGCGTCGAATTTTTCAGCATTGATTCGGGCTGGTTTGCCCGGCTTTGACCAGTGATTACGCAGGAAACAGCGACGGATTTTAGTCGGCGGAGCCTCGAAGCCTTAAAACCGAATTGGGCGATTGGCCATCATCAAATTTAGAAAGTCGCATGCTCCCGTCGCCATCCAAAAACAGCCCGTTCTCTTTCTCTGGCAGTTCATCGCCCTAAAGACCAGCACCGGAAACGCTGGTTATGCGTGAGTTAATGAAAGGCTGCTGGGCGAGAAGACGACAGCTTTTGGGATCTGCTTGAAACTGGACCAACGCGTTTTCAAGCGAGTCCATAACATCATCTAGCCGGTCCGAAATGGCACAACACAAATTGATCACGTTCTCATCTCGATTTATGGTTTTTTTTGATTAGGGAGCAGCAGTTGAGTGATCGCTTGAACGCGCATTGAGCATGAGTATGCGGCGGACTTCCTCAATGGCCTGCGGGTTCTGGTGTGCGGGGTGAGCGGAGGGCACGATTAGCTCGGACTTCGCGCCATCCATGTGCGAACTCCAGTACGGCACGACACCGTCGCTGGAATTTGGCGCATCGCCTTTGCCTCGGTCCCCCATGATGGTGTGATAGGGGATGCCGGGTGTAATCGGGATCGTATTGATCGCTTTCACGAAGCGGTTGTTTGGCGCGAGGGTGTCCACGCTATTGGGGATGCGTTTGAGCTTCAGGTCGCCCGACTGAAAGGTGGTGATTTTAATGATGGAATTGCCCGCGCTGAGCAGCGTAGAAGGTGCTTTTACAAGGCTCGACCCGATCCGGCCAACCCAGTTGCTCGCGAGATCACTGCCGCGCAATGGCGCGGAGATGAAGATCACCCGCCCGATTTCCGGGCGGTGCCGGAAGATGAGGGCCTCGGTAAAGATCTCCCTGGCTTCAGGAGAGAGCGGCACCTGCTCCGGTGGCTTTTTGAATAGCTGCATCCAAAGCTTGTCCCCGGTGTCGGTAATGAGGAGCCGGCTGATGCAGCCTCCCATGCTGTGGCCGATGACAACCATCGGCTTGCGCAGCGGGAAACGTTTTTCGACGGCGTCAAGTTCACGCCGCAGAATCGAAGCGGAGTAGGGATACGGGTAGCCGCTTGGGTAGCTGTAAAACCAGAACTGGCAATTGCGCCGGATGTTCTCATCGCCACGCAAGCTGTTGAGCATCGACGTCCACGTCGCGGGCGAATCCATCAGCCCGTGGATGACGAGCACGACGGTTTTGTTCGGGTCGTAGGGCTGAAGCCGTGCGATGCGTGCGGTCTGGGCGTATTTGGCCGGATTAAGCAGGCGCGCGAGTTCGAGTTTTTTCGGGTCGGTGCGCGCAAGCATCACCGCGAGCGGCACGGTGAAATCTGCCGCGAGCGGGTAGGTATGCGCGTCCACTTGGATGGTTTCTTCCGCGAGAGGATCCTGGAAGGAGAGCACACAACGGCGGCCTTCGAAGCGCGCGATGGCGGTGACGCCGTAGTAAGTGCGCGGCAAAGAGAAATTGGCCCGGGCATCCTGGTTTTCCTCACGTCCGACGGCTACGACCGGAGCTCCAAGCCCATCGCGCGTGGTGCGCTCAGTCACGTAGGTGCCGTGGATGTCGAACTGATCCGCCGGCGTAAAACTGTAGAGCGCGGGATTCCACTGCGGGCGGGGGTCGGGCTTGTGCGTGAGCACAAAATCGCCGACTCGCAGCGGCTGCGTCCACGGATCAAGCTTCTCGTCGCGGATGGTGGCGATGATGCGCGCGACAGCAAAGTTGTAGCCGTTGCGTGCATTCTCGTCGCGCGGGTTGCGCTCGAATTGGCGCAAGGCCATCTCTGCCGCGCTCATGTATTTATCAAGCGCCGCGAGCGGGTTGCTTCGATCAAGTTGGAGCGCTTTCGCGATCGCCGCCTCTGCATTCGCCAGTCTGCCGACTGCGCTAGCGATCGGGTGAAAGCGAGGGCGCCTTTCGCTCACCTTCGAATACGTTGCGCAGCCCACGAGCGCACATGCAATGATGATGGCAAGAGCGAAGTTCGGAAATCTGGTGAGTGTGAAATGTTCCTTCATAGCGCTAAAAAGGGGAAATCAAGAGATAGTTCACGGCGGGTAGTCGGTAACAACTCTCATGTTTTGCCCGGCAACCCGCGCGCGTCGCGCCCACGTTAGGCTGTCGTCTCTCTACCTGCGCGGTGGTGTTATCCTAGTAATTTTCGATTCTTGCAAGCCGAGTCCGGGCATCAGCCCTTTTTGGTCAAAGAAAAACGCGTAAACGTCTTTCTGAAGCGATGTTGTCGTCAGTGACTTATCCCATTCCGGCGTCAGCTAAGACGATGCTGGGACCCGTGCCGAGCTCCT